>ENA-UOOM01000099-UOOM01000099.1-fermentation-metagenome-genome-assembly--contig:-NODE-99-length-108443-cov-36.189098_pt1 | contig 108443 bp, 96 predicted proteins | sample MGYA00245781_ERZ724031 | MGnify/ENA primary metagenome ERZ724031 (study PRJEB28704, sample SAMN03018317) | fermentation metagenome | biome: anthropogenic terrestrial biome; feature: soil...
TCGTGCCAAAGCGCTGGGCCAGGAGAAAATAAGTGTCCCCCGCCTGGATGGTGTAAAGGAAGCCGGGGCAGACGGTTGGCGCAGCCTGGGGAATGCAGATTACCTGACCGATTTGCAGATTGTTGGGATTGACTCCCGGATTGGCTTGCTGAATGGCGGCCACTGTCGTGCCAAAGCGCTGGGCCAGGAGAAAATAAGTGTCCCCCGCCTGGATGGTGTAGAGGAAACCTGGGCAGACGGTTGGCGCAGCCTGGGGAATGCAGATAACCTGACCAATTTGCAGGTTGTTGGGGTTTACTCCCGGATTGGCTTGCTGAATGGCGGCTACTGTCGTGCCAAAGCGCTGGGCCAGCTGGAAATAGGTGTCCCCCGCCTGGACGGTATAGAGAAAACCGTTGGGGCAGACAGGCGGGGCCGGCGCCTGAGGAATGCAGATGACCTGCCCAATCCTGAGATTGTTGGGATCAGCAGCGGGATTGGCTTGCTCGATGGCGGCCACTGTCGTGCCAAAGCGCTGGGCCAGCAGGAAAAAGGTATCCCCCGCCTGGATGGTGTACAAAAATCCGTTGGGACATAGGGCATCCGGGAAAACCACCATCTGGTTTTCCAGATCGTCAAAGACATTTTGGATGTCTGGATTGGCCTGGGCCAGCTGCCGCGTTTCCAGTCCCCGGGTTCGAGCTATAAGGTACAAGCTTTCCCCCTTCTTTGCCACATATCTGTTGTTGTCCATACTTTCTATCCTCCTCACAGAATACTTGCTCCCCTAATAACCTATGTAAACTGCCCTCTGCCAGTGCCTGGGCAAATAGCAAAAAAAAAACGCCCTTAGGCGGAAAGCTTGTTTAGTGCCAGATTTAGCGCCAGGCAGTTTAAAGAATGATGAATGGCCCCTGTTTCCATGAGCTGAGCCACGTCAGCTAAAGGAACCAGCTGGACATCAATGGATTCAGTACCCTCCAAGGCCTGCTCCCCCACTCGGCGGCAGCCGGTGGCCAAAAACAGGTGGCACCAGTTATTTTGAATTGCCGGGTTGACGCTGACTGCGGTAAGCAGCTGGATTTTCCCGGCAGCATACCCTGTCTCCTCCGCCAACTCCCGAGCGGCAGTAAGCCTGGGTTCCTCGCCAGGGTCCACCACTCCCCCGGGAATCTCAAGATTGATTTCTTCCAGGCCGTGACGGAACTGGCGGACCAGCACTACCTGATTATCTTCAGTAATTGCCACAATGTTGACCCAGTCGGGAAATTCCAGGATAAAGAAATCGTGGTTCTCAAAGCCGGGAGCAGTGCGGGTATCTTTGCGCACACTCAAGTAAGGGTGCTTACAAAGATAAGTGGTAGCGATTGTCTTCCACCTTGCCGGCTTATCCATATTATCAACTCCTGTGCCGAAATTGCCGCGGCAAACTAGAAATCCAAGTACTCAATCTCGCTGTCCTTCCGCAGTTGTGCAATATAGTCACTGCGCATAGAGTCTGCTTTCTGTTCTTTAAGAGTGTAAGCTAAATATTCTCTGAGATCTTCCTCATCGATCTCCTCATCGCCCTCATAATTCTGAAGGTATAAATCCACCGCCGCCTGAATATCTTCTTCGCCCACCTCAATTTTGCTGAGCTCAAGCTCCTGCTCAAACAGGGTCTCAATCATCAAGATATCTGTCAGCACAGACTTGTATGATTCCAGGGAAAACTCAGCGTCCGTCAAAGCCTGTTCAAAGGCGTCTTCATCGGGAAAACTGTCTTTGACAGCTGCTAGCTCTTTTTCAACATCCACTGATTCTGCTGTAATACCTGCCTTTATGGCCGCCGCTTTCAGCAAGTGGGTATTGATCAGGCGGTCGACAGCATACTGCTTAACCTGTTTAATTTCTTCGTCAGTCAGTGTGACCCCCTGACTTTCATAAGATGCCAGGTCGTAACTCACTTCAGAATCAAAAGCCTCTCGGGAAATCTCCACTCCGTTGACAATTGCCACCGGCCCCTTTTGGGAACAGCCAGCCAGCCCCAACAACAGTGAAAATACTATGGCAAAAACAGTTATTTTTTTCATAGATTCCTTGCCTCCCTTGCATGGGTACAACCCTAACATCATTCCTGAGGATAAGTCAAGGGCAAATCCTGCAAGTTTAAGCCTTAATTTTTTTTATTTCCTGAACACTGGCTGTCTGCAGCCATTTAGTAAAAGCCTCCACTTCCTCCAGGAGCAACTGCAGACGTTGTCGCCTGGGTCCGGCTTTAAGTTTTGTCCCGGTCCCAATGCCCAGCACCAGTTTGCCTTCAATCAGTTCATAGCCCACAATCCCTGACTCAGAGAGCAGACGCAGAGCAGCGAGGATAGTCTCCTCGGTCTGGGCCAGGGCGGCAGCCAGGGAAGCCAAGGGCGCTACACCTCCCAGCTGATTGAGGATATACTTTAGGGCGCCCAGGAATCCCGGAAGAAAATCCTCTCTTTCCCCCGGGGCAAAACCCAACACCACCAGATCCGGCTCCACCGTAGCCAGGACTTGGCGCAACACAGCAGGGGAAGGAGGCGGGGTAAGGAGGACCAACACGCTGGCGGGCTCAAGACCCACCCGGGTAAAACCTGGATGATCCTGCCATTTTATCCCCTCCCGGTAAACTGCCGCCTGGGAAAACTGGCGCAATACTTGGCGCCAGGGGAGCCCCCGCAAATCCTCATACTGATAGCTTCTCTTCTGGAGCAGCGGGCGCTCATGCCCCGGCCACCAAGCTTTGAGAGTAGCCATTACCGATTGCTGCCCTCGGTAATAATCCTGGGCTACAGTGAATACAGCGCCAATGCTGCCTCCGGGCTCTGGGGCCGGGCCCCCGTCCCACAAGCCGGCGGCAAGACTGTGCCTGCGATCGCCAAGTGTGAGGATATAGCCTGTGCCTGCAGGACGAATACTCTTGACAGCCAGGCTCTGACTATACAAGAGAGGACGGGCATTGCCCTCGCCGCAAGGCGCCATTGCAGCTAGATCTTCCACCAATTCCAAACTAATATCGCCGGCTTTGACCACCAAATCCACCGTCAATTCCGACTGGGTCCACCCTTCCATCTTCTGAGCGAGGATCTGCTTAGCAGTTAGAATAAAGCTCTCCAGCTTGTCCAGGGAAAGAGAAAAGCCGGCGGCGGCAGGGTGGCCTCCAAACTTTAGCAGGTGCTCACTGCAGAGGTCCAGCACCTGGTAGATGTCAATTCCCTCTACCGAACGAGCCGAGCCCACGATGTTCCCATCCCGGCCGTCAGTCATGAGGATGGCTGGCGCCAGGCTGCCAGAACAAATTTGGCCGGCAGCGATGCCGATTACCCCCTGATGCCAGCTGGAATTGTGAGCCACAACCGGCCGCCCCGGCTCCAGGTCCAAATCCTCTAGAATCTTCCGGCCCAATTCTTTGCGCAGAAGATTGAGCCGGTTAAGTTCACGGGCCAGGGGCTCTGCCTCGGCTCTCTCTTTGGCCAGCAGCAGATTTACTCCTAAGCTGCCACTGTCCAGGCGGCCGGCGGCATTGATGCGGGGAGCAATCTGAAAGCCCAGCTTTTCCTCATCCACCAGTCCCGGCTGCAGATTGGCAGCGGCAAAAAGCGCTGCCAGGCCGGGCCTCTCTGCCTGCTGCAGCAGGGGCAAGCCCCTGACATACAGCTGCCGGCTGTGGCCCAGCAAGGGCACCACATCGGCAATTATCCCCAGAGCGACCAGGTCCAGCAGGTCATCTGCCCCCAGATTATGCCGGTTCAGCAACTCCCGAGCGAGGACAAAAGCAGTCCCCACTCCAGGCAGGTCCCGGGACGGGTGGCCCTGGGGAAGGAGCTTAAAATTCAGCACTGCCGCCGCCTGAGGCAATTCCGGAGGCGGCGTATGGTGATCGGTTACCACTACATCCATCCCCAGCCGGCCTGCCAGCTGGATTTCCACATGGTTGCTGATGCCGCAGTCACAGGTGATGATTAAGTTTACGCCTTCGCCGGCCAGGGCTTCTACCCGCCGAGCATCCATGCCGTAGCCTTCGCTGAAGCGGTCGGGAATATGCCAGACTGCCTGGGCCTGCAGCCTGTTTAGGGTGGTGACCAGCAAGGCGGTGGCGGTGATGCCGTCCACATCATAATCGCCGTAAACAGCAATCTTTTCTCCCCGTTCCAGGGCGGTCTCCACCCGGGCGATTGCCTGTATCAGAGGCGGATACTTGCTGAGATCCGGCTCGGGCTGAGCCAGAGGGTTGAGAATATGCTCAATTTCTTCCTGGCTGTCAATGCCCCGGTTGTGGAAGATGGCTGCCAGGCGGGGGCTGCCGCCAGCCCACAGGACCATTTCCGGAGGCAGGAGACCTTCTGGCGGCAATTTGATGCGCACGCTCAAGGCAGGTTCACCCCCTGGAGGACTATTTCCTGTACTTGCTCCCAGTCCACCTCATCAATGTCCAGCAGATCTTCCTGAACTTCCTCCAGGCCCTGGCCATGGCAGACAGGCCGATATTCGCAAAACCGGCAATTTTTCTCGTTATTCGTGGCCGGGAAGGCTGCTGTGCTCATAATCTGATCAATAAGCCGGCGAATCCAGGCTCCGTCCTGTTCCTGCTGCTGGACAGAGTAATTTACAGTCAACGGCTCCCGGGGAAATCTGGGATTCCAGTAAACCATCTGCACATTTTCCGCTTCCACACCAAAATAGCCGGTAAGGGTCAAGAGATACAGATAAAGCCGGGTCTGAGGAGAAACTGCGAAAGCCGACCGGGGTGGCCGTTCATCGGTCTTCCAGTCGTAAATGGTCACTTTCCCCTGGCCCGCCGCCAGCAAGTCGTACTTGGCCAGCAGGCGCAGATCATTCTGAGCTGAGCGCAGCTCATATTCCGGCAAGAACTCTTCCTTAGCTGACAGAGGCAAATACTCTTGCAGCTGGTTCAGCCAAGTTGCCAGCATGGGTTCTCCCGGAGGCAGCGCCCCCACGCCGCCGCTGAAATAGCGCTGAGCCAAAAGGTGAAATCTCCGCCCCAGCTCAATATGCTCGCTGACTTTTCCGCCAGCGGCAAAAGGCCAATAGAGGCCGTCGATGTAACGATACTTAAATTTCAGGGGACAGCTCTGCCAGGCGGACAGAGAGGCCTGGCTAAACCAGAGTTTGCTCAGTTCACTTGGCACCTGCCTTCACCTCCATGATTTTTTCCAGCTCTTTTATTGCCAATGCAGGCCGCTGCCGTCCGTATTTGCCCTTTTTATGCCAGGTCAGCAGCAAATTGACTTTTGCGCGGGTGATGGCCACATACAACAGGCGCAGGCGCTCACACAGGAGTTCTTCCCGGGCGGCGGCAATGGCAGCGACAGTGTCCCGGCCCTGCATTTCCGCCCGGGCCACGGCCACGGGATTGATGATTTCCTCCGGCAGCCAGCCGTACTCCGCTCTGATCTTATCTGTGGGCAGGCCGGGATAATCATTGCTGGTGACGCTGACCACATATACCGTATCCCATTCCAGGCCCTTGGCCCGATGGGCGGTGACCAGGTTTACTACCCCCGGCTGGGGGCTGTAGCCCCAGCGGTCAAAGAAAACATTGGCTGCCCCCAGGAAGCTAGTGGTCAGCCGCCGGACTTCTTCCGCTACCTGGGGCAGGCGCCAATTGGGGTAGATAGCCAGCCACTGCTTAATGTCTACAGCGATTTTCTGGGCCAGGGCCAATTCCTGTTGCTGCAGGCCCAAGTCATTGGCGATTTCCAGCACCAAAATATCCGGGGGCAGGTGCAGGGCCTCCAGCCAGACCTTTAGCTGCGCCAGCTGGGCCTGGACATCCACCCACAATTCAAACTCCCTCAAGCTCTGGGGCCAGCTGGGCTCAGAAAAGAGCAGCTGTTCTGCCGGCACTGTCTCCAAGTAGCCCCGGACAGGAGCAACATCAACTAGTTGGGGAACCAGCCGTTCCAGGGCGGCCACCAGCAAACCGTTATCCCCGGGATTGGCCAGAAAGTTTAGGATTGCCTGGAGGTCATCAATGGTCTTGCGCCGCTCGGCGGGATACTGGCAAATTTCGTAAAAAGGAGCCTCCATATCCGTCAGCGCCTGTCTGAAATCAGACACCAGTTGGTTAGTAGGGGCGAGAATCGCCACTGTCTTATCTGGATTGCGCTGGACGTAGCCGGCGGCATGTTTGCTGACCTCAAGTATTTCTTCCTCAAAGTCTTCATAGCTGCGAACAGCCAGGGTATAGCCCGGGGAGCTGGGATTGGGGAAGGGATCATCGGCGGCCACCGGCTGAATATAGTTGGGCTCCAGTGCCTGCCGGCAAGCTGGGACGGGATGCTCATTGCAGCACCAGTGGACCAAGCCGTTGGCCAGGTCGATAATGTCAGTGCTGCTGCGGTTGGACTGGAGCATGGGCAGAGCAACTACATCCGGACGCCGGGCATAATCCCGGAACAGGCCGGGATCGGAATCGGTGAAGGTTCCCATTATAGCCTGGTTGGAATCTCCCACCCGCACCAGGTTGCCGCTGCCCTCAGCTAATTTCAGGAGCAAGGCCTGCTGCAGAGGGTTGGAATCTTGGGCTTCATCTTCAAAAATATAGGGCCAGGCTGCCGACAGCCGCAGGGCCAGTTCCGCATCATCCTCCACCATGCGCCAAGCCCGCAGCAGGAGGTCGTCAAAGTCCACCATCCCCAGCTGGGCCAGGCGCTCCTGGTATTCACGATAGAACTCCGCCGTCCAGGAATAAAAATTATCGCCGCTGCTCTGCGCTGCCGCCTCTTGGGGAGACAGACCTAAAGCTTTAAAGCGGCGGATCATCTCTTTACCCATGTCCACGGTGCGGTTCCGCCACCCTTCAAGGGTCTGCTGAAAGCGCATATGGGATTCGCTGATCTTCAGCACCGCTTGCCAGCGCTGTTGGTTGCGGTCGATCCAGCGGTCGACGATCTCCTCAACCAGCCGCTCCCGGTAACCACCGTCGAGGATGGAAAAATCATCTCGAAGCAGAGCTGAATCCGGGCGCTGGCGGATAATCTGCAAAGCCAATGAATGCAGGGTCCTGACTTCAAAGCCAACTCCCCTGGGCAGATCCCGCTTTTCCAGCCAATCGCCAATCTTGCGGGTAAAGTTTGCCACCGCCGAGTTCATGACTGTAACCACCAGGATCTTGGAACCCCGGGGCAGACCTTCACTGATTAAACGGGCTGCCAGCCAGGAAAGCACAGTGGTCTTGCCGGCGCCGGGGACGGCAGGAACGGCCAGTAGTCCCCCTTTATACTCTGCTACTTCACTTTGTCCCGGTCGAAAGCGCATTCTCACACCCCTCCTCTCCCGCCAGCGCCCCATACAGCGCTACCAACAATTCCCCATCCTGCTCAAACCCCTGACTGTCAATATTGGCGGCGGCCACAAGCAAATTCCCGCCGCAGCGGCGGAGTAGCGCTCTTGCCACCCTAGCCCCATTGTGGAGGCTGACAGACTGGTTGTATTCATCGGTCCAGATTTCCCCCTGAGGCCAGCGGGCCATAAGCACGTGGGGATTAATCAGCTCTCGCACATCCTGCTGAAACCAGCGCCGGCTGGTGCAATCCATCCACACCTGCACTGTCGAGCGGAGATGTCCGGAGATATAGGCATAGGGCGTAGTCAAGATGACTGCATGCTCCCGGTTTGCCGGCTCCAGCAGACTCTCGGCCGCCACAGTGCCTGCCGAAAGCATGCGGATAAAGGCGGCGCCGGGGCTTATACCCAGGTTAATGCGCCCTGTAGTCTTAATAAATTTATGGGCAGATACCAGCAGCTGCCTGCAGACCACCAAGTCATCGCGAGCGGGAGGCAGCCGGGAAAGCAGTTCACCAAAGACCCGTTGAAAGAAGAGGTCAATTGGCTGTTCGGGCCCCTGGCGGTAACTGTCCAGCCATTGTCGCAAGAGATCATAGCCCTGGGCGGCCCGAAAGCCCACCCGCTCCCGCTGCCACAGCTCTAGGGCCGGTAAATTGCAGTCCAAGACCTGCCGGCTCAGCAACCAGGCGCGCACGGGGTCCAGCTTGAGCAGCAGCTGCAAGGACTGGGCCAGGTCAGGCACCCCCCAATCCAGTTGCCACTGGGGATGAGCCAGCAAGGCCAGGGTCATCATCGCCCGCACATAAGGCTCGTCGATAAGGCGCCGATTCTTGGTGAGCACATTGAGAGACACTCCAGCTTCCTTGAGATGAAAGGCGAGAGTATGCTCCAGAACCTTATCTGCCAAGGGAGCAATGACTGCAATTTCAGAAGCAGACACCCCCTGGGCAAGCAGGCGCACAACCCTTTCCCCCACCCGGTCGAGGAGCTCGCTGCGCAGATCTTCATGAATCAGCTCGATTTGCGGCCGCCGTCTGGGCAAGACGGGGACGTTGCCAGAAAGGATACTTGAATACACTGCCCTTCCCGCCCCCAGCTGCTGCTGCTGAGAGCGCACCGGCACAATTTTGCCTATGGCGCCGAAGCGCTGCCAGGCCCCTTGGGCATCGGCCCCGAAAAAACCGGCGTGGCCGCCGTCGGTGCTGAAAGTGAGCACAGCGCTCTCCACATGTTCCAGCAACGCTGCAATTAAATCTTGGGCGGCAGGAGACTGTTCATCCACATCGTCTGCCAGCAGATGCTTAAATTGCCGCAATTCCTGGCGGTACCAGGGCTCAGCCAGCAGCTGGCGGTAAAGGGCCACCGCCAAACCATAATCCAGGGTTCCGGACTTTTCCGCCCCCGCAATATAACTGTCCAGCACCTGCTGGGCAGATTTATACACATTCGGGTCTTTATCGGGCATTGCCGCTGCCAGACGGCTGCCAATTTCAGAAAAAGCTATTCCGTTCAGGCTAGCCAAAACTAGACAGCTACCCAGCTGAATGGCAAGGCGTTCGGGACTGGTAACCAGGCCGGCAAAATCTGCCTGCCTGGTCTGGATATGCCGAAGCATGGCAAACTGACCGGTCTCAACGGTGAGGAATTCCGGCTCCAGCCACATCTCTCCCCAAGGATCCAGGCGCGGCCAACAGCGCCGGATTTCCCGCTGCACCCAGCCAAAATATGTATACACATGCAAGGGACCGGCCCAGGGAAAATCCACCCGCTCACGCCAGTCCCGGACATCCCGGGCGTTCCACAGCAGCACCAGGATTGAATCAGTTCTTCCTTTTCGGGCCAAAGAACTGTAGCGCTGCCACAGCTTTTCAGTTTTCCCCGCCCCACCTGGGCCCACCAAGAGCATCCTCTCCATCCCAACCCCTCCCGTCCCTATTATATCATTGGTCCATGCAACAAGGGACGGTCAATTGCTTCCTGGATTGTGTAATCCCAGGTGCGGAAGCAATTAAACCGTCCCCATCCTAACAATCATGTCGCTCTAGTTGAGCACAAACTCAATGGCCCGGAACAGCTGGGTAATATTCCCTATGAAAATGGTCTACGCAATCATCCCGTCCACAATGTTCAAGGTTCTATTGCAGTATTGGCTGATATTCGGATTATGAGTAACAATTATCACTGTCTTGCCTTCCCTGTTCAGTTTTTGAAGCAAGCTTAGAATTTCATCTGAAAGCCTTGTATCCAAAGCTCCTGTTGGTTCATCCGCCAAGATAATCTCTGGCTCATTTACCATTGCCCTAGCAATAGCGACCCGCTGTTTTTCACCACCAGAGAGATTACGGGTAAGCCGTTTGGCCAATTTACTAATCTCAAGTTTTTCCATTATTTTATAAGCACGCCTTTCCATATCGCTCCATTTAACCGACTTATTAAATAGCAAGGGGGTGATGACATTCTCTATGGCCGTGCGATCATTTAAGATGCCGAAATCCTGAAGAACAAACCCAACCTGTTTGTTTCGAATTTTGGCAAGCATGTTCTGTTTTAATGTGCTGACCAATTGTCCGTTAAGGAAGTACTTACCATCCGTGGGATAATCAAGACAGCCAATAATGTTCAATAAGGTTGACTTTCCAGAACCAGATGGGCCCATTATGGCTAACATTTCACCTTTATCAACAGTCAAACTGATCCCCTTTAGGGCATGTATTTGTTCTGGAGTATTCTGATTATAGATTTTATGTAAGCCGTGAACCTGAATATAAGTCATTATTTTTCATCCCTTTCTCATTAAGCTGGAAAGACTTCTGTCTCTGTATAAAAATAAAACTGTAACCATTGAAACTAACATATATGCAGCACATATTCCTAAAGTGACTATTATACTCAGAGGACTATATAGCATCGTGTCAGTATTCTCTGCTGCAGATATTCCCACTTTCACAGCGCCAAGAGCAACTACTGCAGGCAGGAAGACAATTATTGCGTTACATGCCATTTCCACAAAAAACAGATGGGGCCAGTCCATTCCATGCATAAGATAAATCACGACTTCCTGCCTGTTTTTTAACATCTGCAATATATTGTAGCCACTGATTCCAATTAAGGATATTAGGGCAACTACCAAACCAAGACTGATAAAGCTCCTATTCCCTATAATAATCTGCTTTCTTTCCCTGCTATCTATATCTTCAAAAGAAATAAATTTTCCTAACCCTTCCGCCTCAGCTTGATTGTTCCACTGGTCTACTAATAAATCTATAGGTCCATTACCTTCAAAAAAACAGATAAAACTCGGATCTTCGGCGGTAAATTGTTTAATATTGTCATCGCCCAACCCAAAGGGCGGCAAAATACAAAAGAAATCTCTGCTATGGGAGATTCTTTTTCCCACAAGATCTGAGAGCAAAATGCTATCTATATTTCCACCGGGAAAGGTGTAATAGCAATATTTATTTTGCAAAACTCCTATTACCGTAGTTTTTACCTTATACAATTCCTCATTATGTCCGATGGTCAAATCCATTTGAGACCCCAACCCGTACATTTTGCTTAATGGACCGCTAACTATTATAGGTACAGTCCCGTTGGTAGTTAACAAGTCTCTTAACTTACCCTCCCTTAAAGGAAGAAACAGACTTTCCAGCAACACAGTGTCATAAACCTGGAAACCAGCCAGGGCATATTCCTGTTGTTCTGTGTCCCAAACCAATCCCATTCCAGCGTGGACGGTTCCAACAGCAATTATATCCTGATACCTGGTGATACTAGTTTTCATTTCATAGTAGCTGTTGAAAATATCCTCAGAGCCATCATATATGTTGCCTGTTTTTCCCCCGATTAAATTGCAGAAGCGTTCAGCCGGCAAAAATAGCACAGCATTATCTAGCTTGGAAGTCTTTATCAGATTTCGGGACTGATTAACATAAGCGAACTTTGCAGAAAGTATGTTAAATATCAAACACATAAGCATAATCTGAGTCATTAACACAATAATACTACCTTTGTTTTTCCACATTCCCTTGCAGATAATGTACAGATTTTTCACTGCCAGTTTCCCCCAATATGCCGTGCAATTTGGCGCCTCAGCGCCTGGGGCATCAGCCTAGATACCGTCCATGCTATTGCATGGGAAAATAATAGGGTCAAGAATAGACAGCAAATATATAGAATCCAGATATTGGTTATATCTATCCTGTAGTAAAGGTACCCTAATGGTATAAGAAGCGGTGATACAGTGTGGTAAACCAACAAACCCAGTCCGAAAGATACTGATGTAATGATAATAGCTTCAAATACTATATGGGAATACAACCAGAATCTTGTGCATCCACAAATAATATAGGTGTAGTATTTTTTGGTATTATAACTAATCCAATATCTATAAAAAGAAAAGACGTTAACCAAACTAAGTCCTACTGCTAATACGATTAATAATAACAGGAGATAGATTTCATATAAATACTTCTGATCGCTGGGAACCGGAAGTGAAAGTGACTCATGAGGAAACAGGGAATAAAATTTGTCATTAAACCGCTCTATTTGACTTTCCGTAAGTGCGGTTTCAAAATAGAAATCTACTGTTGCACAAGATCCTGCAACTTTTTTATATTCTTTGAAGGGTATGATCGCATTTCTTTCATTAACTAATTCCGGAGACCCTTTTACAGGCGATATTACCGGAAAAACCCCTACGCCAATTACATTATACTTGTTACCCTGAATGGCAAATTGGGCCCCGCTGATATTCATGAGTTTATCAAAGTCGAGAAGGCAACTTGAAAGCAAAACCGGCCTCTCTGTATTGATGGCTGAATTAAAGTCTCGTCCTGTTTCCAGCACATAGCCTATGGAATTGCCATAATAGCCTGTTAGAATATAGTCGCCATCCTCAATATAGGTATGGGCATAAAGTCTGCTGATTTCTGGGAGATAGTTACTGGTATAAATTTCCTGCTCAATAAATTGGAGAACGTTTTTTAGATTTGAGTTGTCAAAGTACATGGTAAAGTGGCGCAAGCTCATATGAATACTATCCAGTTCCTTATAGCGTGCTATATTATCGGCATAGAAGTATATAAATGCTGAGAAACATGTTGTTAAGCCAAGCAACATCACAAAAAAAATCAAAGTCTTTTTTTTGATAAAATCAATGACATCATAAATGACATGAAAAATAAACTTCATAAGGGTCTCCTTTCGTAAAAGGACTGTATTTCTTGTATACATTTCTCCTAGTTTTTTGTTATTCCATCATCTTTCCCTGTGAGGAATATACCAAATATAATATATTGAGTCAATGTTTTAGATATACCCCCTGACTGAACCGAGTAAATAGTGGATATTAATGCATGGGAGAATCATCCTCTTACTGGATACATTATAAAGACTTCTTCTGCTTCAAAAGTAAAAACGGCTCCCAGAGGAAGCCGTCCTATCTGCACCACATAGACATTGTTTTTGTCCTCACGCGCTCCGGGCCGTGAGGATACCATCGGTCATCCTGTAGACCTGGTCGGCGGCGTCGGCGATGGCCAAGTCATGGGTGACCACCACGACGCAGTAGTTTTCAGCGTGGGCCAGGTGCCGGAGTATGTCCATGACCCTGTTGCCGTTGGCGGTATCCAGATTGCCAGTGGGCTCGTCGGCCAGCAGCAATCGTGCCCCGGTGGAAAGCGCCCGGGCAATGGCCACCCGCTGCTGCTCCCCGCCCGAGAGGTTGGACAGAAAGCGCCGCCGCTTTTCCTCGGCAATGTCGTGCCCCTGGCCCTGGCCCAGGAGCGGGCCAGGGAAATGCTGGCCGCCGAAAGTACACACTGAAATTGGCGCAACTCAAATAGTCGATACTCTCTTATATCGGCGCCGTTAATCCTGATTACACCTTTATCCGGGTCATATAGCCGCAGTAGCAGCTTTATAAGCGTTGACTTGCCCGAGCCATTCAGCCCTACCAGGGCTACCTTTTCTTGACGGTGGAGGAGAAAACTCACATCTTCCAGGGCAGGTACTTGGCCCCTGGATAAGTAAAGGAAACATGCTCAAATTCTATAGATTCGACCCTGTCAAGACGCTTAGTACCCTTATCCGCAATGCGGTTATGGAAGCTCTCCAGGGTTTTAATATTTGCGATCTTTAACTGATTGTCATAAATCTGCATGGCTGAGTGGGTAAGCAGGGAAATGGCCGCCCAAAGCTGGCTTAAGAGGCCGGTATACAGGGAATAATCCCCCACTGTCGCCATACCGTCCAGCACCCGAAACGCAATATTGACGCCGATGAGCACAACGACGACCTCCGGCAGACAATCCAGCAGGCAGGTCAGGATTGTACGTTTCCGGGTCATGTCCCTCCGCTTGCCAAAAAGCTCCTTCCACAGCCGGGCATAACGATCTTTTAAGCGTTCTCCCGCATTGAACACCCGAACATCCTGGGCATAGCCCTTGTCCACAGCAATGCTCTGATAATAGCTCTTATGCGTTCCCCGTTTATCTGGGCAATGCTCAGATGGTACAGGGACTTTGTGTATTTTGCAGCCGCAATTGAGCTAATTTATAGTCACTTTCTTCATCTAGTGGAACTCCTTTCGCTAGTTGCAGGCTATATCCTGTTTCTTAAAGATAACGGCGCCCACTATAAAAAGCAAGATTGTTGCTATGGACAGGGTGAGCAGGCTGCTGAGGTAGGTAGAAGCCAGGCTCCCTTCCAGTAAGGGAACGACATCGGCCTTGGAGAAGAGATCCCAGGCAGTTGTGCTTAAGTTAGGTATTATGTTGCCAAAGGCGCTACCCAATACAAAGATTCCGGCGGCGACTAGGTGGGCAATGACCTCATTCTTAACCAGGATTGAAATCAATAATCCCAGAGCGGTGCAGAAGAGGATAAAGAGCAGTATTTGCACAGCAGCCAGGCCGAAGAACTGCCAGAGGGGAATAAAGTCATATAATTCCAGTCTGGATACATCCGCCAGAACGGGAATCTTGCTGAGTCCGGTGTCGTAAAACCCTATATTTATTCCCATATCTTTAAATACTGTAAAGCTTGACAGGACATTCTTATCAAGAAGTACGGGGTAGTTTAATCCTCGGAAGCCGTGCCTGATACCCAGAATTAGAATGGACAAGATCTGGGGAAGAACTATTACGCTGCTGCTGGCGAAAAAACTCAGGGAGAGCTTGCGCAACAAATAACGAGTCCTGCTCAAGGGAGCAGATAAACTCACCTTTATTACGCCAGAGCTCTTATCTCTGTGCAACATATTGACAGACATTAAGAGGACGACGATTCCCAAAATGTTGGGTAAACCACGACGCAGAAAATTAAACGTGAAAGCCCAGGGGGAAGTATCGTGGGCCCCGGTTGGGGGGAGGCCGGTCTTTACCATCTCCAAGTAATAACATGCATTTATCATGATAGCTAAAACTTCATCTGGTGCAAATGTTGCCGCTGCGGCAGGGTGTACCATAAAACTTGGGTAGTCCAACTCCTCAGTAATATTCTCCCAGTCGCCGCCAAAAAACTGTTGGGGACATGGTGAAACGTTTTTTAAAAGGTGGTCCCAAGATAGCAACCGGTCTTCTGCCCGGGACCTATGGTATTCCACCCAGTCTCGCGACATATATGATTCATAAATTCTCCTCGCCAATAAAACACGATAGTGGTAATACTCCTGGGATTTCTCATACTCCTCGGGGGATGCACTAATTGCCCCTCCCCGCCACCAGCTCTCAACTATATCCACAACGCCCTCATTTCCACCAATACTAGCTTTTAGAGCTGCTATCTTTTGACTCTCTGCACCCTTACTTTCATGCAAGGCTTGCTGAATAAAGACCAATTGAAACAAGAAGAGAATCAGGATGAGGATTAAAAACTTATAGCTTTTACATATGCTTTTCAGTTCAAGGAAGAAGGATTCCATTATGCCGGGCCTCCCTTCAGGTCTTGTTTATTCAGGACAACCAAGCTTAGAGCCAGGAGCAGGAATGTACATCCCCCCAGCAGGGTCAGGTAGGCCAGAGCGGAACCAATATAAAAGCCCTGAAAAACATCCTTAAAGCCCAGGGCTGCAAAGGGCCAGGCCAGGTAGAAGCTGCTGCCGGTGGGGAAGAGAATCCGGAAGCTGTAATCCAGGAAAAGCAAGCAAATAACAGCGCTCAGGGCATTGGCCGTGCTGCCAAGCAGTAATGAAGCTGTTCCGGTAAGGGCGAGAGTAAAACAGGACATCAACAGGTAGATTGGAATCACTCCCGCAATGTATGCAGACCAGGGCACCAGGGGTAGCACAGTGTCGGCAGCGGAGGGATCCGTGACCAAACTGGTATAGGAGCCCTCCATGTAAAAGACTGGGTAGTTTATGTCTCCCAATCCACGAACCAAGGACAGAACACCAAAGGTCAGGGCGATGAGCCCTGTGACCAAAACGATACTGGCAGTTATGTTGAGACCAAACTTCACTACATGAATAATGCTGCGTTTATGGGGCTGGGAGTACAGGACCTTGTATGCTCCGCCTTCAATGTCTTCAGCAAATAAGTCCATGCTCAGCATCAATAGGGTAATTACTACAATTAGTATCCAGGGGAAGCTGGTGAGATGGTAGAGGAAGTTGGCTGCAGTCATTTCATAGGGACTGTTTAGGGGGTCAATATTATCCCTGAGCAGGGCCTGATTCACTACCAGGCGCTCTTCTATTTCTAAGGGATTAGCGCTTTGGGCAAGAATACTTGTCGACTCAACAAGACCTTCTTCAAAACCGTTGAGCAAATGTTGGTCCCGGGCTATCCAGAGCTCCAGCTTTTCCTGGGCTTTGTCTTTACTGTATTCACCGGCTAAGATTGACTGCTGGCAGCAATACACGCGCTGCCACTGTAGGAAGTTTGCCTTCTTCTCCAGTTCAGCAATCACTACTTCGGCGTTGGGTGTGGTGCCAGCTTTGGCCGCTTCCCGGGCCATCTCCAATTCTTTGTGGACATTCGTCCCCTCAATCTGAATTAAGGCCAGTTCCTGATTAAGTTCAACTTCGAGGGCAGCCCAGTAATTATTGTCTTGGATAATGTTGTAGGTAATCATGGCCAGGAGGGAAGCTAGAAACACCAGGAGAACAACTAGGTTCTTCTTAGCATACCAGAACTTAAGACACTCAAATTGCAGTATCGCCTTCATCAGAGGACTTCCTTCTCATAGATGTGGCTGTATAGGTTTTCAATATTCGCGGTCTGGGGCACAATTCCCCTGAGCTCCCGGCCATCGGCCAGGATGGTGGTTATGACTCGGGTGCAATGCGTAATATCTGATAAAGATATCAGAAGCTCGCTTTCCCCGGCCAGGAAGTCCTGGAGCAGGCCCTCAGTCTTCAGCTTGCTCAGCATGGCCAGGTCCTGCTCCTGACGATCGACATAAAGCTTGTAACTGAGGACTGCCACGTCAGCCTGGGCCTTTTCCTGGGAGACAATCTCCCCGTCCTTAATAAAGATGTTGCGGGAGGATATCTTCTCCATCTCTATGAGTTGGTGGGAGGAGAACAGGATTCCGCAGCCCTCCCGGGCAAGCCCCTTTATCATACTCCGCAACTCAAAAACGCCCTGGGGATCCAAACCGTTAAAGGGCTCGTCCAGAATTAAGAAAGTAGGCTTGGGCAGGATGGCCACCGCCAGTGCCAGGCGCTGTTTCATCCCCATGGAGTAGGCTCCAGCCTTTTTCTTCAGGGCATGGCCCAGCCCGGTAAACTCAATGACCTCTTCTAAGCGCTTCCGGGGGATTTGCCTGAGGCTGGCGAAGACCTTCAGGTTTTCTATCCCCGTCAAGTTGAAATACAGCCCCGGAGCCTCAATTAGGGCGGAAAGGTGACTGAGAGCCTGGCTGCGCTCCTTATACAGATCGTGCCCGGCAATCTCGACCTTGCCGCTTTCTGGGAAAACCAAGTTGGCGATGCACTTCATGGTAGTGCTCTTGCCTGAGCCGTTTGGGCCGATAAAGCCCAGAATCTCGCCGGTTTCCAGTGTAAAGGAAACGTTTTTTAAAACATGCAGCTTGCCGAAAGACTTATTAAGGTTTTCAACAGACAAAATTCCCACTGCGTTACCTCCCATTGTCATTAGTAGCATGTAGTAAAAGATCTATATAGTGTAATGCGGCTAAATTGAATGAAGAAAACAATGCACCTTCACGGTATCATCCGGGCTGTTGCAAGCTAAAATCAAGATTGGCTAAATAATGCTAGTAGGGCTGATGCTGACCTACGCCGGTCATCGAAGGCCACGTACTGACTTTGGGAAACCAACTCAGCCCCTTCTTCCATTTTGTTTTCCCCTGATTTTTCCTGTAGCTCAATAAGAGCTTCCCACGTGAAAGAAGATATATATGTCGGATTTTTCTTGTCCATGATGCCGATGCTACGGTAATAGCCAGCCAGCCTGTCCGTCTCCCGCTCCACCACCAGGTATTCCACCGCTCGGGAGATAAAGGCAAAGGAGATAAGTCCCTCCAGAAGGAGCAAAAACAGTGTGCGCACCCGCTGGCGCAGGGTGGACTGCAGGCAGATATTCCTAATGTTTCTTTTCACTTGCTCACCTGCTTTTCTGAGCAATTTTCAGAATCTGCTTTTTTAATTATAAATGATTAAAAAAAAACGTCAATTGAACTGGGTTTATAACTCAAATGTTAATCTTTACCCAAATTAGCCCTAGATAAAATATAAATACCCCAAAAACCCAGGATGTCTATCTGGATTCTTGGGGTTTACATATGTGCCTAACTTTTTTCTCATTCACTTAGTTTTGCAATCTAAACTAGCTCCAACAATCGTAAGGACCGGCAGCAAAGGGTGACTGGCGATCCTTAGATTGTAGAGAATCTAGAGGCACATTAACTGCGGGTTTTGGCAGCGGCGGCGGTTTTCATTCCCTCGGGTATTCCGTCGGCCAAGCGCTCCAGCTCAGCTTCCAAGCGATTGAATTGCCACAGCCAGACACCAGTTTCCAGGGCCAGGCGGCGGGCTTTTCTGGTAAAGCCCTCTTGGCTGACGAGAATGGCAAACTCGCAGTTCAGCCTGCTCCGGGCTTCGCTTACAGCAATGACGGGTCTCTCATTGATGGGCTTGCGCCACCATTTGATGTGGACATAGGTTCTTGCTCCCAGCCTGGACAGTATATACTCCGCCCCCATGCGCCCCTGGTAGAGGACGTCTTCCACCTCATAACCATGGCAAAAAAAGTAGTCCAAAGCGGCGGCATTGCTGCCGGGAACGATTGAAACCTTCCGCCGGTGAAGCAACATGGCGGCCAGGTACACCAGGACAAGGCCGGCCAGCACCGGCCAGTAAGGTGAGGCAAAGCGGACAAATTCTTTAAGGGTGTGCCAGGCCAGCTTCAGCGCCTTTTCCATCAACATCCCCCTCGTTTCCGATGAATACTACTGGGGCTCGGCCCCGGCCTCTCGGCTGCCCAGTTTCTTTAAGAGGCGAAGCAGATATTCGTAATGGGGTTTCAATTCATTGTCCTTTTCCAGCTCTCTTTTTATCCTGATCACCATCTGGTTGAGCACAAACGGGTTTTTCTGGTGGAAGACCATGATCATCCTTAAAGCAAGAGTGGTGTTGGTAAATGCCTTCTTAGCCCGGAGTTTTTGCATAAAGGCCCAAAAGCCTCTGTCCCGGGACATCAGGGTTGCATAGCATTCCTGCACCCGGCTGAGATGCAGTTCCAGGTAGTCCATAGCCCCTTCATACACCTGCAGATCAAGACGAGGCTCCAGGAGTTTCTGGGCCGCCTCGATCCCGGGCAGAGGGCCATAGCGTATTTCAGGATTTTCCAGCAGTTTCAAGATGCAGTCTCCTCTCTAAAATTATAATAGCTGTTCTAATTCCGCCAGCAATTTTGAGAAGACCTGGAGGGTGGTTACAAGAGGTTTAGGCTCGGTCATATCCACACCGGCGGCCTTTAAAATATTTAGGGGGTAATCTGAACCGCCGCTCTTGAGGAATTGCAGATAGCGCCCGGTTGCCTTCTGGTCCCCCGCCAGGACATTTTGCGCCAGGCAGGTGGCGGCGGCAAAGCCGGTGACATATTTGTAGACATAGAAATTGTAGTAGAAATGAGGAATCCTTGCCCATTCCATGCCGATGAGGTCATCCACTTCCATTTCCGGGCCGTAGTACTTCTTGTTGAGCTCAAGCCACAGGGCGCTGAAATCTTCATTGGTCATGGGCTTGCCGGCTTCACTGCGGGCGTAGATTTCCTTCTCGAACTCGGCAAACAGGGTCTGGCGATAGACCGTGCCCCTAATTGTCTCTAAATACTCATTGATGATATACAAGCGCTTTTGCTTGTCCGTAGTAACCTTCAGCAAGTGGTCGTTGAGCAGGGCTTCGTTCAGGGTCGAAGCCACTTCTGCCAAAAAGATGGGGTATTCGGACATAGAGGGGGGCAGAGTTGATCTGCTGTAATAGCTGTGCATGGAATGGCCCAGTTCATGGGCGAGAGTAGAAGCTGAATTCAGGGTGTCGTCATAGTTCAGGAGCATAAAGGGTTTAGTTGAGTAACTGCCCCAAGAGTAAGCGCCGCTGCGCTTGCCCTTGTTCTCATATACATCAATCCAGCCCTGGGTAAAAGCCTTGCTGGCATCCCTGACATACTCCGGACCCAAAGGTGCAAGAGCGGTAAGGACCATGTCCTTGCCGGTTTCGAAGGGCACTTCCAGCTTGGCCTCGGTCACCAGGGGGGCGTAGATATCGTGCATACTGATTTGCTCAAGCCCCAGAACCCGCTTTTTCAGGCTTACATATCTGTGCAAGGGTTCCAGGTTGGCGTTGATGGTGTCGATAACATTGTCGTAGACACTGACAGGAATATTGTCTTCAAAGAGGGCGGCCTCCCGGGAACTGGCAAAGTTCCGGGCCCGGGCAAAGAACATGCCTCCCTTGATTTTGCTGTTGAGGCTGGTGGCCAGGGTGTTAATAACCTTGCCATAAGTAGTGTACATGGCCTCGTAAGCTTCCCGGCGCACTTGTCTGTCCTGGGACTGCATGTACTTGATAAAGCGGCCATGGGAAAGCTCAACCTTTTCTCCGCTTTCGTCGCTGATTTCGGGAAAACGCATATCGGCGTTATTGAGCATTGAGAAAATATTGTAGGGAGCATCGTCCATTTCTCCGGCCATGGCCAGCAGCTGCTCTTCCCGGGGGCTCAAGGTATGAGGTTTGCGGCGAAGGACATTATTCAGGAACTGCCGGTATTCATCCAGACCCGGCTCTTCACTTAAGAATCCGCTGACACGGCCATCCTCCAGGCTCAGAAGTTCAGGCTCGATAAAGGATACAGCCGTTTGCAGCTCAACTCCCAGAGAACCTGCCCGGTCGGCCATACCCTGATGTTTCGAGTGAGCAGTGTCTTCGTCCCGACGTAAATTGGCAAAGACAATAACCTGAGCTCCCAGGACCATGATTTCATCCCGGAGTTTAAGACACTCCAGCAGCGTCTTGGCCCCTTCTCCTAAACGGCCGGAATACCCCTTAATCTTTTCAGAGAGCTCTTTAACTTTGGCAAAATCCTTTTCCCAGCCGGCATCATCGGCATAGACAGATTCCAAATCCCACTTGTACTTCTGCTGGATCTCTTGTCTGGCGGGGACCCCGCCTTTTTTTACTTCTGTCACTATATTCCCTCCTGCTTTATTTCTAACTTTTCTCACCTTAAGTATTCTGCTGCCTAGTAAAAAAAACCTTCCTAAATAAACAATAAAAATGATATACTGGCCAGACAAGAGAGAGAAAGCGCCTTTTCCAAGGCGCTTAATTCTTTTTGCTCCCACCTGCTCTTATTTACAGAGGACATGATGATGCACCTTTTTCCCTTTGCGTACGAAAATCTTATCATCTTTCAGCCAACTGGGGTCGATGATTAGCTCAAAATCGTCTATCTTCTGTTCATTAATCGTGAGCCCTCCCTGCTGGATGAGGCGACGGCCTTCGCTCTTGCTAGATGTAAGCCCGCACTCAATGAGCAGGTCCAGGATGGGGATGCCTGGCTGCAACCGCCCCTTTTCTATTTGGGTTGTGGGGATTGCCCCTGCCTCTTTGCCCCCGGCAAACAACGCCCGGGCGGCTTGGCGGGACTTGACCGCTTCTTCTTCACCATGGACCAGTTTTGTAACTTCAAAGGCCAGCAGTTCCTTGGCTGCATTTATTTCCTGGCCCTGAATGGCGGTAGCGGCATCAATTTGTTCCACCGGCAGGAAAGTATAGAGCTTCAGGAAGCGATTGACGTCCCGGTCATGAGTGTTGCGCCAGTACTGGAAGAAATCATAGGGGCTGGTGAGCCGGGGATCAAGCCAGACGGCGCCGGCCTCGGTCTTGCCCATCTTCTTGCCGTCGGCAGTCTCCAGGAGGGGAATGGTCAGGCCGTAAGCTTCCTCCTGTTCCAGGCGCCGGATGAGGTCGATGCCGGAGATGATATTTGACCACTGATCGTCGCCGCCGATCTGCAAGCGGCAACCATGGCGGCGAAAAAGGGTTAGGAAGTCGTAGGACTGGAGAAGCATGTAGTTAAACTCAATGAAGGACAGCCCCTTCTCCATCCTGGACTTGAAACATTCGTAGGTGAGCATGCGGTTGACGGAAAAATGCACGCCAATCTCCCTCAAGACTTCGATGTAGTTTAGCTTCAGCAACCAGTCGGCATTGTTTACCACCCTTAGTTCGGGGCCCTGGACACAGTCCAGGATTTTTTGGACCTGGGCGCCAATAGCCTGGGCATAAGAGGAAATAGTGCCGGGGTCAAGCATCTGCCGCATTTCTGTCTTGCCGCTGGGATCACCGATCATGGTGGTGCCGCCGCCAATCAGGGCGATAGGATGATGACCCGCCTTGCGCAGATGGGCCATAACCATCATGGGCAGCAGGTGGCCGATGTGGAGGCTGTCAGCAGTGGCATCAAAACCAGCATAAAAAACCGTAGGCTTTTGCAGCTGCTCTGCCAAGGGGTCCTCATGGGTTACCTGTTTGACCAGGCCCCTTTCGGTCAGGGTCTTTAATACATCTGTGGTCATACTTTTTCCCTCCAAAATTACATTCAAAATAAAACAAACCCGCCCCCCAAAAAGGGACGAGTTGATAGCCCGCGGTACCACCCTGCTTGACTGCCCCAGGGGGCAGCCCGCTTTATTGGCCGATAACGGGGCCGCCGCCGCAGCCTACTGAGCATAGCCTTTGGGTGCGGAGCTCCGGGGTGTACGCGTCCCCCTTTGTTGCCGGTTTCCACTGCCACCGGCTCTCTGTAAACAAAGACTGGGTCTGCTCTCCCCTTCAACGCTTAAATTATTGATTGCTATTATATCACCGTGGAGATAAAAAGACAATCAGGAGTTGACGGATTAATCAGTGATTCCGTAGACCTTCCAGCGCCGGCCCTCCCGGTGCAAGAGAAAGTCGTCAGCCTGAATGAGGCCTGGACCATAATAGACAGTGACCACAGCCTGGTCACCAGAAATTACTACCTCACCGATTCTGTAGTGTTCAAAGAGCTGAGAACCATCCTGCCAAAACAGTTGCCAGCGAGACTCATTCACTGTCAGGGTTGTCGCCTGCAAATTCTCCAGGACAGGGCTGCTGACAAACTTCTCCATAGCCTGGACATCTTTGCGGGCAAGGCTGTTGAGCATGTCACTGACCACATTTTCCGGAGCCGGTGGCGACAGAGCCGCCACTAAGACAATGAGGGCCAAAACCAGCACAACTGCACCTGTGGAAATATAGGTCAGGAGTTTGGTCCGGGAGTTATCAGGTTTAGTCACCAGTCATTCCCCCTTTGCCTATTAAAATACCACTTTTTTTTCTCGGGGGCAAATTTTCACTCTGAACTAAACGCCGAGGCCATAACTTTTAGTCTATTCCTGTCTCCAGAGCAATTTGCTGCCAACCCTCTTCCACCATTTCCCTGACCATTTTAGCCACCCTGCTGGTCCCCATTTCCTCATAATCCCCGGGCATGATGGGTGGACTCACCAGCAAAGAAATCTGAGCCGGCCCGATTCTATAGCCGTTGCCTTCATAAATATTACGGGTGCCCTGAATGCGGACTGGGACAATAGGCACATGGGCCTTCATAGCCAGCTTCATGCTCCCGCTCTTAAACTCGGCCATTTCGCCAGTCTGACTGCGGGTGCCTTCAGGGAAAATTACCATCGATAAGCCCTTGCGAACTTGCTCTGCAGCCAGATTAATGATTTCAACTGCCTGGCGTATATCCTGGCGGTCAAGATACAGGCAGCCCACATGGCGCATGAGGCTGTTGACCACCGGCACACGGGCCAGTTCTTTTTTAGCTACAAAAGCTACGGATTTATCTATATATCCCAGCAGCAGCATAGTATCAAAGATACTGAGATGGTTGGCCATAAAGACAACAGGTCCCGGGGGAATATGCTTAATTCCCTTGACTGTCACCTTGCTGCCGGTGGCAACCAAGACTGTCCTTCCCCACCAATGAGCATATCTGCTTGCTAGTTTCTGGCGCTGGCTTTTGCGTCCTGTTATATTTAAAAACCAAAAAACAGGCAGGCAAAAAGCCCCCAGGAGTGTAGCAAGAAATGCAATAATTATCCAATAAAGTGTTCGCAATAACTTCATCCTCCACCACCGCCTGCAACTTTCTCCGCCTATTATAGCATAATGCAGTTGTATACGGAAAGAAAAACCACCTCAGTTCACTTTCCCTTGCCAAAAAAGCATTTAGTCTTATATCGCACTAAATTGAATAGAATTATAATGCATATCCGCTATTACAAAATTTGGTAAGGAGGATAACCTGATGACAAAGAGATTGGTTGCTTTGGTCCTGTGTGTCCTGATGTTAACGGCCTTGGCAGCTTGTCGGACGGATCCCGCCACCTCAGATGAGCCTGAATATAAGATTGGGATTATCACAGGCACAGTATCTCAGGGAGAGGAGGAGTATCAGGCGGCCCATAACATGGCTGCCAAATATGGCGCTAAAATTGTCACTGCCACTTATCCTGACAACTTCTCTTCGGAAACTGAGACGACAATCGCCAACACAGTTGCCCTCGCTTCTGACCCCGACGTCAAGGCGATTGTCTTTGTGCAGGCAGTCCCGGGAACAGCTGCTGCCATTGACAAGGTTCGTGAAACCCGTCCCGACATGCTCTTTATTGCCGGTGTAGCAGCCGAAGATCCAGCTACCATCGCCAGCAAGGCCGATATTGTCCTGCTGGTGGATGAAATCTCCATGGGCACAGCCATGCCGAAAAAGGCGGCGGAAATGGGAGCAAAGACCTTTATCCACTACTCCTTTGCCCGTCACCTCTCCTATGCGACCATTGCCACCCGGCGCAACCTGATTATGAATACCTGTGAAGAGCTTGGCATTGCCTATTATGATGTCACCGCCCCAGATCCCCTCGGCGATGCAGGCGTATCCGGAGCCCAGCAATTCATCCTCGAGGATGTTCCCAGACAAATTGAACAGTACGGAAAGGATACCGCTTTCTTCTCCACCAACTGTTCCATGCAGGAGCCCCTCATTCGCTCAGTCTTGGAAGGGGGCGCCATCTATCCCCAGCAGTGCTGCCCCAGCCCCTACCATGGCTACCCGGCTGCCTTGAATATCGATGTCAGCGGCCATGAAGGCGATATTCAATACATGCTGAACTCCGTTGGCACTGTGCTCAAAGAATATGGCCAGGAGTCGAGAATGTCCACCTGGGGCGTCGCCGTCAACATGCTGATGATTGAGGCCGGCGTCAAATACGCCATCGAATTCCTGGAAGGCAATACAGAGGGCCGAGTGGATGAAGACGTGCTCTTCCCCATTATCGATAAAATTGCCAAGGGGGGAACAGTAGTAAGCACATATGAAGAGAATGGCGTGCCCATAGACAATTTCTACCTCATTCTCTGTGATTACTACGACTTCAGTAAATAGATAATCCTGTGAATTCGCCGGCCTGCTCGGCAAGCTGGCGAATTTGTTTACCCATTCCGAAATCCGAAATCGGGGGATGAGAATTTGAAAACCCAATTCCTCTTGAATATGAAAGATATCTCAAAAGAATACTTCGGCAACCGTGTGCTCAAAAATGTGACCTTACAGGTAAAACCCGGCGAAATCCATGCCTTGGTCGGTGAAAACGGCGCCGGCAAATCCACTTTAATGAACATCCTCTTTGGCATGCCCGTCATTGGTGGCACCGGCGGTTTTGAGGGAGAGGTGGAAATTAACGGTGAACCTGTCACTATCGATGCCCCCCATAAGGCCATTGACTTTGGCATTGGCATGGTGCATCAGGAATTCATGCTCATTCCCGGATTCACCGTCACCGAAAATATCAAGGTAGGGAGAGAGACCAGCCGCCCATCCCTGTTAAGCCAAATTCTCAGCAAAGAATTGGAGACCCTTGACCTCGAGCAGATGGCGGCGGATGCCCGCAAAGCCCTCAATGAAATTGGCCTCAATATAGAAGAATACGTCCTGGTGGCCGGCCTGCCAGTAGGTTACAAGCAGTTCGTTGAAATTGCCCGGGAAATCGATAAAACGGGGATTAAGCTGCTGGTATTTGACGAACCCACAGCTGTTCTCACCGAAAGTGAAGCAGAAAGGCTGCTAAAGATCATGAAGCTCATAGCCCAAAAGGACATCGCCATTATCTTTATTACCCACCGCCTAGGCGAAGTCATGCAGTATGCCGACAGCGTCTCTGTCCTCAGAGATGGAGAGCTGATAATGCGCACAGCAGTCAAAGATACTAGCATGGTGAAGATTGCCGAGCTGATGATTGGGCGCAAGGCAGAGAAGTATGTAGATTCAGTTCCAGGCCGGCTGGAATCTGAGGAAATTGCCCTGTCTTTACAAGACTTCCATGTGGATATGCCAGGAGAGATGGTGCGGGGTATTGACCTGGACATACGGCAGGGAGAAATATTTGGCATCGGCGGCCTTGCCGGCCAAGGCAAACTGGGTATAGCCAACGGCATTATGGGCCTGTATAGTTCCCAGGGCAAGGTCACTGTCTTTGGCCGGGAACTGGATCTGGGCAAGCTAGGAGCCGCTCTCGCCAACGGCATCGCTTTTGTTTCCGAAGACCGCAGAGGTGTCGGCCTCTTGTTGGACCAGTCCATTGAGCATAACCTGGTCTTTTCTGCCATACACATCCAAGAAGAATTCCTCATCAACCTAAAACTGCTCAAACTATATCATCGCAGCAAGGCGAGAAAGCATGCCCAGAAAATGATCAAGCTCCTCGATATCCGCTGTACCGGTCCCGCCCAAAAATTGGGCAGCCTCTCGGGAGGCAACCAGCAGAAAGTCTGTCTGGCCAGGGCCCTGACCCTCAACCCCAAAATACTCATAGTCTCTGAGCCCACCCGGGGCATTGACATCGGCGCCAAAAAACTGGTGCTGGAATACCTCCTTAATCTTAACAGCCAGCAGGGAATGACGATAATTATCATCAGCTCGGAATTGGTTGAGCTCCGTTCTCTCTGCCATCGCATCGCCATCATCGCCGATGGCAAAGTGGCGAGAATTATGGAGCCAGATGCCCCTGACGCTGAATTTGGCCTGGCCATGTCAGGAAACTGAAGAGCCATGAAATTACCAACTAACTGGGCTGAATGCAAATTAACACTGGTATTGGGAGGGAGGTAAGAACATTGCAGACTAGAATAAAAAAACTCTATGCCAAAATCGGCTTGCCCCATATTATTATCGTCGCCTTTTTTCTGTTTCTGCTGACCGCTGCCGCCCCTCTGGGCCTCAGCGTTCGCAGCCTCATGGGAGATACCCTGAGAAGATGGGCGATGTACGGCATTCTTGTCCTAGCCATGGTCCCGGCAATTCAAAGCGGCATCGGTCCCAATTTCGGCATTTGCCTGGGCATCGTCGGCGGCCTTTTAGGGGCAACTGTCAGTATTGAGCTGGGCCTGGCCAATCCCTGGATTGCCATAATTGTTGCCATGCTGATTGGGGCATCTATTGCCAGCATTCTGGGCATTCTTTATGGGTCACTCTTAAACAGGGTAAAGGGTTCAGAAATGACTGTTTCTACATATGTAGGTTTTTCAATAATAGCCTTTATGAATATTATGTGGCTGTCCCTGCCCTTTTCCAGCGGCACCCTGATCTGGCCTTTGGCAGGAATGGGCATGCGCAATAATATAAGCTTAGCTGGCAGTTTTGGCCATGTCTTCAATAACTGGCTTTCCTATTATCTTTTGGGAGACAAAACAACAGGCATCTTCATCCCCACAGGTTTGATTCTTGTCTTCCTGGCTGCCTGCCTGGCCATGTGGCTCTTTCTCAGGAGCAAGACGGGCATAGCTATGAGCGCAGCCGGAGAAAATCCCCATTTCGCCAGGGCAGCAGGCATCAATGTCCACAAGATGCGGATCATTGGCACGGCAGTATCTACTGCCCTAGGCGCCATCGGCATAATTGTCTATGCCCAAAGCTACGGCTTTCTGCAGCTATACAACGCCCCGCTGATGATGGGCTTTCACAGCGTCGCCGCCATTCTCATCGGCGGCGCCAGCACCAAAAAGGCTACCATATCAAATGTAATCGTTGGCGCTTTTCTCTTTCAGGGCATTCTGGCAGTTGCTTTGCCTGTGGTCAACAAGGTGCTGCCCGAAAGCAACTTGCCTGACGTCATCCGAATTATCATCTCCAATGGAATTATCCTCTTCGCCCTGAGCAAGGCCAAAGGAGGCGCTGCCAATGCATAAGCTTAAAGAACTGGTTTTAAACAACAAGGTGGTTCTACTATTTGGACTCCTCTGCATTGCGGCAATTTATACAGCCCAAAACCCCCTGACTTTTGTTGCCGGTGAACTCTTTACCCGCATTGGCCGCAATGGCTTCATGGTCTTGGCCCTGCTCATTCCGGTGCTAGCGGGCATGGGCCTCAATTTCGGCATCGTCATCGGCGCCATTGCCGCCCAAATTGCAGTATTCTGGACCGTTTACTGGGGCTATACCGGCAGCGAAGGCTTTCTCCTCTGCCTGCTCCTCTCCACGCCCATTGCCATTCTTTTCGGCTGGCTGGTGGGCAGGATGTTCAACAAGATGAAAGGTGCCGAGATGATAGCCGGCTTGGTCCTGGGCTATTTTGCCGATGGCTTATACCAGCTTTTTTTCCTCTATATCATCGGCGGGATAATTCCCGTCTACAATGAAAGACTCATTATCTCCGGGGGCATCGGCGTCAAAAACACCATCGACTTGACAGGCAATCTCAAATATTCTCTGGACAATGTGCCCATGCTGCATATTGTGAAAATTGTCCTGGCTGTCCTGGCAGTTGTTGCCTTGATAAAAATAATCCTTGGAGTTGTGAAAAAAAATCCGCTCGGCCACAGGAGCTGGATTGTGTTGGGGGCGGCCCCAATAGCCTATGCTCTGACCTTTGTCCCGGCCATTAAGGAGTATCTCTCATCAGACCGGCTGCTGCTTCTCCATGCCGTACTATCTGGCCTGGGGGCGGTGATTGTCTGGCAGTCCTGGCTCATCGTCTTTAACAAAATCAGGCGGCGGCGCAAAGAATACTCCCTGATTCGCCCCCTGGTCTACATGGCCATAGCCGTTGGAGGCTGTCTGTTGACTTATATCAAGCCTGTAGAAAAAATTCTCTTGTATGTAAAAATCCCCGTCACCACTTATCTATGCATTGTTGCCCTCTGTTTGTTTAATGCTGCACTGCTAAGGACTCGACTGGGCCAGAATATGCGCACTGTGGGACAGAGTCAGACTGTCGCCAACGCCGCCGGCATCAATGTGGACACAACCAGGATAATCGCCATGATTATCTCTACCACTCTGGCCTGCTGGGGACAACTGATTTACCTTCAGAATATCGGCACCTTTTCCACCTATGGCGCCCATACCCAGGTTGGCCAGTATGCCATTGCCGCGCTGCTGGTGGGAGGCGCTTCGGTGAAAAAAGCTTCCAGCAAACAGGCTGTCATAGGCGTAATCCTCTTCCACACCCTCTTCATTGTCGCGCCTCAGGCCGGCAAACAGCTGTTTAATAACTCCCAGCTGGGCGAGTATTTCCGTGTCTTCGTGGCCTATGGCGTCATCGCCGTTTCCTTGGCCATGCATGCCTGGAAAGATAGAGGTAAAACCAAAGAGCCCAATAGAAACAGAGCTTAAAAGTTCCTCTGAGCTTTTAGACATCCGCCCAGACGGACAAAATCTCCTCTATGGTCATATGCTGTAAGGCATATTTCTTGAAGGGGGCCTGTTGATGTCTGAAAACTCTGTTCTGTTGGCAGCCTGCCTGACCCTGTTCGCCGGTCTCACCACCACCCTTGGGGGGGCCGTCGCCTTTTATGCTAAGCGGGCAAATACCAAATTTTTGGCCATTGCCCTTGGATTTTCAGCAGGGGTGATGATTTACGTTTCCATGCTGGAAATTATGAGCAAGGCAAAAAATATACTCATTGAAGCCATGGGGGAAAAAGCAGGCAACTGGGCTGCGGTGCTGGCGTTCTTTGGCGGGATGCTCTTTATTGCCGTCATTGACAAGTTTATTCCTTCCTTTGAGGAAAGTCCCGGCGCTCCCCAGACAATCCCTCAAGCCAAGGAAAGGGGCTCCACCGGCGCCAGTTCTTATAACCGCAAGCTGTTGCGCATGGGCCTGTTCACAGCTCTCGCTGTGGGCATCCACAATTTCCCCGAAGGGCTGATTACCTTTTTTTCCACCTTGCAGAATCCGGTGATGGGTCTCAGCATCGCCGCCGCTATCGCCATTCACAACATTCCTGAGGGAATTGCCGTGGCTGCTCCCATCTACTATGCAACCGGCAGCCGCCGGCAGGCATTCCTGTGGGCTTTTTTATCGGGAATCGCCGAACCCATTGGCGCCCTAGCCGGCTATCTGGTTCTGGCCCCCTTTCTCAGCAGCACAGTCTACGGCGTAATATTTGCCGCAGTTGCGGGAATTATGGTTTATATCTCCTTCGACCAGCTGCTTCCGGCAGCGAGAGAATACGGTGATCATCACCTATCCGTGCTGGGCTTGATTGGCGGCATGGCGTTAATGGCTCTAAGCCTGCTCTTGTTTATGTAATGTTAAATATTGGCTGGGGAAATATTGGCGAAAACAAAGACTATAAGCTAAAATAGTACAAGCAATATGCAGCATAGGGGGCAAAACAAAATGAAGCACAAAAATATAATTATTGCAGTCCTTGTCTTGCTTTGCTTTCTTCCCGGTCTTGCTGGGGCAAAGGCTCAAGAGCCTCAGACAGAAGCCCAGGCTGCGATTCTCATTGAACAGGTCTCGGGAACAGTCCTCTACGCCAAGGACGCCTACCGCAGAATGTATCCCGCCAGCACCACCAAAATTCTCACTGCCTTGCTGGCAGTGGAAACAGGCGATATGGATGCCCTGGTAACTGTTGGCCCGGAAATCAATTTAGTGTCAAAAGGCAGCAGCCTTGCCCGCCTCAGCGTCGGCGACACAATCACCCTCCGGGATTTGATCTATGGCCTCATGCTGCCCTCAGGCAATGACGCTGCTTATACCATTGCCGCTCACCTTGCCCGTCGCCAGTCTGGAAATCCTGATTTGTCAGCGCCTGAAGCCATTAAAGTCTTTGTTGACATGATGAATGCAAGAGCCCGGAAACTGGGAGCAAAGGATACACATTTTACCGGGCCTGATGGCTTTCATGCAGCCGACCACTATACTACCGCCTATGATCTTAGTCTCCTGGCCAGAGAGGCGATGAGGCATCCTTTTATCCGCACAGTGGTTTCCACCGCTGATTACACCCCTGATTCCTGGAAGGGCAGCAACACATGCAGCTGGAAAAACAACAATCTGCTCATTCACTCCCTCAATGATTTTTATTATCCCGCTGCCACCGGCCTGAAAACAGGATATACCGGGCAAGCAGGATTTTGCCTGATAAGCTCCGGCAGCAGCAATGCTTTGGACCTTATTGCCGTGTGCTTAAAGACTTCCGAAGCCGGGCGCTGGTCAGACGCCAAGGCATTGCTCGATTATGGGTTTGCCAATTATACCTGGCTGCAGCTGGTCAAGGCCAAGGAAGCAATACACACTGTCAGCATCACTAACGGCGACTACGGCCAACCCGACGCGGTAATGCTCACCGCCGCAGAAGGTTTTGCCGGAGTCTTTGCCCAAGAAGATGCCGGACGCATAAAAAAAGAAATAGTCATTGACAATAACCTGCTGGAAACAAAGAATTCCTTGGGAGAAGCGGCAGCAGCTGCCCAAGGAGAGTATGCGCTGCGGGCGCCACTGTCTAAAGGCCAGGTTGTCGGTCAGGTAAAATTCACCCTGGGGGGCAGAGAATTGTTTTCTGCTGATTTGATTGTAACGGCCGATGTGGCCCCCCGGCCCTGGTGGCGGACTACGCCTGCCCTGACTATTATTGTCTGTGGACTTATTTTTGTGGCTGCCATCACCGCTCTCAGCATAAGGCGCCGCCGCAAGACAGAATTGGCGCCTGGGAACAGCCACTAATTTCATCGTCTTTTCAGCTACAGGAAGGATTTCCCGGAGCCAACGGCGAATAAATTATACAAGCCCAGTATCCCGGTGCTATTGCCCCGGGTTTATACTTCTTGAGGAGGAGTAAAATGGAACATATAATTGCAATCATAAAAAAACTCTTTAGGGATATTTATACTACTCTCGACTTTTCTACGGATTTACTCCTCTATATTGGCTTGGGAGTGCTCTTGCTCCTGCTGATCATCCTGATGATTGCCAGGAAGAAACCTCGCAAACAAAAAAGCCAAAGTCCTAAGGACAACGAGTCCGATTTTTTAGAGGTAGGACCGGAGCCGGTGATTGTCTATGGCAGAAACAAGACACAGGAAGCCCCCCAGCCAGAACCAGTGCCGGAATTCCAACTAGAGCTGACTCCGGAACCTGAACCGGAACCTACGCCTCAGTTTAATTTGACTCCAGAACCAGAGCCGGAACCCATGCCTCAGTTTGATTTGACACCAGAACCGGAGCAGGAACCCGTTCCTCAGTTCAACATAACTCCCCAGCCTAAGCGGCAACCCCTGGCCCAAGCGGATTTCCCGCCGGAACCTGAACCGGAACCTGTTTCACAGTTAAAACCGGAGCCTTTGGACCTCTCTTCCTTGCCTCCGGCTCCTGAAACTTCCCCATTTCAACGTTTCATGAATGCTGGCCCCGGGCAGGAGGCGGCAGCAGCTTTTATGCCGGCCCTGGCTCAAGATCCCTTGCCACTTCTGGAATCCGATTTTGCCAGCGAAATCCTGCTGTTATTCAGCAAGCAGGGCTTCACCATTGAAAAAGTCGCCTATCACGGGACCTACGGCGCAGATTTTATCGTAGCCGCCGAAGGCATGAGGGCTTATGTCCAGGTTAAAGACTGGAAGAAAAAAGCGACCCCCCGCACTGTTCAGGAAGCTCGCTATTATTCCAATACTAATGGCTGCCACAAAACCATCCTCATCCCCGTGGCTGGGTATACCAGCGCCGCCAACCGCGAAGCCGCCCAGCGGGCAGTCTCCCTTTGGAACGCTAAGACTTTGAAAAAAATCAGAAACGGTGAGCTCTCCCTGGAAGAGTGGATAGCAGCCTCAAGTTTTTAAGCCGGCAATGCCGGCTTTATTTTTTTGACTATTTAAAGGCTCAGGAATAAGTTGACGAATACCGGCACCGCCAGTGAAAGCACTGCGCCGGAAAAAAAAGCCAGGGGCGCATACTCCCGCCCCGCCCCCCGAGAGATTATCGGCAGGAGGACATCCATGGCGGTAGCTCCCGCGGGGGCAACAGCCGGCACAGGTCCCAGCCAGCGTGCCACCAAAGGGGTGATGATGACGGCAATCAGTTCTCGAAAGACATTAGACAGAAACGCAAGCGCCCCTAACAGGGGACTGTGAATCTCAGAAATCAGCACAGAGGACAGACTATACCAACCGAAGCCGGAAGCCACAGCCGCTCCCTCCTGCCAGGGCAGGTCCCAGATGAGAGCAGTGAAAACCCCGCCCAATATGCTGCCTGCCACAATGCCAATGGGGATAAAAATGATTGCCAGCCCAAGCTTGCGCAAACTGGCGAAGACCTGACTTGCCCCTCCTAAATCAAGACCCACCCCCAGCAGGAGCAGTCCCAGCACCCAGGTGGCCGCATCGGTCAGAATGGGCAGCATTCCCTTGGCGACAGTCAGGCCGAGAACAAAACCTGCCACTACAGCGCCTAGCAAAATTAGGGTCAGTCGATAGCCTGCAGGGCCTTTTGCCAGCTGCCTGCTGTTCTCTTCTGCTTCAATCCGGAATTTTGGCAGCGCTAAGCCCAGCAAACACAAGACAAAAATGCTGCCCAGGACCGTGGCGCCGGCCATAAAAAGGGCCCTGCCTCCTAGACTGCCTAACTGGCTGACCACTTGCGAATCAGCTCCCAGCCTGGCGCCCATCACCATAAGGAGCAAGATCAGACTAACATTGGATAGAGCCGCCACTGGCAGCTTTTCTGCCCAATCAGGCCTTTTTGCCGCCAAAATGTAACCGCCCACCAGGGGAATAATTATCATCCACATTTTTCAGCCCTCCTCGCAACGCCTATATCTTACCCTAACAGGGTGCATCCCGCCAGCTCCCAGAATCAAAAAGCGCGGGGCATGCCCACGCCTTTTATACTTTTTACTTGCCGTTTATCAGATTTTGTAAGCTTTGAATGAGTTCATTGATTTTAAACGGTTTAGGGAAAGCTGCATCAAAGCCGTATTCTTGCCAATTGGCCATGACAGGATCATTGGAATAGCCGCTGATCACCACAGCCTTGACAGTTGGATCCAGCTTCCGCAGCTGGCCAATGGCTTCCTTGCCCCCCATGCCCCCGGGAATGACCAAGTCCATTATTACCGCATCGAATTTATAATTGTCAATGCTTTTTTGATAGAGCTTCAGCCCCTCAAGCCCATCCTTTGCCCAATCAACTCTGTAGCCATGCATTTCTAGCAGCTCCGACAGGGTCTGGGCGATAATTCTATTGTCTTCAATGATCAGAATATACCCGTCAGTTGGCTGGACAGTCCTTTCCGCTTCTTCTGGGAGAGACCCCGCCTTTGAAGCAGGCAGATAGACATTAAAGGTTGCGCCCGTCCCTTTCTGCGATTCAACTGCAATCACGCCCCCATGATTCTTGACTATAGAGAATGCCGTGGCCAGTCCAAGGCCGTTTCCCAGTTCTTTGGTGGTAAAAAAGGGATCGAATATATTATTGAGGTTTTCCGGGGCAATTCCCACCCCAGTATCTGTAACAGAGAAACGGACATATGCGCCCTGGGGCAAAAGAAGGCTGCTGTCCTCATCGATTTCCACATTGCCGGCTTCTATTAGGATGGCGCCTCCCTCAGTCATAGCCTGCTGAGCGTTGAGGATCAGGTTGGCGATCACCTGTTTAATTTGACCTTGATCTATTTCGACGGCAGCCAACCCAAGCGCGATCTGAAATTTGGCCATGACTGCCGAGTCTTCCAGAACAAAAAGGACTGTATCCCGAAGGAGCGGGCCAAGCGCAGTTACTTTTTTTGCCGGTCTTCCGCCCTTGGCAAAGGTAAGAAGTTTCTTGGTCAGATCCTGAGCCTCAAAACAGGCGTCTTCTGCCAATTTTAAGTTTCTGACCACGCCTTCTTCATAAGTGGACATTATCTTTGCAACCTGAATGTGGCCTAAAATTGCGGTGAGGGCATTGTTAAAATTGTGGGCAATACCCCCGGCAAGGATCCCCAGAGATTCAAGTCTCTGGACATTCAAGAGCTCTGTTCTGGTTTCTTTCAGTTTTGCCGTCCGTTCTTCCACCAGCTCTTCCAGGTGCTTTTCATTCTTATTGAGCGCGCCGAACAAAAGAATATTTTCATAGGCCAGGGCTGAATAGGCGCTTAGCGTCATAATCAGTTCCCGGTCTTTGTCTGTATAAGCCGCAGTTTTATCCTCATCCCAGACGCAATGCCAGCCATAAGCACAGCCCGAGGTGGTAAAGGGCACCGCCAAACCGTAACCCCAGGAACCTGCTATCGGCCCCCAGCTCACAGGTGCAAGATCTCTCATAACCTGCTCCCCAATTGCCTCCGGCACTGACAGAGAAGATTCGCAGTTGCAGTTCTCACTTCTTCCCCAATAATAACGCTTTCCCCCATCGTCCAGGCAAATAGTTAAAAGGGAGTTGCAGTTTAAAAACTCACCTGCTGCACGGCTGGCACAGCTAAGGAGCTGCTCCGGGTTGCGTTGCGAAATTAGGCTGAAGCTCAAGTCCGCTAGGGTAGCCAGCTGCAAACCTGCTGTTAGAGAACTTGCCCCGAAAGGGGAATCGTATGGGGAAGAAGTATGCATAACTTTAGGGCTAACTTCTTTGCCGTTTTTGGCCAAGAGATCATTGACTGTAGCTAGGATATACTGGGGATCCGATGGCTTAGGGATTACCTGACAGGTCCCGCATTTCTGGCCCAAACTCAGCTCCCCCTGGAGGCGGCAGGTGGCGGAATAAAAGATAATTGGTGTATCTTCCTTGCCTGGCAGCGAACGCAATTGGCGAGCAAACTCAATGCCGTCTATAGTTGGCAGCAAAATATCGCTGATTATTAAATCTGGATGATTGGCTTGAACCAAGCTTAAAGCAGCCGTGCCGTCAGTAGCTTCTAACACCCGGTGCCCCAAACTGGTGAACAAATTTGTTAAGACCTGGCGACTCAGGGCATGGTCTTCAACAATCATAATTTCAGCCAATTTTTCATCCCCTTACTCTTTCTACCAGAGCCGTAATCTGCGAGGCAAAAGTCTCCGGTTCAATGGGTTTGCTGATATAAAAATCAAAGCCTCCCTTGAGCAGTTTTTCCCGGTCTCCCACCATTGCAAGAGCAGTTACCGCCACCAGGGGTGTTTCAGCCATGGCAGGTTGGGCCTTTAAAGCTGCGGCGACCTGATAACCATCTACCCCCGGCAAGTGTACATCACAGATAATCAAATCCGGCTTCTTCCCGGCTAATTCCAGGCCCTCTTGACCATCAAGGGCAGAGAAAATACTGAAACCAGCAGTTTCGAGAAGGTAGGTCATCAGCTGAAGACTTATGAGATTATCCTCGATAATCAGAACTTTTTTTGGCATCATTATTGTTCACTTATGCCTTTTAGAATGAGAGTAAACTCGGAGCCTTTGCCAAGCTCGCTGCTAACGGCAATCTGGCCGCCTATAGATTCGGCCAACATATTGCTAAGATACAGTCCCAAGCCAGCGCCATCGCTGCGGGGAGGACCGACCCGGGTAAAGGCTTGAAACAGCTTGTCCAAATCCCCAGGCTTAATGCCAATTCCGGTATCGACAACGCTTAGCTCTAGCGCCTCATCGCCATTAGATTTGACAATAATATTAATTTCTCCGTTTTCGGTATTCTTAATGGCATTATCAATAAGGTTTATCAGTATCTGGCTTAAGATCCGGCGATCAGTGCAGATGGGCAGGTCTGGGTTTGGAACACTGATCTTCAGGGCCAAGCCCTTATTTTCTGCCATTAAAGCCATAGTTGAGGCGATTTTCTTGACAAATTCCCCGCAGGAAAATAACTCCCGCTTGATCTCTATTTCTCCCGACTCAATCTTGGATAAATCCAGGAGATCGTTGATTAGCGACAACAGGTGCTTGGCGCTGACCGAAATATTATTCAGCTGCCTCTCCTGGTCCCGGGTGAGGGGACCAGGCAGCCGCATCAGCAGCGTCCCGGTAAACCCAATTATTGCGTTGAGAGGGGTGCGCAGTTCGTGGCTCATCCTGGCCAGGAAATTATCCTTGGCATCGCAGGCCTTTTTTAACTGCTGATTAATTTCCTGCAATTTATCTTCCGCCAAATGGCGGTGTTTTATTTCATCAATGAGCTGAATATTGGCGGACCGCAAAGCAGCTGTCCGCTGTTCGACTCTTGTCTCCAAAGAGGCGTAAGCCTTGCGCACTTCCTCCTCTGCCTTCTCTCGCTCTGTGACATCCCGGATGACCAAAATGCTGCCAGCTGCCTGGCCCTGGTCATTAAAGATAGTTTCAGCGTTAAAATCAATGGGAATCTCTCTGCCATCACGGGATACCATTACACCCCGGTTTACAACTTTGGCCCCCTCTTCCGGCAGTGCTGGCCTTGGGTCCTCAGCCGGCCCACCTGAATCCTTAAGGGCAAAAACCTCCTCCAGCTTTTTTGTGGAGGCATCTGCAACCTTACAGCCAGTCAAGTGTTCCGCCACCGGGTTCATAAAAATCACCCGGTTGCCTGCATCGGCTGCAATCACCCCATCTCCGATACTGCGCAAAATCGTCAAAAACCAGCTCTCCCCCAACCTGTGCCTAATCTTAGAGGCATCTGTGCCTTTTTCTAGGTCAACCAATTCTTTACTTGCGGTCAAAACTCTCCCCCCAAAATTAATAACTTGGCGCCGATTTAGCCCTGCCTGGAGTCCTGTGAGCCCCCGCTCTGGCCCCCTTTGAATATATAACCTGAATGTATCCAAATACTACAATTAGAAAAAGGCTTCCAGGGCAATCCCCACTAGAAAATACGAGCAAAAGAAAGAAAAACGCTAGAAATATCAGGGCAAAGGGATAAAGCTTATTAAAAAACTCCGTTTTAGACCTTTACTGACTTTGACCATTCCTGACCATGGTGATAGATTATAGATGAAGCAACAGGTAATAAAGGCCTGTAATCAAGGAAATAAAAATACTGGAGGTGCTACTTATGTTTGAATTGACTCCCTACTCCCGCAGTCGCATGTTGCCCGGTTCCTGGCTCCGCGACTTCTTTACTGATGACTTTTTCGGTGGCCTCTCTACTATTAAAGCTGATATCTTTGCAGAAGGGGACAACCTGGTCATCGAGGCAGAATTGCCTGGGTTCAACAAAGATGACGTCAAGGTCAAAGTCAATGATAAGCAGCTGACCATTTCCGCTCAGCGCAAGGATGCAAACGAAGAAAGGTCAGAAGACTATATCCGCAGAGAGCGCAGCGTCAGCCAGGTCTGCAGAACTTTCATCGTCGAAAATCTTGATGCAGACCAAATTCAAGCGAAATTTGAAAACGGCTTGCTGCGGCTGACAATGCCAAAACCTCAAGAACTGCAGCCGAAAGTCAAGGAAATTCACATCAAATAAACTATCCCCTCCTTATCCCGCCCCCTGGGCGGGAGTATTTTTTCTCATGTATAAACCTTAATCACTATAACATGAAGCATATAAAAAAAATGTCGAATTCTGTCTCCTGTTCACAGAAATCCTGATAAAGTACAATTTAAAAAAGACCCCCCTTGCTCTCGGTAAGCGGGGGCCAATTGATATCACATATACAAGCCGGTTTTACAGACGGATAATTTAGCGTCAAGAATGGCGTTTAGTGTTACGATACCAGTTTTTATTGGGTCAATCACAGGGATGCCTACCTGGGCTTCAATCTCATCGCCAATCATTGTCATTCCCGCGCAACCCAGCAACAAAACTTCTGCACCTTTTGCTTTCGCTGCTTTTGATGAGTTCAAAATACTGTTTCTGAGAACTTCTTTATCGTTGACAAAGTCTGCAATCGGCAAATTAAAGGTTTCCACTGAAGCAATTCGCGCTTCAAGACCATATGCTTTTACCGTAGCTTCCATCATTGGTTTGGCCTTCGTTGAAGAAGCAAGAATAGAAAACTTAAACCCTAAGAGCAAGGCTATGGACATTGCACATTCGGCAATGCCGATTACGGGGACCGGGCAGATTTCCTTTAACGCATATAGACAGGGGTCGCCGAAACATGCAAGCAACACGCCATCATATTGTTTCCCCGTCGCCTGCAACTGATTCAGATATTTTATAACCTCAGTTCCAGCTACTGTATAATCAACGAAACTCTCCAGAACCTCAGGCGCGTCAGGCATCTTGACAACAGTAACGGCAAGATCCGGAATGTTGAGCCTGGAAACGGTGTCTTGGATATCAGAAGTCATTTTTTCGGAGCTGTTAGGATTGATTAATAGTATTTGTTTCATATTAACCTCCCCAGGGGTTATTTGCCAACGGGCTGCTTAGCAAGTTGGCGCCACTGCTCAAACATCTTTTCTGGAGAAATAATGTTATTGTCAAAGCCGACAGATTCTAAACGCTGAGCCAGCCTTGTAACTTGAGGTGGCTTAATATTGGCTTTTTCCAGCAGTTCAGTCTGGGCAAACACTTCCTGGACGCTGCCCTCTGAAAGCACGCGCCCGCCGGTCATGACTACCACACGTTTGGCATACTCGGCTACAATATCCATTTCATGAGTAATAATGATAATTGTATGGCCATGCTTTTCGTTGAGCATTTTCAGGAATTCCATTACTTCGATAGACTGTTTGTAGTCCTGTCCCGTGGTTGGTTCATCAACAATAATTACTTTTGGACGCAAAGATAAAATGGAGGCGATGGCAATCCGCTGGCGAATACCCTTTACTTGAAAAAAAGGATGCTCTTCAAATACTTCAGGAGTAACTCCTGCAATCGCTGCAGCCTCTGTAACCCGCTGTTTGACTTCATCTTCAGGAATCCGCAAATTGCGGGGGGCATAGGCGATTTCGTCATAGATATTGTTATTAAACAACTGATGGTCAGGGTTTTGGAAGACATAGCCAATATTTTTGACCAGTTCCGTACAATCCTTGGTATGAACTACGTCAATGCCATTAACCTTGATTGTTCCGCTGGTAGCTTTCAGAATCCCGTTGAGGCATTTGGAAAAAGTTGTTTTGCCACAGCCGTTGGTGCCGATAAACGCAATAAACTCTCCATCATAAAAATCAATGGATATATCTTCAATTGCTTTAGTGCCATCGGGATAGCAAAAAACTAAATCCTTGACTTCAATTATTTTGCTCTTCTCCACATTACTCATCTCCCTTCAGATAACCTTTAACAGTCTTTTCGATTTCTTCCAATTGAATGGGAGAGTGTTCGCCTTTGTTGCGGCTGGCGTTGACCATATGCATAAATTTAATGGCGCCGGGAACGCGAATGCTCTTCTCGCTGATGAAATCCAAATCATCAAAGAATGTCTCTGTGGCGCCATATTTTTCAATCTGGCCGTCATGGACCAAAATCAGTTTATCAGCCAGTTCCACAAGCTTTTCAACATTGTGTTCGACAACAATTACAGTGAGGTTAAGCTGTTCTTTCATAATCCGCAAGAGATCGAAAACCATATCCTTGGAGATAGGATCCAACATTGAAGTTGGTTCGTCCAATATTATAATCTTAGGCTTCATAGCAATAATCGAGGCTATAGCTACTCGTTGCTTTTGCCCGCCGGAAAGGTCATAAGGAGGCTTTTCAAATAAACCTTCAATATTGGTGAGTTTGCATACCCACTCCAGACGTTTGCCAATTTCTTCTACATCGCAGCCGATGTTTTCCAAGCCAAAGGAAATTTCCTCTTCGACGCTCATAGAAGTAAACTGGGCATCTGGGTCTGCGAAGACCATGCCAACAGTGCGTGCCAGTTCACGTGGGCTGGAATCACGGTTTAATTTTCCAAAAAGCTTGACGTCGCCCTTGTAAATACCATTATAATTTTCCGGAATAATACCTTTTATGGCGGCAACAAGTGATGTTTTACCTGCTTCATTGGGTCCGATTACGCCGATAAATTGATTCTCTTCAATTTCCAGGTTAATTCCCTTTAATGCAGGTGTTTCTCGACCTTCATAACGCCAAATTAGATCTTTTATTTCAATTGCGTTCATTAGATTTCCCCCTTACAGATTGAACCAAGTATGGCGTAAAGTGCGATAGAGCCAAGCATTTTCAAGAGAGAAGGAATCCACCACCAGATCAAAGTACACTACTGCAAGAGAAGCGGCAATAATTGTGGCAATAATCCATTTATCAGTACGCTGGAGTTTCATTTTATGCTTTAGATAATCCGGACGCTTTTTGCCGTCAACTTTGCCAGATAATTCTGTGCCCTTTGAAAAAAGCCCAATGCTGATATCTTCACATTTACGAATGGACAGAGTAAACAGAGGCACAAGGTACATAGAAAAATGTTTTACCTTGCCGCCAAAGGAAAGGTTTCTTACATCTAGGCCACGGGCTTGTTCCGCTTCCCTGATGATAGCGTAGTCCTCCAAAAAAATGCCGGCGGAACGCAAAATCAAGCCAAAAAAGTAAGATACGATGAAGGGAAATCCTAATGTCCGGAAACCTACAAGGATGTCCCGTTCCCTGTTAGTCGAAAAATAAAAAATCGATGCAAGCAAGAGGCAATGATGCGAATATAGATACTCATTGCCCACATAAATGAATGGAAATGAGCGTTAAATCTGCCGATGGAAAAGATGATTAGACCTTCTTCTGTATTAATGGGGAAGAAGAAATAAGTCAGATTGATAATTATTCCGACAGTGATCATCATCGGCAAAAAGATTTTCAGGCGGCTCAAATTAACATGAGAATATTTGAGCATAAAGAAGATAATTATAATAAACAAAACATTATATTCAGGAGCTTCGATAAAAAGCGGGAGAAGACCAGTAGCTAAAAACAAGATTAGACGAGCAACTGGATGCAAAGCATACATTGGCGATTCTGCAGGAATATAGCCGATAATTGTTCTTTGCATTTTCCTGGTTTGTTCCATATCTATCCTCCGATCGTTGATGCAAATTTTTATGAAGAAAGCCACAAATATTGTTGTGTGATTGATTGGGAATTCCCTATCAATCACACAACTTTTTAGATTAAATTATTTGACGATTAGATCACTCTATTAACAGCAAATTGATAAATACTGTAACCTATGCCCAGTATCCTTTGCAAAAAGTCTTTGTTCTGATAACAATCGGTGAGATGAACTTCAGCATGACTACACCCAAAACCCAGGATGCGATTGAATTGCCAACGAACCAGCCGATGAAAACAGTGAGATGTGCACCTGGAGCGATTAAGCCGAACCATTTTAAGACAAAACTTCCCCAACCAGCGCCAAGAATATTCGAAACGATAATACCCCATACTGTAAAAATAATCCAGTCTTTTGCTGACTTCAAACGCGGGTCAGCCTTGAACTGGCGGAATGCCCAGCCAGCAATAATAGATTGGGCCAGGTTTCCGGGAATGTAGGCCAGTGATACAGGAAGCGGAGCTGAGCCAGAGATCATATTGGAAATAATGGGGAAAATGAAACCTGCAATGCCTCCCCAGGCACCATACCAAATAGAACCAACGCTTTGAATAGCTTGGCCTGGCCAAAAAGCAGTAACATAGCCAAGGGGGACAGCAAGGCTACCAAAAGTACCCACGACAACGCCAATCCCTGCAAACAGCGCCATCATAACAAAATGCGCTAAACCAGGTTTGCGAACCTCGCCCTCTTGCAGTTGCCAGACACTTCCGACGTTTGCCATTTTTCGTGGCCTCCTAATTAGTATTTAGCCAAACAAATTTTTTTTGGCTTGGCTAAGAATACCATAATATTTTTTAGTTGTAAACACCTTTTTTTTGGTAAGAAAAGAGCCGCTTCCTGAAAAAACATGATAACCCTTCAGGATAGACCATTCTCTTACAGGTGCAATTTTATAATGCCCAAGATATTCAGTTCTTATATCTAAATTAGAAAACCATTGACATAAAAAATAAATAAGCAGCATCAAAAATATGTATGAAAATCTGTTGACTGTCCTCTAAAATATGTTATTATGGGTTTAGAGTCCTAAAAATGTTTTAGGGTAACGCAATTATTTTTAGCAGATTAGACTTTAGAAAGGAGCATGGTTTACGTGGAGAAAATTAAATGGACTACTAATCAATTGCCGAAATCTAAGGACCGCAACCTGGAGATCATGTCGCTGGAGAATGTTAAACATGCCAGAGCTTTTCACCAAAGCTTTCCTCAGTATTCAGTTACTCCATTGGCACAGCTAAATAATATGGCAAGTTATTTGGGTGTCAACGGTATATATGTCAAGGATGAATCCTACCGCTTCGGATTAAATGCCTTTAAAGTCTTGGGCGGTTCTTTTGCAATGGGGCGCTATATTGCTCAGCAGCTAGGGAAAGATATTTCCGAGATGACTTACGATTACCTTACTTCCAAGCAACTCCGTGACGAATTCGGTCAGGCGACTTTTTTTACCGCCACTGATGGCAACCACGGCCGCGGCGTAACATGGGCCGCCAGCAAGCTGGGGCAAAAATCTGTCGTGCATATGCCCAAAGGTACCTGCAAACCTCGATTTGACAATATTGCAAAAGAGGGAGCAAAGGTAACGATAGAGAATGTTAACTATGATGAATGTGTTCGCTTAGCAGCCGAGGACGCAGCTGCCACCCCCCATGGGGTAATTGTCCAGGACACTGCCTGGGAAGGTTATGAAGAAATCCCTGCCTGGATCATGCAGGGTTATGGCACAATGGCATTGGAAGCAGTGGAACAACTGAAAGCAGCTGGGGTTAAGCGTCCCACTCATGTCTTTGTCCAGGCTGGCGTTGGGTCCCTGGCAGGCGCAGTTCAAGGATTTATTGCCAATATGTATCCAGACAATCCCCCCACCACGGTAATCATGGAAGCCCAGGCTGCCAACTGCCTGTATCAATCTGCCGTAGCTGCCGACGGACAAGCGAGAGCTGTAGGCGGAGATTTGCAGACAATAATGGCCGGACTGGCATGCGGCGAAGCTAACACTATTTCCTGGGACATTCTTAAAAATCACAGCAGCATCTTCGTCTCCTGCCCTGACTGGGTAGCAACTAAAGGCATGAGAATGCTGGCAGCCCCCTTCAAAGGCGATTCTCAGGTTGTCTCCGGTGAAAGCGGCGCTGTAGGCATGGGCTTACTGGCAACCTTAATGCAGGATGAAAACTATAAAGATTTGCGGGATGCAATCGGACTAAACAAAGACAGTATTATCTTATTATTTTCCACCGAAGGCGACACCGATCCAGAAAGCTACAAAAAAATCGTCTGGGGAAATACTGAATCTTGTTAAGTCTGATTTAAATAAAAATTATAAAAATCAAGGAGGTTACGTTAATGGATTTCAAGAAAATCAAAGCAGCTGCAGAAGGTTATCAGGAAGATATGATAAAATTTCTGCGGGATTTAGTTGCGATTCCCGGCGAAAGCTGCGGCGAAGAAGGCGTCATCAAGCGCGTTGAAGCAGAAATGAAAAAGGTTGGTTTTGACAAGGTAGAAATCGACCTCATGGGCAATGTCCTGGGCTATATGGGCACAGGCAAAACCCTGATTGCTTATGACGCCCACGTGGACACCGTTGGCATTGGCAATATCGATACTTGGGAATTTGATCCCTATAAAGGCTTTGAAACCGAAACTGAAATCGGCGGCCGCGGCACTTCTGACCAGTTAGGCGGCATTGTCTCCTCTGTTTATGGCGCAAGGATCATGAAAGATCTTGGCCTTCTTTCCGACAAATACACCGTCCTGGTAACAGGCACTGTGCAGGAAGAAGACTGTGACGGCCTGTGCTGGCAGTACATTATTAACGAAGATAAAGTAAAACCTGAGTTTGTCGTAGTTACTGAACCTACTGATGGCAATATTTATCGCGGCCAGCGGGGCAGAATGGAAATCCGTGTTGATGTCAAGGGCGTTTCCTGCCATGGTTCCGCTCCCGAACGGGGCGATAACGCTATTTACAAGATAGCCGACATACTTCAGGAAATCCGCGCCTTAAACGACAAACTCCATTACGATCCTTTCCTTGGCAAGGGCACAGTCACCACCTCACAGATTTTCTATACATCCCCCTCCCGCTGTGCAGTAGCCGACTCCTGTGCAGTAAGTTTGGACCGCCGCCTCACCCATGGCGAAACTTATGAGATGGCGTTAGATGAAGTCCGCAATCTGCCTTCCTGCAAAAAATACGGCGCAGTCGTCAGCATGTACAAGTATGATCGTCCCTCCTGGACCAACCTGGTCTACCCCACCGACTGCTACTTCCCCAGCTGGGTAATTCCTGAAGATCATCCTGCCACCCAGGCGATGGTAGAAGCCTACAAAGGCATGTATGGCGAACCGAAGGTTGACAAGTGGACCTTCTCTACCAATGGTGTTTCCATCATGGGACGCTACGGTATTCCCGTAATCGGTTTCGGCCCCGGCAAAGAAGCTCAGGCACATGCTCCAAATGAAAAGACCTGGAAAGAAGACCTGGTACGCTGCGCAGCCGTTTACGCTGCAATGCCCCCTCTGTACTGCAAATAAATTTACTGTAAATTAATAGTAAAGGAGTCGACTGATTTGGATCCAAAATTACATGGGTTTATTGACAGATTAAATGCACTAAATTTCAAAGACATGTACAACAACGATTTTTTCCTAACCTGGGAGAAAACTGATGATGAGCTGGAAGCGGTTTTTACTATAGCTGACGCCCTGCGCTATATGCGTGTAAACAATATCTCCGTGAAAATTTTTGAAAGCGGCCTGGGCATCTCATTGTTCCGGGACAACTCCACCAGGACCCGGTTTAGCTTTGCCTCCGCCTGCAACTTGCTGGGATTGGAGGTACAGGATCTGGAGGAAGGAAAATCCCAGATTGCTCATGGCGAAACTGTAAGAGAAACCGCCAACATGGTTTCCTTTATGGCTGATGTCATCGGTATCCGTGATGACATGTACATCGGCAAAGGGAACGCGTACATGCGTGAAGTTTCCAAGTCGATTCGTGAAGGCCACAAAGATGGCGTTTTGGAACAGACTCCCACTTTAGTCAATTTGCAATGCGATATCGACCATCCCACCCAGTGCATGGCCGATATGCTCCACATTATTCATCAGTTTGGCGGCGCGGAAAACCTCAAGGGTAAAAAAATCGCCATGACTTGGGCCTATTCTCCCTCTTATGGCAAGCCCCTTTCAGTTCCTCAGGGTGTCATTGGCCTGATGACCCGTTTTGGCATGGATGTTGTCCTGGCCCATCCTGAAGGCTATGAAATAATGCCTGACGTTGAAGAAGTCGCCAAGAAACATGCTCAGGCCACCGGCGGCACCTTTACCAAGACCAATAGCATGGCGGAAGCCTTTAAGGATGCTGATATCGTTTATCCCAAGAGCTGGGCTTCTTTTGCCGCTATGGAAAAGAGAACTAATTTGTATGCTGCAGGCGATACCGACGGCATCAATGCCCTGGAAAAAGAATTGCTGGCCCAGAACGCTCAGCACAAAGATTGGTGCTGTACTGAAGAACTGATAAAGACCACCAAAGATGGCAAGGCCCTTTACCTCCACTGTCTGCCTGCAGATATCAATGATATCTCCTGCAAGAATGGCGAAGTTGAAGCCTCTGTCTTTGACCGGTATCGCACCCCTCTGTACAAAGAAGCTTCTTTCAAGCCCTATATCATTGCAGCTATGATTTTCCTGGCCAAATGCAAAGATCCTCAGGCAATATTGAAGGCATTGGCTGAGCGCGGCACCCAGCGCTGGATGAAATAATTGTCACAGATCATTATTTTAGCGAAGCTCACCTGCAAATGCCGGTGAGCCTCGCTAATTTCATAACTCAAATGGAAATAAGGTGATTGATAATGGGAAAAAGACTAGTAATCGCACTGGGAGGCAACGCTCTGGGCAACACAGCGGCAGAACAGCTGGTGCTTGTAGCCCAGACAGCAAAGCCGATTGTTGACCTGATTCAGCAAGGGAACGAAGTAATCATTGCCCATGGCAACGGCCCCCAGGTGGGCATGATCAATCTTGGCATGAGCACCGCTCATGCTGCAGGCGCCATCAAAGCTGAGATGCCTTTCCCCGAGTGTGGAGCCATGAGCCAGGGCTATATCGGCTATCATCTTCAAAACAGCATCAGCAATGAGCTGGCAGCAAGAGCCATCAAGAAAAGCGTCGCCACAATAGTCACACAAGTGCTGGTGGACGAAAATGATTCGGCTTTCCAAAACCCGACAAAGCCAATTGGCGCATTCTACACTAAGGAACAGGCTGAAAAAATAGCCGCGGACAAAGGCTATACCATGGTAGAAGATGCAGGCCGCGGCTACCGCCAGGTAGTCCCCTCCCCCAAGCCGGTAGCGGTTGTAGAAAAGGATGTGGTGGCCGCCCTGGTAAACGCCGGCGTGGTTGTAATTACTGCCGGGGGAGGCGGAATCCCTGTCATTCAAAAGGATAATCGCCTAGTGGGCGTTCCCGCTGTCATCGACAAAGACTTCGCTTCCGCTAAGGTCGCTGAACTGCTGGATGCAGATGCCCTCATAATCTTGACTGCTGTAGACCGGGTCGCCATCAATTGGGGCAAACCCAACCAGAGATCTTTGGCAGAAATGACCGTTGCCCAAGCCGAACAATACTGCAGAGAAGGTCATTTTGCCCCTGGCAGCATGTTGCCAAAGGTGAAAGCTGCCATCGGCTTTGCCCAATCGAAAGCAGGACGCAGGGCAATTATTGCCTCTCTGGAAAATGCCTCCCTCGCCCTTCGCGGCGAAAGCGGGACGATAATTCAGCAGTAATGGCAAGCGAAATTATTTTTCCGGAGGTTATCTGATGCGCCAAGTGACATTAGGCCTAATCCAAATGGAAAGCTTTCTCGGCGATAAAGAAAGGAATTTGGCCCTGGCAATTCAGCTAGTAAGGGATGCGGCCAGCCAAGGGGCAAAGTTAATTTGCCTGCCGGAAATGTTTGTAACCGGCTACCATTTAGACAGTCTTGGCGATTCTCTTTACAGCCTGAGTGAAGAATTAAACGGGCCCACTATTGCCGCGTTGGGAAAACTGGCCAAAAAAATAAACGCTTATATCATTGCCCCCTTGGCCATAAAGAATCCTGACCATGGCCTCCTCCTCAACGTCGCTGTCCTCATTGACGATTGCGGCGAGGTGCAAGGAGTATATTCAAAAAATCATCTCTTTGGGGATGATGATAAATATTTTACCACCAGCGGCGAATATCCCGTCTTTAAGACCAAGTATGGAACCATCGGCATCATGATCTGCTGTGACAACAACTATCCCGAACCAGCAAGAATTCTTGCTCTCCAAGGCGCTGAAATTATATTTACAACTGCTGCCTGGAGACTCCAGGAGGCAGACCTCTGGCGCCTGTACAACTGCTGCCGGGCGGCAGAAAACAACGTATTTGTCGCCGGCATCAACGCCTTTGGCCGCCTGGAAGGATTGTTTTTATTCGGCCACAGCATGCTGGTTAATCCCAGGGGCCAGATCCTTGAGGAAGTCAATGAAGACGGCAGCAGCGTCCTGGTCCGGACCATCGACTTAGACGAAATAGCGGCAATTCGCCAACACTCCCCCGGCCTCAAAGACCGTCACCCCCAAGAATATGGCGCTCTTTGTCAGCCTGCAGACCTGAATGGCATTCTCAAGTAAATTATTTGCCGGGTGAATTGCAGCAGGTATTTTTTCAATAATAAACGACCTGCTTTCACAAATGTGAAGGGCAGGTCGTTTAATCCTTGTTGAAGGGTTTACTTCTTAACATCGATATAATTATACAGAGTATACTTGGAAATACCGAAATACCTTGAAATTTTATCGCCGCTCTTGCTGATTAACAGCGCGCCGGAGTCATACAAGTACTGCAAAGCTTTGATCTTGTCATCTTTGTTCATCAGGGGCACCGGCTTGCCAACCAGGCGAACGCTTTGTTCAAGCAGTTCGTCCAAGAGATCATTGACATTTTGCACAATCGGCTCAGGTTCTTTGTCGCCATTCTCTGTCTTGGTCAGGTTAGTCAGAGTATGCGCTGCCATTAACAGGGCAGTCATATCATAGTTGATCGACAGTATATTGGCCGCTTGCCCATTTTCGTCATAAACATAAATTGTGCTGGATTTGATTATCTTTTGGTCCTTAGTAGTCATTAAGTAATTGAGATGGTCCTCAAGCACAGCATCCTTATTGCGCAGGGCCTCCAGCACCACATGGGAAGGGCCATCTCCCACCCTCCGTGAAGTTACATGCCCGTTTTCAATTGCTACAATGGAGCTTTCAATATTGCCTTTGGTTAAATCGTGAACTACCACTTCACAATTATCCCCGAAATGCGCGGCGATCCCTTTGGCCAGGCGCTTTAAAAAATCTATTGTCAACTGGTTGCTCATATCCCCACTCCTTTTCAATTAACATGTCGCAAATATGAATTTTAGTGTAAACTACCCATAGGGTAGATTGTTTGCACCCTAATTATAAAGTAATCACATAAAATTATCTAAGGATGATTAGATGAAAAAGCTAATAAAAAACGGAACCATTGTTACTCCAAGTTTATCATATCAAAGTAACATACTGATTGAAAATGGCATTATCGCCGCCATCCAGCCTGGGCTGGAAACGTCTGATACAGAAATTTATGATGCCAGGGGCTGCCGGCTGTTTCCCGGGTTTATTGATGCCCACACACATTTAGATATGGCTATGGGCCCCACTGTCACCGCAGACGACTTTCGGACTGGCACAAGGGCGGCTCTTGCTGGCGGCACTACATCAATCATTGATTTCGCCACCCAAGATAAAGGCGACACCCTGACCCATGCCCTGGGAAAATGGCATCGCAAGGCTGATGGCATTTCTGCCTGCGATTATGGCTTCCATATGGCAATTATAGATTGGAATCCTGTAATATGCAACGAAATCCAATCAATTGCAGATGCAGGAGTAACTTCCTTTAAAGTCTATCTCGCCTATGACAACCTGCACGTCAGCGACAGCGCAATCTATGAAATCCTGCGCCGCGTAGGCCAGGTCCATGGAATTGTCGGCGCTCACTGCGAAAACGGAGACATCATCAGCAAGCTGATAGATACTAACCTTCGCCGCAACAATACCCAGCCTTGCTTTCACGCCCAGTCCCGGCCGGACCTGGCAGAAGCAGAAGCCATCTCCCGCTTCACTTACATTGCGCAAATGGCAGAAGTTCCTGTCAACATCGTTCATCTCAGTAGCGAGGCCGGCTTAATGGCAGCTAAGAGCGCTCGCCAGCGGGGAGCAGATATCTATATCGAATCCTGCCCCCAGTATTTTATTCTTGATGACAGCTGCTATTACCTGCCGGGATTTGAAGGGGCGAAATTTGTCTGTTCGCCGCCAGTACGTTCAAAACACAGTCAGACTGCTCTCTGGAACGCTCTTTCTGCAGGCAGCATTGATACCATCTCTACAGATCATTGCAGTTTTAACTGGAAAGGGCAAAAAGAACTGGGCCGCAATGATTTCAGTCAAATTCCTAATGGCCTGCCGGGAATTGAACACCGTCCCGTACTCCTGTACACCTACGGAGTTGCGGCAGGCCGCATTAGCGAAAATCAATTTGTCGCCAGTTTATCTGAGAACACCGCCCGCCTTTTTGGCATGTTTCCGCAAAAAGGGCAAATAGCAGTTGGCAGCGATGCAGATATTGTCGTCTGGAATCCCAGCTGTCAGGGCACGCTCACGGCTCAAAACCAGGTGCAAAATGTCGACTATACCCCCTACGAAGGCCTGAAGATTCAAGGTGGAGCTAAGGCTGTTTTCTTGCGCGGAGAGCTGGCAGCCGAAAACGGCAAAGTGCTCTTCGAAAATCAGGGGAAATATATACATCGCCATAGCTGCGACTATTACCATAAAAATTCGTAAGCTTGCCAGAAAGAGACCACCGCTCACTACCGGACCCCTCCGGCGTGAGCGGTGGCTTTTTTTTAGCAAAGTCTATCTGTGCACAAATTTACTTCGTTAACTTTCTGTGCAAAAACTGTCCTGAACCTTTTTCCCCCAAGAATTTGCCGTCTTCAACCAAGATATCGCCACGGCGAATAGTCATAACCGGCCATCCCTTCGGGGTGATTCCTTGATAAATTGTATAGCCAATGCCGTAATGAAGGGTTTCATCAGACAAAGTTACTTCCTTTTCAGGATCGACTATGACCATGTCCGCATCAAAACCAACCTGGATAGCTCCCTTCTGAGGATATAGGCCAAATGTTTTCGCAGGATTCAATGAAGTCATCTTCACTAGCTGATTCCAGGTGATGCGGCCTTTATTAATTCCTTCGGAAATAAGCAGGGCCAGCCGCTCTTCCACTCCACAGGAACCGCTGATGACCTTGGTAAAGTCGGGCTTCACCGAACCGTCTTCATTGACCTCCAGGTTCTGTTCCTTGATTTCCCGGGTAAAGGTGCAATTGTCAGAGCCAATAATGGTCAGAGTTCCGTCAGCCAGGCCTTCCCAGAGCTTATTCAGGTCCTTTTCGCTGCGCAATGGCGGGCTCATCATATTCAGGTGGCCATCTGCAGTCTGATATACTTCATCAGTAAGAGTCAGATAATGGGGGCAAGTTTCAGCAGTTACTTTGATGCCGGCCTTCTGGGCGTTATAAACAGCGTCCATGGCTTCGCCGGTGGAAAGGTGGAAAATATAAATTGGGCAATCCATGAACTTGGCGTAGGCGATAATGCGGTTAACTGCTTCCAGCTCGCAGATATTCGGTCTAGACAGGGGGAAGGCACTCCAGGCACGATTGCCTTCCTGGAACAGTTTCTCGGTGCAGTATTCTACCAAGGCGTTGCTTTCGCAATGAAATCCCGGCATCGCGCCCTGGGCCCGGGCTTCGGCCATAACTTTCAAAATATCGTCGTCCTCAATCATAACTCCAGATTTGCGGTAAGTCATAAAGAGTTTAAATGTAGGACAGCCATAGGCGACAATATCCTTGATCTCGTCAATAATCTTGTCATTGGCTTCGACGAATTTGGCATGGATGCCGTAATCAACTGCGCAAGCCTTCATTTCTTCACGCCGCTCTTTGATTGCTTCCAGTACTGACTTGCCTTTTTTGGACTCAGAGAAATCCAGCAATGTAGTGACCCCGCCAAAGGCTGCACAGCGGCTGGCGGTATAGAAATCTAAGGTGTCATAGATGCCGTTTACACCGGCATGAATATGACAGTGGGGATCGATAATGCCTGGGAGCACATATTTCCCAGCAGCGTCTATAACCCGTTTGGCGCTATCAAAAATACCCGTTTCCGAGATGGCAACAATTTTGGAATCCTTGATCGCTATGTCAGCTAAGTAAGACGAATCAGCGGAAACGACAGTGCCTCTTCGGATGATTAAATCAAACATCGACTTGACCTCCATATTAGATATAATGTTGTAGCTGAAACTGGCCTTAGGATTAAATAAGGTCTATCACCTTCCGGCAAGTTCTTTATTTACAACAATATTTTAAAGCCAAATCAAAAATTTGTCAAGGTAGCCGCCTCATTCTATTGTCTGCGGCCCCAAGACAATTCATGTATGAAATTCTTGCCCGCTATAATATTTTCCCCGGAAAGGGAAAATAGTTTTTGCCATAAAAAAACACCACACTGTGGTGTTTTAAATAGCATGGGCCGTCAACTAGTTTTACTGAATGATCTCAATCCTCACCTTGCCTACTCCGTCGGCGTACAGGCCGATTTCCTTGGCCGCTGCCGCCGAAAGGTCGATAATCCTGCCGGGAGTAAAAGGCCCCCTGTCGTTAATCTCAACCACCACAGTCTTTCCTGTGGCCAGGTAGGTTACTTTTACTCTCGTGCCAAAGGGCAGTGTCTTGTGGGCGGCTGTCAACGCATACATGTCAAAGGGAACGCCGCTGGCCGTTCTGCTGCCGTGGAGTTCCGCCCCGTAGTATGAGGCGACACCTACCACGGCTTCCCCGGTTGTGCCTCTGGAGACTGTTCGAGTCCCCTTGAGGATGACCCCCGCCACCGGTTGAGCAAGTATGCTCTCACTGACTATGCGCCTGGACACTTCTGCACCGTCATGGAATATGACTTCATAGGTTATCAGCTTGCTGCCGTCCTTAGCCTGGGTCTGCACCTTTTTCTTGCCCTGGCCCAAGGTGGGATCGCTTTTATACACTGTCTTAGCCGCTATAGCCACTTCTTCACTGACCAGCTGGCGGTCCACCCGGATGATTTCCACTGTCAGCCCTTCAGTCAGCCTTTGCTCCAGCGGGCAGCTGAGCAAATCGCCCTCAACACTGATACCTTGTTCCGCCAACAGTCCTTCAACGGTCGCTGCCCAGGAAATGACTGACAGTCCCCGGCCATCCCCCTTAATGACAACTTTTGTCCCCTTCTCAATAATAATGCAGTTGGATTGAGTTTCCTTGTCCAACCCAGGAAAGACCCGCTCATAATCAGCATCCAGGGTTATATTAGCTTCAGCCAGAATATCCGCCACCAGAGTCTTGGTTGTAAGAACCTCCAGCCTCCCAGCTCCCGACAGAATTGTTACCAGCCGCGGTTGAACCTGAACCGGATTGATGAAGACAAGGGCTAAGATGGCCGCAAAAACAGCAGCCTTAATCAAATATTTTTTCTTGTCCTTCATCTTAATCACCCCCAAATTGGTAAACTTTGGCTTACCGTAATCCTAAAATCCCTTATATAGAATTATATACTATAGACGCAGGTTTTGAAGTTGGTAATTTTTGGCTGCGAGAGAACTTGCCCTGAACCAGGGGGATTCTCCGGTTTTTCTTCCCATAGGTTGATATTTATGGTAGCTTGTTCAATACCAGTAAGTATATCCCTAGCTGGAGGAAATAAACCTGCCGCTGATTCCGGCAGGTTGATATTATTTTAGCCGATAATACTCATAGTGTAGCCTAAATAGCCGCCGGTGAGATTGTAGGCATCAAATCCCTTTTGGATGAGGAAGCGGAAGCCCACATTTGCCCGATAGCCCACACGGCAATAGATGACAACCTTTTTGTGCGGGTCAAGCTCCAGATAGCGCTTTCTCAACTCGTCCACAGGAATCAGAATTGCCCCCTCAACATGGCCTCTGTCATACTCTTCCTGGGTGCGGCAGTCAAGGATTGTTATATCTTCGCCTGTGCGCAATTCATCCAGCTGCCGGGGGGTAATAATCCGCCCTTCCTGCCTGATAACATTGCTGGCGATCATCCCAGCCATGATCACGGGGTCCCTGGCGGAACCAAAGGGAGGGGCGTAAGCCAAGTCGAGATTTTCCAGGTCGAAAACTGTCAGATTGGCATAGATGGCTGTAGACAATACGTCGATTCGCTTGTCGACACCTTCCCAGCCCACGATCTCCGCTCCGAGAATCAGTCCGGTAAATTCCTCCACAACCAGTTTGCAAATCATCCACTTAGCCCCGGGATAATAGCCTGCATGATGAAGTGAGGGGCTGTAGCAGACGAAGTATTTTCTTCCCAGTTCCTTTGCCTGTCCCTCAGTGAGTCCTGTGCGGGCAAGGGTAATGTCACAAGCCTTGATAATACTTGTACCCTGGACACCCTTAAACAGCAATTTGCCGCCGGCAGCGTTGGCGCCGGCAACCCGGCCCTGCTTGTTGGCGCTGCCTGCCAGGGGAATGCGGATCATTTTTTTGGATACCAAATGCAAAGATTCTACGATATCGCCGGCGGCGTAAATGTCGGGATAACTTGTTTGCATGGTGGCATCGACCATCAGACCGCCACTTTCCCCGATTTGCAGCCCGGCTTTTTTCGCCAAATCCAGCTGGGGCTTGCTGCCAATAGCCACCACAACCAGATCAGCTTGAATTTTAGCGCCGTTAGAAAGCTCGACTTCTTCCACCCTAGCATTCCCTTTGATTGCAGTTAGCGCTGCTCCAAGGATTACGTGCATCCCTTTTTCCTGCAAATGCCTCTCTAGAGGAATTGAAAATTCGGGATCAAAGCCCCCAGCCAGCTGGGGCGCCAGTTCGACAATAGTTGTTTCAATCCCCTGGCTCAACAAGGCTTCAGCGGTTTCCAGGCCGATAAAACCGCCCCCTACCACAATAGCAGATTTTACACCATCTAAGCCTTGTTTGACATTTACAGCTTCATCAACAGTAAACAAGTTATAGACACCCGGTAGATCGATTCCAGGGAGCGCAGGACTCACCGGCTTGCTGCCGGGAGCCAAAATCAGCTTGTCATAGTCTACCTTTTTTACGCCCTCTTCGCTTTGCACCTCAATGGCTTTTTCTTCGGGTAGAATCCTTAGCACTTCATGCTTCAATCTGACGTCTATATTAAATCTGTCTTTAAATAACTGAGCCGTAACCAGCAGGAGATTTTTCTTTTCCTTGATATCTCCGCCCACATAATAGGGGAGACCACAGTTTGCAAAGGATACATACGGGCCTTTTTCAAAGATGATTATTTCTGCCTTCTCATTAACCCGCCTTGCCTTCACTGCTGCAGACGCCCCTGCAGCTACTCCGCCTACAACTATAATTTTCATAAATTTCCCTCCTTGCCCGGATATTAAAAAAAAGATGGGGGGTCCTTTAAGGCCCCCCAAGAAATACGTTTTTCCTGACCAGCCAACCGTCCCGGCTCACTTCCTGCCTGAACCCTTAAAAACAATGAAGAGTGCCGGCAACTAAGGTGCGATTGTACCGGTATTACAAACCAAAGGGTGTGGCCCAAACTAAGGATAACAGATAGGTTACGATTAACGAGACTACCGACATGATACCACACACTGCAGAATAAGTTTTAAATCCGCCAGAGAGTTTAAGATTGGGCACCAAGGTAGATACCCAGAAACCGCTGTCATTCATCCACCTGATAGCCATGGCGCCGCCAAAGGCTGCGCAGGCAAGATACAGAGGAGAAACGCCAAGGGATGAAATATTGGGGGCAATCAAGCTGGCAGCTGTAATCATGCCGACAGTTCCTGATCCCTGTACTGCGCCGATAATCGCGGCAACAACCCAGACAAAGAGAAGGGGGCTGATGTTCCAGTTGGTCATCATTGCCGTTATGGACGCTCCGCTGCCACTGGCATTGATAACTGCTGCGAAAGATCCGCCAGCGCCAGTAATCAAAAGGATTGTTCCCAGCACTGCCAGGGATTCGGTCAAAGACTTGTTGGTCTTATCTCTGCCGATGACACCCCAGGAAATGATAATGGCAACAATCGCGCCAGCCAAGAGAGCAATTACCCTGTTGGACAGGAATTGCACATATGCAGGGGTAACCTCGGCAAAGGCGTTATAAACAGTTCCGAACAGAATCATGATAATGGGGAGGATGATTGGAATTATTGAAAGAATAAAGCTTGGAAGTTTGACGTTTTCTTCTTTCTTTACTTCTTCTTGTACAGCTTGCTCTTCATCTTTTTCAGGATCCCACTTGATAACCTTTTTGTCCAGCAGCACTTTATAGATGTAATAAGTGAGAACTGCGGAAACAGCTCCAATAACCACCCCGATGACAAACATCTGACCAATCGGGATTCCTAAAATTTCAGCGCCGGCTAAGGGGCCAGGGGTAGGCAAAATAAAGCAGTGGGCAATCCCTGCGCCTGCAACCAATGCTCCTAGATAATAGGGCAAGGGATGCCGGGTTACTTTGCTTAATCCTTTAGCGATGGGGGAAACGATGACAAAGACGACGTCATAGAATACAGGAATAGAAGCCAGGAAACCTGTTGCAGCCATTGCCCAAGGAGTATTTTCCTTCTTCTTGATTCCCTTGAGGAAGCCATTGGCGATTGATTCGACACCGCCGTAATCAGCTACCAGCTTGCCAATCATGATGCCGAAGGCGATAGGCAAGCCAATGCCTGTCATCAGACCGCCAAAGCCTGAAGAAATTGTGGACACAGTTTCAACAAGACCCAAACCGGAAGCGATTCCCAGATATAAGGAGCCGACTACTAATCCTATGGCAGCATTTAGTTTGAGATATGCCATGAGAAAAACCATTATTACTACTGCAATAAGCAGATGCACCAAAACTCCCATTTTTTAAAACCTCCCTTAGAATTAGATCCTTTATTTAACCTGTAAAACAACCAAAATCATTGAGTTTACATCCTACAGGATACAAGTTTCAAAGTATGGCCCCCTAACCCCTCTTGCGCGGTGTAAATATAGTTTTTATCATTACAGTTGTTGAAGAGTAATGGGGCCAAGCCATCTAAGTTTACTTACAATCGGTGACCGCCAAGGGCGGCTGTCAAGGTCAGGAATGTTTTGTATCTTGATGCCTTGAGGCATCATTATCAAAGACCTAGGCTAAATTGTGGTCTTTTTGGATTTGCTCTAGTGTCCTCGGATTCTCTAACATGTCAAGAATGAAACCTACGGCGAGACCAGCTGTCTTTGAAATTGTGCATTTTCCCGGAGCCAGGCAGCCTCTTTCCTTTTCTTCTTTGGAAAAATCAGCTTTTGCGACGGGGTTCCATGAATTCCACCATTTGCCAAAGCGTTTCCAGGTTACACTTCTGCAAGTTACGCCGCCGTATTCTTCCAGGAACTTCTGGCCAACAGTCTTGGCCACATTATCAAAAGCGATCCAGCGGTAATCTTTGTTTTCCAGCTGTTTTTGCCGGTCTACGCCTGAGGCCAGGCTGATAGCAAAAGCCGCTCCTGTCAAGGCCCCGCAGTTGCCATCGCCCATGTTGGCATGTCCCCCGGAAAGGCCTACAAGACATTTGAAGATTGCTTCTTCAGATTCTTTATCTGTAAGCTCAACTCCATATTCCCTTAATGTGTCAACAACAGCAACGAAAGTTGACTGTGCACAACCCCAATATTTAGTTGTATTCTCATACCCCAGTTGTACAGCCCTGTCAATGCATTCCTGTTTGCATCCTGTACAATCATGCTTGCATCCCATCTGTATAACCTCCTTTATAATTTGTTATTTAAGATCCATCTCGGGTTCATGTTCTTTCCATACCCAGGATTGGTCTTCAGGATTATTGATCAGATCCCAGATTGTCTCGACAGCCCAGCCGGCAGCCTTGGAGATGATACAGCCGTTGGCATGTCTGCACCCGACTTTTTCCGCTTGAGCGAACAATTCTTTGTTCCGGCCGGGGAACTGAGAGTCAAAGGCCATGCCGAATCTCTTCATGAGAATATTACGGCAGATAATGGAACCGTATTCCTTGACGAATTTGTCGCCAACGCCTTCTTTGACATTGTAATAGGAAATCCAGCGCTGCCACTTGCCGTTTTTCTCTTGTTCTTCTCTGCCGATTCCTACCGCCAGGCTGATGGCGGCGCTGGAACCCAAAACCGCGCCGCAAGTGCCAATGTGCATATTGCCGCAACCGCCGGTTAGACCAATGAGTGCCTTGAAGATTTCATTTTGCACTTCGGGAGAAACAAGCTCAATGCCTTCCTCTCTCAGTGCATCCAGGGCTGCGGAAAATGAACAGTGCGCGCAACCGACGAGAGTTCCCTGATACTGGAATGCAAGCTCTTTAGCCCTCTGAATACATCTCTCTTTGTTTTCCACCTATTAGACCTCCTTATTTTTGCAGCCAAATAGCGGGATGTTTATTTTTTAAACACTGCTCCCTTGCTAGCTGACGATGCAAGTTTGGAATAATGGTACAAATAGCCTTTTTCTACTTTGGGTTTCGGGGGACACCAGTTCAACTTTCTCTGTTCCAGCTCCTCCTGCGATAAATGCACCTCCAGTTTCTTAGCATTGATATCTATTTCTATGATATCTCCGTCTTGCAACAGAGCAATCGGACCACCCTCTGCCGCCTCAGGTGAAATGTGACCAATGGCCGGTCCTCTGGTTGCGCCGGAAAAGCGACCGTCTGTAATGATTGCAACATTCTTGTCCAGGCCCATGCCTACCAGGGCGGAGGTCGCGATCAGCATTTCCCGCATTCCCGGACCGCCTTTGGGTCCCTCATACCTGATTACAACGACATCTCCTTCTTTAATAGCTCCAGAGTATATCGCTTTCTGAGCATCTTCTTCCAAATCGAACACTCTAGCCGGGCCCACATGTTTCCACATTTCCGGTGCAACTGCTGTCCGCTTTACTGCAGCCCCTTCCGGCGCCAGGTTCCCTGCCAGTATGGCGATTCCACCGGTAGAATGCCAGGGGTTGTCCACAGTCCTGATTACATCATCCCGCTCAATGCAGGCGTTCTCAATTACTTGGCCAACAGTCTTTAAACCTACTGTCATGACACCTGTATTGATTAGTTTCTTCCGGGCCAGCTCCTTCATTACTGCACTGACGCCGCCAGCTTCATAAAGATCCTGCAGGTGATGGGGGCCAGCGGGACTCATATTGCACAAATGGGGAGTCTTATCGCTGATTTCATTAAAGATCTCAAGATCGATTTCCATACCTGCCTCATAGGCAATCGCCGGCAGGTGCAAGACAGTATTTGTAGATCCGCCCAAAGCCACATCGACGACGATGGCATTCCTCAAGCTCTCCATGGCAATAATGTCCAGGGGCCGTATATTCTGTTCCACCAGCTGGACAATCTGCCGGCCTGTTTGTTTTGCAAGGCGAATTCTTGCGGCATATACTGCAGGAATCGTTCCGTTGCCTGGCAGCGCCATCCCCATTGCTTCAGTCAGGCAGTTCATAGTGTTCGCCGTAAACATCCCAGAACATGAGCCACAGGTGGGGCAACCGCTATCTTCAATCTTGCTAAGTTCTTCAAGCCCCATTTTACCGGCAGCGTAACTGCCCTGGCATTCGCCTACATAGCTGACATCAATGTCCTTGCCTTTGTATCTTCCCGCCAGCATGGGACCGCCGCTGACAACTATCGCCGGGATATTCATCCTAACTGCGGCCATAAGCATTCCGGGAACAATCTTGTCGCAGTTTGGCACCAAGACTAGCCCGTCGAATCTGTGGGCCTCAGTCATTATCTCTACCGAATCGGCAATATGCTCGCGGCTGGCCAGGGGATATCTCATGCCGGCATGCCCCATGGCAATGCCGTCACAGACCCCTATGGTTGGGAACTCAACTGGCATGCCGCCGGCGGCCCAAATACCTGCTTTTACAGCTTCGGTAATGCTATCCAGGTTGGTATGACCGGGAACTATTTCGTTTTGGGAATTGGCAATGCCAATTATCGGTCGTGCTAAATCTTCATCTGAGTAGCCTGCTGCTTTAAGGAGTGATCTGTGCCATGCTCTGAAAGGGCCTTTTTTAATTTCATCGCTTCGCAAAATTCTCGCCTCCTTTTTCTGATTTAGTTTTCCTTCTGTTTCTGTTGAAAAAGTTTATAGGCCACATCGATAATCATATCTTCCTGGCCGCCAACCATTTTTCTTTTGCCAAGTTCCGCCAGAATATCTCTGGGATCAAGCTTAAACCTCTTTGCCGCCCGCTCGGTATGAATCAAAAAGCTTGAATAGACACCGGCGTATCCCAGCATCAAGGCGGATTTATCAATAATTTGCGGTCTGGTGGCTATGGGGGCGAGGATATCTTCTGCTGCATCAACTATTTTGTAGAAATCTATTTTTGTGGGCTGATTGTACTTTTCCAATACCCCTATTAGTACCTCAGTTTGAGCATTACCTGCTCCAGCCCCCAGACCGCGAAGTGAACCATCAAGATACGTTGCCCCGGCCTTAACCGCTGCCAAGGCATTGGCTATGGCCAGTCCTAAATTGTTGTGGGCATGAAATCCCACAGGCACATGGAGATTGCTTTTCAGCTCGGCAATCTTTTCTCCGACTTCCTCCGGTAACATCGCTCCGGCGGAATCGGCCATGTAAACAACATCAGAGCCATAGGACTCAAGCAACTTTGCCTGTTCCAAGATCTTTGCCTTTGACTCCATATGGGACATCATCAGAAAGCCAAAGGTTGTCAAACCTAGTTTTTTGCTGAACTTAATGTGCTGTTCGGCAATATCTGCTTCGGTAACATGAGTGGCAATACGTGCAGCTTTGGCGCCGTTTGCTTTTGCCATTTCCAAATCTTCAATAGTGCCAATGCCGGGAATGAGCAAAACGGTAAGATTGGCGTTTTTAATAACATTAGAAGCAACAGCTAACCTATCCTTATCACTGGTAAGCGCCCAGCCATAGTTTTGGGAAGAACCGCTGAGGCCATCACCATGACTAATTTCGATATAATCCACTCCTGCTTGATCCAACCCTGCCGCCACATCTTTCACCTGGTCCAGGGTAAATTTATGAGATACTGCATGACTTCCGTCTCTAAGAGTGGTATCGACAATATTTATTTTTTGCATTTCTAGCGCCCCACCTTTCCAGACATTGCAGCCACAAGTCTTTCGGCAGCAGCGACTGCGGCACAATTCATGATGTCAAGGTTGCCGGAATACTTTGGCAGGAAATCACCTTTGCCCTCAACTTCGACAATTACGGTAACCACACCATCTTCCAGCAGTGGCGGCACCCTAAGCCTGTATCCAGGCACATACGATCCAACCTGCTTAACCATATCCATGACCGATTTTTCGATTGCCTGACAATCCGGTTTTTCAACTTTTACATAGATAGTATTGGTCATAATAATAGGAGGTTCCGCTGGATTCAAAACGATAATTGCCTTGCCTTTTTTGGCGCCCCCAACTTTACAAATTGCATTCGCGGTTGTCTGGGTAAATTCATCAATGTTTTGCCTTGTGCCAGGACCAGCGCTTTTGCTGGAAATACAGGCTACAATCTCTGCATATTCAGCGCCAGCGGCCCTATGCACTGCATACACTATTGGCACCGTAGCCTGACCGCCGCAGGTTACCATGTTGATATTCGGCTCTCCCACCAGTTTGTCAATATTCACTGATGGCACTACGAAGGGGCCCACAGATGCCGGGGTCAAATCAATGGCAATTTTGCCGGCAGCTTTATACAAAGGCGCATTTTCTATATGGGGAGCGGCGCTTGTGGCATCAAAGACAATTTTGACCTCGCTGTCTTCCAACATTGGTTCCAGACCGGTGATATTTGTCTTGATACCGTATGATTTCGCGATTCTAATACCTTCTGATTCCTTTATGCCAATTACCCATTTCAAGTCCAGGCAATTGCTTCTGCGAATTTTAAATAGTAAATCCGTGCCGATATTCCCCGGGCCAACTATTGCTACTCTAATTTTTTCCATTTCTGCAACCCTCCTGAGCTAACTAAATTTAACTGATACATTTCCTAGTCGATCAAAAGTAAGATTAAATACGTCCCCCTTTTCTGCATTTACTGCTGCTGTGATTGCCCCCGATAAAATTATCTCGCCGGCTTTCAAGCAAATGCCGAATTCGGACAATTTATTGGCAAGCCAAGCCACTGAAACCACAGGATTGCCTAAAACCTCAATACCTGTGCCGGAGTTAACCAAGTCACCATTTTTTTCAATGAACATGCCCAGACTTCTCAGATCAAAATCCATGAGGTTATACATGCGGCTGCCCAGCACAATTCTGGCGCTGGAGGCATTATCGGCAACCGTGTCCGCGAGTTTAATCTTCCAATCCCTGATCCGGCTGTCCACAATTTCAATGGCGGGAAGGATTCCCTCTGTTGAGCCGATAACATCAATCTCTGTGACCCCAGGCCCCTGCAAATCTTTATTGAGCACAAAGGCTATCTCGCCTTCAACTCTCGGGATAAGGAATTCTTGCCGGGGACAGATGCCGCCGTTGGAAACAAGCATGGTATTTAATAAATGACCGTAATCTGGTTCATCGACCCCCAGTAGTTTTTGCATTCCAAAACTTGTGAGGCCAATCTTTTTGCCGATTATTTTTCGTCCGGATTTAAGTCTTTCCCCGATAACAGCCAGCTGCACCTCATAGGCCTTTCCTACCGTCAGTTCAGGGTAAGATTGGGTAAGTTGTTCAATTGGTTGTACATTGTCTTCAGCATCCAGAAGCATGGCGGCCAGTCTTTGAATCTCCATTAAGCAACTCTCCTTTTAACTTTGTCCGACATCGTCAAACAGCGTTTTGGTTGATCTGCAAAAAAAATATATCAATATCCCAGCTTCGCCGAGATTTCTTCATTCATGGCCATCAGATCGGTAACTATCCCCTTGATCTTTTCATCATCCATACGCACCTTAGGGCCAGAGACGCTGGTTGCGGCAATAACCTTGCCGTTAATATCCCTGATTGGCGCTGCTACACACCTGAGGCCAAGTTCCGCCTCTTCATTGTCTACGGCATAACCAAGAACTTTAATTTTTTCAAGCTCTTTTTGCAGAAGGTTATAATCAGTAATTGTGTTTTCGGTGAAGGCATCCATCCCTTTTTTCCTGAGAATCTCATCTACCTGCTCCACTGGCATATTGGCCAGCAGCACCTTGCCTACACCTGTACAGTGAAAGGGCATCCTTTTGCCAACATTTGAACAAATCCGCATGGACTGGGTGCATTCGACTTTGTCAATATAGACAATCTCCAAGCCATCAGGAACAACCAGGTGAGCTGTTTCACGATGTTTCAACATGATTTGCTCAATATGGGGGCGGGCTATTTTTCTCATATCCAATTTTCCAAATACCTTGCCCCCGATTTCAAACATCTTTAAAGTCAGGGCGTATTTTCCCGTCTGCGGGTTTTGCTGCACATACCCCTCATGCTCCAGGGTGCTTACCAGTCCATAGACTGTGCTTTTGTGTAGCCCCAAAAATTTGCCGATTTCAGTGACTCCCATAGTATTATGATTGCTCAAAGCTTCGATGATGGCTGATGCCCTGGAAACTGACTGAATCAAATATTGATCTTTTGCCATATGGCTCCCCACCTCCATCCATAAAACAAAATTAATGAAATCAAGTGTTGTTCGATATTGTCGTACGCCGTTCTGATTTCTTGCTCGTTTATTCTATTCTAGACAAATCTTAAAATCCCTTCTTAAAAAATAAAAAACTTAAAGGGAAATCATGCCAGTACTGCCACACCGGGAACAGACCTTTGCTGTCGCACTTTTTCCCCCTCACTGCTTGTCCCAGCAGTGGTCCTATTTGAGGATGATGTCCACCAGCTCTTCGCTTGTAAGGTTGTTGTAATAATAGTCGATTGGCAGAGCAGCCAGGGCCTTCAGCAGCGCATGTTCTTCCGCTTTTTCGCCGACGAGCAAATTCGCCACATCTGCCGAGTCCCCGCTGCCAAAATAATCTCCATGTGTGGAAAAAGCTGTAATTACCCCCTTCTCCACCTCCATGCCAATTTTTATTGTGCCGCAGCCCTCTACTCGCCGTTCCTTGCGGATGCTGTACTTGGGAGAAACCCCGTAATTCCACGCCCAAGTGGCATAACGGGACTGACGCAGTTCTTCTATTTCCCCAAGATCCAACCCAATCAGTTGGTAGGTGGCCATCTTTTGCTCCTCCACCATGAACTGCCTGAGCACATGCCAAAACTGGGTCAATGTGATATCACCCTTGATATGTTCCCTGACATTGGTCACCCGGGCACGCACCGATTTAACTCCCTTGGACTGGATTTTGTCTTTCCCCACCGTGAGAGCCGCCGCCACCACCGCCAGATCTGAATCAAACATGATTGTGCCATGATGCATGATGCGGCCCTTTTTGATGTACTGTGAGTTGCCGGAAAACTTCTTGCCACCGATGGTAATATCATTGCGGCCGCTGACCTCAGCCCTAACCCCCAGTGTCGCCAGAGCTTTAACCACCTGCCGGCAAAAGACGGCAAAATCCAAAGACTTGGAGCCCTTGGCATCGACGATAAAGGTATAGTTGATATTACCCAGGTCATGGTAAACTGCGCCCCCCCCGGAAAGGCGGCGGACAACCCGGATTCCATGTTCCCGGACATAGGCCTGGTTAATTTCTTCCAATGTATTCTGATGCTTGCCAACAATAATGGCATTGTCATTTTGCCAAAGCATAAAGTATTCATTGCTCCTGGGGAGCTTGTCAAACACATACTGCTCCAGGGCCAGATTAAAATCCGGGTCGGTGCTTGGACTTTCCAAGTAAACCATGCTCATACCACCACTCCTTGCAGGCATGTTGTGACCTAATTATATGTTCTCGAACAAAAAAAGAAAACCTCCCATAAGGCAGGTAATATTATCGCAGGCATCTTGCCGCCAAAATCAATCAATAGCGGGATATATGTTTTCTACCCTGGGACAGCATAAACCGGTCCAAATAACAGGCTGCTCTTGCCATATAGCCGCTGTCTTATTAAAATTAATCTCCGAGAATGAAACTATTTGCGGCTTTCATGACGCTTATACAGTGAAAGACGGTGAAACGATGGTCGACCAAAACATCATCTCTCTTTTCAATTGCATATACGACAACACAAACAGAAAAGTATTGAGATTCATAACTGCAAAATGCAACAATACTTCGGATATCAGCGATATATTTCAGGATACCTACATGGAGCTCTATGCCGTTATGGTAAAACGCGGTCTGGACTATATCGCAAACAGCGAAGCTTTTGTAATGAATATCGCAAAACAAAAGGTCTACCGGCATTATTCACTGCTGACTCGCCTGAAATTCGCTATACCGTTGTCTGTTGCAGACGAAGACGGGAATGAAATCAATATTGCTGATCTGGAAGCAAACTATTTTTCTTTTAATACCAGCATGCTTAACAGCGCATTGATTGCAGAAATTAAAAGGGCCATATCCGCAAAACCACAAATTGTGCAGAAGATATTCCTCTTGCGCTATTCACTGGATATGACCATTCCTGAAATCGCAGAACTGCTGTCTGTCGGAGAATCCTATGTCAAAAACAAACTGTACCGCACGCGAAACGAGCTCCGAGAACTTTATGTTAGAAAGGATGGTATTGATTAATGAACGAGAAAAAACTATTTCAGCTGGCGGCAAACGAAAAAATGCCGGATATTGAAGATGTGAGGCAGAGATGCTTGAATCAGGAGGTAAGAGCTCATTCTGCAAAAGAACAAAGATTGCCCTGGATGAAAAGAGTTATGCCTGTTGCTGCCTGTGCCCTTGTTGTCCTAGTTGCGGTTTTCGCAGTCCCGCACCTGAGCAATAATAATGCCGTGATTGACCCTTCAGTCACGCCCAACTCAATATACATCAACCGTCTTGATGCAATTCCGCTTGGGCGTAACTTAATGCACTTTGCTCTACTGCAAAACGATTTTATCAAAATGAGCAGAGAAGAACTATGTGAATATTATGGCGCGAATATTTTCCCGCAGGTCCCGGAAGATCTGAAAAACTGGGATTCTTCCCCTGAATATGAGTACGGAATCTACCGAAGAAACAATGGCAGCGGAGAAGTTTATTTTGACCAAAATGTAATCAACTACTCCAATGACAACTTCAGCAGAAACATTAACATTGAGACGGCAAAAGGCACAATGCCTCTCTATGATGTGGCGGCGTTTAACGGCGATGATTTCATAAAGTCCAGCATAGGCGGTATTGAGATAGGTATCGGCGGCACGGAAGACGGATGTTATTATGCCGAATTCATGTATAAAGGCGTAGGCTTTTGTATCATTACCGAGGGGCTATCACAGGTTGAACTCATTTCGGTTCTTGAGTCGATTATGAAGTAAGCTTATAAGCATTTGCCCTGCACTTTATCTGTTAGTTCCTATTTCAGGAAAAAAATATTTACTGACAGTAAAGCACCCATCCGCTTTGGATAGGTGCTTTATTGGTATGCTTTGTTATAAATGTACAAAAAGTAGGACCGTCCCCGATTAGTTTTCGATGCCCTTGCGGGCGATGACCCCCTGGGTGTAGTAGTGTTTGATCTCCCGCATTTCGGTGACCAGGTCGGCCAGTTCAATCAATTCCTCGGTAGCTCCCCGGCCGGTGAGAACCAGTTCAACGTCAGGGGCTTTTGCCTCGATCAGGGACTTGACTGCTTGCCAGGTGACGAGGCCAAAATGCAGGGCAACCACTAATTCATCGAGGATGACCACCTGGTATTCGCCGCCGGTGACGGCCTTCCGGGCCAGGGCCAGTCCCTCCCCCATCAAATCCACATACTCCTGGGGGGGCTGTCCCGGCGGGAAGATAACCGCCTGTTGGCGCCACTTTGCCAGCTCTGCCTCCGGCATCGAACCTTCTTTGACCACAAAGAATGGCTTGCCCAAAGTCTTAAGGGTTAAATTCGGCGAAATCGTCGGCAAAATCTTGTGTTCACTGTAAGTTGCAGTCTTCATGAACTGCAAAAATAATACTTTCTTGCCGGCGCCCAATGCCCGCAGGGCCAGGCCTATGGCTGCCGTGGTCTTTCCCTTGCCGTTGCCGGTATACACCTGCACATATCCCTTGAAACTCAATTTTCCGCCTCCTCGTCACCGGTTAGTTCACGGGAATAGATTTCTGTATATTTCAGTCTGCCTGCTATCCGCTCTGACTGCATCAGGCTGATTTTGGCTACTTCCAAGCGCATGGGCTCTATGGTCTTCTGAAACTCCCGCGGATTAATTTCCTCCTTCAAGACCAGTTCCCTGCCCAGAGTCAGATGGGGTTTATAGGGCCGCCTTTCAAGCACAAATCCCTTTTGGGACAAAGACTCGCTGAGCTGGGCATAGATATTTGCCAGGATTTCATTCTCAGCCACCCCCAGCCAGCAGATATCTCCCCCGGGGCGGCAAAAACGTCCAAACCCCTGGATAACCAAGGTAAAAGAGGGCGCCCTCAGCTCATCCATAGCCTCCTTGACCTGGCTGAGTTTAACGGTTTCGCCAATAAACACCAAGGTAAGGTGCAGATTGTCCATATGGGTGAATCTGCCCTTGCTTGCATAGGGTTTTAGCCCCTCAATTGCTTTGCCAATGCCGGCCTTGGTTTTCTCGTCAAAATTGATTGCAATAAACAGCCGCACGTCCTGCCTCCCACCTTTATAGGGTTATTCGCTTACAAATCCTTATACAATTGCCCTATTTGCGCCGCAGTGGCGCTGTCTGCCTCTTTTTCCCCGTAGCGGCTGGCGATATAGATATCCCTGATCTCCTCGGGGCCCTGGGGAAACACAATCTCGGCCTTCTCTTGAATTACCAGGGAAGTGTCTGCCTTAGTCAATTCTACTTTTTTTGTGACCAGCTTTTCCAGGAATTTTCGGTAATAGTACCGCACCTGCTCACCCGGTTCTGCAGGAAGCTTATCCCAAAACAAAAATCTCCGTTTCCGCCTCTTCCTCTTCTTTTTGATATACTCTCTTTCCTCAATATAATCCAGGCCCTGGTAGCTCCGCTGGCCGGCATTGACAATCATCTTGTAGAGGATAAATAGTGCAGCGGCTACCAACAAGGCAATAAGTACCTTTTCAAATATGCCAGGGGTTGCAATTACCTCTTCCACGGCTTCTGCAGGGGGAGGTTCGCCCGTACCTTCGGGGTCAGGAAATTCCGGCATAATCCATGGTTTAGAGGGATTTTTGATATCTAGACGGTGTAGGATTTCAGCAACCCACTCAAGTAACTTCAGCAGCAGTTGCACCGGCAAGAACAACAGAGCCACAAACCTCTTGGCCACTAGGACAAAAAACGCCCGCACCTGTTCAACTGCAGTCAGCAGAAAAACAGTGGCCATAAAAATCAAGTATCTGACATTTGACCTTTGCAAGCGCCGGATTTCCATACCGGCCTCAATATGCCTGATGGACCTTATCAGCAAGATTGTAGAGAGAAAATACACAAAGATAAATGGGGCCGCCAGGACAATTGCCTTGCCTATATTGGGGAGGATCCAGCGCAAGTAGAGGGCAGCAATGAAAATAAGAGCGGCTTTCTTAAAGTTGTTGACATACTCACTGCGGCTCCCTTTATGCAGAAACCTTTCTATATAGACAAAAAGCAAAGGAGCAGTGATGAGAATAAAGACTAGGGCAATCCTGCCCTTGAAAATTAATAGGGGCGCCAGCAAGAGCAGGATGCTGCCGTAAAAGATTTTTGCCCACCTGCGGCTGACATAGTAAAACATGCACACTGCCACAGTCCACGTAAAAGTCAGGGCCATTGACTCCACCGGCGCAAAGTCCAGAAAGATCAACAAAAGGGAGTATAGCAGCGAGGTGACGGACAACAGCTCCAGCAATATTACGCTAAGCATTTTTTTTACTCCTGTATTTAATGATGTTGCTGCTCAAATCAGCCAAATGCTCATCCTCTATAGCAATAACCACTGTGCGCGGAACGGCCCTGGCCAACAGGTCGATGGGCTCAAGATAAGTCTCGAGAATCCGGGGGGTTATTATTACTGCCGTTGAGTAGTTGCCCCTATTTCTCCGGATCTCCCTGAGGGTGTTTTCAAAAAAGCCGGGGATTCTGAAGTGAATGCTGCCCAAGGTATGGAGCAAGGCACCCAGATGGCCCGCTCCCAGACCCGTATGATAATAATAGCCTCTTCCCCCCGACTGCTCATTATAAGCATTGGTTGCCAAGCCATAAGGAATGTTAAGCTCCTCAAACTCTTCCAATACTCCCCGGGCCAGGGAAACAGCTTCATCGATAAGCTCTTCTTCAATTGGCTTCCAGGAGGGCTTCATGGTCTCGACATTCAAGATTACCAGCACAGAATTATCGGTGGTGAAATCAAACTTCTTGACCATCAAACGGCCGTATTTTGCCGAAGATGGCCAGTGAATGAAGCGCTGGGGCTCATTGCCGGTATACTCCCGAATGCCAATGGTCATCAAGGGGTCATCGATTATCCATCTCCTGACAGAAACATCTCCCCCCAGTGCCCCTAAAGGCACAATGCTCTCTGCTAACTCAACCTTTTTAGGCAGCACTACAATTTCCTGATCCAGAGCCATTCTTTTCTGTTCCGACTTGAAGCCGACGAAGTCTCCCAGCTCAAGCACTGCCTCATTTATCCTAAAGAGACCTCTTTTATTGGCAAAAATCTTGTATTTTCTTCTCACCCGCTGAAAGGGCATGATGAATAAGCTGTAAGTGTTCTTTGCCACGTTGAAATGCGGCGGGAAAAATTCATCCACCTTGAGATAAGACACTGTCAGCGGTTTATTATTCTCGACAAGAGAGGACACCGGAATTTCCTCGCCAATCTCATAGTCTTTATTTTCTAATGCCAGCTGGTAGGTCAATTCGGTGAAGCCAAATAGCAGCACTAGATAGTTAATAATCAAGGTCAGCGCCAGCAACCCCAGGACATACCAAATCATGGCTATGCCTGCATATTCTCTAAGGGAACCTCAACAGACGCCACCATTCCCTCAATTAATTCCCTAGACTTGTCCAGATTTGCTGCGCCCCGGGCAATGATTCTGTGGTTAAGCACCTGGGGCGCTAGATATTTAATATCTTCCGGGAGAATGTAATCCCTGCCGTTAATGGCCGCATAGGCCTGGCAGGCTTTATACAGGGCAATTGCCCCTCTGGGACTGACCCCCAGCTGAATGGAATCTTTGTTCCTGGTCTCACCGACGATATCCACGAGATAGTCCATAACATCAGGGCGAATGGATACTGCAGAGAGATTGGCAAATATGTATTCAAGCTCTTGGTTGTCTACAACAGCTCCAATAGCCTCCAAGGGATTGCCGATATTCATTTTAATGATGGCCTTTTCTTCTTCCTTTGTGGGATAACCCAGATCGATGCGCATAAAAAATCTGTCCAGCTGCGCCTCAGGCAGAGGGAAGGTGCCAAAGGATTCCACCGGGTTTTGGGTGGCCAGCACCATAAAAGGCAGCTGTAATTTTCGGGTTTCCCCATCCACGGTAATCTGCTTTTCTTCCATGGCTTCCAACAGCGCCGACTGAGTCCGAGGGGTTGCCCGGTTAATTTCGTCAGCCAGGACGATGTTGGCAAACAGAGGCCCTTCCCGGAATTGGAAGTCGCCGCTTTTTTGATTGTAAAAATTAAGCCCAGTTATATCCGAGGGCAGCAAATCCGGGGTAAATTGGATGCGCTTAAACTGTAGATCCAGTGTCTTGGCAAAAGCTTTGATCAGCATGGTCTTCCCCATCCCCGGCACATCTTCCAGGAGCATATGGCCTCCAGAGAGAAATGCGACTATCAGCAACTCGATCTCCCTGTCCTTGCCCACAATAACCCGGGAAACATTGGCGATTACCTTATTCTTAAATGCAACATACTTTTCCAGTTCCATGGGATCCCTCCTTAAATCTTATTGTTTTATTATATAGTAAAATTTACAAAATACCAATGGTGTTTCATAGTCTGCGGGCATTAATCTATAAACACTTGCGTCTCAGACATAAAAATCAGCAATAAAAGTATATATCAAAACTGTGGCCAATACCCTGGGAACATGGACCTGTTTGCTACAGCCGTACCCCTGAAAAGAACATATATAGTAGCAATATTATGTATTTACACGCCGCAATTCCCTGGTTATATTAGATTTGTCATTACCTCGGGCAAGTGCCTGTTCTCATTATATAGCGATTAAATCAAACCTAGACAGTCCCCCAGAATTATTATCAATGTTGCTGTGATTCTTTCACTTTTACTTGCCCACACTACACGCGCTCGGTCACATATTCACTAATAACCATTTAGGAGTGTGTTAACCAATTGAAAATTAAAGGCCTGGCGGTTGCTCTGGCAGTCCTGCTGATGGCATCCCTGATGACATCCACTGCCACTATTGCCAATGCGGAAACCACAGAATTTGCCGGCGGCTCTGGCACTACAGAGGATCCCTTCTTAGTGGCGACCGCAGAAGATCTTAACAATGTCCGCAATCATCTTGACGCTCATTTTGTACAGACGCAAAACATCGACTTAAGCGGTTACAGCAACTGGACGCCTATCGGCACTTTAAGCAACCACTTTACTGGTACCTACAATGGCGTGGGTCGGAAAATATCCAACCTTACAATTAACGAGGCCGGTAATCATGGCTCACAACTTCGAGGGCTATTTTACATGATTTCTGAAACAGCAACACTGGAAAACATCTACCTGGAAGACGTAAGTATCGGCACCTGGTATGTGGCCGGAAGCCTAGTGGCCCAAAACTATGGCACAATCCGCAACTGTAAAATTGTCAGCGGTTCTATCGCCGGCAATGAGCATATTGGCGGCTTGGCGGGGGACAATTGCGGACTGATTACAGGGTGCTATTCGAATGTATCAGTTTCCGCTGAATTATCCACTGCAGGCGGCCTGGTAGGCACGAATTATGAAGGGATAATTGAGTTCTGTTACGCCACCGGAGAAGTTATTGGTACACAGCGTGTCGGAGGGCTGGTAGCCTATTTTTGCGGCAGAAACACTGAACTTGGGGGCGCAATCAACACCTGCTTCGCCAGCGGCAATGTTTCTGGTTCGAAAGAAATAGGCGGCCTGGTAGGTTATGTCGGCGGCGGCCAAAACAGAATAATATCCAATTGTTTTGCCACAGGCCATGTTGACTTAACCGCGGATGGCACCCGCGGCGGCGGCCTTATAGGCTTTCTCTACGGCAAAGCCCTGAACTGCTATTCCACTGGAGCGGTAACAGGGGGCAGCAGCGACATCGGCGGCCTGGTTGGCATGTATTTTTCCGGGGGCACTGCAGTCAATTGCTATTATGATACCGAAACTTCCGGCCGCAGTGACAGAGGCAGGGGGATTCCTAAGACTACAGCTGAGATGATGGCGGGGGCACCCTCTCCTGACATCTTTACCGATTGGGATGCTGACATATGGAGTTTCTTTCCCGATAACCAGTATCCATTGCTCCATTTATTGCAGGGAAATATTAAAATTAATTTTCTCCCTTCGGATGTGGTAGACTATAACCCCCTTTGGAGCGCAAATGGGGGCATAACCTGGCTTGCTCATAAGGATGTTTACCCTGTTCCTGCGGGCTTCCACACCATTAGTTTTAAAGAGTTAACAGGCTGGAATAAGCCCCAAGACCGAAATGTCGAAGTCTTTGCAAACGCGGGCACATGGCCCTACGTTAGCTATTCCCGGAAGTCATACATCATCGCCGTCAAACCTGTTCCCGCCGAAGGCGGCACGGTTACCGACGGCGGCAGCTATTTATATGATTCGCTAGTTACATTAACGGCAATTCCATCCGTTGGCTACCACTTTGTCGCCTGGGGAGTCGGGAAAATGCCCGTCTCCACAGATAACCCCTATTCCTTCACTGTAACTGGCGACCGAAGCTTATGGGCCCGCTTTGAGACAAATGAATACGCAATTGCAGCATCTGCCTCCCCGGCAGCAGGGGGAACCGTCACCGGCGCCGGCACTTATACCCACGGCGACTCTGTTACCCTGACAGCTGTCCCCAATGCCGGTTACATCTTTTATTACTGGACAGGGAATGGCGTCCCGGTGCCTGATGCCGATTCCAGCTACACTTTTACTGCCGATTCAGACCGCAATCTGGTGGCCAACTTTATCCAGTACGGCGTCCAGCGGATTGCAGGCACTAACCGCTTTGGCACTGCCGTAGAGGTCAGCAAACAAGGCTGGCCTGATGGCGCCCAGACTGTGGTCCTTGCCCGAGGCGATGATTATGCCGACGCCCTGGCAGGAGTGCCTCTGGCCTACCAGCTTAATGCGCCTATCCTCCTCACCCACACTAACCGCCTTATTACATCGACTAAGGATGAAATTATCCGCCTGGGAGCGAACAAGGTCATCATCCTGGGAGGCACAGGCGCAGTTTCTAAGGCTGTGGCCCTGGAGCTGCAAGGCATGGGCCTGACGGTGCAAAGGATCGCCGGAAGCGGCCGCTACGAAACAGCCGCCCTCATTGCTAAAGAAATGGCCAAAGGCGGCAGCTTTGACACGGCCTTTGTGGCTGTGGGCACTAATTTTGCTGACGCCCTCTCCGCCAGCGCATACGCAGCCAGGTCCGGCTACCCCATCCTCCTGGCCCAGCCCACAAGGCTCCCGGGTTCGACAGAAACTGCCCTAATCGATCTGGCCATTACCAATACCTGGGTCATCGGCGGCACAGGGGTTATCAATGATACAGTTTGTGCACAGCTCCCAGGCGCCCAGAGGATTGCCGGCAATAACCGCTACGCTACCGGCATCGCTCTTGCCGAGAAGTTTATGCCCGGGTACACGAAGATAGTGTACCTGGCCACCGGCTTAGTCTTTCCTGACGCCATTGCCGGCGGCGTCCTCGCAGCCAAGAACAGCAGCGGCGTCCTCCTGATCCGGGGCGACAGGGCAATCCCCAACCAGACGGTCCAAGATTTCCTGTCTGCCCGGGGGGTAAAATTCGCAGGAGTCTTTGGCGGCACAGGCGCAGTCAGTGCAGAAATCGAAACCTGGCTGAGGGATAATATCAGGTAAAGAAATCAAAAAAGAGATAAGGGCGTGCCCTTATCTCTTCTATTTCGGGGATGGTTCTCTTAACGCTTGGGCAATATCTTGGCATAATAATCTGTGTCGAGAATCATGGCCGAGTAATACATTTTTCGAGCCACAGTCGCAGCTACAGATTCCACATAGCCCTCGTCGACGCTGACGCCGGGCATGCATTCAAACTTATCGGCAATGGCGTCATATCTGCCTTTGCCAGTGATAAAGCTGCCGTCGGCGAAGATGACAAGAGGCTCGGCGCTGGAGTGGATGTCCCTGCCCATAAGCAAACGGGAATCATATTCCAGACCCAGGAGATTGGATAAGGTAGGGATGATGTCCAGGCTGGAGCAGGGCTCGTCAATGGTCAGTGGCTCCATGCCCTTAGTCCAGAGAATAAAGGAGTTGCGATAGAGATCAAAGTTATTGTCAATTTTCCTGCCTGCCAGTTCCTCGATTGCTGACAGCTCAAGACCATAAGGATAATGATCAGCGCTGATGGCAATCAGGGTCCTGTCTGCAATGCCTGCGTCCTCAAGCTTCTGCAGCAGGTATTCCATGGCCCGGTCAAATTCAATCTGGGTGGCCAGGTAGGCTTTGGCGGCATCAGAGTAGGGTAGATCTTTGACATACTTCTTATTTTTTACCGCCATTTCATTGCCATAAAAGTTATAATTGAGATGCCCGCTGACAGTCATATAGTAGGCATGGAATTGATGGTCGCCGATATATTCCGGAACGGTCTTTTCCATCATTTCCAGGTCGGAACGGGGCCAGGCCTTTTTCATCACCAGGCCCTTGCCGATTCCTTTGTATTCATAGCCCATATTGGGATGAGAGAGGTCCCTGCCGTAATATTTATAAGAATGGTTATGATAAGCTACGGTCTGGTAGCCAAGGCGCTTGAGCTGGTTGCCCATAACCAGGGGCAGGGAGTTTCCGGCGGAACGTTTAAAACTCCAGACCCCAGTCTTAGGGATAAGACCGGTACAGGCCACATATTCCCCGTCAGAGGTGCTGACACCCCACAGAGGAGTATGGAAATTTGTAAAAGTATATCCTTCCTGGACCATTTTGTACAGCGTGGGGGTGACATCCTCCCGCACTGCCAGATGGGAAAAGCCCTCTGCCGTAATGAGTATTAGGTTATACCCCTGATATTTGCCGGTAAACTCGTTTTTCTCCGAGGGAGGACTAATTTGAAAATAGCGGTGCATATCTTGAATGGACTCATCCTCTTCGGCAGCCAGCAACCCAGCAAAATCTATGTCCATTACATTGTATTCTACCGGCGCCTCTTCCTCAGGAGCAGGTGTCCAGATTGGCATGTCTTCTATGGGCGGAGGGGTAATCGCCGGTGTCCAGCCGGTAATCAGGCGCTGGCAATCTAGGCGCATGGTAGTTATTAGACCGAGTTTTTGCACCGAGTGGACGGGGAAGCTCTTTTCATAGTAATAGGAATAGGCCGAAGACTGCTGATGCTCGCCGGCCTGGACCACAGCAATGCCGCCGGTATGGCTGAGAATAATGATCACTGCCAAGATGCCTCGCAGGGTCCAACGGATTTTAGCAAAAGATATTATTCTCTTGCCTACCGCCAATAGTATAGCCATGGGCAGGAAAAGCAAGAGCACCTGCAGGCCACTGCCGACAATGCCTGCAAGGGCCTCCCGCCAGAACTGCCAGACCTGACCGGCGTTGCCGGCAGAATATACTGAGTAAAAGGTAGTAAAGATTCTGTGGTAAACCAGTTGGGAAGCAAATACTCCAGCTGCTAATCCCAGGCAAATTGCAGCCAGGATGCGATTGACCCTGGGGGTAAACAGGGAGCAAACCAAAAAACAGATGACAGCCATAGCAATGGCAAACAAAGAAATAATAGCCTGGTCAAGGGAAAAAATGCTGCCGCCAACTGTAAATTCCCTCAGCACCAATTCCATCCCGATAAAAGACAGGGAAAAATACAGGAGCAGAGTCCAATTTTTAAATCCCTTCATTTTGCATCACTCCAAGGCCCATACTTAAAAGTTTTGAGCATAGCCTAATTATACCTTCTTGACAATTATCCGCAATAGAAATCAATTACTCTTGCTCCATTTACCTGCAGGAATTATCTATGGGAATGTAGAAATTAACGCCCATGCACTCATAAGACAGGAGATGAGAATATGCAATGGTTTATTGTTCCGGTGGTTCTAATCACAGTGCTGTATTTCATCATTGCTTACAACCGGCTGGTCAAAACAAGCAATATGTTGAAAGAAGCCTGGAGCGGCATTGATGTACAACTGAAAAGGCGCAGTGATTTGATTCCCAGCCTGGTAGAAACAGTCCGGGGCTACAGCAAACATGAACAATCATTATTGATAGAAATCACCCAAAAGCGGGCGACAGCTATGCAAGCCCAGGGAACCAGAGAAAAGGGGCTGGCAGAGAACGCCTTGACCGACGGCCTCAAAAACCTCTTTGCCCTCGCTGAAGCCTACCCGGATTTAAAGGCTTCGAAAAACTTCCTCACCCTCCAGGAAGAGCTGGTGCAGGTTGAGGACCAGATTCAGCTGGCCCGGCGCTATTACAACGGCGCCGTCCGCATGCTCAACAACCGAGTGGAATCCTTTCCCAGCAATATCATTGCCAAAATCACGGGATTTTCCCGGGCCGAGTTCTTTACCTTGGAATTGGCAACAGAAAGGCAGGCGCCAGAAATATCATGGGAAGAAAAATAATCCGTCCTTTTCTCCTCTCTTTTCTTGTCCTCCTCCTGCTGCTGCCGGCAGGACTGGCCCAGGCCGCTCAGGAACGGATACTCAGCTACGACACTCTCGTCAAAATCCAGGAAAACGCCTCGGTGACAGTGACCGAAATCATCCAGGTAGAAAGCGCCGGCAACCAAATTCGGCGGGGCATCTACCGGGATATCCCTACCACATACAAGGACAGCAGAGGCAACCGAGTGCGGGTGGATTTCTCTCTTCTCTCGGTCCTCCTGGACGGCAACCCTGAACCATACACTACCGAACGCCTAGCCAACGGCATTCGCATCCGCATCGGCCAAGAAGATGTCTTGCTTTCTCTTGGGCAGCACACCTACACCATTACGTACAAGGTCAAACGGGTGCTGGGATTCTTTGAGGAGCACGACGAATTGTACTGGAATGTCACCGGCAACGGCTGGGCCTTTCCCATCGAATCCGCTTCCGCTACAGTGACGCTGCCTCCGGGCGCTCCTGCAAGCAACGCAAAGATTGCTGGATTTACCGGTTATACAGGGGCAACCGGCAGCGATTATCGAGCTGAAGCAACAGGTGATGGCGTAAAATTCACCACCACCCGGGCCCTAGCTGCCAGTGAAGGCCTGACTATTGTAGTGGGCTGGCCCAAAGGTTATGTAAACGAACCCAGCTCCAAGCAGAAACTGCTCTGGTTCCTCAAAGACAACCTGGGCATATTGTTTTGCCTCCTCACCTTAATCCTCCTGCCCCTGTGGTATTTATATGCCTGGAACAAGGTAGGCCGTGATCCCCGCAAGGGCGTGATTTTCCCCAGGTATACCCCGCCGGAAGGATTCTCCCCTGCCGCCATCCGCTATATCCGCCGCATGGGCTACGATGACAAAGCCTTTACAGCGGCAATAATCAATTTGGCCGTCCAGGGCAGGCTGATTATCCGGCAGGATGGCAAGAAAAAGTACAGCCTGGAGAATACCGGGGTCCAGACCCCTAGCTCCCCTGCAGAAGACATTCTCCATTCCCAGCTCTTCTCCCAAGGCAACATCCTGGAGCTGGACAATGCAAATCACATGCTCATTAGCACTGCCGGCCTTCGCTTGCACAAACAGCTGGCCGCAGCGTACAAGGGCAAATTATTCAAGTCCAATACCTCCTGGCTGCTGTTGGGAATCTTGATGAGTTTTATCCTTCTGGCTGTCAGTCTGATCTTTACAGTCCTATTCGGAGGCTTCTGGGGCATGTTGCTGCTGATTGTCTCGGCCCTGGGGGTAATCATCATCTGCGCTGTCTTCGGCAAACTCCTGAAAGCGCCGACTGTTGAAGGCAGGAAACTGATGGATGAAATTGAGGGCTTTAAGATGTTTTTGGAAGTAGCAGAAAAGGACTACCTGCAGTGGTCGGCGCCGCCGGAGAGGACGCCGGAACTGTTTGAAAAATATCTGCCTCATGCCCTAGCCTTGGGTGTCGACCAGCAATGGGCAGAAAAGTTCTCCACCGTCCTGGCGGCAGCAAGTCAAGCCGGTCAGGGATATAGGCCAATTTGGTACCAGGGCAGCCACTTTACAGGCTTTTCTGCTGCCAGTCTTGCCAGCAACCTCAGCAGTTCCTTAAACAACAGTATTGCTGCTTCCAAAATGGCCCCCGGCTCCTCCTCGGGCTTCTCAGGAGGCTCCTCGGGAGGCGGCGGTGGCGGCGGCGGAGGCGGAGGCTGGTAAATAAATATATCCTGCAGGGAAATTCCCCGCAGGATTTTTTCTTATCCACTTCAGGATTTCAGCTGCCGTTCAAAGCGCCACCAGATAATAAATCTGTATATGGGGCTGGCAACCAGCACCAACAGCAACAAAAATTTCTTTGTAAAGATATAAAAGACCAAGGCAGCAACTAGAATTATTGCCAAGAAAATATCTGAGGCAACAGTATTAACGGGACGGCCAAGTAATTTTCCCGCTTTAATAGCTTTTTTATAACAATCCTCATGGAATGTGAGAAACCTGGTAATAGCCTGGTTAGTCACCACCAAATCTTTTCTGGACTCAATAGCCTTGCCGCAGACATTGCATTTTAAGGAATCAGACAAGACAAGTCCTCCTTTCACTGGCGTTTCTTTTTTATATTATCATTCTTTGCCCTGCCTTTGTAAACCATACTGACCCGAAACAAGGCAAAATAAAATTGGGACAAAAGGAACCGACCCCTTTGTCCCAATCCTGTTTAGAGTACTTTGCTTAAGAAATCCTTGGTCGCATCATGCTGAGGATTGACCAGCAATTGTGAGGGCGGTCCCTCCTCGACAATAATCCCGTCATGCATAAAGATGATCTTGTCCCCGGCTTCCCGGGCAAAGGCCATTTCATGGGTGACGACAATCATCGTCATGCCGTCGGCAGCCAGTTCCTTCATGACGTTAAGAACTTCCCCGGTCATGCCTGGGTCCAGAGCCGAGGTCACTTCGTCAAAGAGCATTACCTTGGGCTGCATTGCCAGGGCCCGGGCAATAGCCACTCTTTGCTGCTGCCCGCCGGAGAGCTGATGGGGCCAGGACCGAGCTTTGGCCGCCAAATCAACCTTGGCCAGCAGAACCATGGCCAACTCTGCGGCATCCTTATGGGACATCCCCCGCACCTTTATGGGCGCAAGGGTGATATTGTCTATTACCCGCTTATGGGGAAAGAGATTGAACTGCTGAAAGACCATGCCTGTCTCCCGCCGCACTTCATGCTTTACTACACCTTTGGCGGTAACCTCCACGCCATCGATCCAAATCTCGCCGCTGTCAGGCACCTCCAACAAGTTTACACAGCGGAGCAAAGTGCTCTTGCCGGAACCGCTGGCGCCGATGAGGACTACAACCTCTCCCCGGCTGACGGAGACGGAAACCCCCTTAAGGACGTGATTATCTCCGAAGGCCTTTTCCAGATTGACTAACTGAATCATAGGGTCCCATCCTCCTTTCCAGCCATGACAGCAGCTGCGACAGGGTAAAGGTAATAGCAAAGTAAACTATGGCAATGCCGATATACATTGCATAATATTCGTACGTGCGGGAAGCAATCAGGGTAGCCCTGTAGGTCAGCTCAGCAATGCCAATAAAGTTGACAAGAGATGAATCCTTGGTCAGGGTAACCATTTCATTGCCCATAGAGGGGATGACCCGCCTAAAGGCCTGGGGAAAGACAATATGAGTGAAGACCTGAAACGGTGACAGGCCTAAGGAGAGACCAGCCTGGGTCTGCCCAATATCAATGGATTGGATGCCTCCCCGAAAGACTTCTCCCATATAGGCGCCGCTGTTAAGACTGAGGGCGACAATCCCCGAGGCAAAAGCAGGCAGCGTCAGGCCGAATTCCGCCAGTCCAAAATAGACAAGGAAGATCTGCACAATCATGGGCGTGCCCCGAATAAAGGCTACATAGGCGCTGGCGAATGCCTTAAAAGGCCAAAATTTGGACAGGCGGCCGGTGGCGACTATTATTCCCAATGAGACTCCCAGGACGACGGAAAACAGGCTTATTAATAGGGATAATTTTGCTCCATCCAGTAGTTTGGGCAGAGTTTGAAAAATTAGCTCAAAGTTGATAAATCTCATCGGTATCCTGAATTAATCAACCAGTCTTTGGATTAGGCGGTCATTGGCTCAGGTTAATTTATTAACCCATTGACGAGTTGCTTTTTTTATGTATTCTTCATGGGTAACTAATGTCATTCTTTTTCAGTAATTTATTTGACATGAATCTGTAATTTTCAAGAAAACTGGATTCTGTTAACCCAGATGCTTGTAGAGCAAAATTAAGCCCAGGATAAAAGGCTGATGGACCACATAGATGAGCAGGGAATTCCGGCTTAAGCCCGTAATAATTTTGCTTTGCACCTGAAAATTAAAGAGGCTCCGCCGCTGAAAATATAATAGCTTGTACGCAATTATCCCCAGGATAAATACCGCCAGATACGGAATCAGGGGATAGTAATCTGCTGTAATGAAGCCGGGATACCTTAACCCCAGGGGCAACAGCCAAAATGTCGACACCCTCATGCCCTCAACGGGCTGGGCCAGGCAGGCCACAACCAGGGCCAGCAAGGTCAGGGCCCAGGACGGGAGCTTTCTTAACGCCGGGGACAGCAGCATGCAGACGCCGAGAAAGTGCAGGATGCCAAATCTAATGTACTCATCCCCCAGGGCAAAATAAGTCACTGCGGAGATGCCCAGGCCCAGTCCCAGGACGAGAAGTCCCCTTTTTACAGGCTTGCTTCCAAGCCCGCTGCTGATGCCGGAAATAAATATAAAAATCAGGGCCGAAGACTTCCCCACCCAAAACCAGAATCCTTTGGTCCAGACAATATTCCAGCCGAGAAAGACATTCAGATCGTAGACTATATGAAAGGCTGTCATCAAGACAATAGCAGCAGCGCGCAATAAATCTATCTCCCAAATTCGCCTGGTTTCCATGCTAATCCCCCCTATCATCGGCTTCCCTGCTCAGGGCTTCAGCCAGCTGGCCCACAGAGGCGAAGACATAATCCGGCCGAAATTGAGACCTTTCCAAGTCCTCCTGCCTGGTTTCACCGCTGAGGACCAGGATTGAGGTGAGGCCGGCCTCTTTGCCCATGGCAATGTCGGTATACAGCCTATCCCCCACCATGGCGATTTCCTCTCTGCCGACACGGGTCCAGGTAAGAGCAGCCTCGACAATTTCTCTGTTTGGTTTGCCGATGACTTTTGGCCTGCGGCCGGTAGAAGCCTCAATAAAGGCAATCATCGCCCCGGCGTCGGGCATGTACTTGCCCCCCTCCAGGGGGCAGTTGAAATCCGGGTGAGTGGCCACATACTCTGTCCCTGCGCGGATGAGATCACAGGCATCCCACAGTTTCTGGTAGGTCAGGGTGGTATCAAAGCCCAGAACTACATAATCAGGATCGCCAGCCCTAGATACCAGCTGAAACCCATGGGCAGCGAACTCCTGGGCCAGAGTAGGGGTACCGAGAAGAAAGACTTTTGCCCCGGGCTTAATTCCCTGCAAGTATATGGCGGTGGCCTCCCCGGAGGTAAGGACCTGGTTCCGGCGGACACCTATGCCCAAAGCCGCCAGCTTTTCCACATAGGCCTGTTTGTCCCGTGAGGAATTGTTGGTGAGAAAGAGAAATTCAATTCCCAGCCTCCGGAGAACTGAGATAAGCTCTCCCGCCCCCGGCAGCAACTTGTTCCCCAGATAAATAGTTCCGTCCATATCCAGGAGAAAGCAGCGGATATGCTGCAATGCATTTGGCATCAGTTAACCCTCACCTTCTTGACTATTTCCTTTTCTCAATTCGGCACATGCAGCCCCCTTTCCTCCCGGCCGGTCTTCCCCAGGAGACAGATCTTTGCTAGAATTGGACCTGAGGGAGAGATTGCATGTACACCAAACTGGCTAAGTTCTATCAAAAAGAAATCTTCACCTGCACCCGCTGCAGGCAGAAACTCATCAACCCTTATATCCACGCCAATCCCAAACACGACCCTCCGGACCAGTCTTTAGCCGCCAACCGGCGCAAATTTCAGCTGGACTACATAGCATCCAAGAAAGATGTGCGCATAGTGGTGATTGGTGAAGCTCCCGGCCTGGACGGCTGCGGCTACGGGGGAATTGCCTTCACCGGCGAATACAATGCCGTCAAGGATCTGGGACTGACAAACTACCATGGCACCCAGTCGGGATGGCAAAAAGAGCAGTCGGCAAACTTGCTCTATGGGGCTTTGGGGACATACTGCCAAAGGGCAGGGGTCGACCTCACCGCTGCCGCTGGCAGGATGTACTTCACCAACGCTATTATGTGTGTGCCCCTGGGCGAGAACGGCCGCTCAATCACTGCTCCCGCCGCTGCCACCAGATTAAAGTGCCAGGCAAATTTGCGCCGCCAGATAGAAATTCTGCAGCCCCGGCTGCTCCTGACCCTGGGGGCCAACGCCCTCAAAGCTGTCGCCGACACTTTTGGCCTCCAATTTGCGGACAAGCTCACCATTCTCGTGCAAAACCAGCGCCGGTCGAGGCAGCCCCTATCCATCAAGGACGGCCTCTTTCTCATTCCCGAGATTCATCCTTCTCCCCGAAATAGGGTGCTGGGCCAAATCTACACTGACCTGCCCGCCAGCCTGACGGAGATTTTTTTCTCCTATCTGCGTGGAGATACAGGAATAATTGCTTAGCATAGCGAATTACTTAAGCAACTAATTATTGCGGAGGTTGAAAAGATGCAGTATAGAAAGTTTGGCAAACATGACTTGAAAGTATCTGCCCTGGGATTTGGCTGTATGCGCTTCCCAACCCTGGGGGAGCCGGGCAAGATTGATGAGGCCGAAGCCATCAGAATGCTGCGCTACGCCATCGACAACGGAGTCAATTATATAGATACTGCCTGGCCCTACCACAACGAAACCAGCGAAACCCTGGTGGGCAAGGCCCTAGGCCAGGGCTACAGAGAAAAGGTGTACTTAGCCACCAAATCGCCGGTATTCCTGATCAAGGACCCGGCTGAATATGACCAGTATCTCAACCGCCAGCTGGAAAAGCTGCAGACCGACCATATTGATTTTTACCTGCTCCATGCCCTGGATGAGAAAAAATGGCAGCAATGCCTGGAGCACAATATCTTTGATTTCATCAGCCGAGCCAAGGCCGACGGCAAAATTAAGCATATGGGCTTTTCGTTCCACGATGATTTGTCAGTGTTCAAGGAAATTGTCGACGCCTATGACTGGGACTTTTGCCAGATTCAATACAACTATATGAATGAAGAGTACCAGGCCGGCCGGGAAGGCTTGCGCTATGCCGCCGCCAAGGGGCTGGGTGTGGTTATTATGGAACCGCTGCTGGGAGGCCGGCTGGCCCGGGTTGGCAGCCCCGCCCTGCAGGCAATATGGAATAAAGTCCCCGGCAAGGGCACCCCAGTTAAGTGGGCTCTGCGCTGGCTGTGGAATCAGCCTGAGGTCAGCGTGGTCTTAAGCGGCATGAGTGCCATGGAACAGGTGGAAGAGAATGTCCGCATCGCCAGCGAGGCCAGGATCAATTCCCTGACCAAAGCTGAATTGGATGTCATCCGCCAGGCAAAAGAATTCTACCTGGCCCAAACCAAGGTCGACTGCACTGGCTGCCAATATTGCGCCGGCTGTCCTGCTAAGATTAAGATTGACCATATCTTTCAGCTCTATAACAGCGCCTATATGTATGATGAACACCAGCGGGCCCGGCAGGCCTATAAGCGCATGGTTGAAAAAGAAGAAGATTTTTCCCGGTGCCTGGACTGCGGCCAATGCGAGGAGATCTGTCCCCAGCATCTTGAAGTGCGCCGCCATCTCCGGGACTTCCATAAAGAATTCAACGAAAACAAATAAAAATAGCCTGACGGCTTGCAATGATGACAGATTCTGCTATTATGTACTTGAAGTATTTCTGTGGAGGGAATGTAAATGGCAGATAAGAAACCGGCTCAAAAAAAAGCAGCTCCGGCCAAAAAACCAGCACCCAAGAAAAAATAGTTTCACCCTCCAGAAAGCGCGTAAATGCGCCGCTATAAATGGTTTTTTTCGCCCCCAAGGGGCTTTCTTTATGCCCCATAGAAACAGCCCGCCAATCGGCGGGCTGTATTTTAGTTGCCAAAAAAGTTTAAGGGATTGAGGGCTTCACCATAGCGCCTGACTTCCCAATGCAAATGGGGACCGGAGCTCCTGCCGCTATTGCCCACCCAGCCAATCACCTGGCCCCTGACCACCGAACTGCCCACCCGCAGAGAACTGGCAAACTCGCTCAAATGGGCATAGAGGGTGGAGTAGCCGTTGGCATGCTGAAGGACTATGTATCGGCCATAGGATGAACCCCTGGTCTTGTCGGTAACAGTGCCATTGGCGGCGGCATAGATCGGAGTGCCCCGGGGATTGGCTATGTCCACACCCCGATGGGGACCGTAGGAACGGCGTTCTCCAAAACGAGAAGAAATGGTTCCCCCATTGACAGGGAAGCGAAACATGCCTGTAGGCCGGGCCGGCCAGTAGCCAATTCCCGTCATTATTACCTTTGCCTGCGGCTCTTTGGTCACTGTTGCATTAATCTGCTTGCGCCTGATTTCATTGCCGTTGACTTTGTCCACCTGGTATATGACCTGGCGGCTGCCGTCAGAGCCGGCATCAGCTACCTGGTCAGCACGGACCGACTTGTCCGGATTGGCCTTGTACTTGATAGAACGGGCAATGGTTTCAGTGACTGCAACTTCTTCGACAGTCTTGACGTGAAGCAGGGCTTTGCTGGTCTGCAAACTAAGGACCTGTCCAACATGGATGGCATCGCCCTCAATTGCGTTGGCATCCCGGAGGGTATCCACAAGCACACTATGTGAACGGGAAATTCCCGACAGGGTATCCCCACGCTTTACCACATAAGATTTAATTTCTTCCTGGCCGCAGACCAGCGTAGCGAGGACGGCCTCTTTATCCATCAAGACATCGGGAGTGACGGCTGTACTCTCGATGCTGACCGCTTCCTGCAGGTCCACCGAAACCAGGGAACAATTCTTGTCCTGACTCAAATATTGGGCCTTTACCGCTTCGAGAATGTCCTTGGCGGTCTGCTCCCGGTCGACAATAGCAACAGTGTCACCATTGATGACAATTGCCCAGCCCTTGGTCTTGTATGTGGCTGCCGTCTCAATGCCTGCACGGACTGAAGCGGGAGACAGTTGGGGAGACCACATGCGGACCCGGGTGGCAGTAATCTCTTCATTCATGACCAGCTCACAATCCCACCGCTCTTCCGCCCTGGTCTGTATTTCTTCAATGATCTGCTTGTACTCTTCTAGGTTTTTCACCATCCCCACGGGACTGCCTTCTACAGACACCTGATAAACCCAGCGGGGAGTCAGCAGCCACCAAGCAGAGCCGGCAAATAAAGCTATAACCAGCAGAATTGCTCCTGCCCATAAACTTTTTCTAGCCATGAAAACTCTCCTTTCTCCGGAGTTAATTTTATGCTTTCGACAAACCCCGCCAGGAATCCTCTTTCACAAGCTTAATCTTCGCTGACAAATTGGTTACATCGACAGCTCAAGGCCTTCTTTCTGGTTTCTCCAGTATATTCCAGATTGGAAACCTTAGTGAACCCTAGGACTTGTCCCGGCCGCAAATTGGGCATACTTCCTCATCCCGGCTGCTGGCAACATACATAGCAACCCCCGAGCTGCTGTGTTAAAATTAGCGAGGAGTGAAGAAGACTGTGAAACTTGACAAACATTTTTACGCCGCCCCCACCCTGACGGTTGCCCGCAGCCTGCTGGGACAAGTGCTGGTGCGCCGCAGCCCCCAGGGAGACAGGGCCGGCATCATCGTCGAAACGGAAGCTTATACCAAAAATGATCCCGCCTGCCATGCCAGCCGGGGCAAGACCCGGCGAAACGCGTCCATGTTCGGGCCAGCAGGGACAGCCTATGTCTACTTTATCTACGGCATGCATTACTGCTTTAACGTGGTCACTGCTGAGGAAGGGATTGGGGAGGCTGTGCTCATCCGGGCCCTGGAACCCATCGCAGGCATCTCCCTCATGGAGGAATCACGCCGGACTAAGGATGTCAAACTCCTCTGTTCCGGCCCTGCCCGGCTCTGCCAGGCCCTGGATATTACAACCATTGAGGATGGCATCAACTTGGCAGGGGAGACAATCTATATCCTGGCAGGCTCACAGCCTAAATCCAGCGTTGCCGCTGCCCGCATTGGCATCAGCGCCGGGCAAAGCCTGCCCTACCGTTTTTATCTCGCCGACAACAAATTTATCTCCAAAAAATAATGCCCGCCCGGGCATTATTTAATTACAAAGCCCTCCGGCAGGGAAACCTGCCGGGAATGGCGAAGTTTATTATAGATAGATTATGAGGAGGTGCGGCATGAAAATATTGCATACAGCGGATATTCATCTCAGCAACGACCATCCCCGGCGCCTGGAAGCTCTTGGCAAAATTCTTCAGCATGGCCGGGATGAGAACATCGACCTGTTGCTGGTAGCCGGCGACCTCTTTGACGATGACCATCAGGCCGAGCTGCTCCGGGGCGCTGTGCGAGGGCTGTTCAGCAATCTGCCCTTTCAGGTTCTGGTCATCCCCGGCAACCACGACCAGCGGGCATTTTCTGAAGAATCCTTTTACGGCACCGAATTCCGGGCTTTGACTGCCAGACCTTATTCTCTTGTAGACATAAATGGATGGCGAATAGTTGCAGTTCCCTATGGGGAAGGCAGCTTCGTCTCCCTGAGAGAGGATTTGCGCCAGGCGGCAGACCCTGACAAAAAAAACATCCTCATGCTCCATTGCTCCTGGTCATTGCCCCACTACACCAACGAAGATTATGGCGGCGAGGACCTGCGCTACCTGCCTGTCACCGAGGCAACCCTGACAGGACTGGGCTACGACTACATCCTGGCCGGCCACTTTCACGCCAGCTACCGCCAGCGCATCCTGCCTTGCGGCGGGGTCTTTGTCTATCCCGGCTCTCCCGTCTCAATTACAACCCGGGAACAAGGGCGCCGGGCGGTGAACTTGATTGACGCCAATGGCTGCAGACCGCTGCTTTTGGACAGCTGGTACTACCAGGCTCTAGAGTACGTTCTCAAGGTCACCAATACCGAGGCAATTCTTGACCAACTGGCCCGTGAGCTTACCCCCCACCCCGATGAGTACTGCAACCTAACCGTACGCCTCAGGGGATACACACGGGAAAAGGAAACCTTGCTCCAGGCCAGGCTTGACCAGTTGCTTCGCGGCAGGGCCAACACTCATCTGGAACCTCTGTTCCGGGGGGCCGGCCAAATTTTTGCCGACCCCCTGTACCAGAGAATCAGCCAGCGCATGGGCCAAGGCGAAGAAAATTCCGAGCTGATGGAATCCATGCTTCTGGACGCCTTCAGCCAAGTCCTTGCGGAGGAAAAGTAATATGGAAATCAGGGAAATAGCTATTAGCCATTACGGTCCCCTACGGGATGTCCGGCATCGGCCTCAGCCGGGACTGCAGGTCTTCTATGGCCCCAATGAAAGCGGCAAAACCCTGCTCATAGATGCAATTCTCAAACTGATGCTGGGCAAGCGCCTCAAAGATTTTAAAGATATCGACCGGGTAACCGGCATGCCCCTGGGCAGAGTCGCCCTGGCCTTCGAAGGCAAAGAACATATTTTTGACGGCAAGACCCTGCTGGAAGATGTCACCGGCTTGAGCAGCAGCGACATGCGCAATATCTTCGTCATCCGCAACAAGGATCTGCAAATCAGCAGCCAGGCCGACTATTTCAGCCGCATCAACGACCAGCTGACAGGGATGGAAGGCCGCCGCCTGACCAAGCTCAAGGAAATAGTCCGCAACCAGGGCCGCATGACCAGAGCCTCTTCCGCAGCCCAACTCTCCAAAAGCCAGGATTTTGACTGGATAGGCGACAAAGTTGCGGCTGCGGAAAAACTGGCGGCGGAAATCCGGGAATACCTGGAACAAGCCCGGACAGGCCAACTGGATGCCCTGGAAAGAAGGCTGGAAGAATCCCGCCGCCTCTTGCAGGCAATCAACCGGCAAATACAGGACCAGGAAATGGCAAAATTACGGGAAGAATACGACCAGCTTTGTCGCCAGGTGGATGAGTATGCCCTCCGCAGCCAGGCGGCCAGCCGTCTGCTGCCCTATTCCAAGACCAAGTTTATGCAGCTCCAAGATAAAGCAAGCAGAAGCAAAGCAAATAACGATACCGCTCGGGAAAGCAAAGAAAAGTTGGGCAAGCTTCTCCCCCTCCTGAATCTGACAACTGCGGAATTGGCCGAATCCCAGGTTAGACTGACGCCTTTGGAAGGCCGCAAACTCCTTCTGGACAACCTAACCCAGCAGACGCTGACAGCGGCAGAGACTTCCCCTCCCCCCCCCAAGCTGCCCCTAAGAGGTTTCAGCTTCCTCCTCTTGGCAGTAACAGGTATCGGCATGCTTTTGGCTGCCCAAGATTCTCTGCCTGAAAAACTCCAGTCCCTGCCCTATTGGACTTTGGGGGCAGCAATACTCTTGCTGATCAGCGAAGTCCTGCTCCGCTTGCAGAACCGCTCTTACCAAAAAAAGCATAATCAGCTTGTTCAACAAGGAGCAGCTGCAGGCATAATCTCCGAAACCATTCAGGAGCTGGCCGCCGCTGCCGCCAAAGAAAAAGAAGACATCGACCAAGCCCGTTCCCGGCAACAGCAGCTCAGCGAAAAGGTGCGCAACTTTGAAAGCCAAAAGCTGTATCTAGAGGAGAACATCCGGGCGGCCAACATCCTGGCTGCTGAACTGGAACAGGAAGTTAAGAATGAATTGCAGCGCTTAGCTGTCCAAGACCTCCACCAGTTTGGCGAGCGGATGGAGCAATACAACAAAGCCCAGACCCAATGTGACGATTTGCATCAGAGCCTGGAAACCGCCTTTGAACAGGTGCCGGCACGGACTGGCGACTGGCAAAGCCTCCTTCAGCAAATTCCCGTTCCCGCTGATCCCGGCGTTGCCTATGATGCCGGCCAATTAACTCAGTTGCGTCAGGACAAGGACAGAGCTTTGACCGCCATTGATGAATTGCAGCAGGAGCTCAGCCGCCACCAGTCTGTGCTGAGCCAGTTTGCCGCCGCCTGCCAGTCCCTGCCACTGGAAAAAGAAACCGGTTTCAAGCTGCCGGCCCAGTTTGCAGACCTTGAAGTGCTGGCCCACAGCGCCTCGGTCCTCGAGCTCTTTGCCGCCAAAGTCACCGAAACTTTTGACACGGCCTGCGAACTCATGTGCATTCTCGAAACCCTGGAGGCCGAGGAACAGGAAAAAATGTCTGACTTGGTTGGACCAAACAAGCCGGTGCAAGAGATTTTCCGCGCCATCACCGGCGGAAAATATACTCGGGTTATGCTGGATAGCAAGCTCAACATCCAAGTAGAAGACCGGGAAGGGCTGGAGCTGCCGGCTTCTGCCCTCAGCCAGGGCACCTATGATCAGCTTTATCTGGCCCTGCGCCTGTCTCTGGCTCAGGACCTGCTGGGAAACAACCCAGGCTTCCTCCTCCTGGATGACGCTTACCTCTGCGCTGATTCCACACGCATAGAAAGAATGCTGGCTTTACTGGCCCAGTTGGTCAAAGCCGGCTGGCAAATCCTCTACTTTACTATGGATGAGCGCATGCTGCGCTCTGCCCCCCGGTATACAGCAAATGCCATCATCCACCTTGAGCCCTTGCTTTCTGATTTAAGCTGAATAACAACCAGGTTGTAACAGCATTGTAACCTCCAATTTTGTTAAAACATGTTACAATCAGTGGTACAGAATTTCAATTGGAGGGATAATTTTGAAAAAGGTATTTGTTATTCTTTTAGCCTGCATCTTTTCCTTAAGCGCAGGCAACCAACCGGATATTGTCGCTCCCTACCTGGCTGAAAATAGTCAATCCCTTGACCTTGAAAATATGGACCTTAGTCTTCTGGGGGAAGATTTGAATTGCCAAGTCTTTCTTTCTGGCGCACAGTGGCATGGCACCACCGCCAACTATGACCTGCACTATGCCCTGTTCACTGCCCTCCATAAACAAGCTGGCGTCAGGTACTTGCTTCTGGACTCAGGTTACGCCACCGCCCAAGTATATAATGACTACCTGCAAACCGGCAACCCTGACCTCTTGAATATGGCCCTGGATGGCATCAGATTCTCCAACAGCAGCTGCAATGAACATCGCCTGTTTTGGGAGAGACTCTATAAGTATAATCAGGGACTTTCCCCCGAGGACAAAATTGTTGTCATCGGCATTGACGTGGAATACCAGATTGGCACAGCTATCAGCTATCTCTGTTTCATCTCTGACAATCAATTGGGAAATTATTATCCGGTTACAGGATACCTGGGAGAAACAAAAGCCCTGCACAAGTATGTTACGGGGCTGAAAGCCAAATACCACGAGGATCCAGGGCTTTTTGAAAATATTTTTGGTGATAATATCCATAAATTTGAACTGGTATTGCAAAACCTGACAGATACTGTCTCCGCCAACCTCAGATCAGACTTTTTCCCTGACCGGGAAAAGTTAATGTATACCAACTTCCTTGCCGCCTATAACAATAATCCCAAGGGCAAATATTTTGGCCACTTTACCATGGAGCATATCTACCAGCGCCAAGTAAAATCAGGCAATCTGGCTGATGCAGACAGGCTTGGCATGCTCCTGGTTCAGGAGGATTCTTCCCTTCGCGACCAGGTGGTGTCTATCGCCGCATTTTACCATAACAGCGAATTCAGGTTTTACTATGGCAGTTACGAATATTACAGAATATTTGCTCAATTTGTTATCGATCCTCTGCCCTTGATTAATACCGCCACAACAGACTATACTTTATATAAGCTGGACGGCGAAGATTCACCATTTACCTGGGACACTCACACTGTAATCAATCCTACCGGCGGCGTAACCACAGATTATTATCAGTACTTGCTCATGATCAAAGACTCCCAGCCCACATCTCCTAATTTGCTGCCTCCTCCGCAGTGAGCAGAGATAAATAATATTAGAGAAAGGAGGTTTCTTTTTGGGAAAAGTCAAGGTCTTTTCAGATAGCACTTGCGACTTGCCCCTCGACCTGATTGCACAGCATCAAATTGGTATCGTGCCCTTATACGTTCTATTTAATGATGAGAGCTATGGGGATGGAACTGATATCACCACCCCGGATCTGTACAAAAAGGTCGAGGAAACCGGAAAACTGCCGAAAACTGCTGCCCCTTCCCCGGGAGACTTCATCAAGGCCTTTAAACCCCATATCGATGCAGGCGAAGATATCATTTATATTGGTCTCTCCACCAAGTTTTCAACTACATTAAACAATGCCTTGCTGGCGGCCCAGGAGTTCCCCCAGGGACGAATTGAAGTGGTAGACTCCCAAAATCTGTCCACCGGGATTGGTCTCCTGGTCATGCGGGCAGTGGATTTTGCCGCAGAAGGTCTGGACATTCATACCATCGCCGAAAAGATCCGGGCGCTGGTGCCCAAGGTTGAAACGGAATTTATAATCGACACCTTGGACTATCTGCACAAAGGCGGCCGCTGTTCCGGAGTCGCCCGCTTCGTAGGCAGCATGTTAAAAATCAGGCCCTCCATCAAAGTCGTAGACGGGGGCATGATTCCAGCCCAAAAGTTCCGGGGTACCCGTGCCAAAGCGCTCCAGGGCCTGCTGGACACTGCACTGACACAAAAGGGCAATATCTCGCCAGAGCGGATCTTCGTCACCCACTCCATCAGTGACGACGGCCCCTTCCTCCAGGCAGAACTGCGGAAGCATACCAAGGCCAAGGAGATAATAATCTCCAGGGCTGGCTGTGTAATCGCCAGCCATTGCGGGCCAAACACTATCGGCATATTGTTTATAAAAAAATAGAGGGCCCTGTGGCTCTCTGTTTTTTTGCTTTCCTGGTGATTATTTTATGTATGACATATAATAGGATTTGAGTTCCAGCTAAGGGGATAATCGTGAGTGAAATCATTGTCAGCAACCTCAATAAGCATTACGGCAGACACCATATCTTAAAGAACGTTTTTTTCATTCAACGTCAGTGAAATTGTCGGCTTTATTGGCCCTAACGGTTCCGGCAAGAGCACCACAATGAAATGCATTGCCAATCTTGTCTTCCCAGAAAAACAGCAGCATCCGGATCGCGGGCTTCGACCTGTTTAAAAGCCGCCATAAAGTAGCCATTGGGGACAGTCCCCACTGGCTACTTTTTCCGCCGGAAAAACGATTATTGGAGGAAGGCAAATGCAGCTGGATTTCTATTATTGGTCCTGCCAATGCCCCTTAAATGGCCAGATGCTTGAACTGCTTGAGCAATACAAGGGGCATATGAATATTAAACTGCATGACATCACCCATGCTGAAAATACAGCCAAGGCGGAAAATATCTTTTTCCCCACACTCACTGTGCTGGATAAGCAGTACCGCTATTTTCATCCATTAACCAGGCCGTTTTTAGAGCAGGTAAAGGCGGGCCTAGTACCTGCCGAAAAGCCCTATCTCCCCCATCTTGGGGTCGATATTTATCAGGGAGATATTGTTCCTATCACCTGGTACAATTGTATTTTAGCTGGCAGTTGTACAGGGAGAGTAAATAACCCCTGCACCCAAGACAAATCAATCTTTCTCGCCCAGGAAGGGTTGGATATCTATGGGTTTATGAATATCGAGTCTAACCGGCTGCTTGGGGGAGCTGAATATATGCCCTCTAAACAAGTTCCCTACCCTATCCCTAAAGATGAACATACAGCCTTCATTACCTGTGTCTATGTCTCCGATTCTGAATTTGACTATAAGACGCCAGCCTTAAAAGCTTTAGAGGCTTATCTAAAAAAGAAATATACAAAAGTGCTTGGGATTAGCGATGAGCAAGGCGTTTTCCCCAATGGCAATTTAGACTTCTTTCTGCGGAATGGATATGCCGATGAAGGTGTAATTTCGGAGGAAAAGGACTATTGCAGGCTGCACTTGGTCAGCAAAAGGCTCTTATAGAGGAGCTATCCTGTTCCTCGCTCATACAAGGAGAATTATGCTAACATCAGGAAAGCAACCGTAAAAGAAATTTAGGAGGCGAGGCCATGGAAAGACAATCAAAGCCTGCGTTCAACCCCTATCTGATCCTGGCCCTGGGCGTAACGGGGATATCCTTTTCCGCCTTCCTGGCCCGAATGACTGACGCTCCTCCGGCCATAATCGCCTTCTGGCGCCTCGTCTTCACTTGCCTGCTCCTGTCTCCTATGGCCATCAGGGACCGTGCTCAGTTTAAGGCAGTGGGAAAAAAGGACCTCCTCCTCTCTTTGCTCAGCGGGCTTTTCCTCTGCTTGCATTTTGTCTTTTGGTTTGCCTCTCTCCCCAAGACCACTGTCAGCAGCGCCACTCTGCTGGTAAACATACATCCCCTGGTAGTGGTTACCGCCGGCTGGTTTGGCAAGGAAAAAATGCGGCCCGGGGCCCTACCCTGGGCGGGAGCGGCCCTGGCCGGCATCGCCCTCTTGGGCTGGGGCGGCCTGCAGGTGACAGGGGCCTTTGCCGGCAATCTCCTGGCCGCCGCCGGCGGCCTCATGCTTGCAGGCTATTACCTGGTTGGCAGGCAGGTCCGGGCCCGGGTCGCCATCAGCGTCTATTCCCTCCTGGTCTATGGCGCCAGCGCCCTACTCCTCCTGGCCGGCAATCTGGCGGCAGCCAACCCCTTATTCAGCTACAGCTCCGCAGACTGGCTAATCTTTGCCGCCCTAGCGGCAGTGCCCACTATCTGCGGCCATACTCTCCTCAACTGGTCCCTGAAATACCTTCCTGCCGGCGCGGTATCCGTAGGCGCCCTAGGGGAGCCGGTCATCGCTACAATTTTGGCTGTTCCCCTTCTCCACGAAATCCCCGGTTTAGTACAGCTGGCAGGCGGAATCCTTGTTATCGGCGGCATCGGGATGTTCTTAAAAGCCGGCCGCAAATAATAAACACCTTCCGGACAAGCGGGAGGTGTTTTGCTTCAGCGCAAATATTGGTTTCGGTATTCATCTTCCAGGATGCTCATCATCACGAAATCATAGTAGCGATGCTTATAAAAGTATCCGTCCCTCTGGATTCCTTCCTGCCTGAAACCTGCTTTTTCCCAAAACTTCAGGGCCCTGGTATTAAAGCCGACTACGCCAATTGAAACCCGATGAAAGTTGAGATAGCCAAAGGCATAGTCCAATAAGAGTTCAGCCACCTCAAGGCCATACCCTTTTCCCCAGGCCTCCTTATCCCCGATGATAATAGTCATATCGGTGGTGCGCCAGGCCGGGAACATCCTGAGCAAGCCCGCTTCGCCAATCATCTTGTCCTCAGCCGGCAGCCAAACTGAAAACCAAAGGCGATCTTCGGAACTGTATACCTTCTCAAAAAACTTGTCCCCATCAGCCTCGCCCATTGGCGTCACAGCTCCGGTCAATCCCCGCAGTTCAGGATCATTGCTCCACTGCCTAATCAGGGAAAGATCTTCCCGGGCCAGCGGACGCAAACTCACCGATTTTCCCCGTAAAAAATCCATGCTGATTCCACCTTTCTCTGGGCTAATAATAACTCCCCAGGGGAAATTATGCAACCGCAAATAACAACACCTTCCGGAACCCCCTTGACTTGGAGTCAACTCCATGTGGTATGCTGTGCTTAAGAGGTGATTGTAATGTTCATCGGTGATGTATCCAAACAATTTAACATCCCTGCAGATACCTTGCGCTATTATGACCGCATCGGCCTGCTCTCCCCCCGGCGCCAGGGAGGGGTGCGCAGATACTCGGAAGCAGATCTTAATAAGCTGGCTGCAATTGCCAAGATGAAAAAGCTCATGTTCTCCCTGAACGAAATCCAGATTATCCTCTCCGCCGACGCCCAGATTGACAAGAGTCTCCAGCAGGCAAGTCCTGACCTCAGTGCAGCTCAGGCCCTGCTCAGTCAGATCCGTGCCAAGCTCCGGGAAGTTGAAGCACTGGCAGAGAACATCAAGGAAGTCAAAAGAGAGCTGGCCCGCCTTGCCGCCAAGGTCAAGACTGTACTGGAAGCAGGAGAATATGCTGAGTAAAATCCCCCTATCCAAATTGGGTTATGGCTGTTATGCCCTGGGCGGAGCCTATGGCAAAAAAATCGATGTTTCCCGGGCAATAAAGCTCATTCGCCTGGCCTACGATTTAGGCATCCGCTTCTTTGACACCGCAGACCAGTACGGCACTGAAGAAGTCTTGGGCAAGGCTATCCGCCCCTTTCGCAGCCGAGTTGCCATCGCTACTAAAGTCGGAGCGGAATCCGGCCTGGACAGAAAACACATACTGGCAAGCTGCGATGCAAGCCTCAAACGGTTGCATACAGATTATATCGACTTGTACCAGATCCATTATGATGATCCCGCTGCCGGCGTGGCAGAGGTGGTGGAAACCCTGGAAATACTCAAGAGCCAGGGGAAAATCCGCAGCTATGGAGTTGGCCATCTCCCCCTGGACAAAACCCTGCAGTATCTGGAGCTGGGCCAGCCCCAAACTGTCCTGGCAGAAATGAACGCGGTTGCCCTGGACAGATACCGGGAACTGTGGCCTCTCCTGCAAAGTCATGACTTCGGGATCATCGCCTTCAGCGTAACCGGCCGCGGCCTCTTGACAGGCAAAATCTCCTCCGCTCCTCAGTTTGCCGGCTCAGACATCCGCCGGCTCGATCCCCTTTTTAAGCGCAGCAAACTGGCCTCCGGCCTCCGGATAAAAGACAAACTGGTGGAAATCGGCCGCCAGCTAAACGCCACCCCGGCCCAGGTGGCCATTGCCTGGGTGCTGAGTCAACCAGGGGTGGCTGCCGCCCTTACCGGCCCCATTAACCCCGAGCACCTCCGGGAAAACTGCGCTGCCCTGGACTTAAATCTGGATTCCGGCTGGCAGCAAGAAATCAGCCTTTATTTGCGCAGGGAAGGGGAATTAATGCAAGCCCGCATTGCCCAAGAGCTCCAGGCTATTATTCATGCTCCTGTCACCGATGGCAAACAAGGAAGGGAAGACTTTATCTACGTCTTGGAACACTGCATCGAAAATGGTCTCATCCCCTATGAGACCGGCGTGGACCTGTTTAGCGAGCTGCTGCAGCTCAGGGACTCCACTGCCAGCTTGGAATCTCTACAGATCCTTATGGCCAAGGTCAGGGAACAAATCAGCCGCCGGGATGCTTAAATTACTTGGCATTTATTAACTTCTAAATCCTATCATTAACTCATAGTCAATTGAATAGTAGTTTAGAAGGCGAACTATACAGTTCCGCCAATCTCTCTTGGGAGGTAATAGGGTGAGGAAGTTTTTCGCTGTTATGTTGGTTGTGTTACTGACAATGACAGCCGTGGCTTATGCCACATCCCCTGCCAAGGTCGAAAAGGTATCGGTCATCATTGGTCTCGCCAACGAAAACGGCAGAGCCTCGGTGCTTGCAGCAGGCGGAAAAATCCAAAGGGAATTTAAGTTCATCAATGCTGTCCAGGTTGAATTGCCCAGAGTTGCGGCGGAAAAGCTGAAAACTGCCAGGGGCATCGAGTATGTCGAGCCGGATTTCATGGCTCAGGCGTATGCCCAGACTGTCCCCTGGGGCATAGAGCATGTAAATGCCCCGGATGTGCACAGCGCAGGTTATCAGGGTTCAGGCATCAAAGTGGCGGTCCTGGATACCGGCATCCTCACCAGCCATGCGGATTTGCAGGTTAGCGGCGGCTATGATACCACCGGCATCGGCAGCTATGTGGATGACCACGGCCACGGCACTCACGTAGCCGGAACGGTGGCGGCCCTCAACAATAGCATTGGCGTAATCGGGGCGGCGCCGGCGGCCCAGCTGTATGCGGTAAAAGTCCTTGACCGTTATGGCAGCGGCACCTACAGCAACATTATTGCCGGCATCGAATGGGCCATCAGCAACGACATCGATGTCATCAACATGAGCCTCGGAGGCAGCTCGGGCTCAACCGCCCTGCAGCAGGCCTGCGACGCCGCCTACAAGGCGGGCATCCTGGTGGTAGCCGCAGCCGGCAATGAGGGGACATCATCGGGGGATACCGAGTGCATCGGCTATCCCGCCAAGTACTCCTCGGTTATGGCCGTAGGGTCAATCACTTCCGACAATGTTCGCTCCTATTTCTCCAGCACCGGCTCAACCCTGGAAATCATGGCCCCGGGCTCCAACATCTACAGCACCACCATTAACGGCAGTTACGGAACCATGAGCGGCACCTCCATGGCCTGCCCCCATGTGGCAGGTGTGGCTGCCCTGGTATGGAGCGCCAAGCCCAGCCTCAGCAACGTCCAGCTGCGCAGCGCCCTTAACGAAACCGCCAATGACCTGTGGAATGATCCCTGGCGCTACGGAAATGGCCTAGTGGACGCCTGGGCAGCCTATCAGTTCGTCACTAACGGCACAATTCCCGACCCAGGCACACTGAACGCAGCCATAACCACAGACAAGGAAACTTATACCCTCAAGCAAACCATCTACATTACCGTAACGGCCACAGACGAAAACAATGCCCCCGTCGCAGCGGCTAACGTAAGTCTAGTAGTGGTACCGCCCTTAGGAAAGAGTACCACCCTTACCGGAACAACCGGCAGTGATGGCAAAGTTGTCCTCTCGTACAAGACAAAAGTGCCAAATGGCAGGGGGACCTACACTCTTACCGCAACAGTAACAAAAGGCGACCTTTCAGCCACTGCAGCCAAGACGGTGACAGTGAACTAGATCAGCAAATCCCCCGAACTCCGGGGGATTTGTTCTTCTCCAAAATTGTCTGAAGTAAAAAATACCGGCGCAAACCTTCACTGGCACGAAAATTCGACAAAATCTGACATAAGAATGTGTTATTTTAAAATGCACACCCTGTTTCTCTGCGGTCACAAACGGACTAGATTAATGTCCGCATATTTGAGGGAGGAATAAGATGAGAAAGTATTTGTTTTCGTTGTTGCTTCTGATTCTAGCGCTAAGCCTTGTCGCATGTGGTCCTGGTCCCGCCAGCAAGGATCCTGACAATGACCAACCAGGAGATAGTTTAACCGACACCCCTGAAGAAGTATCAGTTGAAGAGCAAACCCTTATCGATCAGGATGGGATTGTCATCAAAGCCACTGGGATAGACTCCTCCTGGTTAGGGCCTGAACTGAAAGTTTACATTGAAAACAATACCGACAAGGCATTTACTGCGCAAACAAGAAACTCTTCCGTCAACGGTTTTATGCTGGAGCCTGTATTTTCCTGTGATGTCATGCCCGGAAAGAAAGCAACGGGCGCTATTACTTTCGCTGCCGAGGATCTGGAGGCCTGCGGCATCGACAGGATTACCGACATAGAATTCTCCTTTTACATCTTCGATGCCGATTCCTGGAATGTCATCCTGGAATCAGACATAATCGTCGTCAAAACTTCTGCAGCCAATTCCTACAAGCAAGTTTACAACGCAGCCGGAGTTATACTTTTCGATACTGAAGACATTACCATCGTATACCAAGGCGTGACAGAAGACCCGCTCGGGCTTGCAGCCAACCTTTACATTGAAAACAACAGCAATGAAGGCATTACCCTTGAAGCCATAAATACTTCAGTCAATGGATTCATGATTGAACCTGCTTTCATCTGCGATGTAATGCCCAGAAAAAGAGCCCTGGATACTCTATTATTTTATCTGGATGAGCTTGACGCTTGCGGCATTGAAAAGATAACTGAAATTGAGTTAAATTTCCACATCATCAATCTTGAAACCTGGGATACCATCATCGATACCGAAAAAATTAAAATAGAAGTCGATTAATGCGCTAGTGATAAATGGACGTCTGCAAGGGACATTTGCCCTTGCCTGACGTCCATTTTAATTCTGGAGAAAAAACCTCCGGCAAAATAGAGGTTTATATTATTAGAAATTATCTGCCCCAATTGCAGGACATCGCAGGCCCCGCCTTGAATATGTATAGAGCAATTATACTGCAAGTAAATAGATGGAGGAGTGTCTATGTCCCTGTTTCAAAAATGTGAGAACTTCACTGATGCAAAAGAAGCAAAGGCAATGGACTTGTATCCTTATTTCCATGAGCTTCAATCTCAGCAGGACGTAGAAGTCATTATGGAAGGCAAGCGGCGGATTATGCTTGGTTCCAACAACTATCTCGGCCTCACTGTCCATGAGGAAGTAAAAAGGGCCGCCATTGAAGCCATCGAGCAATACGGAACCGGCTGTTCCGGCTCCCGCTTTCTCAATGGCACATTGAACTTGCATACCGAGTTGGAAAGGAAGCTTGCCGTATTCCTGCGCAAAGAAGCGGTCATCACTTTTTCCACCGGCTTTCAGTCCAACCTGGGCATCATCAGCGCAATTTGCGGCCGCAGCGACTACATCATCTCCGACAAAGAAAACCACGCCAGCATTTATGACGGCTGCAAACTCAGTTATGCAAAACACCTGCGCTTCAACCACTCCAACATGGAGGATCTGGAGCGGGTCCTGGCTTCTATTCCCAGGGAAGCCGGTAAACTGATCGTCACCGACGGTGTCTTCAGCATGAGCGGAGACATCTGCAAACTGCCGGAGATAGTTGCTCTTAAGAAAAAATACAATGCCCGGGTAATGGTGGATGACGCCCACAGCCTAGGGGTAATCGGCGAAGGCGGGCGCGGAACCGCTTCCTATTTCAATCTCGAAGACGATGTGGACATCATTATGGGGACCTTCTCCAAATCCCTGGCCAGCTTGGGCGGGTATATGGCCGCGTCTGCGGTTGTGGCAGAGTATGTCCGCCATACCTCAAGGCCCTTCATCTTCTCCGCCTCAATCACGCCTGCATCCTGCGCCGCAGCCATGAAGGCCCTGGAGATTATTCAGGAACATCCCGAACGGGTGGAAAGGCTGGGCCAGCTATCCAACTACATGAAACGGGCATTAAACAGCCGCAATATTAAAATCAAGGAATCCCCCACCCCAATTATTCCTATCTATACCAACGACCAGATTACGACCTTAACTCTGGCCAAGCAATTGTACGAAGCCGGCGTCTATGTCAACCCCGTGCTGCCTCCGGCCACTCCCCCCAGCGAATGCTTGCTTCGGGTCAGCCTCATGGCTACTCATACAGAGGCCCTGATTGACGAGGCTGTAGACACCATCGAAACCGTCATGAAAGAAGCCGGGCTTGTATGAAAGTTGTCGTGATTACCGGCGCCTCCAGCGGCATCGGCCGGGCAACGGCAAAGTATTTCGCCGCCAGGGGCTGGAAGGTATATAATCTTAGCCGCAGGCTTTCGGGAGAAGCTGGCATTATCAACATCGCCGCCGATGTTACCGTTGAAGAAGAAGTTAAAAAAGCCTTCGCTCAAATCCGCTCCGAAAGCGGTCACCTGGACCTCCTGGTCAACAATGCCGGCTTCGGCATCTCCGGGGCGGTGGAGTTTACAGAGCTGAATGAGGCCCGGAGCCAGTTTGATGTCAACTTCTTCGGCACATTTAACTGCATCAAGGCAGCCTTGCCAATGTTAAAGGAAAGGCAGGGCCGCATCATCTGCATCTCCTCAGCAGCCGCAATCTTTGCCATTCCCTTTCAGTCCTTCTATTCAGCGACAAAGGCGGCAATAAACATTCTCGTCTGCGCGCTAGCAAATGAACTTAAGCCCTTCAAAGTGAGCGTCTGCGCCCTGCAGCTGGGGGATGTAAAAACAGGCTTTACCGGCTCCCGGGTCAAATCCTATGCCGGCGATGATGTTTACGGCGGCGCCATCGGCCGCAGCGTGGCCATTATGGAGAAGGACGAGCAAAGCGGCATGTCCCCGGAAACAATCGCCGCCGCTATTTTTAAAACCGCAAATAAGCGCAAGGTAAAACCCATTTATACCGTGGGAGGACAGTACAAAATATTAGCCTTCCTGAACAAAATTCTGCCTCATTCATTAGTTAATTTCGTTATCCGCAAGCTGTATATCAAGTAGAAGAAAATAAACCAGAAGCCGCAAACCCCGGGGATTCACCCCTGAGGTTTGCGGCTTCTTTGCAACTGACTGGATATCTCCCGTTCGGTGCCGAAGTATGCTCCCTAATTCCTGATCAATCAAACATCTGGTAGATGCATACTCCTGAATCAGTATTTTCGAAAAATACCCTTCCCCCGTAGGGGGTCGTGTTATTAATTCCGGTTGCAGTTACGGACAAATCCCTAATGTCCATAAGCATGACCGCGCAAGAATCCGAAAAGTCCTCTCCCCTCTCTAATAAGTAGTTGCCATAGACTTGGTGGCGATTAACCCAGCCTCCAGGCAAGGGCAAGAATCTCTTCACGTCCAAGGGAGTTAGTTCTCCGGAAGCCAGGTCAAGGGTTATTGCCACGTCTTCATTTGTTTTCTTGAGTTGAATCCCAACATCTTCAGGCAGCCATCCCTCAATTCTCGCCTCCGGCACTTGATAGCTCCGGGTTACCCCGTCCACAGTAACCTTGAGAGTATCCTTAGTCCGCCCATACTCATCTACCCCTTCTAGGTAAGCAACCTTACCGGTGGCGGTGAGGGAGGGATAGGCAGTAGTGCTGCCGCCGATTTTCTTCCTTTCCCCAGTGGCAGGGGAGTAGCTGACAAGCTGAGAAGAATTTGTTTGCTCAACCCAAAGAAGCAAGTTATCTGGATTCCAACCCAGTAACCGGAGTTTCGCCTTAGCATTTACCGGCGCCACTTGGGCAACCGGTTTTTTCGTTGTTAGGTCGTAGATTGCAAAGTTATTCTTAGTTTCTAAGGCGAAATACCTGCTATCCCTGCTCCAGGCGTCTCTGCCGGCATAGTTTTTGCTCTCAGGGATATTCAGGACCAGCTGTCCGGTGGCCATACTCACTATATCTCCCCGCTTGACATACCGACTGTCAATTGCAATATAGAACAGGTAGCTGGAATCGGGAGAAAGGTCTGTGTATTCCATGTGGTACCAGTCCACCGCCCACCAATCCTTAGGATCAAAAATCAGGGTCGGGGTGGGAGCCGGCGGCGGATTGAGGACAGCGGAGAGAGCAGCAGCATGCCTTGACCACTGGGGGTTTTCGCTTAAGAAGTTGAGAATAGTTTGAATGCCTTCCTTAGCTTTGGAGGCGTCAAGGTCCTGGTGGCAGTAGTACAGCAACTCTTCCGCCACCCCCCAAAGGGCCTTAGGCTTTATCAAACTAAGCTCAATGTCCAGCTTGGGAAGATGCATAATTTGGGCGGCGGCGGCGCTCAGTTCCCCACTTTCTGCGGCAATACGAATGTAGAGAAGCCTTGGCCAATGCCAATCCTCGGCGAAAGCCTGTTCCAAAACTTCCAGGGGCAGCGGAGAACCCTTGCTTACCAACGCGTCTTCTAAACTAAGGGTGTTGTATTTGGCTTGCGCCAACTTGATTAGATGATTGGCGGCAGACTTCAATTCATCTTGTTCAATCAGGGTCCCAGCCAGGAAAGCCCGGGCCTCATGCCAGTCGGGATCTCTCTCCAGCTGCAGATTCAGTTCATCTATACAGGCAGTAACTTGCCCCTGGTCCAAAAGAGCCTGATAGCGGCTGAGGTCACTAGCGCTGCAAGTAAGGGTGCTTTCTTTAGAAAGATAACCATAAACTGCGCTGATAGTGACGTCACCTAATTCAGACACTGTAATATCAACGCTGTCGTCGCTCTTTGTGGTAATTGAACTGCTTGCGTTGTCAGTCGACCAGGTGGCCTTAAGGTCTACAGTCAGATTGTCATCCTGATAGACAAGCCTGAAATTAGTTGGCTGATTGACATATAGCCCGAATGAGCTGGCCACAATAGATACCCGTTCTTGAAAGCTTTTCAGCAGTTCCTGAATCTCGGTATCCCCTGTCAGCTTGTAGCCGCTATCCAGCAGTATCAAGATTCCGGGGATATCCCCCCGCTCAAGGTAAACCTCGCAGAGGGCTAGATAAATCGCCGGCATCCTGGGGTCTGCTTTCCTTGCCTCATCCAGGACAGCCTCGCCCTCAGCCGCCCTTTTCAGGGCAATCAGGGCCTTGGCCTTCCCCAGCATTGCCTCAATATTGCGGGGTTCTCTTTTGATGGTCTTGTTAAAGGCGAGAATTGCCTGTTCATATTGCCCCTCCAGCAAGTAGGCATTGCCCAGGTTAAGATTTTCTTTGGCCTGATGAGACCTGACTGCCCTGACCCCGGCAAACCCGCCGATTGTCACGACAAGCAGGCTGCAGATTACTGCTATCAAGGCCGCCTTGCCAATAACCAGGCTGCCAATCTTAATCTTGGCCTTAGGCGCCTTCGCACACTTAGCGCAACGCTCTCCCGGCTGATGCTCCTTCTCGCATTTTTCACAGTGGGCCAAAACCAACCCCCCCTTACATTTCGAAGTTTTTTCAGTCCATTCCATCTGTATAATTCGTCATTATCTTATATACTTCCTTTATAAAATATAGTTTTTTTACACTTCTAATCGCATCCTCTATTCCAGCTTATACCAGCAGAAGCCATAAACCCAAGGGGTTTACGGCTTCTATGTTCAATTTAGACATTATTCGATTTTAGTAATACCTGGGCTTTAACTTCCCTTCTGCTTGCAGCCACTTGAGAGCGTCGTGTATGGTTTCCTTAAAGGGGCGCACCTTATAGCCCAATTCTTTCTTGGCCTTTTCTGAGGAAAAGTTGGAGTTGCTGATCAAGGTGTAAAGGGAGTACTTTGTAAACAGGGGGCGGCGTTTGCGCAGCTTGTAGTAAAGGCTGAACCCCGGCAAGAACATGCGGGCGGCCGAGACTGAAATCATGCACTTGACCAACTTGGCATGGGTCAGTTCATGGACGTGCTGCAAGATCTCCCGCACAGACACATAGCGGTTGCCCAGGATATAGGTTTCGCCCTTTGCCCCTTTTGCGCAGGCTGCCACCACCCCAGCAGCCACATCGCGCACATCGGCAAAGTCGTATCCGCCCTTAACCCCTGCCGGTAGCTTGTTCCTGGCGCTGTCCAGCAGGAGCTGGGTCACATAGCCGAAGGCGTAATCATCTGGCCCGCAAAGGCCTGAAGGGAATACCACCGAGGCATTGAGGCCATGTTTCTTGACAGCGTCCATTACAATCTGCGCCGCCAAGGCTTTAGTCTTCCCGTAAAACCCGACGATTTTTTCCGGCGCGAATTCAGTTATCTCGGTCATCACCCCACCCTTGGGCTGCTCCGGAATCGCATGCACTGAGCTGGTATAGACCAGCTTCTTTACTTGCGAACGGACACATTGCTGGACCACATTATCTGTGCCCAGCACATTGACCTGGAATACCTGCCTATCGTAATTCCAGACAGTTGAAACTATGCCTGCGCAATGAATGACAATGACCTCGGTGCCCTTGGACACTGCAAAAAACCTTTCCAAGTCAGCAGGATTCAATATATTACCTTCATATTTCTCTACCTCTGCCGGGAGCCGCTGGGCAGCTGCATCCCCGGGAAGGACCAGGGCCCTGACATCCTTGCCCTGGGAGATCAGCTCCCGGACAACGCTGCTTCCCAAGTTTCCAGCCGCGCCTGTAACCAAGAATTTCTCAGCCATCGTACATCACCTCATTTTGGCAAAATTTTTTATTGTGTTATAGTAAAATTTAATAATGCTCGGCCATTTCCGATACATGGTGTTGACTATCTTTCTTACTTCTAATATACTAACAACTAGAAACCTAATCAACCAACAGATTAATATCTTCTGTTGATTCTACTACAATCCCGGCTCAGCCTGTAGTATAACCAACAAATTTACAAAAATTAATTTGCTCAGGAGGGTAAAAATGGCCACTGACAGACGGGTGAAGTACACAAAAATGGTCCTGCGGGAAAGCTTAATTGAACTATTAAAGGAAAAGCCGATCTCCAGGCTGACCATTAAAGAGCTATGTGAACGGGCAGATATTAACCGCGCGACATTTTACTCCCACTACTCCGACCAATTTGACCTGCTCAAACAAATAGAGTCTGAATTTATCGCGGACATCAATTCGTATTTGGATCATTTCGTCGTCGAAGCGGGTGAGACCAATATGATGCAGATACTCGCCAAGATCTTCGAATATATAGCCCAAAACAGCGAACTCTGCCACGTCCTTCTGGGCAATAACGGCGACATTAATTTTCAGACCAATATCATGAAGATTGTCAGCGAGCGGGTAGTCTTCGAGTGGCAAAAAAAGAAAAGGGTGGACGAGTCCACCGCAGAATATATCTATACTTATGTGGCCACTGGGAGCATTGGCGTAATCCGGAAATGGCTGCAAGACGATAACCCACAACCGCCCCAACAGATGGCTGAATTCGTCACCCACCTGGTATACAAGGGAATTGAGACATATATCGCGTGAAACTGCTGATACACATTTCCTTTGGCGTTCTATTCAAAAAGGCTCCGGCATAATTTGCCGGAGCCTTTTTGCTTATTTAAATATTTTATCGATAGCCTGCTTTACATCTGTGGGGACTGCAACGTCTCCGCCCAGAATATTTATATCCGGTTTTAGACTTATACTCTGGGTAAGGTACTCAGTGACCTCTGGCGAGAGGCCATCTGCAACATACAAAGTCGGACTCTTGAACTTGGCAGCCAAGCCAGAACCAGAAAGAGCATCAGGCCAGTTTTTGCCAGTGACAATGATTATCCTCCTGGCATCTGCGCCAAAATACCTTGCCACCTTAACTGAGGTATCATAATAATCCCTGCCGCTTATACGTTCAGGATTCTTCAGTTGCGAATAGACATTTTCGCTGACTGCGGTAGTATCGCCGACAACTATGACCTTATTTGGGTTAATAATTGATAGAGCCTCCGCTGTATATGTGGGAATTGTGTTGGATTTGGTCAGGAGAACTGGCATCAAATTGCAGGCAGCCATAGGTGCCCCTACAAGGGCATCATGATAATCCGTGCCCGTGGTAATCATCACCTGGCCTGTGTAGGCCAGCTCCAGGGCAATACGCTTACTGGTGTCGTATCTATCCTTGCCGCCTATCCTCTGCACTTTAAAGCTTTTTTTAAGGTGATCCTCGATATCCTGACTTACAGCCACGGTGCCGCCGAGGATGATCACTTTCGCAGGTTTAAGCCTCAAAATCTCCTCCTCGGTTGCTTGAGAAAGCTTCTTGGAGTTAGTAAATAGTATTGGAGCGTCAAGCTTTTTAGAGAGCGGCGTACCCGTTAGGGCATCAGGGTAATCATTATCTCTGGTTAGGATTACAGTCTCAGCGCCGATGGGCCAGCCCTCAAGGGAGACAGCTATTGCAGTTTCTCTCCGAGTTGCCCCATAGAGCCGGCGGGAGGTCCCTTGGCTTTTAATAGTGAAAGTGTTGGAGTAACCAGAGTATTTGCTATTATAAATCGGACGACCAAAGTAGGAATAAGCAAATCTAACTCGAAAATAATAAGTTTCCGATTTGATTTTTTCCTCATCCCAACCACTTTCAGTAAAAGGCAAGTATTTGATACTGCCTTCGGCAAGGTAATCGTCGAGCATAACGCTCACGCAGTTCCTATCCATGAAAGTCCCCTTGTTCCAGTCATGGCCCGCATACTTGTACTCTATTTCAATCTCTACTGGCTGGCAGAAAAATGCCATATACTTGTTTCCCTTGATATTCTCATTTACCTGTATTACGCTTTCTGGAACGGTCAAGGTCAAGTTAAAGTAAGGCCCTCTAAGGTCAGACTTTAATTCAACTGCAAAATCAGTAGGGTCTTCCAGGGCAGGCGGGCTGACAGCAGCCCTCGCTTTAGGCACAAAACCAATAGTCAACAGTAATAAGGCCAATCCAAGGCATACTACTCTTTTCATACGGATTCCTCCTAAGAAAATAGTGCTCACTTATATCAATATACCCCTTAACAAGATTCGCAGTTATCGTGATATTGCTCAATAATGTTTGGATATTGTTTACTGTTCAAGAATTCTGTACCATGACTGTAGATCTTGAGCTTCTGGTAATAATAAGCCCCGTCTAGGGCTTCTAACAACTCCGGTAAATTGCCTTGCCGGAGAAATAGAAAATGCCTGGGCAACACTACCCAGGCATCTGATGTTATTCAACGTCTTCCTGATTTCATAAAGTCCTTCATAGTTCCTGCTCCAGCTCTTTTCTCATAACCACAACATTCCCTTGTTGTGCAATCTTAATAAATCCCGCTTTTTCATAAAGCCGAGTTGGGCCGGTATAGTCAAAGGGATCAAGCTTATCATGCAGGCGCGGATACCCTTCAACAGCGGTATAGCCATCAGTCTTTGCATCTTCGCAAACCCGCTCTAAAAGCGCGGTCGCAACACCTTTCCCACGATATTCAGGAGCAATGCAAAAACAATTGATTGCCTTTATGCGTCCGTTGCCGGTGCTGCGAATAAAATTGCTTACCTCTTCATCGAAATCAAAACGGGTATAGACCGCCTTATCATTGGCGTTGCACCAGCCGACGAGAAGCCCGTTGGCGTAAGCGACGTAGCCCTTCAGGGTCCTATCAGCAACGTATTTCTTCGCTCTGGTTTTTAACGCACGATGCAGGGCAGCCCGACCACCGCCATTCGCTTTGACCTCCTGTGACATCTCTATGTCGTCAGTCTTTTGCATACAGAACGCAAGACAATAGCAATGGGACCATTCGAGGTGATCTGAGAACGCCCGGTTTTCATGAAAGTCGAAGTAATCATCAGCCAGTTCCGGTGTGAACGGCTTAATTTCAAGGTTCATAATTTACATCCCTTCTTCATTTTGAAACATTTTATTTTTTCTCTAGAAAAAACCTACCTTCCCAGGAGAAAATATCTTAAATTTCCCCTCCCTCAGTAATAACCTCTACCCAGCTTTGGCCATCGCCCCATCCAATTTAATTTCTGCCAATGCTT
>ENA-UOOM01000102-UOOM01000102.1-fermentation-metagenome-genome-assembly--contig:-NODE-102-length-105863-cov-21.739802_pt1 | contig 105863 bp, 85 predicted proteins | sample MGYA00245781_ERZ724031 | MGnify/ENA primary metagenome ERZ724031 (study PRJEB28704, sample SAMN03018317) | fermentation metagenome | biome: anthropogenic terrestrial biome; feature: soil...
CAACGACCCCGAGATTACAAATCACGTGCTCTGGCCAACTGAGCTAAAGAGGCTTCTATACTTGATTTTAAGTGCTCCTAAACAATTTCTTGTGAGAAACGGTCGCAAAGGTAGTGATATTTTTATTTATGCCAAAACTTTAATCGCTTTTTTTAAAAATTATCTCTCATTTTTTTCTTTTGTCTTTATGATTTGCTTTTCAAGGGCCATGGTACATAGGTCTATAGCCTCTTCAAAAGTATTTGCAATTTTATTCGCGAAGGCCTCTTTCTGTCTAAGATTCAGCTTGACTACTACATCTTTATTTTTCACCGACTCAGGTTTTATAACCTTCAGGATCACTTCTGCCTGAATTATATCATCTGAAAAACGTTCCAGTTTTTTTATTTTTTTCTCTACGAATGCTTTTAATTGATCAGTAGCATCAAAATTTACAGATTGAATTGTCAGTTCCATACATTTACCTCCTCTATTTTTTTGCTCTTGGGTGAGCGTTTTGATAAGTTTTTTTCATTTCTTCAAATGTCACATGAGTATAGATTTCTGTCGATGAGAGACTCGAGTGACCCAATAACTCTTTAACTGCGTTTATTTCTGCACCATTGTTCATCATTTCTGTTGCAAATGAGTGGCGTAGAACATGCGGACTTTTTTTAGACAGTGTTGAAATATTTTTCAAGTGGTCATGAATAATTTTATAAACTAGTTCAGGATACAACGGTTCTCCATCTTCTTTAACAAACAAAAAAGCTGATTTGTTCTCTATTTCCGCGTCTCTTACATTAATGTATTCCTGAATTTTTTTCTTCGTCTCATCTGAAAAAGGTATAAAGCGCTCTTTTTTACCTTTTCCCATTATTTTAAGAGTACAGGTGTTGAAATCAATATCATTGTCTTTTAAAGATATAAGTTCTGCGCGACGTATTCCCGTAACATAAAAAAGTTCGATTAAAAATCTATCGCGGTAACCTTTGAAATCGTCCGAGTAGTTCTCCGGATTATCAAGAATTTTTGTCATTTCTTTATCATTCACGAAAACCGGCAAAACTTTAGGGGTTTTAATACCCGAGACAAGCTTTGCAGGATTGCCTGAAACATGTTTCTTTTTCTCCATGAAATTAAAGAATGCCTTGAGTGAGCTCAGTTTCCTGTTTACAGTAGAAGGTTTCATTCCTTTCTCAATCAGTGTACTCATCCATATTCTGATTATATCTACATCAATTTCAGAAGGCACAAAGTTCCCAATCTCATTTTCAACGAACTCTTCAAATTGAGTGATGTCATTTAAATAAGAAATCTCCGTCAGAGAAGAGTAATTCTTCTCGTAACGGAGATAATCAATAAATTTTTCTTTCCACATCCGTTAGCTCTCAATGAATTTTAAGAACTACGAAGTTAAAAAAAATATTCAGAATTTGGAAATTTTATTCTTCGTTTTCTTGCATCTTTTGAACATACACGGCGTGTTGTTTTTGTTTTCGATTCTTAACAGATGGCTTCATGTATGCCTGACGTCTGCGAAGTTCTTTAACCACACCGGTTTTTTCATATTTGCGTTTAAATTTCTTCAAGGCTCTTTCAATGTTTTCGCCTTCTTTTAATGGTACTACTATCATTCTTTAAAATTTGATTTTTTTTATTACTAAGTTATTATTGCAAATGGAATTTACATAAGCTATACATATACCTCGTAAAGGCATATCAGTGAAGTTTATAATATTTATTCCTAATCTCTTTTAATTCTATGAGTGTTGCAATAACCTCCTTTCTATTTGGGCTGCAAAGATAAGAATAAAATTATAAAAATCAATTAGCTACGTCTATTTTTTTGTATTATAGAGCACGTACATTATACATATTTTGCCTTTACTTAGTCCTTACTTTGTACATACTTCGGTCTTATGAACTCCTTTTATAAAGGCATTTGTTGAGAACGAAATACATATTTTATGCTAATCTGATAAAGATTTAGTACATCTAATATATCTCAGATATAATGCTGAATTTAGTATATTTTCAGGATTATTCTCCAAATGTGCTATATATGCGAAAACTGTTTGCAGGTATTTCGATGTTCATTGTTTTAGAATCAACATTCAATGTTTCTGCCGGTTCCATATAGTTATACCAAATTCCTGTACTAGGAAAAACGGTGGTTGCTGTGATAGTTCCATTTGTGAAATTACCAACGACAACAACTTGTTTTGAATTTCCAAACGATGACAGTGTCATAAATCTGCCTTGATCCCAGTAGGTAGGAGTAACTTTCCAGTCGAAAGTGGCAGTGGAATTAAATAACTCGGGATGTTCTATTCTCAGGTTGATTAATGTTTTGTACGTATCATGCAGCTCTTTACGTGCCGGTTCATTCAGGTAGTCCCACTTTATAGGTTTTCTACCCAATCTCCCATTTTCATTAATTGAAATATCGTATCCAAATTCACCAAATTGCCATATCATTTTTGGTCCTGGCACTGTTAAAAAGAATGCAGTATTTGTGCCAAGTTGCTTCATGCGTGCATTGATATCCGTTTTGAGTGGCCCTACGCCATTTTGTAATTGAGCATATGCAGTTCGCTCCTCATCGTGACTTTCCATATAACTAACCTGAAAACCCGATGGTTTTGATGAAGTGAGGTAATAGCCATTTGAAAAGGTGGAACCATTTACCACACCTTTTGCAGATTGACTATATTCATTAATTTGCTTATGCCAAAGTAACATACCTGCATTACCTAAAACTTTCTCTTCTGTTTGTTCTGCAAAATGTTCAAAAATCACATGTGCGTCCGGTTTAACAGATTTAATAGTGTTATGGTAATCTCTTAAAATTGTTATTCTACTTGCGTCGTACGCTGAATTATCATCATTTTTGTTTCCATCGACGTTTTGAGTGAAGCCCTTTGTTAGGTCGAACCGGAAACCATCAATGTTGTACTCCTCAAGCAGGTACTTAAGATTTCGTTTAACAAAATCCCTTACAATGTAATTGCCATCTATTTGTGCTTCATGATTGAAATCATGGAAAACCGAGTATGGGTGTGGATCATTCTCATTGAAGAAGGGGTTATTTGCAGTTGTTTTGTTTGTAGCAGAATTCCACCACATTCGTGCATAAGGATTTGCTCCTGTTGCATGATTATAAACAACATCAAGTATTACTGCTATGCCTCTTTTATGACACTCGTCTATAAACTCTTTATACATTCTGTCAGTACCGTATGCTTTATCCATGGCAAAGAAGAATGCAGGATTGTATCCCCAGCTGTCGTTACCGTCAAACTCCTGCACTGGCATTAGCTCAATTGCATTTACACCGAGCGACTCTAGATAGTCGAGTTTTTCCATTGCTCCGTTTAGGTCCCCGCTCTCGGTAAAATCTCTTAACAGTAATTCGTAAATAATTAAATTTTCTTTTGCTGGAATTTGAAAATCTTTTATCTGCCAATTAAATTCCTCATCTACTGTTTTGAATATTGAAACAATACCAAATGCACCTTCGGGGAAAGGTTTTAGATTTGGATAAGTTGTTTGCGAAATATAGTCATCGTTGTGTTGATCAAGTATTTTACGTGAATAAGGGTCTGCTACTCTAAAAGTGCTTTCTCCTGCTTTTCCCATGTAGTATTGAAATGCATACTCTTTTGAAGGATCTAGTCCTGTAATCGTAATCCACCAGACACCTGCAGCATCATCGCGGTACATTTGCGATTTCTCGTCGTTGCTCAATGTCCAGTTGTTGAAGTCGCCCACAACATGTACAAAATCTTTTCTTGCTCCATTTTTGTCTTTATCGAATAAAACAAGAGTTACAGAAGTATTGTCTATAATGTTTATACCGTACTCTAATCCCGATGGCATAGCTCCCATTTTTATAGCTGCCGGCTGAAAAGGTTTATACTTGATGTCTTTTATGTTTTCAATAAAAAAGTCTGCATCATCCTTGTTGCCTTTCTTTGTTCCATCCGCACTCCTAACAATAATTCCCAATTTGTTAATTGGTGTTTCTCCCGATCCGTACCATTCTCTTATTGTAGGTGTGAGTTTAATACTCCACGCGTTATTTACACCATCAACGGGAATCATTTTATACTTGCTGTTATTGTCAGTCCAATTAGAAGGGTTAAAGCTCCATTGATCTTCTACAATTATTCCGGAATACAGGTACACATCTCCTTTGTGATTATACAAACCTGATTCTGCAGGAGCTTTGAAGTAAAGAGTTAGTTCTTTATCCGCGTCTGGATTAACAAGATCCCACGAAAACCAATCTTTTAAAGTAACAGGCTCTTCAGTGTCCGGTTCATCTGGTTTTGGGTCAGGCTTTTCGGGGGGAACAACAGGATCATCACCACATGAGAATAGTATAAAAGAAATAAGCAGCAGTATAAACGCTGTACCGACTGACTTAGCAGTCTGATTGTATATAAATTTCATAATTGTTGGTTTTTTAATAATTAATGTACAGTAATACTGTTGCCTATTTCATTTTAATCACTAAAATTACAAACGTAATTTTAGCGATAAAAAATTATAACTACTCTAAAATAAGGATCTCCTTAGGTGCAAGCTTCATAGTATTGCCCATTGAAATTTTTTTACCTGTGAGAAAATCATTCCATTCGACCTTGTCCATAATTGACTCAGAATATCTGTCAAGGTTTATTTCAACATCTTTATTTGAACCGTTCATAAATACCAGTACAGATTTGTCGTTAATGTAGCGCTCATAGACATATACACCCTTTTGCAAATAATAATGTTTCATGTCACCATAAGCAATAACATCATTTCCACGACGCCAGTGAAGAAGGTTGCTCATAAAATCAAATGCTTCGTTCTGAATGTCATCCCGTCCCTCTCTTGTAAACTGATTTACTTTATCACCAGGCCAGCCACCGGGAACATCAAGTCTGATATCACCATCAGAGCGACTCTTGTTACCATGCATAAGTAATTCAGTTCCGTAATATATCTGAGGGGTACCAGGCATCGTCAGTAAGAATGTGACTGCCTGTTTCCAGCCTGACAAGTCGGTGGGAAATTCTTTCAATAATCTGTCGGTATCGTGATTATCAAGAAACCTAAGCACATTATAAATATCAGGATAAATAAAGTCGTAAGTCATGTGATCGAATATACCATACAGTCCGCCTCCCCATTCACCTGTCTCTTCGAAGAAAGCAGAGTGGGAAAGTCCCATAAACTTAAAATCCATTACCGATTTTAATTTTGTGTTGTTGGGATTAATCGGACTGTTTCTTTGCCAGAATGCAGTACCAATCGTGTTGTTCAGCCAGGCTTCTCCAACAATATTATAATCGGGATATTCCATTTCTACTGCCTCTATCCAATCAACCATCATATCATAATCTGCATAAGGGTAGGTGTCCTGGCGTATGCCGTCCACTCCTGAATATTCAATCCACCAGATACTGTTCTGTATAAGATATTTTGCAACGTGACGATTTCGCTGGTTAAGATCAGGCATTGTAGGAACAAACCATCCGTCAATCATTTTGCTTTTGTCATATTCCGAAACATAAGGATCATAATACATCTCCTTCATGTGAGAAGTCTGCACATATTCTTCAAGATTATTGAACCAGTCAGCCGACGGTACATCATAAATCCAAGGATGGTCACTGCCACAGTGGTTGAAGATCATATCCATTACCACCTTCATATCTCTTGAGTGAGCGTCTTCAATAAGATTCTTGTAATCTTCATTAGTACCAAAACGAGGGTCAACTTTATAATAATCGGTAGTTGCATAACCATGATAAGAGCCCCCTTCCATGTCATTTTCAAGAACAGGATTCAGCCAAATTGCAGTTACGCCAAGATCAGAAAGATAGTCCAGGTGATCCGATATGCCTTTTAAGTCACCACCATGACGAGCGTTAGGATTTTCTCTGTCCACCTTATATGGCATTCGCATGTCAATCTGGTCATTAGAAGGCTCACCATTTGCAAATCTGTCCGGCATTATCAGGTAAAGCACATCTGACGAGTCGAAACTTTCAATTTCGAACCTTTCAGGATTACGTTCCTTAAGTTCATATTGAACAGTATGACTGTTGTTTGCACCTTTAAAAACTATATTGAACTGTTCAGGCTGTGATCCTGATAAATCAAGATATATTAACTGATAATTAGGGCTGTCAAGAGTAACAACCTCTTTTATTCTGATATTCTGAGAACTGACTTCAGGTTTGTATGTAGCAATATTATCTCCATAAACCATTAGCTGAAGCTCTGTTTCCTCCATTCCGCTCCACCAGAAAGCAGGGTCGATTTTAATTTCCTGTGCCTGTAATAAACTTACTGTTAAGAGTAATGAAAGCAATATTAATTTTTTATTCATTTGCATTTGATTCTTTTCTTTTACGATTTTTCAGGTAAATAATTTTCAGTTAAAATGAAATAAGTCTGAAGCCTTTGTTATTGAAACGACTCCAGACTTATTAGTCAAGATTAATTAATTGAATTATTTAATATTTCCACTATTGTTATCAAAATTCAGTGTGATTACCTGACCTTTTGTTCCGGGAACTGATTCCTGGTCACCGCCGTCGTTACGATACTCAATAATATTGTCAAATACATTGAATTCAGCCTGCCACCAATCTGAGATCCATGCGTGAGCAACATACATTCTTATGTTACCATCTGCCGGTAGTGGAGGAGATGTAACTGTTTTAGCTGTATTGTCTACAATGAACAAGTTTTCAGCTTTACCGGCATCCCAGCCACCAAAAGCATCACCCATGCCATATACTTTTACAGGTACAATAGATAACTTGAATTCATCATCTCTTAAGTCGAGTACAACAGTATATATACCAGATTCAGCAACTGACATATTACCTCCATTTTCAGAAATAGTAACACCATCCTGGTCGAAACTGGTTATTTCATTATAACCTAAGTTTACTGTGCCCCAATTTGCTTCTGATACCTTGAAACCTTTACCCGCTTCTATGAAAAGGTTTTTCCAGTATAAGCCATCTTTACCACCGGCAACTTTATGCATCTCGGCAGCTGCAACGCTTCCAGGAGTTTCCCATCCGTATGCAGTTGCATCACCTACAAGATAAACCTTCTCAGGATACTCAGGAGGTAAAACAGGTTCACCTAAAAGTTTAAAAGTAGCACTATATGCTCTGCTTCTGAGATTATACTGGATAGTAAATTCAAATTCACCTCCAAACTCAGTAGAGAAGTCAGGTCCACCCGGTCTTACTTGACTCATTGCATTCTCAATGAGTGGAGCTGCACTACCAAAGTTTCCAAGGTCTGTGAATATTTTAGCTGTTTCACCACCTTCGATATTTAATTGTTTTCCCCAGTCGCCTGAGTATCTGAATTTATAGCCTCCGGGAGTCATATTTAGTTTGCCCTTCCAGGTAATAGTTGTGTTACCGTCAAACGTAGCTGCATCCATTGGGGTTTCGCCATTCCAGCCATTAGGAGTTGCTGCACCTATCACACCATAAGTAACAGGTAGGATGTTTACTTCCTCTAATGAAGTATTTACAACAATAAAATAAAATCCGTCACTATCAACTTTTAGAGGAGTTGCATCTTCAGCAAGAGAATAAACTGCCATAGAAGCATCCTTTTTTACTTCACCTCCATTGCCATATTTAACGACCATATTAAGGTCGGTTGCAATAGAAATAGAAAAATCACCTTCAGCCTTTAGCCAGGTATATATCCCAACCAGCTCAGGCAAATCATCACTGCCATCTAAAGGCACTATTCGCAGTGCTGAAGCAGGTGCCTCACCGCTATATACTGTTGCGGAACCGGAAATATAGACTCCCTGCTGAATATCTTCAACAATTGTCCAGTTTTCATTGTCACTACAATTTATTAACAGAGGCAGTAACAAGAATAATAGATAGTAATATATATTTTTCATTTCAGTTTAATTTTGATTAGTCTGTTGATATTCCGGGTTCTGAGATAAGTTGGTATTAAGAGATAGAACATCTGCAGGAATAGGGAAAACTGTTCTGAACGGTGCAGAAACCGGTCTGTCTGTAATTGACTGATGAAATTTACCAAAACGTATCAGGTCCTGACGTCTTAATCCTTCCCATGCAAATTCAAGCAACCTTTCATCAAGAATATTATTAAGAGTTGCAGGACGTGCAGGTGCACCTACTCTTGATCTTACTTTTTGCAATTCTGCATCACCATTCTGTCCATTTCTAACAAGCGCTTCTGATTTCATCAAAAGAACATCTGCATATCTGAATAAAACCCAGTCGTTTCTAACAAGCTGACCTGCTGATTGAGCATTAGTGTCAAATTCATATTTAGCCATTCTTGCACCGGCTGTTTTTTCTTCTTCTTTTCCTGATACATCCAAAGCAATTGCATCTGGCTTGTATTCAAGTTCAACATCTTCATCAAGTACAGGGTTTCCATCAGGACCGTATACTTTTCCCATAAAATATGTCATTTCTGTTCTTGGGTCAACTCCATCTTTTCTGAAAATTGCCAGCGCTTCTTTAGTTGCTGATGCACCATTCCATCCATCCTGAGAAAATGCCTTTGCATGTGCATAGTGACGTGAACGCACTAAATTCATATTTCTTGCTTCATAATTTATAGGGTCCATAGGTATCACAAATATATTTTCAGAAGAAAGTTCATTTGTAACACTGAAATTTGCTGAGAAGTTAGGCTCAAGCTTATATCCCAAATCTGTTATCTTATCACAATAAGCAATAGTTGCTTCCCACGCATTCATCTGAGTACCGTCAACAGTAAAGTTTGCCTGTCCATTTGGAGTTCCATTGTTATCAGTCCAGTCGTTATCTGCATAAACTTGTGAATTCAGCGCAAGCTTTGCCATCAGGAAATATGCAACCGGTTTGGTCATTCTGCCATAATACTCCCCAAATTTTGAGCTGTTTGCAGAAACCAGATACGGAATAGATTCTTCAAGTTCTTTTACCACGAATTCAAAAACTTCTGATCTGCTAGACTGCTTAACATCCGAAATCTTAACAGAAGAACTTTCCACGATTGGTACACGTGCGTAAAGATCAAGCAGGTAGTAATAATACATTGCTCTGAATGCTTTTACTTCAGCCTGGTAAACAGGCAGTAGTGTATTCTCAGGGTCAAGCTCTATTAATTCATTTAGTTTATCTAATGATTGATTACTTTTTCCAATTACCCTGTACAGATAGTCCCAGCTTCCTTTAATAATTGAGTTATCTATTGACCAGTTATGTTTAAACATATCTTGCCACAGGCCACCATCAAACCAGTCACCCCCACGCGTAGGAAGCAAAGCTTCATCAGCTGTGAAAGTATTAAGGTCGTAAACTCCTCTGTCAGTACCGGCTAGACCCTGACTACCACCTGTACCGCCAACCTCAGTGTAGAGGTTAGCCACTGTATTTAGATAAATCAGTACTGAACTTTTATATGCTTCTTCTTCCGGCATCTGATCAACTGGATTTTCATCCAGCGAGCAGGAGAAGAGGGTTAGTAACAGTGCTATTATCGTACTGTATATAATTATATTTTTATTCATGATGTTTCAATTAAAAATTAATGTTTAAACCGATTGAATATGTTCTTGATAGAGGATAGAATCTCTTATCATCTAATCCGAGTTCACTATTTACAGTTGTGCTGTTAATCATTGGTGATAGTCCGGAGTAGTTGGTAAATGTGTGAATATTATCAACCGAAGCTGTAATTCTTATACCATTAACCCAAGGTTTAAGGTTATTTACATTAACATTATATCCTAGTGTTACATAATCTATATGAAGATAATCACCTTTTTCAAGCCAATAATCAGTCACCTCGCTATCAAAAATCTTCTTTTCAGGAGCATCGGGTAGAACATTGTAAGTGGGGAATGTATTCATATTCATGTAAGACAGTGCAGTTCCGTTGTAAATTTTGTGTCCAAAACCTCCATTCAGCTGAGTCTGGATGTCAAAAGCTTTGTATCTGAAACTTAAATTAGTACCAAGGATTACTTTAGGAATAGCCTGTCCTGCAAAATATCTGTCACCGCCATCGCTGAGATTGATACTTGGGTCATCATCAAGATTGAGGATATTGTAAGTGTAAGTACCCAGACCATCATTGATGATACCGTTAGATTTTGGCAGGTAGAAAACTCCTAATGGCTGACCAACCACCTGATAGGTTACGTATGTATTACCTCCCTGGAAACCTGCGCCATTAATTCTTGCCAAACGCATATATTCAGCTGCATTTAGTTCCTGATCCATATAAGAGCCGCTTAATGATAAAAGTTTGTTTTTCTGGAAAGCAACATTACCTGCTATTGTAAGTTCCATGTCTTTAGTCCTCAGAGGAGTTACGCCAAGAGACAATTCAACACCACTATTCTCCATCTCTCCGAGGTTGGCAAGCAGGCGTGGATGTACAAATGGAGGAACCGGCACATCATATTCATAAAGCAGATCTTTTGTTTTTGAATAGTAATAGTCGGCTGTAGCTGTCAACTTGTTGTCAAAAAAAGCTGCATCAAAACCAACGTCGAACATATCCTTGGTTTCCCATTTAAGGTCAGGATTAGAGTTTCTATTATAGGCATATGTAACTGTTTGTACACCGTTAACAGTTGTAATTCCCGATGGTCCCATCAGTGAAAGAGAATTATATGCTGATATTGCATCCTGATTACCGGTGCGACCGTAACCTACTCTCCATTTGAAATTATCAACAGCATCAACATCTTTCAAAAAGCCTTCTTCACTCATAATCCATGCTAATGATGCTGAAGGGAAGAAGCCCCATTTGTTGTTTTCGCCAAGTTTGGAAGATCCGTCGAAACGAATATTTGCAGTTGCGATATATTTATCTGAAATAATATAATTTACACGTCCCAGAAATGAGTTAAGCGAGTATTCATTTTTGTAAGAGCTGACATCACCATATTTAACTAATGCGCCTGCTTTCAGGTTATTATATCCGAAGTAGTTTGTATCAAATCCACGTGCATTGGATTCGAATCCTTCATAGCTGTAATTTTGTCCTTCAACTAATGCAAGAGCATCCAGGCGGCTATTAGCAAATAACTTCTTATAATTGAGCTGAATGTTACCCATCATAATGTCGCTATTATTCAGGCCTCTGTATGCTTTTCCCCTTCCTTCTCTAATTCCTTGTTTTATATTATTGGGAATATAGTTCATGTTCTCTTTAGAGTTGTAAGTATATGAACCGAATGCGCTTAGAGATAGAGCTTCATTAATATACCATGTTAAACGACCATTGGTAGATAAGTATGCATTCTCTTCTCTGTCATCTATTGAGAGTCGCCCAAGAGGGTTATCAACTTCATTGGCATTAGGATCTTCTGGCCATGTTCCATTTTCATTCTGAGCAGCCGGAAGAGTAGGGTTGAAAGAAGCTGCAGAATAAAAGGTTTTTTGGTAATCATTTACATATCTGCTGTTTCTTTTTGATCCAAACGCTCCTAAATCGAGTTTTAGCTTTCTTTCAAAGAAATATTGACTTCCATCAATCTTGATTGTATAGTTCTGCATTCCATTATTCAGGATTATACCTTTTTGATCGATTACCCCTAATGAAGCTCTAAAATTTGTATCTGCCGACCCACCACTAAATGAGACTCTGTGATTTTGTGTAAAACCTGTTTGCAGCATCTCATTCATGAAATTTGTAGAAGCGCCGCCATCTAATGCATTTCCATAGCCCCCATCAGTTACTGCTTTCCTGTAACCATCAGCGCTGAGCATGTCTATAGTTTTGTATACCTGGTCAACACCAAACGTTCCATCATAATTAATTGAGCTTACACCAGCTTTACCTTTTGTGGTTGTTACAACTATTACACCACTTGCTCCACGTGAGCCATACTGAGCTGTTTCAGAAGCATCCTTAAGTATGGTGAAACTTTCTATATCAGAGGGAGATATTGCGTTCAATAGGCCTAAGTCGCCAAAGGCACCATCGATTACAACTAAAGGATCGTTACCTCCGGATAATGATGTTGTACCCCTGATACGGATAGAAGCTCCTGCTGTTGGGTCTCCTCCCGTTTTCTGAATATTTACCCCTGCTACTTTACCTTTAAGTGCATCTAAAGGATTAACTATAACACCGGCATTCATATCATCTCTACTAATTTTTTCTACAGCACCTGAAATAGTGCGGGTACTACCAGTTGCGTAACCAACCACAACAACTTCCTCCAATAACTCCTGGTCTTCTTCCAGGAAGATATTAATATTTGTCCTGTTGTTAATAGCAATAGTTTGAGGTTGATAACCGATGTAGCTCACTTCTAATACACCATTTGAAGGTGCCTGAAGTGCAAAATTACCGTCGAAATCGGTAACTGTACCGGAGGAAGTGCCTTGAATTAGGATATTGGCGCCGATTATGGGTTCGCCGGCAACATCCTGAACTGTTCCCCTTACATTTATCGTAGCACCTGTCTGAGCGCTGACCGATAAAACCATTAGCATCCCTGATAGAAATAAGGTCAGAAACGCTTTCGTTTTTTTGTTGAAATTTACATACATGTTGTTAACATTATTAGATTATCTGTTTTAATACTTTGCTGTCAATAATATATAGTCTGATTAACTAATATATCATTCCCTCTTTACAAAGTTAGATTTTCTTAAATGTTACAATTCGGTAAACTACTTAATTAACGAACTTAAGCGGTGCAAACGATTGCATTTCAAGGTATAACATATAAATTATCAGTAGGTTACAATTAGTGCGCCAAAAGTGTACAAATGATAAGAATAACTATTTAATTTATAGTTTTATAAGTTTAAATTAGGTAAATTCTGTCATTTTGTATTTGATTTGCCTCTGTTACGTGTTTTCTTCTCACTCTTTTTACGAATAGTGACTTTCTTTTTTCCTGACTTTGTGGATATTCTTCTTCTGAGCATCATTAAAAAACGTTTACTTGGATTACTCTTCAGATATGATTCTATGTGTCGAGCTCTTTTCTCTTCGAGTATCTGATCAATCTCAATCAAAATACCGGATTCCTCCACATCGCCAAATTCATCATTGATTGAAGTCCCAAAGAATCTCATGGTGGGCGAAAGTGCCATATAAGCATTTATCAGTGGTGGGATATTATATCCCAGTGCACGAACCTCTTTATTGAGAATCCTGTAATCTTCATTAAAATTTTTACCATGGAAGAGGTTCTCCATTTTTTTATGGTCGGTGTCGGTTTGTAGGGGTACAATTGGCGATACCAGTTTGTCGTTGTCTGGGAAGTGTTTGTTGAGAAAATACAGGATCATATTGCGTGCATTCTTATTATATGTTCCGTACATCGTAACTTTCCCGAAAAAGTATTTTATCTGTGGATCAATAACTGTAAGTGCACCTAATCCGTCCCAAAGATTATCAAGTGCAAATATTCCTTTTCTCCCCTTAAGAGTAGATTGATATTCGAGTGAAACGAAAGATCTGCCTAGTTCAACAGTATATGGGAGGAAGTCGCTGAGAAATTTATCTGAGAAATTTAAAAGATGTGCTGTTGCCAGCATAGGTTTTCCATTATCATCAAACTCAACATCAGATCCATAAATGAAACGATAACCACCAAGTATTTCTTCATTTTCAGGATCCCAAACAATGAGTTGTCTGTAGGGAACATTCATAGTGTCATACCTGTCAATATCAGCCTCAAGGCCGGTGCCTCCGCCATAATGTCTGAATGCAATTTCACGTAATCGACCAACTTCCCTCATCAGATTTGGCGAATCGTGACTTGTAAATACATAAATTTCATTATTAGCTTTATTGGTAGATCTTACTCTTTTTTGAACAGTCAGTTCGGATTTAATAAGATTTTTATCAACAGGATCGATTATCTTTTCCATATTTATTCCACTTTTTTTAAACTACTTCATTGAGTATACAATATCTTTGACGTATTGTGCCCATTGTTTTGTAGTTTTCGACTTATCAAACACCTTCCACGAAATTGGTTTACCCAAAGTTATTCTGAATTCCTGATTCGTGTTTTTGTACATTTCATCCGGCAAATAAATGAGCTCGATGTTAAATTTCAAACCTAAGGATTTGCGAATATTGGCAAAATTATAAAAGAAATTGGAGTTGCGCCCTTCAAAATGTACAGGTATAATATCTCTTTTGTATTCTATTGATTTTACAATAAAGTTTTTCATCCATTCCAGATCAATAATTTCACCTTTAATTTTCCGTGAACATAAGCCTGCAGGGAAGGTTATGATCTGGTTGTCGGACTCATACGCATCATTAATTGCCTGAGCTGAGTTTTTAGCTTGCGCGCCGTATTTATTGATCGGGACAAAAATTGGTTTGAGAGGCTCTAAATAATAAAGAACATCATTAACCAAGTATTTAATTTTACCGTCAAATTTTTCTCCCAAAATTGTTGATAAACAGATGCCATCCAGCCCTCCCAATGGGTGGTTGGAAGCAAATACAAATCTTCCGTCTTTAGGGATATTTTCTTCCCCTTCAATTTTTAAGTTTAGATTGAACTCTTTGTCAACCAATGCACGCATAAACTCTACCCCCTCCAAGTCTTTATTCCTTTCAAGAATTCCATTGATGTCTTCCTGATGAACAGTTCTTTTGAGGTAGTTTATAAGAAACTTAGGAATTTTATTGTAATATTTTGGAGCCTTATCCTTCAGAATACTATCAATATCAATTCTAAACGCATTGTTTAAACTCATTTCACTCTATACTTCTAATTTTGCGCAAATTTACTAAAAATAGCGAATGCTGTACGAAGAAATAGGCTTTTTCTTATGAATAGTTGTATTTTAGATTTATTACCCCACCTCAAAAAGGCTCGTAACATGCAGTAGGACAGTGAAATAAAACGTCGAACTTAATTGTTGATAACTTTTTTATAAAATAATGTGTGGAAATGTGGGGAGAAGTGGATTATTTTGTAATTTTACACCGTTGATGTCTCTAATTAGTTGAATTTGATTTAAAAATGTTGCAGTTCTTGGGAAATATCGAAGCAAAGGCTGATGCGAAAGGCAGGATTTTTATACCTGCAATATTTCGGAAACGTCTTCAATGTGAAGGCGAAAGTTTCTTAGTCCTTCGCAAAGATATTTTTCAGAATTGTCTTGTACTCTATCCCGGCAGTGTTTGGGAAAATGAGATAGAAGAGCTCAGAAGCAGGTTGAGTAAGTGGAACAGAGAACAGCAACAGATATTCCGGCAGTTTGTATTAGATGCCGAAAGGCTTGAGATGGATGCAAACGGGCGGGTGCTTATACCGAAACGTTACTTGCAGATGGTTTCAATCGATACTGATGTCCGGTTCCTTGGTGTTGATAACACTATCGAGCTTTGGGCAAAAGAAGGGTTAGAAAAACCATTAGTTGAGCCGGATGAGTTCTCTTCTAAACTTGAAGAACTCATGGGTAGTTCTTTATAGGATGCCATTATGGGGACATCGTTTTATTTATTTATTTACATCCCAAAATGGAAAATAACAACATATTCCAGGAAATTTATCACACACCGGCACTGCTTAAAGAAAGCATTGACGGACTAAATGTTTTCCCCTCAGGTGTCTATGTTGATGTAACTTTTGGAGGTGGCGGTCACTCCCGCGAGATATTAAAAAGATTAGGAGAAAAAGGGCGACTAATCGCTTTTGATCAGGATAAAGATGCAATGGAAAATGCAATTCCTGATCCTCGTTTTATCTTGGTTCATGGTAATTTTCGATTTCTGAAAAACTTCCTTCGTTATTATGGAATAACTGGCATAGATGGGCTAATAGCTGATCTGGGTGTCTCTTCTCATCATTTTGATGACTCTAACAGAGGGTTTTCATTTCGTTTTAAGGGTGATCTGGATATGCGCATGAATCAAAATGCAGAAATATCGGCAGCTGATGTACTTAACGAATACTCAGCAGAGAAGCTTTCAGATCTGTTCTTTAATTATGGTGAACTCAGAAGTGCCAGAAAAATTGCAGCTGCTATTGTAAAATACAGGGAATCAAAGAAAATCGAAAAGACCGAGGAGTTTTTATCAATAATTGATCCGTTTACAAGAAGGGATAGGGAGAAAAAGGTTCTTGCACAGGCATTTCAAGCACTTCGTATTGAGGTTAATAAAGAAATGGACACTCTTACGGATATGCTTAGTCAGGCATTAAAGATGTTGAATCCTGAAGGCAGATTGAGCGTCATATCATATCATTCACTTGAAGACCGTCTGGTTAAGAATTTCTTCAAAACAGGAAACTTCGAAGGTGATATGAAGAAAGATTTTTATGGAAATCCCCTCACACCTTTTGAGTTGATAAACAGGAAAGTAATAATTCCAACAGAGGAAGAGCAAATGCAAAATCCTCGTTCTCGCAGTGCAAAATTACGCATTGCAAAAAAAATAGCTGAGGGCTGATGTAAACAGAATGCAGAAATGATGAAAATTAAGTTCGATAACATACGCAAATCGTTTGTCCATGTTTTTGGAGGAAGTGTTCTAACTGAGAATTTCTTCCTCCGTAACATGAGATTCATTCTTGCACTGGTATTATTGATGATCCTTTTTATTAGTCATCGCTATACTATGCTACAGAGTATGTCGGATATCGAAAGGCTGCAGCAAAAGCTTAAAGATGCAAAATATGAGTCTCTTACAATATCTTCAAGTCTTACAGAAGCCAGCAGACAGGGTGAAATAGAACGACGGGTAGAGGAGGCCGGACTTGAGTTGATTGTTACAAATGAGCCGGTATATTATATTGATTAGATAGTAGTCTTTTAGATATACCTATTTATAAAAAAGATGAAAGAAAACAATAAAAATAGCAAAAGGAGTAAAGGTATATTGGGTAGATACGGACTCATTGTATCCATTCTGATGCTGTTTTCAGTTATGATTATTTTTTCTGCAGGTAAGATCATGTTTTCCTCTGAAGGCAGAAAATGGAGAGAGGTTGGAGAAGAAGAGACGGTTATCAGAGATAGAGTTATACTGCCAAAAAGGGGCAACATTTACACTTATGACGATAAGCTTCTTGCGTCTACTGAACCTTTATACAGTATATATATGGACTTCTGGGCAGATGGAATGGAAAAAGATACTCTAACAAAATATGTTGGTGACCTCGCTATTGCACTTTCCGAAAAATTCCCTGATAGAACGGCATCTCAGTATAAGAATATTATAATGAATGGATGGAGCCTTCGTGAAAAAGAGGAGAAACAAATTCGTGAGAACAAGAGTAAGGGAATTGATGAAAGAGTTCCGCTTAGATCAAGATATGTGAAGATATTGAGAAATGATGTTAACTATATTGACTTAAAAGAAATTCGCACATTTCCTTTCTGGAACCAGAGGTCCAACAGAAGCGGATTAATTGCCGAAGAGCGTAACGCTCGAAAAAAACCTTTTGGTAATCTGGCAAACCGCACAGTGGGGAGTATTTATAAAGATATAGAAAAGGGTGGAGCCAGTGGACTGGAATTAAAATATGATTCACTTTTAAGAGGTGTGCCAGGAGTTAAATATCGTCAGAAAATACAGGGCAAATGGATGGATGTTGTTGAAGAACCTGCAAAAGAGGGGTGGGACATTGTAACAACACTGGATGCCGAAATTCAGGATATTGCCGAGCGAGCTCTAAACAGTAAACTTGTTGAAACTGAAGCTGAGTCAGGTACTGCTATTATAATGGAGGTTGAAACCGGTGAAATTAAAGGGATTGTGAATCTGGACCGTATGAGTAATGGTAATTATGCTGAAGGTAATCCTAATGCATTTTCTTATATGAACGAACCCGGGTCTACTTTTAAGACAGTCACCACGATGATCGCTCTTGATGATGGAGTAGTGACACCCACAGATTCATTTTATGTAGGTACAGGACTTTTTCAATATAACAAAAGATGGGTCAGAGATCACTACTGGCGAAGAGGTCAGGATAGAGGATATCTTACTGTAACAGAGGGTATGGAATTGTCCTCCAATATCGTAATGAGTAAAATGGTTCTTAAGGGGTACGAAGATAAACCTGAGAAGTTTGTTGATGGTATAGATAGGATAGGTTTAAGGAAACAGCTTACTTGGGACGTGCCACTTAAAGGGATTGAAGGTACTTCATCAATTCGATACCCTAATGATAAAACAAATTATTGGTCTAAGACAACTCTTCCCTGGATGTCTTTTGGTTATGAAACACAAATACCTCCAATTTACATTCTGATGTTTTATAATGCTATTGCCAATAATGGAAAAATGATTAAACCATTTATTGCTAAGCAATTTGTTGAAGGTGGAAAGGTGGTTAAAGAATTTCAGGCTGAAGTGGTTAATTCTAAAATTTGCAAAGAATCAACTTTAGAAGAGATACAAAAGATGCTGGTTGGAGTAATAGAAAATGGTACAGCAAAAGTAGTTGCGTCTGATTATTTTAGTATTGCAGGTAAAACAGGTACAGCGCAAATCGCCAGTGGCGGGGGTTACTCTGATTATTATGTGTCTTTTGCCGGGTATTTTCCTGCAGAAGATCCTATGTACACTATCTTTGTCGGATTGCGTAAACCAAAAGGTGTACCCTCGGGTGGTGGTATGGCAGGGATGGTTTTCAAAAATATTGCTGAACAGACTTATTTAAGAAAGGTTCGTCTTACAGTTGAAGAGTGTAAAGTTGATTCAACGATGCAAAAAGTGCCAGTAATAAAAAATGGTAACTGGAAAAATAACAAGACTGTATTAACTAAGCTGAAACTGCCGGTAGGGGATAATATAGATGACTCTGAATGGGTGAAAATAAAATTAGATAGTATAAAATATCAACCTGAAGCACTCGCTTTAAACAGTTCAATTATCCCCGATGTTCGCGGAATGGGTGCACGAGATGCTGTATATCTCCTGGAAAAATCAGGCTTGAGGGTAAACCTTAACGGGTCAGGAAAGGTGGTGTCACAGTCCTTTAACCCGGGGCAGAGGCTAGTAAAGGGAACAACTATAACTGTAACTTTGCGTTAAATGAATTTCAGTAAATAAATAATTGTATGAAACTAAGTAAACTGATTGAGAGATGTAAGGTCATAAATATTCGCGGTGATAAAGAAACGGAAGTAGAATCTATCACATCCGACTCACGTAATGTGGATAAAGGCTCTCTGTTTGTTGCTGTTGAAGGAATATTTACTGACGGTCACTCATATATTGGAAAGGCAATTGAGCAGGAAGCATCAGTTGTGGTTTATGATAAACCATTGATTGAAGAATATTTCTCTCGCGTAACTTATGTGCAGGTTGAAGATAGCACTGTTGCTTTAGCACTGATCGCTTCCGAATGGTTTGGAAATCCATCAAATCAAATCAAATTAGTGGGAGTAACAGGCACAAACGGTAAAACAACTATTGCGACACTGCTTTACAGGATGTTTAAATTGTCGGGTTATCCATCAGGACTTCTCTCAACAGTTGGTAATTATGTTAATGATAACTTCTATTCAACAACACATACAACTCTCGACCCGATAACTTTAAACAGTTACCTTAGGAAGATGGTTGATGCCGGTTGTGAGTATGCATTTATGGAGGTTAGTTCACACGCAATACATCAAAAGCGTGTACATGGACTCCTATTTACCGGTGCTGTTTTTACAAATCTGACGCAGGACCATCTCGATTACCACAATAATATGCTGGAATATCGTAATGTGAAGAAGTCATTTTTTGACAATCTTCCAAAGGGTGCTTTTGCATTGACTAACTCGGATGATAAGAATGGACCAGTAATGCTTCAGAATACTAAAGCAAATAAATATACCTATTCCCTCAGAGGTATTGCTGATTTTAAAGCACGTGTTTTTGAGAAGCATTTTGACGGCAGTGAGATAGAGATAAACGGCAAAACACTGTCAGTACAGTTTGTGGGAGTATTTAATGTTTATAACCTTCTAGCGGTTTATGGTACTGCAATATTACTGGGACTTGAAGAAGATGAAGTCCTAAGAATACTTTCAATGTTGAAACCAGTAGCGGGCAGATTCCAGACTATTCGTTCACCTAAAGATTATACTGCTGTGATCGATTATGCACATACTCCGGATGCATTGTCAAATGTCTTGAACTCTATAAATGAGGTGTTAAGTGGTGATGGAAAAGTTATAACAGTAGTTGGTTGCGGTGGTAACCGTGATAAGACCAAACGCCCTGTAATGGCACGTGAAGCGGTTAAAGGAAGTGATAGGGTAGTTTTTACGTCTGATAATCCCAGATACGAAGAGCCAATGGATATACTAAAGGATATGTTAGACGGACTCACCGAAGAGGAGAAAAACTATGCATTAACAATTGCGGACCGAAGAGAGGCTATAAAGACCGCATGTGCACTTGCTCACCCGGGTGACGTAATTCTCATAGCAGGAAAAGGACACGAAGATTATCAGGAGGTTAAAGGAGTAAAACATCATTTTGATGATAAAGAAGAAATTGAAAAGATATTTTCAGGTCAGTGATTAATAAAATAGAAAATGTTATATTACCTTTTTGAGTATTTAGATAAACTTGATTTCCCGGGAGCAGGTATGTTCCAGTACGTTATGTTCCGATCGGCAATGGCATCTGTGTTTTCTTTGCTGATTGGGATTTTTTTGGGAAAAAAGATAATTAGTAAATTGCAGCAAAAGCAGATTGGCGAAACTATACGTGATTTGGATCTCGAAGGTCAGTACAGTAAACGTGGTACACCTACTATGGGTGGAGTAATTATAATTTTATCCATCCTGATATCCATTTTGCTTTTCGGAAAACTCGAGAATATTTATATCATACTGATGCTTGTTAGTACCGTCTGGTTGGGCACATTAGGTTTTGCTGATGACTATATTAAGGTGTTCAAGAAAGATAAAGAGGGACTTGAAGGGAAATTTAAAATAATTGCACAGGTTGGTCTTGGACTAATAGTTGGGCTCACTATCTACTTTAGTCCCGAAATTGTTGTTCGAGAAAATACTGAAATTCGCATTGACAATATAATTGAGGATGTAACATACAAAAGTGAAGATGTAAAGACTACCAGTACAACCATCCCGTTTGTTAAAAATAACAACTTCGATTACAGATGGCTCTTAAGCTGGATGGGCGACTATGCAGATGAAGCAGTGTGGGTAGTATTTGTTCTGGTAGTTATTTTAATTGTAACTGCTGTTTCTAATAGTGCAAATCTCACTGACGGACTGGATGGCCTGACATCAGGATCATCTGCTATAATAGGTGTAGCTTTAGGTATCCTGGCTTATGTTTCGGGTCGTGTCGACTTCGCATCCTATCTTAACATTATGTATATACCCGGCAGTGATGAGCTTATGGTGTTTGCCTCTGCTTTCGTGGGTGCTTGTGTAGGATTCCTATGGTATAATGCCTATCCGGCACAAGTGTTTATGGGCGATACAGGTAGTTTGACTCTCGGTGGCATCATAGGTGTATTCGCGGTATTAATTCATAAAGAACTTCTTTTGCCTATTCTGTGCGGAGTATTCTTCGTTGAAGCACTTTCGGTTATAATACAGGTAACCTATTTCAAATATACAAAAAAGAAGTATGGCATTGGAAGAAGAATTTTTAAGATGACACCGCTTCATCATCACTACCAGAAACCGGGTGATGGAAGTATTGAGGCACTAATTCAAAAACCTGCTGCTCCATTAACTGAGCCAAAGATTGTTACACGTTTTTGGCTGATAGGTATTCTTTTAGCTGTATTGGCAGTAGCAACGCTGAAAATGAGATAAAACATAATAGTTAATTGATATATTATGAACGAAAAATTGATTGTTGTTCTTGGTGGTGGAGAAAGCGGAGTCGGCTCTGCTATACTCGCCCAAAAGATGGGTTTTAAGGTATTCTTATCAGACAACGGCAGTTTGAAAGATATATACAGAGATACTTTAAAATCAAACAATATCGATTTTGAAGAAGGCGGGCATACCCAAGAACGAGTTTTAATGGCAGATGAAGTGGTGAAAAGTCCCGGTATTGCTGACACATCAGCAATTATACAAAAGCTTCAGGATAAAGGGATTAGTGTTATCTCAGAGATTGAGTTTGCAAGTCGTTATACAACTGCCAAACTGATTTGTGTGACAGGAAGTAATGGGAAAACTACAACAGTCAGTCTGATTTACCATATACTTAAATCAGCAGGACTAAATGTGGGTCTGGGTGGTAATGTAGGTAACAGTTTTGCAAGGCAGGTGGCTGAAGAGTGTTTTGATTACTATGTTCTCGAATTAAGTAGCTTTCAGCTGGAAGGGCTGATTGATTTCAGGGCAGATATTGCTGTATTGCTAAACATCACTCCTGATCATCTGGATCGTTATAATTATGATATGCAGGAGTATATCAATGCGAAAATGAGGATTATACGTAATCAGAGAGTTGATGACGCTTTTATTTACTGGGAGGATGATCCAATTGTAACAAGAGAGTTAGGAAAACTGAAACCTGAAGTTACACGTTTCCCGTTTGGAGAATCTAAAAAAGAACATACGGTCGGATATACTGAGGAGGGAAGGTTGATTATCAATACTAAAGGAAGTGTATTTAATATGGAGCTGGAATTATTAGCTTTGGAGGGAATGCATAACGTTTACAACTCGTTAGCATCCGGAATAGTTGCAAAACTGATGGACATCACAGATGATCAGTTGAGAATTTCATTATCTGACTTCCAGGGAGTGCCTCACAGACTCGAGAAGGTGGCCACAGTCAAAGGTGTTCAGTATATTAATGATTCTAAGGCTACTAACGTAAATTCCTGTTGGTATGCTCTACAAAGTATGCGCAGTAAAACAGTTTTAATTCTCGGCGGAACAGATAAGGGCAACGATTATTCAGAGATAGAAGAACTGGTATGCTCTAAAGTAAGGGCATTGATTTTTCTTGGTAAAGATAATAGTAAACTGCACTCATTTTTTGATGGCAAGGTAGATGATATTAGAGATGCCGGTTCAATGAAAGAAGCGGTCAACATTGCTTATGAAATTGCCCAGAAAGGTGATATTGTACTACTCTCTCCCTGTTGTGCCAGCTTCGACTTGTTTAATAATTATGAAGATCGTGGAGATCAGTTCAAAGAAAATGTCAGGATGTTATAGTAGTTCTGTAAATAGTTCTATTCATATTTCGTAAATAAGTAATTAAAAATAAATATGCTCGATAATAATAATTATACAGTCAACCCGACAGAACCTCATCTGGAGGTTAAAGAGTCCGGTTCGACACTGGTCGATTTCGGGCGCAAGATATTCAAGGGTGATAAAGTTATCTGGTCTGTATTCATAATACTGTGTGTTATTTCACTGGTTGAAATCTTCAGTGCTACAAGTACAATCGTTTATCGTCAGCAAAACCAATGGGGACCAATACTCAGACATACAATGTTTTTGATAGGGGGTGTTGGCATAATACTACTTATTCATAATATTCCATACAGATTTTTTTCCTCATTAATCTTCGTATTGATTGGAGCAATTGTACTGCTGATCCTTACACCATTTATAGGTGAGAGTGTTAATAATGCAGACAGGTGGATTTCATTCATGGGATTCACAATTCAACCTTCCGAGATTGCTAAAATATCACTTATGGGAACAATAGCTTTCCTTCTCAGTAAGCAGAATGGAGAGAATGACGGTCTTCTGTTTAAGTGGATGATAGGTCTGATGGTTTTAGTTTGTGGAATTATTGCTCTTGACAACCTTTCAACAGCTGTTTTGCTATTTGGTGTCTGCTTTCTGCTCATGTTTATTGGCAGTGTAAAAATCACAAGACTCCTAAAGGTTGCAGGTGTTATTATAGCATTAGTACTTTTGTTTATACTCCTGCTTAACATAATCCCGGAGGACTGGACTAACTCAGGTCCACTTAATCGACTGGGTACATGGCAAAACCGTATTGCTCATTTTGGTAATGCAAAAGAGATGTCTGAAGAGGAATATTTCACAATAACAGACGATAATTATCAGGTTGCACATGCAAAAATAGCAATTTCTAACGGTGGAGTATTTGGTGTATTCCCGGGAAACAGTACCGAAAGGGATTTTCTGCCCCAGGCGTATTCTGATTTTATCTACGCTATTATTATAGAGGAGATGGGAATTTTGGGAGGATTGTTTGTTCTTCTGTTATATGTCATTATACTTATTCGATCAGGTATGATAGCAAGAAAAACAGAAAAACTATTCCCAAAATATCTGGTATTGGGTTCTGCACTGATGTTGTCTATACAGGCATTTATTAATATGGCTGTTGCTGTAAACCTGATTCCGGTTACAGGCCAGCCGTTACCACTTATTAGTAGGGGTGGAACATCTACTCTGATTACATGTGCTTATTTCGGACTTATTCTGAGTGCTGATCGTTTTGGGATAAGCAAGAAAAAAGAAGATGAACAGTTAGCTGGTAATAATGAAGATAATAATGGTCTTGATGAACCCGATTCTTCAAAAGATGAGGATTTTCCTGTAGGCGACCTAGAAGATAAGGTGGAATTTGAAATTTACCAGGTATGAAGAAATTTATCATAAGTGGAGGCGGAACAGGGGGGCACATATTCCCTGCAATTTCTATAGCTAACGAAGTAAGAAGGCGATGGCCGGAAAGTGAAATACTGTTTGTCGGTGCAGAAGATCGCATGGAGATGGAGCGAGTGCCTGCAGCAGGTTATAATATTATAGGACTACCGGTGGCCGGTTTTGATCGTAAGCATTTGCTTAAAAATATTAGTGTTGCAGCTAAGTTGCTTAAGAGCATGAAAAAGGCACGCAAGATAATTAATGATTTCAAACCGGATATTGCTGTCGGTGTTGGCGGATACGCCAGCGGTCCAATTCTCAAAGCCGCTTCAGCAAAAGGTGTCCCAACACTTATTCAAGAGCAGAATTCTTATGCAGGTGTTACTAATAAAATGCTTGCACACAAGGCTTCAACAATTTGTGTGGCTTATGAAGGAATGGAAAAATTCTTTCCAAAGGAAAAAATTGTCCTCACAGGTAATCCATGCAGACAGGATCTGATTATATCAAAAGAAAACCGAATTAAAGGTTATGAATATTTCAAGCTTGATCCTGATAGAAAGACTATTCTGATGGTTGGCGGCAGTCTTGGTGCCGGTACATTAAATAAAAGTATCGTTTCTGCTTTCGATATACTGAGTAAAGAAGATGGAGTACAGTTACTCTGGCAATGTGGTAAATATTACTTTACAGAGATGCAGAAGTTGCAGGATGAAGGTAAAATACCACTCAACATAAAAATGGTGGATTTTATTTCACGTATGGATTATGCCTATTCTGTAGCAGATTTGGTGATATCGCGAGCAGGAGCAGGATCTATTTCTGAATTCAGTTTGCTAAGTATGGCAGTAATATTGGTTCCTTCCCCTAACGTGGCAGAGGATCATCAGACAAAAAATGCGCAGGCTTTAGTTGATAAGGACGCTGCAGTTATGATTTCAGATCATCTGGCTCCCAGTCTGCTTTTTGAGGTTGCACTTTCACTTGTAAACAATGAAATACAGTTGGTTAAGTTAAGGGGGAATATTTCAAAACTGGCACAGCATAATTCAGCAGAAAGGATTGTAAACGAAATTGAGAAGTTGATTAAGTAGGAGTAAAAAGATGGAATACGAAAATATCTATTTTATAGGAATTGGAGGTATAGGCATGAGCAATCTTGCCCGCTACTTTCTTTCCAAAGATAAAAGAGTAGGGGGTTACGACCGCACTGAGACTCTTCTGACTAAAACCCTCAATAAAGAGGGAGCACTTGTTCATTACGAAGACTCAACTGCACTTATTCCTGAAAATTTTAAAGATAATAAAAACACTCTAGTTGTATATACACCCGCTGTTCCTGTAACTCATAGCGAACTTAACTGGTTTAGGGATAATGATTTCAAGATAATCAAACGCGCACAGCTTTTAGGTGAAATAACTAAATCAAGCGATGCAATATGTATAGGTGGCACACACGGAAAGACAACAGTCTCAAGTATGACTGCCCATCTTTTGCGTCAGTCGCATGTTGATTGCAATGCGTTTTTGGGCGGTATACTCAAAAACTATGATACCAATTTGTTACTATCTGAAAAAAGTAATTTTACGGTTGCCGAAGCAGATGAATACGACAGGTCATTTCATTGGCTGACACCACTAATTGCTATAATTACATCGGCAGATCCTGATCATCTTGATATTTATGGATCGGAACAATCATATAGAGAGAGTTTTGAGAAGTTTACCTCACTGATCAGACCGGGCGGACATCTGATTCTTAAAAAGGGAACTCCGATAACACCTAAAGTTAATGAGTCGGTAAAGATTTGGAGTTATTCTGAGTCTGAAGGAGATTTTCATGCTGAGAACATAAGAACGGGAAACGGAGAAACTGTATTTGATTTTGTTTCACCTAATGGAAGTATTAAAGATATTTCTCTTGGGGTTCCGGTAAGAATAAATGTTGAGAATGGTGTTGTTGCAATTGCTGCAGCTCAATTGAGTGGTGTGACAGCAGATGAAATTCGCTCTGCAATGAGATCTTTTGAAGGTGTAAAAAGACGCTTCGATTTTCGCATCAAGACTCAGCAGGTAACCTTTATTGACGATTATGCGCACCATCCAAAAGAACTAAGAGCAGCAATCAGTTCAATTAAATCTCTCTATCCGAATAAAAAGGTTACTGCCGTATTTCAGCCTCACCTTTATTCTCGCACACGTGATTTTGCAGATGAATTCGCTGAGAGCCTGTCACTACTTGAGGATGTGATTCTACTGGATATTTATCCTGCTCGTGAGTTACCAATCGAAGGGATAACTTCTCAGTTAATATTAGATAAGATAAAATCTGTCGAAAAGCAACTCTGCAGTAAAACAGCTCTGCTCGATTTGCTGAATAAAAAGCCAATAGAGGTGTTTGTAACATTTGGTGCAGGTGATATTGACCGTTTGGTGCCGGAAATAGAAAAATTATTAAGAGATAGGTATTTGAGTAAAGTTTAATGTTTATAAATTTAATAATTAATTGAACTTCAAAATCTATCTTTGCATAGATAAAATAATGAGATAGTGAAGAAAGCCCTCGTCATTTTAGTAGGTTTAATAGTAATTGGTTACCTGATTTTTTCAGCTGACTATTTCAAGGAATCGTCACACAACAGACTATGTGAGGATTTTGTTGTTGTAGTAAAAGACAGCACGCAAACTCAGTTTGTAACAGCTAAGCAGGTTGAGGATTTGGTGAAGAAGTATAAGCTTTATCCTGTTGGCAAACCTTTCAACGAGATAAATACTCTGGCAATACGTGATACTATTCTTAGTAATAAATTAATTGAAACTGCTGATGTGTTTATCACTTCAGGAGCATCTATTGTAGCAACTGTTCAACAGAGACAACCTGTTTTGAGAGTAGTATCAAATATGAAAGGCAACTTTTATGTCGATAAAGATCGTGAGATAATGCCGGTATCCTCCAGCTTTGCTGTTTATGTGCCAATTGCAACTGGTGTTATTGATGAGGAATTTGCTAAAAATGAATTGTATGATTTTGCTATGTTCTTAAGGAATAATCCCGACTGGGATGCATGGATTGAGCAAATAGTAGTTAAAACTAATAATGAGGTGGAATTAATTCCCAGGGCTGGAGATTTTAGGATAATTATGGGAAATCTTGAGGATTATCCTTCAAAATTGAATAAATTCGTTCGTTTCGTTGATGGCGGACTAAATGTTGTCGGATGGAACCGTTATTCCGAAATTAATTTAAAGTATGATAACCAAGTTGTGTGCACCAGGAAATAGTGAATCACACAACAATATAACCATAACTAAAGTATGACGCAATCAGAATTTATAGCTGTAATTGATCTGGGAACCTATAAGATTAAAGGTGTTGTAGGACGAAAGAACGATAACAACGTCTTCTCCATACTTGAAAGCAAAACCATCGACTCGGGTAACTCAATCCGCAGAGGGATGGTTTACAATATAGAAGAGACCGGTGCAAGCGTAAGAAAGTTAATTACGATGCTCGAAAACAGTACCGGACAAAAAATCGGTAAAGTGTATGTTTCACTTACCGGTCAGTCTCTACATACTATGGAGTTAAGAGAAACAAAACAGCTTTCATCAGGTGGCATAGTTTCTGATGATGTTATAAAGCAATTACGAGCTTCAGCTGATAAGTTTACACCAGATCTGAAAAGAAATTATGCAGTAGCTGATGTTGAGTATTTTATTGATGGTAAACATGAACTAAAGCCTGTTGGTGTTGCCGGTTCAAAAATAGAGACAGCCTTTCAGATAGTTACAGGCAGACCAAACTTATTATCGAATATTGAAAAAAGTATAAGTGATAAAGCTAAGCTACCAATAGCCGGATATGTTGTAGGTGCTCTGGCATCTGCTGCTGTGGCGTTAAACGATGAAGAGAAGGAACTGGGCTGTGCCTTTGTTGATTTTGGGGCAGGAACAACAACCTTATCTGTCTACAAAAACGGGACACTAAAGAGAATGGTTGTTATTCCTTTTGGCGGAAAAAATATTACCAAGGATATATGTGCATTGAATATCACCGAAAATGATGCAGAAGAGTTGAAAATAAAATTCGGAAAGGCTCATGAGAATCATGAAAGTCCGTTTTTTACTTCACCGTTCTCTTCCAAACCTGATGTTGATCTTACTGAACTAAACAGGGTGATTGGTCTGCGACTCGACGAGATTTCAGCAAACCTTATGGAACAGATAAGGCTTACAGGTCTTGAAAGTGAGCTTGGTGCCGGTATGATAATTACAGGCGGAGCATCACAGCTTAAAAATATGAGTGACTACCTTACACTTAAGTTCAAGATGCCTGTGCGAAAGGCTACTGCCAAAAAAGTACATATCAATAATGCTCCTGAGCTTTTAAACGACCCGTCGTTTACCCAGGTGTTGGGAATGCTGCTATTTGGTGAGGAGAGTTGTCACTTTGAAGAGGTGTCGGATGATTCTGACTATGATGATTACGAAACTACTTCAGATACGCAAACCAGAGAGGCAAAAGAGCGTGTAAGGGCAGCTAAGAAGATTAAGAAAACTCAGAAACAGGGTTTTTTATCAAAATTCGGAGATATGTTTGAGAATATGTTTTCTGAAGAGGATGAATAATTAAAAGGTACTTACTGATGGATGATGAATTATTAGATTTTCAGATAGATAGCCATACAGACGCAATTATAAAAGTTATAGGTGTCGGTGGTGGAGGCGGAAATGCCGTTAATCACATGTTCAGGGAAGGTATTCATAATGTTTCTTTTGCATTATGTAATACAGATAATCAGGCTCTTATGGAGTCGCCCGTGCCTGTGAAAGTTCAGTTGGGTACAAACACTACCGGCGGATTAGGTGCAGGGAATAAGCCTGAAATTGCGAGTAAAGCAGCAGAAGAAAGTGTTGATTTGATTGAAGACCTGCTCAATGATGGCACACGTATGGTTTTTATAACTGCCGGAATGGGTGGTGGTACTGGTACAGGTGCAGCTCCCGTTATTGCCCGTGTAGCCAAGGAAATGGGAATTCTAACTGTAGGAATTGTAACAATTCCGTTTGTTTTTGAAGGCTCAAGAAAAATTGTTCAGGCACTTAAAGGTGTTGAGGAGATTGCAAAGAATGTTGATGCACTGCTGGTAATAAATAACGAGCGTCTGCGAGATATATACAGCGATCTTACTGTCCTAAACGCTTTTGCAAAAGCTGATGATACATTAACCACTGCCGCCAAAAGTATAGCTGAAATCATTACAGTACACGGACATGTTAATCTTGACTTTGCTGATGTTAATACTACACTGAAGGATGGTGGGGTTGCCATAATGAGTAGCGGTATCGGTAAAGGAAATGATCGCATTAATGAAGCTATCAAAGATGCATTACACTCACCACTACTTAATAATAACGATGTTTTCAGTTCCAAAAAGATATTGATCAACCTCTGCTTTGGTGAAGAAAATCCTCTTATGATGGAAGAGATGAATGCTCTTCACGATTTCATGTCGAAATTCAGCAATGAGATTGAAGTTATCTGGGGAGCAGCAGTTGACGAGACTCTTGACAAGGAGGTGAAAGTAACGCTTCTGGCAACCGGATTTTCTATCAACAACGTTCCCGGCATTCAGGAAATCAAAAGTGAAGAGAGTAAGGCTGATGAGCTTCAAAGAAAGATACAAGAGGATGAAGAGCGCAAGCGCGAGATAAAAGATAAGGAACTTATCGAAAAATATTATGGTAAGGCAGGACTGGAAACTCTATCAGCAAATAATTACAGGCAGGAACCGTTTATACTTACATTAGATGAGCTGGACGATGATAAGATTCTTGAAGCAATGGAAAAGAATCCTGTGTTTAAGCGTGAACGAACATTCAATCCACGTACTTATCATACAGATAAACTTCAACAGTCTGCTACGCTTTTCGACTAACAGGGAGTATTAATTTAATTCCTTTAGTATGAGTACATTCCATTATAACCATTTTATTTAAAAGAACAACAACTATGACACTATTCGATACAATAACAGATGAAATAAAGAAAGCTATGCTGGCGAAGAACAAGGTTCGACTGGACGCTTTGCGCGGTGTAAAGAAAGAATTTATTGAAGCTAAAACAGCAAAGGGTGCAGCAGAAGAATTTACAGATGATAAAGCAATAGCTATTCTTCACAAAATGGTTAAACAGCGTAAAGAGAGTGCTGAAATATATAAGGAGCAGAACAGATCAGATCTGGCTGAAACAGAGATTGAGCAGATGCAGGTTATTCAGGAGTTTCTGCCCAAACAGCTCTCTGAAAAGGAGATTGAAGTTGAAATTATGAGAATAATCACCGATACCGGTGCTTCAACGATGAAAGATATGGGAAGAGTCATGGGAATAGCAACCAAAGAATTAGCCGGGAAAGCTGATGGAGGAACCATTTCAGCTATCGTAAAAAAGAGACTCTCCTGAGCTGCTTAATAGCTTAAGTTAATGAAGAATGTCACCTTGTGTAGTAAGGCAATTCTTTAGTAAATCGCTTACCGATTAAATTTGTCTTACGTGCTTTCTTATTCAGTTTGTCCAGTTCTTTACTTAGGTTTCTACTGATATCTAAATCATCAGTCAGCAGTATCAAAGAGATCGTTTCATCATCTATTTTATTAAACTTGAAGGCTACAGTACTGTTTTCTATTATATCATTCTCTGCAATTTTTACAACGAAATCATTGCCCGGAGAAAAATCAATCGTAATGGAATGATATCCCATAGCAGAAAAAGTCATTTTGCTGATTTTCTCATAATCAGTAATCACTATCTTGCCATCAGCACCTGTAACACTGGCTCCTATAATCTTATCTGATCCATTCTTGGATTCCACCAAAATCCCCTGAACAGGATAGTTATTCATGCTTACAACCTTAATGGTACAAGTGTCGCTGTTCGCAGCATTTTGTGCATTGTAAGTGGATTTTGGTCCAGAGTAATCAGTAGTATTAACAAGCATGAAATCTTCAACGAATTCATGACTTCCCTCTCCAACCTGAACTGTTGACAGTCCGGCAAAACCTGTAATTCTGAATGAAACCTTATCATCCGAAAAACTAATGGAATCGTTCCCGTTTTTAAATGTTCCGCTTAATGTTTGAGCAGAAAGTGTTAAATATGAGAACAGTAAAAGTATAAGAATAAGATATTTCTTCATGAAAGTGGTTTGTATTCTGTAAAAGAAACAAATGTAATGATATTTTTCACTTCTTTAAAATATAGGTTGTTAAAACTGAACATGAAATAACCGTTGCCCCGATTAATTCAAAACCTCTGAAGTACGTTGTAAAACACTAATCATATAAAATACATGGGTCAGATATTGTATATTTTTAGCATAAATATAGCTTATAGAAAGTTTATTATTGGCATATAAACATATATACCGCATATAAGCCGATAATAAGCCGATAATATACAGAACATAAGCCGATGATGGGCGATGACCGGCAATAATATGCTTGTGAAAAAAGAATGCCCCTGACTTTTACTGTCAGAGGCATCATTAATTTATGGTTTTCTTGATAACTTAGGATTATAATCCTTTTTCGCTGAGGTAGCGTTCGGCATCCATAGCTGCGCGACATCCCGTACCTGCTGCTGTAATTGCCTGGCGGTAAATCGGGTCAGCCACATCACCACACGCAAATACACCCTCTACATTAGTTCTGGTGTATGGATGCTCGGTCTTTATATAACCTACATTATCCAGTTCAATATAGTTCTTAAAAATCTCTGTGTTGGGCTTGTGACCAATAGCAAGGAAGAATCCGTCTATCTCAATATCAACCTTCTCCTCATCAGCTTCACCCATTCTTTTAACAAGGTGAGCACCTTCAACACCATTATTGCCGAAAAGGCCTACGGCGTTATGCTCGAATAGGACCTCTATCTTAGGATTATTCATTACTCTGTCTTGCATGATCTGTGAAGCACGCAGATAGGGTTTGCGAACAATCATATAAACTTTGTCGGCAAGTCCTGAGAGGTATGTTGCTTCCTCACAGGCTGTATCACCTCCTCCAACAACAGCTACCTTTTTCTTTCTGTAGAAGAATCCGTCGCAGGTGGCGCATGCCGAAACACCCTGTCCGGCGTATTTGGTTTCATCCTCAAGACCAAGGTACTTGGCTGTGGCACCTGTCGAGATAATCACTGTGTCGGCTTCAATAACCTTTTCGTTGTCAATTGTAACTTTAAGCGGACGTGTTGAGAAATCAACCGCAGTGGCTCTTCCGGGCATCACTTTTGTGCCGTATCTTTGAGCCTGCTTCTTGAAATCTTCCATCATCTCGGGACCGGTTATACCTTCCGGGTATCCGGGATAATTTTCAACCTCTGTTGTGGTGGTGAGTTGTCCACCCGGCTCTAAACCTTCATAAAGTACGGGGTCCAGGTTTGCCCTTGCTGCATAAATAGCTGCAGTATAACCTGCCGGCCCTGATCCCAGGATCAGCACACGAACTTTTTCATTCATATTGTTTGTTTTGATTTTATATGTTTATATTAACTCAAAGATACAACTATTCGTCTATATCTGAAATAGATATAGCATTATTCTATTTAAAGTAAATGGAAAATATAAGATTTGTTTTATTACCTGAGATCTACTATTTCAACTCCCGGATAGTTGTTTTTATTGAAAACAAACTCACTGTCATTATACTTGAAGTTATCATTATAATCAGTGATATCAATTTTGTAAAGCAGATTGTTACTCATGGTCAGTTTTACCTGCACCAACCGGTTTTTTGTCTTGTCAATTGCTAAAGTAATCTCTTTAATGTCACTATTAGCAGCTACAGGAGACATATTGATTTGATACACATCCAAACCGTTAACTGTTTTTGACAATGGATTTTTAAGTATATATCCATCTTTGTAAATCCCGAGCATAGCAAGAGGACTTACAGACGTCAGCTCGCTTTTTGTCGGGTTACTTATATTTACTTCATCAACATCTTTAAGGAGAACCCATTGTGTGGTCCCGTCGAACCAGATATTAATATCATCCATCTCTACGCGGAACTTATTACCTTTAATATAAGCCTCTCCTTTTTGAGAATCGGATTCAGTTGCGCCGACCTCGTCTATATATGATTTGAACGATAATTTAATCCCGTTAGATGACATGTAACCGGAATAGGTTTTATCAAGTATCTCTCTGGATTGTGCAGAGTCCTGAGCTATTGCAGCCAGCCCAAGAGATAAAACTAAAAGTATTGATGCTAATCGTTTCATTGTATTCTTAATTTATATGTAGAATAGACGGAAAAAACGGTTTTCGGTTTAATTCAACGAATCCAGCAGTCTCTCCAGCGAATATTCATCCTGAATAAATACTTCGCGTGGTTTGCTTCCTTGAGCACCTCCAACAATACCGGCTGCTTCAAGCTGATCCATCAGTCTGCCTGCACGGTTGTAGCCAATGGAAAACTTGCGCTGAATGAGTGATGTGGAGCCTTGCTGATGCACCACAATCAGTCTTGCTGCTTCTTCGAAAAGCACATCCCTGTCGTTAAGATCCACAGCTCCGGGAACTGCTTCTGCTTCTGTAACTACTTCCGGCAGCGGGTAAGCAGAATCATAACCCTGCTGTTTGCCAATGTATTTATTTATTTCATCAAGTTCAGGTGTATCCACAAAAGCGCACTGAATACGAGTGATCAGACTACCTTGAGAAAACAGCATATCACCACGGCCAATCAGCTGATTTGCACCACTCATGTCGAGAATAGTACGGGAGTCTATCTGAGACGTCACACGGAATGCCATTCTGGCGGGGAAGTTGGCCTTGATTGTACCTGTAATAATATTTGTTGTAGGTCTTTGTGTGGCAATTATCATGTGTATTCCAACAGCACGTGCCTTCTGGGCAATACGTGCTATCGGCATCTCAATCTCTTTGCCGGCAGTCATTATGAGGTCTCCAAACTCATCAATTACAACCACAATATAGGGTAGGTATCTGTGACCGTTATTAGGGTTTAGTCTTCTGTTTATGAATTTTTCGTTGTACTCTTTGATAGCACGAACATGGGCCTTCATGAGCAATTCATAACGGTCGTCCATCTCTTTGGTGAGCGAATTCAGAGTCTGCGTTACCTTAGAAATATCAGTTATAATAGGTTTATCTTCATCAGGCAATTTGGCCAGATAATGATTCTCAATGATTGAGTAGATGTTAAACTCAACCATTTTGGGGTCAATCAGAACCATCTTCATCTCTGCAGGATGCTTTTTGTAGAGCAGGGAGGTGATGATTGCGTTTAGCCCGACTGATTTACCCTGACCTGTAGCACCTGCCACCAAAAGGTGAGGCATCTTGGTGAGGTCGAAAATAAATACCTCATTAGTAATTGTCTTTCCTAAAGCAACAGGCAGTTCGTAATTACACTCCTGATAACGTTTGGATGACAACACTGAATGCATTGAAACAATCTGCGGGTCTTTATTTGGCACTTCAATACCAACCGTTCCCTTTCCCGGCATTGGTGCGATGATACGTATCCCCAGAGCTGATAAACTAAGTGCTATATCATCTTCCAGATTCCTGATCTTGGAGATTCTAACACCTGCCTGAGGAACAATCTCATAAAGGGTGATTGTTGGTCCTACAGTAGCTTTAATAGAGGTGATTTCGATACCGTAGTTTCTGAGTGTAGAGATGATTTTGTCCTTATTCTCATTTTGCTCAGCCATATTTACTGCACGGTCACCGGTATTGTAAACTTTAAGCAGATCAAGTGTCGGAAACTTAAACATAGAAAGATCCTTTCTGGGATCATACGCCTCCTGCTTGTCATGACTCGAGAGATCAGATAAGGTTTTGCTGTTCTTATTATCACCATCATGAAGAACAGTGTCAGTCTCCTCATCCTTTGGAACTATAATCTCAAAATCTTCATCAGCTTCCGGTTTTATCGTTTCAGTTAAGCTCTCCTTCGGTTTTGGATTATTGGTATGAGCTGAAAGAGGTACTTCAGCATCAAGTTTTGTTTCTTCGTGTGGGTCAGCAATTTCATTAGAGGAAAGCTTCTCTTTAGCTTTGTTGAATAAGCGTTTCAGAAGGTTTGGTTTCTTTTCCTTTTCCTGGGTTTCAGAAACATTGCTTACAACAGCCTCCTGCGACTCATTATTTCTGATAAAAGCAGGTTTGCTGTCAACCAGTGTCTGCTGAATCTTATACATATTGCTTCTTCTGACTGTAACCACAATAATCACTATAAACAGAATGATAAGCAGTACAATTCCAGGCCAGCCTATGCTACTCTCCAGAAATGACTCAATCTGAATTCCGTGCGCACCTCCCCATTTTACATGAGTATAAGGGAAGATATTATCAAGAATAAATGAGCTGGTAATGGACCCACATATCAGACCGAATGCGGTAACAAACAGTGCCTTAAAGAAAGGAAAATCAGACACTTTCATTAGTCGTAGTCCAATATATATCAGAAAAATTGGTATCAGGGCAGAAAATATACCGAACCAGTCGTTTACAAGCCTTTCAGCGATGTAAGCGCCGCCCGCACCGGTCCAGTTGTCAACCTCAAGTGTGGATGACCGTATAAGCTCCCAGAAAGAAGCGTTGAGTACTTTGCTTTGGTCAGCTGCCCCTGTAAAAAAGAAAGATATTATTGCCAGAAGCATGAAGATTCCGAGAAATGCCACAATCACTCCCAGGATAAAGTGAGTACGCTCGCTCTTGAACATATCAAGCCAAGCCGTGCGTTTTTTTTGGGATACGGAAGTTCTTTTCCTTTTGCGTTTTGCCATAGAGGGAGTGATAGTATAATCTGTAATTGAAAATACAAATTTAGGAAAAAGAAACTTATATTAAAAGTATTAACTCTTCAATTACTGTTACCTCTCTTTTTTTCCAATAAGATAAACTCCTGCAATTAAAGCAATGACACCCAGACCAATTTTGACGTAAGCCATCTCTTTGGCACTGTTGTCCTCAGCAGTAATTTCAACTCCAAGTATATCAACTGACGCCGTACTGCTACTTAGTTCATCTGCCCCGATGTACCCCAGTCCCAATGCTACAATAATTAGAATAATTCCGATAATCTTTTTCATATATTCAAATATTAAATTAGATTCCTGCTTTTAAAACATTACAGACAAAAGGATTGTTTACGAGGACTGCAATGATATTAAAAAGCGAAAGGTCCGCGAATCACTTCGCAGACCTCCCTTGTTAACACAATCTTCATGAAACAAACTACACTATCGAGTTGATTGCAGAATGATAATCCGGTTCATGTGCAATCTCAGGAACCAGCTCGGTATATACAACTTTCCCCTCCGGATTGACTACTACAACTGCTCTGGCAAGCAGACCTTTAAGAGGGCCGCTGGTCATAAGCAGACCATAATCCTTGCCAAAAGCCTCATCACGGAAGTTGGAAAGAGTAACAACATTTTCTATACCTTCTGCTGAGCAGAATCTTCCTGCAGCAAAGGGCAGATCGGCAGATATTCCAAGTACCACTGTATTGTCAAGTGATGCGGCTTCTTTATTGAAACGACGAACTGATGCGGCACAAGTGCCGGTATCCAGACTGGGAAATATATTTAGTACAACATTTTTTCCTTTATAATCTGAGAGTTTCACTTCAGAAAGATTACCGCCTACCAAACTGAAATCGGGTGCTGCTGCACCTTTAGCCGGTAATTCACCGATTGTCTTTACAGGGTCACCTTTAAACGTAATATTTGCCATTTTATATTTTCCTAATTTATAATTGTTCTTAATAATAGCTGAATTTCAAATACTAAACAAAGTGTTTGCATAAATGTTCACAAACATGCTGTTTTTTAACGTAACTATGTGTAAGCTTTAGCCTATTTCAGCTCTTCTTCAAGATATAATGCTGTGTGGCTCTCTTTATATTTTATGATCTCTTCCGGAGTACCTGTTGCAAGTATATAACCTCCTCTTTCTCCGCCCTCTGGACCCAGGTCGATTATGTGATCAGCGCATTTGATAATATCAAGATTATGTTCAATAACGATTACGGTGTTTCCCTTTTCAACCAGCTTATTTAATACAGTTAAAAGTACTCTGATATCTTCGAAATGCAGACCTGTGGTAGGCTCATCAAGCAGATACATAGTGTTGCCGGTATCTGTGCGCGCAAGCTCTGTTGAGAGTTTAACGCGCTGACTTTCACCTCCGGATAGTGTAGTGGACGATTGGCCAAGCTTGATGTATCCCAGTCCTACCTCCTGCAATACCTTAATCTTGTGTAGAATAGAAGGGACATTCTCGAAAAAGTCAACTGCAACATTGATTGTCATGTCCAGAACATCAGCAATTGATTTTCCTTTGAATCTTACCTCCAGAGTTTCGCGGTTGTATCGTTTGCCGTGACAGGTTTCGCAAGGCACCATCACATCCGGCAGAAAATTCATTTCAATAGTATTATAGCCGTTGCCCTTACACTTTTCGCATCTGCCGCCCTTTACATTAAATGAGAATCTGCCGGGTTTGTATCCTCTGATTTTCGCTTCAGGCATACCTGCAAAAAGATTGCGAATATCTGAAAATACACCTGTGTAAGTAGCAGGGTTTGACCGGGGTGTGCGACCAATTGGAGACTGGTCAACGCTAACCACCTTATCTATATAATCAACACCTGTCACTGATTTATAAGGGAGTGGATCTTTCAGTGAGCGGTAAAATTTTTGACTTAGTAGTGGTTGTAATGTTTCATTGATCAGAGTTGATTTTCCACTGCCCGAAACACCGGTTATGCAGGTGAAAGTTCCCAAGGGCAGGGTTAATGTCACATCCTTTAGGTTATTTCCCGATGCACCCTCAATTATAAGTTGTTTGCCATTTCCTTTGCGTCGTTTTTTAGGAATGGCAATCTCAAGCTTTCCGTTGAGATAGTTGGATGTTAATGTGTTTTTTGTAAGCATCTCAGCAGGAACACCTGCAAAAACAACTTCTCCGCCTTTGCGACCTGCAAAAGGACCCATATCAACAATATAATCCGATGCCAGCATCATATCTTTGTCATGCTCAACAACTACAACTGAGTTGCCTGTGTCACGCAGTTTTTTGAGTGATTCTATCAGTCGGTGGTTATCTCTCTGATGCAATCCTATACTCGGCTCATCAAGTATGTACAGCACATTAACAAGTTGAGAGCCAATCTGAGTAGCCAGGCGGATACGCTGACTCTCTCCTCCGGATAGTGAAGCAGATGCACGTGACAGGGAGAGATATCCAAGTCCCACATCCAGAAGAAACTGCAAACGTGACAGAATCTCCTTTTTAATCTCAGTTGCAATTAACCGCTGCTTTTCAGTAACCTCTGTTTCCGACACTGAAAACCAGTCAAACAGAGTCTGAATATCCATATCAGCAAGTTCTGCAATATTTTTCTCGTTGATTTTGAAATGGAGTGCTTCCTTGTTAAGGCGCTGACCGTTGCATTCAGGGCATACAGATGTAGAAATGTATTGTCCTGCCCATTTTTGTGCAGTAGCAGATGCATCATCATCCTGCTGCATCTCGATATATTTGGTAACTCCTTCATAAGAAACCATGTAGTTTGAGTTTCCCAGTGAGTCGTTTTTTATTTTCAACCGTTCGTTAGTTCCATAAAGGATTTCATCAATTGCCTCTTCCGGAATATCTTTAATAGGGGTCTTGAGAGAAACTCCATATTTTTCACAAATTGCTGTAATCTGCCAGAACAGCATATTACTCTTTTCTTTTCCCAGAGGAGCTATACCACCAGCCGCTATACTAAGCTCCGGGTTGGGAATTATCTTTTCAATATCCACCTGATCAACAGTGCCTATACCCTTACAGCGCGGACATGCGCCCTGTGGTGAATTGAAGGAGAAGTTGTGAGGTGCAGGCTCACTATATGATAGCCCTGTTGAGGGGCACATCAAACTGCGACTGTAATGGCGTACTTCATCAGCTTCCACATCCTGCAGCATAATAAGCCCTTCCCCTTGCTTCATTGCGGTTCTTACGCTTGCTTTCAGCTTATCGGCAAACTTATTGGATACAACAAGCTTGTCGATCAATATCTCAATATTGTGGTTTTTGTAACGGTCCACTTTCATTCCCGGGATGATTTCCCGTATTTCACCATCAACCCTAACATTGAGGTACCCTTTTTTACGTATCTGCTCAAAAAGTTCCTTGTAATGACCTTTCCTGTTGCGTACAACCGGTGAGAGAATGTAAATCTTTTTTCCGATATATTTCTCAAGAATCAACTCAAGAATCTGTTCATCGGTATATTTTACCATCTTCTCACCCGTGAGATATGAATATGCTTCACCTGCACGGGCGTAAAGCAGCCTTAGAAAGTCGTAAACCTCAGTTGTGGTACCAACAGTTGACCTTGGATTTTTATTGGTGGTTTTTTGTTCAATTGATATAACAGGACTAAGCCCTGTAATTTTATCAACATCGGGACGTTCAAGTTTACCAAGAAAACCCCTTGCATAAGCTGAGAATGTCTCAATATAACGTCGCTGTCCTTCTGCAAAAATGGTGTCGAAGGCCAGAGACGACTTGCCGCTTCCACTAAGACCTGTAATCACAGTGAGTGAGTCGCGGGGAATTGTTACATCAATATTTTTAAGATTGTGTACACGTGCTCCGTACACATTTATTAGTTCTGTTTCAGATGCCATATTTTATTTTCAATCGACAACCCAGGCAGGGTTATGTACTTTAGGGTCACTGCCTTTTTTGTAGTACAAATCTTCATCTGTGGGGATAAGAATTGTATAAGACTTACCCGATGCATTGTTTAACTTGTCTGTTCTTAGCCAGGAGTTGAAATCCTTTAATTGTGCGTAAGTAATACCATTTTGCTGTGCAAAAGTAACCAAATCAGGTATAGTATTGGTGACATTTACTTTTTTGAACTCCATAGGTTTGTAAAGGTTTTCCGGCTTAATGACAAATCCGTACTGCCATGGTTGTTCAAATACCTGTTTGATTGCCAGCATACGGTAGTAGTAACGTGTAGTCTCTTCCACAAGCCAGAGATCGAGAGCATCATCCACTTTCTGGTCTCTCAGTTCATTTGTAATCCTGGCCTGTCCGCCGTTGTATGACATTGCGGCTGCACTCCATGACCCATACTTGTTGTATGCATTTTTTAAATATCTACATGCTGCAACAGTAGATTTCTCAATATGATACCTTTCATCAACATCAGTTCTGACCTCAAGGCCGTTTTCGCGACCGGTAGACTGTAAGAATTGCCATAAACCTACTGCACCAGCAGGTGATACAGCTCTGTGATCTAGATTGCTCTCTATTACAGCGAGATATTTGATGTCATCGGGAACACCTTCTTTTTTAAGTATTGGTTCAATTATCGGGAATATTCGGTTAGCCCTCTTAATCAGCAACATTGTTGTAGAGTGAAAGTAGGTGAACGAGTTTAGTTCCCTGTCCATTCTTTCACGTTTATCATAGCGGTCGAAAACTGTTTCTTCGCCGGCAAACGTTATCCTTTCAGGAATTGTTACCGCTGCTGTCATTGCGAGCACCTGAGGCTTTTCCGACTCAGTTTTATCGATATTGTTTCCTGATGTCAAAAAAAACAGTGTTGTCCCCAAACCGACAACCAGAATAATTATTGATATAAGCAGTGATTTCTTCATTTTGATTTTTTATAAGTGGAATACCTTGTATTAATACAAAATGGTAACCGGAATTTCTTAATCGACTAACAAAGTTAGCTACTTTTTTGGAAATAAGGAATTCAGCAGTTGGTTAAACTGTTAATATTGTTTGAAATCAGACTTATACCACATTCTCAAAGTATTTATTTCGACTAGTGAATGATATGTTTAATTAGTGAATGAGTTATTTAAAAAGCATTGGAGCAAATTCAGAAAGATAGATGCGCCAGTTTTTCCAAATATGTCCGCCGTCTGACTCTCTGTAGGTGTAGCTGAATCCTATCTCGTCCATCTTCTTCATACTGTCAATAACACCTTGATAGAGGAAGTCAGTATCGCCGCATGCAATCCAGTATAGTTTATATCCATTTTGTTTCTGAACCTGAAGTTTCTTTAAAAATTCATCTGCATATTTTGATCTCTCTTCATCGTTGCGCGACCTCATTGAGGCAATTGGAGGAGCTGAAAATATCCCTATATAATCGAAAGTATTGGGATATTGAGCTGAGATGGCTGCTGAATGCATTCCTCCCATAGACAGACCTGCTACTGCACGTTTAGCTTTACTCTTATCTACTCTGTAATTGCTTTCAACAAATTTTATTATATCACCAAAACTGTCTTCCATACTTGCAACAGCTTCTCGGGGCCCGCCTCCCATTGCCGGATGGTAATCACGATGAGTTTCACCCGGTGCAGCAGGATTCTGGGTATGTCCGTTTGGCATTACAACAATCATAGGTATGGCTTTACCCTGAGCAATCAGGTTGTCCATTATCTGAGCTGTCCGTCCTAAAGCAATCCAAGCTTCTTCATCTCCTCCGGAACCGTGAAGCAGATAAAATACCGGATAAGTTTCTTTGCTGTTTTCATATCCGGGAGGTGTGTAAATCGTTATTCGACGCTGCTCTTTTAAGGTGGGACTATCATACCATCTTCTTGCAACAGTTCCGTGTGGGACATCATTAACTTTGTAGAGGTCGGCTTGCCCGCCACCAACAATGAAAACGCTTGTAACAGTTGCAACATCCCTGATCATAAAAACATTAGCCGGATCAAGTGTACGCTGTCCGTCAACGTTAAATGAATAACTGTAAAGTTCTGAAGTCAATGGTTCAGGTGTGGTGAATTCCCACACTCCTTTATTGTTCTTAACAAGTACCGCCGTTCCCGGAATATCATACTCTCCGGTATTACTTTTTATTATCTTCCTTGGCAGGAAATCTCCCGTTACCTCCACTTTTTCAGCCAGTGGGGCATTCAGACGAAAAGTGACACTTTTATCTTCATTTATTTCGGGAGAGATAATAGCTTGTCCACCCCATAAAGCCTCTTGAGCGACTCCTGAAGTAACTACAAAAAGGGCAATCAGAATAGTTGAAATGTTTCTCATATTATTGATATTAATAAATTGCTGTTATTCAATAGTGTAAATGTAGATAATTATTTTATTTTTTCTTTCTTTTTTCGGTTTATTTACATTTAAATAAAATGCCCTGTATCTCATAATTGACCAATATTTAGAATGGTTCATTTTTTTAATTTATATTTGATTCCTGTTTTATATTATCAACTATTAGGTCAATACCAACGAGTGACAATATATCTCACGAATTTATTTCATTATCAGTATTGGTCATGGTTTTTGTACAAAAATAAATTGTTTTAACTGTATGAAATTAAAAACTTCCAACTCCGTAATAAAAGCCCACGATATAAGTCAGTTAAGGTTTAGAGATACCCCGTTCGTTAAATTAATGAATAAACGTATTTATAATATTCTTATGGTTGCATCCAGGTATGATATGTTTATTCTTGAAGATGACGGACGTGTTGATGAACAGATTTTTAATGAATATACCTCTCTGAATTTAAGATACCCGCCCCGGTTTACTCAGGTGAGCAACAACAAAGAGGCTCTGGCTGAGCTTAAGCAGAATCACTACGAACTGATTATCTGTATGCCTAATATGGATAGCAGTGAAACGTTTGATCTGGCTAAACTGCTTAAGCGTGACTATCCGCGTATTCCGGTTGTATTACTGACTCCTTTTTCAAAAGCTGTAACTCAATCTTTAAGCAGAGAGGACCTTAGTGGTATTGATTATGTTTTCAGCTGGTTAGGCGATACAGATCTGCTACTGGCAATAATCAAGATTATTGAAGACAGTATGAATGTGGAACATGATGTCAAAACTGTTGGTGTACAAACGATTATGCTTGTGGAAGACTCTGTTCGTTTTTATTCATCTGTACTACCATTGCTTTACAAATTTGTGCTTTCTGAATCTAAGGAGTTCTCTAAAGAGGCCCTAAACGAACATCTGCAGATGCTTAGAATGCGTGGCCGCCCCAAAATTCTACTTGCACGTAATTATGAAGAAGCTGTGTCATATTATAAAAAATATGGCGATAATATGCTTGGAATAATTAGTGATATGAGTTTTAATCATAATGGGGTTAAAGATAAACTGGCAGGAAAAAAACTGGGAGAGTGGGTGAGAAGTTTAGATGTTGACATCCCTCTGATTTTCACTTCGTCGGAATCGGCAAACAGACAATATGTTGACGAAACGGTAGATCTGTTTATCGACAAAAACTCTAAAACATTTCCCCAGGATCTGAGTAAAGCTATAAAGGATAATCTGGGTTTTGGCGATTTTATAATTACTGATCCATATACTAAAAAAGAGATATTCAGAATCAGAAATCTGAAGGATCTGCAGATGAATATACGTAATATTCCTGATGATGCACTCTACTATCACCTTTCGCACAACCATTTCTCTAGATTCTTTTATTCACGTGCAATGTTTCCGGTTGCAGAGATGCTCAAGAAGATTGATGTTACCGAGTATGCCAGCATGAATGATGCGCGTGAGCTGATTTACGCTACAATAGTGCAGTACCGTAGAATGAAGAATACCGGTGTTGTGGCTGTGTTTGAGAAGGACAGGTTTGATCAGTACTCTAATTTTGCACGTATTGGTGAAGGATCGCTTGGTGGCAAGGGAAGGGGTCTTGCTTTTATTGGGTATATGGTCAAAACGCACCTTGAGTTGAATAATCATCATAATTTTCCGGTAACTACTCCAAAGACTGTTGTTCTGTGTACAGATATTTTTGATGAGTTTATGGAGTCAAATGACCTTTATCCCATAGCACTTTCTGATCGTTCTGATGAAGATATGCTGCAGAATTTTCTTGCTGCAAAGCTTCCGAAAAGGTTGGTAAGCGACTTCCTTGTTTTCTTTGAAGCTATTGAATCACCGATTGCCATTCGCTCTTCCAGCTTGCTGGAAGATTCACAGTATCAGCCGTTTGCGGGTATATATTCGACATATATGATACCTTATGTGAGCGACAAATATATGATGGTTCGTCTTCTGAGTGATGCAATTAAGGCTGTTTATGCATCTGTATTTTATAGAGACAGTAAAGCTTATATGTCAGCTACACAGAATCTGATTGATCAGGAAAAAATGGCTATTGTGCTGCAGGAAGTTGTCGGTTCAAGATATGACAAGCTCTATTATCCGGCAATTTCAGGAGTTGCCAGGTCTATCAACTACTATCCTATCGGTAATGAAAAGACTGAAGATGGGATTGTCAATATGGCTTTTGGTTTGGGTAAATATATAGTAGATGGCAATATTGGACTACGTTTCTCGCCATTGCACACATCAAATGTTCTGCAGCTGAGTTCTGTTGACATGGCATTAAAAGATACACAAACTCATTTTTATGCACTTGATCTCGACTCAGTATCAAAAGATTTTACTGTTGATGATAGTTTTAATCTTCTGAAACTAAGGTTGAAAGTTGCAGAGAAAGGTGGTGCACTGCGTTATGTTTCATCTACTTATGACCCACAGGATCAGATAATTCGTGAAGGATACTACGAAGGTGGGAGGAAAATTGTTTCTTTTGCCAATATCCTCCAACATGATATGTTTCCTCTGTCAGAGGTTTTTGAAAAAATACTTAAAGCGGGACAAAAAGAGATGGGGCGACCGGTAGAAATTGAGTTTGCTGTTGATATTGTTGATCAGAAGCAAGCAACTTTTTATGTTCTTCAGATTCGTCCAATTGTTGATAGCAGAGAGGTTATGCATGAAAATCTGGAGGAGATTGAGGTAAACAACACAATTTTATTTTCCACGAATGCACTTGGGCATGGAGTTGTTGATGATGTTTATGATGTTGTTTATGTTAAGACTAAGTCATTTAATGCTTCAAAAAACACTTTAGTTGCCCGTGAAATAGAGAAGCTCAATTATGAATTTTTATCATCAGAAAGAAACTATGTTCTAGTAGGTCCCGGCAGGTGGGGATCATCAGACCCATGGTTGGGTGTTCCAGTTAAATGGCCTCACATTTCTCAGGCGAGAGTAATAGTGGAGTCTGGTATGGAAAATTACCGCATAGAACCAAGTCAGGGTACACATTTCTTTCAGAACCTCACCTCTTTTGGTGTTGGATATTTTACTGTAAATCCTTTTCTGGAAAATGATGGTTTCTTTGATGAACACTTTTTAAATGAGCAACCTGCAGTATTCGAGACTGATTATATTCGTCATGTACGGTTTGAAAAACCTGTAATCATCAAGATAAACGGAAAAAAAAGAATGGGAGTAGTTATGAAGCCATGAAAACAAAAAGGTACATGAATTGTTAAATTGATATATAAAACAGTTATCACTTTAAACATTTTGTAAGTTTTTGTAGTCCCTATTACTAAGATAACCAATAACAATTTATGAAAAAGACATACTTAGTACTACTCCTGTCAATAATTGTTGCAGGTGTTTTTTCACAGAACAGACCTGATATGATAACAGAGAAATATGAAAAAGAGTGGGCTAAAGTTGCTGATTTCGATAAGAAATCACTGCCTAAATCCGCCTCAGAGCAGGTAAACCTTATTTTAAAGAAAGCTATTGAGGATAAAAACAGTCCACAGGTTATCAAAGCTCTTATCCATGAAGGGAAGTTTGATTTAACACTGGATAATCAGAATGACACATCGATCTTCGGCAATCTTAATGAAATGCTTGAAAAGAGCAGTGATTTAACTGAAAAGTCTGTGCTGCATTCGATGTTAGGTGAACTTTATCTGCAGTATTATCAGAAAGATCAGTGGATAATTGATCAACGCACTAAGCTGGGTGATTTTGTCCCTTCTGATATGAAAGAGTGGACAAAAAACAATTTTTATGACTTTATGATTATGCATCTTAACGCATCAATATCTCCTGCGAAAGAGCTGGTTGATGTTAAGGTGGAAACATACACAGATGTAATTGAGTTAGGAAAAGATTCACGCCGTTTCTTCCCTACGATGTATGATTTTCTGGCTCGCAGGGCAATTGATCTGTTCAGGCAAATTGATACTGATGAGGATTTGAGTAGTACTCTCGCGAAGAAAAATATACCTACGGATTTACTGTTTAACTCGTATGATAAATTTGTCGAAATCAATTTTGATCCTCAACCTTCAGGATATAAACTATGGACCCTTGAGACTTATAGAAAATTAATTAAATCTCTTTTAGAGAGAGGGATGAAAACTTCTGTCTTACTCACAGAGCTGGATAAACATGATTACCTTTCTATTTTCCAAAATGCTTATGCATCTAACTCATTGCCTTATCTTGAAGATTTATTGAAGAAGTGGGAAGGTAATGAATTTAGTGTTGAAATAGTAGACAAAATTGCATCATTCAAGGAGTATGAAATTGTCAGACTTTCATCTGCTGATAGTTTACAGCGTGATAATAAAAAAGAAGAACTCTACAATCTGCTTGTAAGTAATATTAAGAGGTTTCCTGATTATGAACGAATATCTATCCTGGAAAATAGGTTAGAACGATTAACCTATCCATCATTTACAGTAAGAGGTAGCAGCACATTCCCAATAAAGAAGGAAAAGAGACTTAATCTGACATACAATAATATTAAATCATTAACCGCCAAGTTGTATAAGATTGATTCTCCCTTAGATGTACAGATGGCTCAATCCGGAATTCGACGGAATATTGAAGGGAAAAGAACATTTATCAAGAATATTGATATACTTCTGAAAGAGATTCCTGAATACCTTGAGGGTAAAACGAGTTTCACTGTTGATATTGAAACTCCTGGAATATATATGCTCACATTCTCTTCAGACCCCAAAATTGAAAGTAACGGATGGGGAGAATACTACTTTGCAATTTCAGATCTCACTGTATTTTTCCGTTCTGTTACAAAAGATAAGTATGAATTCTTTGTGGTTGACAGGGTTACAGGTGAACCTGTCAGAAATGCACGAATACCTATTTATAAATTACCGGGAAACTGGCGAAATTCTGTATTAACAGAAGTAGAAACACTAACGACAAGTTCAGAGGGTCATGCTATATATAATAAGGATATTCCTAACAACGACGTCTTCTTTCATGCAGTAAAAGGTAATGATAGCGGATCACTTCTAAACAGGTTGCCATTTTCATACTTCGATTACAAAGGTTCAGTTTTTACTAACGGCACCGATACAGATAACCCTGTTGTTGAGCAAACAGATGTTTTTACCGACAGGAGTCTTTACCGACCCGGACAAACCGTTTATTTTAAGGCTATACTGTCTCAGTCAAAAGATAATGTAAGTACTGTATTAACAGATAAAACAGTTGAATTTATTCTTCGTGATGCAAATAACAGAGAGATCTCCAAGCAGTTACTCAAGAGCAATGATTTTGGTTCTGTAACAGGAGAATTTGTTTTACCTCAAGGACTATTACCCGGAAGCTTCAGGATTGAATCAGAAAAAGGCAGTGTCTCTTTCCAGGTCGAGGAGTACAAAAGACCAACATTTGAAGTAACATTTGAAAAGATTGAAAATACATACAAGTTCGGAGAAGAGATAACCCTTAAAGGTAAGGCTGAGAATTTCTCGGGAATCAAACTGCAAAATGCTGCCGTTGAGTGGCGTATTACAAGAAACCAAAACTGGTGGTGGTCATGGCGAAGTTCACCTGATCATTTCGATGAAGGTGTTAGTGTAACCGACAGTGATGGTAAGTTCGGGATTTCATTTACGCCACGCAAACCTGATAGTCAGTTATCATCGAGAGCAGTTTATTCATTCACTGTTGAGGCAACAGTTACAGATGTTAACGGTGAAACACAGACAGGCAGTTATACTGTTACGGTTGGTGATGTTTCAATGATTCTGCAGGTTGAAATACCTGACAGACTGGATAAAGAGAGTGATGATAATATAATTGTTTCTGCTAAGAATCTTGATGGTGCTGATATCTCTGCAAAGGGAACATATAAGCTGTTCTCACTGCAGGAGAACGACTCGATTGACAAGATGATTTTTGAAGGTCTGTTTGATACAGGTGTTCAGAAAGAGATTAAAGAGCGGTTGTCAGGAATAAAATCAGGAAAATATAAGCTAGAGCTGGAGTCTGAAGATGACAGAGGTAATAAGATAGTAACAGAAAAGGATTTTATTTTATACTCTACAACTGATAAGAGACCGCCAATAAAGACCAACAACTGGTTTATCGAAAAGAGTACGCTCTTTTCTCCCAATAAAAATGCTGAAGTCATACTTGGTGTTTCTGATAAAGTGAATGTTCTGTATGAACTCTGGCAGGAGGATAATTTAATTAAAAGGGAATGGATTGAGCTGGACAACGAAAATCGTAAGTTTTCTTTTCCATACAGAGAGAGTTATAAAAACGGGTTAACACTGCATCTTACTTATGTTAAGGATGAGGAATTCTATTTACACAGAGTGGAGCTTCGTCAGGATAAAGAAACTGAGAAATTGAATGTCCGACTTGATGTGTTTAGGGATGAAATTCGCCCGGGTGCTTTTGAGGAGTGGCGTATTTCTATAACAGACAAAAACAGGAATCCTGCTATTGCTGAAGTTCTTGCTTCAATGTATGATTTCTCACTTGATAATATATTTCAATCTTATCCCTGGAATATATCCAATTATACATTTGATCGATATAAAACCATGAGTGCACTTGGTCAGGATAATTCATTCAGCATTGAAACAGCTATAGGTAACTATCAATTATCAATGAAAGAGGTCAAACAGTTTGAATTTGATAGGTTCAACTGGTTTGGTTTCTCATTGTATAATTATGGCAGACTAATGTTCAGAAGTGGTGTTTTAAACGATTTCGAAGAGAGTTTGGAGTTAACTGCCAAAAGTGTTTCGCCTCCATCACCGGGAATAGTTGCTCGTCAGTTAGATTCGTCTTTGTCAGAAGTTATTCAAATAGGATATGCTTCAGTAGAAGATAAGGCAATTATTCAGGATAAGGCAATTGAGCAACCTCAGGTACGCAGAAACTTTAACGAGACTGCATTTTTCTACCCGCAACTAAAAACTAATCAGGAAGGACAGGTGCAAATTGCATTTAATGTACCCGAAAGTAATACCCGATGGCGTTTCAGGGTGCTGGCACACGATAAGAATCTTAATAATGGTGTTACAGAAGTGTTTACGGTTTCGCGTAAGGAGCTGATGGTTACACCCAATATTCCCCGTTTCCTTCGTCACGGCGACATTACAGAGATTTCTGCCAAAGTGTCCAACCTTTCTGATAGCACACTTACAGGCAAAGTGAGACTAGAATTCTTTAATCCTGTTACAGAAGAGATTATAAATAGTTTCGTGCTGAATGACAATCCGAAAGAGTTTACTTTGGAAACTGATGCTTCTTCAGATGTATCTTGGACTTTTGAAGTACCTTCTGATATTGATCTTCTAGGAATAAGAATTATTGCAGAGAGCAATCTTTTCAGCGATGGTGAACAACACGCTCTGGCTGTGCTTCCTAACAGGATGCTGGTTACCGAGAGTATGCGGATGGATCTCAACGGTAATGAGAAAAAGAGTTTCACCATGGAGCATCTCATTAATAAAACGAGTGGTACTGAGTCCGATTACAGACTGACTCTCGAGTTTGCTTCTAATCCTGCATGGTATGCTGTGCAGGCATTACCTGTTCTGGGTCAACCTGTCAGTGATAATGCAGTATCATGGTTTGCCTCATATTATGCAAACACGTTGGGTGCCCATATTGGTAAAACTTACCCAAAAGTCACAGCAATTATTAATGCCTGGAAAAAACAGGGTGGCAATGAAGAAACATTGCTGTCTGATCTGGAGAAGAACAGTGAGTTGAAAAATATACTTCTGGAAGAGACTCCATGGGTATTGGAAGCTAAAAATGAATCGGAACAAAAAGAGAAGCTTTCACTCCTGTTTGATATTAACAGGAGTCGCAATCTAACCCAGACAGCCATTGACAAACTTCGTGAGCTGCAGTCCTCTCAGGGCGGCTGGACATGGTTCAAGGGATTCCGTCCAAGCGTAAGTATCACTCAATATATATTGTATGGATTTGATCAGCTTAAGTCGCTGGAAGCTATTGAAGTTACAGATGAGATCCAATCCATGCAGTCTCAGGCAATTGGTTACATAGATGCTGAAGCTGTCAGACGTTTTGATAACCTGAAAAGGTATAACAAAGATTGGAAGAATATTAAATCCATATCTTCTGTTGATCTGGAATACCTATATGTGAGGAGTGCTTATGATAATCATCCGCTTGGTAGTCAGGAAAAGGAAGTTGTTGATTTCTATACATCTGTGATAAAGAAAAATTGGACGACTTACGGTCTGTATGAGCGTTCATTAATTGCAATCTTAATGCAGAGAGAGGGAAACAGGGATATTGTAAAAAATATACTGGATTCATATCGTGAGCATGCAACTGTTTCCGAAGAAATGGGAATGTACTGGTCTAATAACCGTGCAAATGTGTTTATTTCGCAGTCGGCAGTTGCTGTGCATACTTTCATAATGGAAGCGTTTCGTGTTGGCGGGGCTAATACCGCAGAGATGGATAATATGAAAAGATGGTTATTGAAACAGAAGCAGACACAAATATGGGAATCCACACACGCAACAACAGACGCAGTGTATGCACTACTGAGTAATGGCACTGACTGGTTTGCCGATAATGGTAAAACTACAATAATGGTTGGCAGTAAACTCGTTGAGACTGACAAAGCCGAAGCGGGTACAGGTTATATCAAAGAGAGCTGGAGTAAGGGTGAAATAGTTCCTGAAATGGGCAGAGTAAGTGTCTCTCATGAGGGTAATTCACCCGCCTGGGGAGCATTGTACAGGCAATACTTTGAAGATCTTGACAAGATCAGGAAAAATGATTCTCCACTTGATGTTGAAAAACAGCTTTTCGTTGAACAAACTGATTCAGCAGGCACTCGATTGATGCGTATTACTGAAGATAACCAGCTCAATGTTGGTGACAGGGTGGTAGTCAGACTTACAGTACGTTCCGATCGTGATTTTGAGTTTGTGCATCTCAAAGATATGCGTTCAGCAAGCTTTGAGCCAATAGACCAAGTCTCGGCAATAAATTGGCAGGGTGGGGTGACATATTATAGGACATCCAAAGATGCATCTACTAACTTTTATTTCGATGTGCTGCCCCGCGGAACCTATCTGTTTGAATATTCAGTTTATGTAAATCGTTCTGGAAGTTATTCAAACGGTATAACAACAATTCAGTGCATGTATGCTCCTGAATTTATATCTCACTCAGAAGGTTTAAGAATTGATGTTTTGGATTAACTAGAGTGATTAATCTTTAGGAAATACACAGGCGTGATTTATTGATAAATATAAGATTAAATTCAAGTCTATTTCCGCGTATTACTAAAAAATTAGTTAAAGAAAGAACTGTTGTTAAACAGATTTGTTATTTTTGTGTCAATAAGAAATTGTAAGAGAATTATAAACAAAATATATTGTGATGAAAAAAATAGGATTTATTTTACTTTTCACTGTTTTAATGTCCGGAATTGTATTTGCTCAAAATAAACCGGCTATGGAATTCGAAAAAACAGAACATAATTTCGGTACAATAAAAGAGGAGATGGGAGCTGTTACAACTATGTTTGAGTTTAAAAACACAGGTAAAAGCCCACTCATTATTCAGCGTGTTGCCTCTTCATGCGGCTGTACAACTCCAAGCTACACCCGTGAGCCGATATTGCCGGGCAAGGAGGGAGTTGTCTCAGCACAATATTCAACAGTACGCCGCCCCGGAACATTCAACAAAACTATCAGAGTTTATACTAATGTTCCAGATACGGTTTATGTGCTTACAATTAAAGGTAATGTGACTCCGAGACAATAATATTTTACTTTCGGATTGATAATACAGACCGAATGAAGTAAATTTGTAAAAATACTTCATTCGGTTTTTAATATTTAATCAAATAATGGAACATCCCGAGAACGACGAAAAATACAAAGGCTTGATTGTAAATAAAGGTGTAGCGCAACCTCCAAGCGTAAATCCTTATTTAAAAAAGAGGTCAAAAAAGAGCCTGCGTCCTGCACAGTATTATGTTGATGGTATTTTAGCAGGTAATATGATGATTCTTAGCAGAGCGGTGACTCTAATAGAGAGCTCACTACCGGAGCATCAGGAGTTGGCACAATCAATAGTTGAACTTTGTTTACCTCACTCAGGAAATGCTATCAGAGTTGGGATAACGGGTGTACCGGGTGCAGGAAAAAGCACTTCCATCGATTCTTTCGGTATGTATCTGCTCAACAAGGGACATAAACTGGCAGTTTTGGCGATAGACCCTTCGAGTGAGCGGTCAAAAGGCAGTATACTTGGTGATAAAACACGTATGGAGAGGCTTTCAGTTGAGGATAATGCTTTCATCAGACCATCACCCTCAGCAGGTTCTCTTGGCGGTGTTGCTCGCAAGACACGGGAAATTATTATTCTTTGTGAAGCAGCAGGATTTGATTATGTTTTTGTCGAAACTGTGGGAGTGGGACAATCAGAGATTGCAGTGCACTCCATGGTGGACTTCTTTCTGTTGATCCAGCTTTCCGGCACCGGTGATGAGCTCCAGGGAATAAAAAGAGGAATTATGGAGATGGCAGACGGGATTGTGATTAATAAGGCCGACGGTGATAATATAGCCAAGGCAAAAATAGCAAAGCGGCAGCTGCAAAATGCTCTGCATCTTTTCCCTTTACCCGATTCGGGATGGGCGCCTGAAGTGCTTACTTATTCCGGTTATTACAACCTGGGGATAGAGGAGATATGGGATATGATCGACCGTTACATCCAATTTGTTAAAGATAATGGCTTCTTCTACAAAAAAAGAAATGAGCAGGCAAAGTACAGGATGTTCGAAACAATCAATGAAGATCTGCGTAATAATTTCTACAACAATCCTGAAATTACTTCTCTTTTAGTAAAACTTGAGGATGATATTCTGCACACCAGAAAAAGCTCCTATGCAGCTGCAAAAGAAGCACTGGCGAAATATTATGATCTGCAGAACCGAATGTAATCTTAGAATCATCAGTGATCTTTAGAAGCAGACAAAAATTAATAAAAGAAAACAGTATTAATATAATTTTCTTTTATTAATTTTGCAGTCTTAACCAATAAGGCGCATTCTTCTAACGGTTAGGAAAATTGTTTCTCAGGCAATGAATAGCGGTTCGATTCCGCTATGCGCTACTACTCTTCGTCTTCCGATTCTGTCATATTGTGGAAAACATTCTGAACATCATCATCTTCTTCAAACTTCTCAAGTAGTTTCTCAATCTGTTCACGCTGTTCCGGTTCGAGTGTCTTAGTGTCTTTTGGAATACGCTCAAATTCTGCAGAGAAGATCTCGAATCCGTTATCCTCCAAATATTTTTGTATATCTGAATAGGATGTAAAATCACCGTAAAGAAGAATATCTTCCTCCTCATTAACTACTTCATCCACTCCGAAATCGATTAACTCTAGCTCAAGATCCTCAAGGTCAACACCCTCTTTAGGTGCTATTTTGAAAACACATTTGTGATCGAACATAAACTCCAGACTGCCAGTAGTTCCGAGTGAGCCATTATGCTTGTTGAAATAACTACGAACATTGGCAACCGTGCGGGTAGGGTTGTCAGTGGCCGTCTCCACAACGATCGCTATGCCATAAGGACCATAACCTTCATAAACCATCTCCTTGTAATTCGAAAAGTCTTTGTCAGTTGCCTTTTTTATAGCACGCTCAACATTGTCCTTAGGCATATTCTCCTTCTTAGCCTGTTGTATCAGTACCCTTAAGCGTGGGTTTGCATCAGGGTCGGGACCCCCATCTGTAACTGCAATGGTTATTTCTCTTCCTAATTTGGTAAAAACACGGGCCATATTGCCCCATCTTTTCATTTTTCTTGCTTTGCGATATTCAAATGCTCTTCCCATAATGTTTTCTTAATTACGTCCCTCGCTATTTAAATTAACTGCCTTTTTTATTTATTTATTTATTTTGGAATATCTGGAACATATCCCTCGATTATCTTAATTGTGCTCCCAGCTCTTTCTGAAGATTTTGTTGAATCTTACTCATAACCTTATCAATCTGCTTGTCGGTAAGAGTCTTATCCTCATCCTGAATAAGGAAGTTGACTGCATAAGATTTCTTACCCTCAGGAAGATTTTTTCCTTCATAAACATCAAACAAAACTACTTTCTTCAGTAGTTTCCTTTCTGATTTCATTGCAACTTGCTCAATCTGTGCAAAGGTGATATTCTTATCAATTAACAGAGCCAGGTCTCTGCTTACAGCCGGGTATCTTGAAATCTCCGTAAACTGAACCAATTGTTTTTCAGACTCCTTCATCAGTAGGTCCCAATTCATTTCAGCAAAGAAAACTTCTGTCTCTATATCAAAAGTTTTTCTTATAGCTTTTGAAACTACACCAAAATAACCGAATGTGCGGTTATTTGTACCAATAGTCATTGCTACCGAAAACAAATCATTCTGAAGTGGTTCATAAACAAGGCGGTCGTGACCAATTCCAATTCTGGTCATAATGTTCTCAATATGCGCCTTCAGCTCAAATACAGTGCTCTGCTCTTCCGGTGCAGCCCAGTTTTTATGTGTACGCTTTCCGGTTATCCACAATCCAATATAAGAAGATTCTGAGTACACTGAGAGAATATCATATTCTTTTTTCTTATCGGCATCGTAGAAATAACAGTTCCCGAATTCATAGAAACGAAGATCTGCATGTTTACGATTACGGTTATAAACAATACTTTCAAGTCCGCCAAACAAAAGTGTCTGACGCATCACGCTCAGGTCCCCACTCAACGGATTCACAAGAGAAACGCAATTCTTTAGCGGGTATGTTTCCAGTTTCTCATAATAACTCTTTTTAGTGAGAGAGTTATTCATGATTTCGCCGAAACCATTGGCTGTAAGCTGCTCTGAAATAAGAGTCTGTAGTTTTTGTTTCCTGTCAGTCGGAGTCTGATATGAAAGATTAGCCTTTAGCGAGTCACTGATATCCACGTTATTGTATCCGTAAATACGAAGTATATCCTCAATAACATCAACGTCACGGGTAACATCAACCCTGTATGTGGGGATTCTAAGAGTTACTTCTGTCTCCGTTTCATTCTCAATCTCAATTTCCAGACTGTTGAGAATGTTCTTTATAGACTCTTTAGGTATCTCTTTACCAATCAGTTTTGTAGTTTTATCATAAGAGAGAACAACTATGGGCTTTTCTATCTCAACTGGATAAACATCCCTTATCTCACCCGAAATCTCACCTCCTGCAAGCTCTTTAACCAGCATGGCTGCTCTTTTAAGAACGTAAACAGTGTTATTGGGATCTGCACCACGTTCAAAGCGGAATGATGAATCGGTATTCAAACCATGTCTGCGGGCAGTCTTTCTTACCCATGTAGGGTGGAAGTAGGCCGATTCCAGAAACACATCCGTAGTGGCTTCAGTTACTCCTGAGTCCATTCCTCCGAAAACACCTGCAATACACATTCCCTCTCTGGAGTTACAGATCATAAGATCTCTATCGCTCAATTCGCGCTCTTGTTCATCCAAAGTAGTGAATTTGGTCTTTTCGGGCAGTGTGCGTACAATCACCTCATCACCTGTAATGTAAGCGGCATCAAACGCATGCATAGGGTGACCTGTTTCATAAAGTATAAAATTGGTTATGTCAACTATATTATTGATAGGGCGCAAGCCAATCAGAAGAAGCTTGTTTTTGAGCCAGTCAGGACTCTCTTTCACAGTTACGCCGCGTATGGTGAGACCCGAATATCTGGGACATGCTTCCCTGTTTTCAACAATTACTTCTATACCCCCATCTGTCTTGTCGATTGCAAAATCATCAACGGAAGGTTTTGTTAAGTTGAACGGTTTTCCCTGTTGTTTCAGCCAAGCAGCAAGATCTCTTGCAACACCATAATGAGAGGCAGCGTCAACACGGTTGGGAGTGATATCTATACTGAATACCCAATCACTTTTAACATCGTAATATTCAGCAGCGGGAGTGCCCACTACTGCATCTTCAGGAAGAACTATAATGCCATCATGATTATCACTTAAGCCAAGTTCAGCCTCAGAGCAAATCATACCTAATGATTCCTCTCCGCGTATCTTAGAACGTTTTATTTTAAACTCTTCATCACCGGAGTATAAGGTTGTGCCAACAGTGGCAACAACCACCTTTTGTCCTGCTGCAACATTTGGTGCGCCGCAAACAATATTCAAAGGTTCATTCCCATCGCCAATATCAACAGTGGTAAGATGCAGATGATCAGAATTAGGATGATCAACACATGTTAAAACTTCACCTATTACCAGTCCCTGCAAACCACCTTTAATAGTTTGCACCTCTTCTGCACTCTCTGTCTCCAGTCCAATGTGGGTGAGAACGTCAGCAGTCTGATGTGGTGTTAAATCGAATTCTAAATACTCTTTAAGCCAGTTGTATGAAATGTTCATTGTTTAGTGATTGCATGACAGGATATTCAGATAGATTCAGAAATCCCGTACTTTTTCGAAATAGGTTTCAAAATTACAAAAAAAACCAATACCTTCCTTCAAAACTATCAAGAATCCCAAAATAGTTCATCCAATCAGATTAACTTTTGCATCAGAAATAAATCAGATGTTTTAATTGTGATTGTTTTAACAACTGTACGATTATATTTAATTACCTTTGCACATATTAGTATAGTTTAGTAAAATTACCATATCATGAAAAAGTTTATAAACGTAATCTTTATTTTTATTTCGTTATCCTTATTTTTAGTTAACTGTGAGGATGAACACACAGAAGATATACAGGATTATTTTAAGAGCTTCAAAATCGAAGCTTTATCAAACCCCACTAAGTTAAGTAAAGATATTTCAGGAACAATTGAGGGGCGAAAAATCACACTCCTTTTACCGGAGAGTTTAGACCTTGGCGAACTAATAGTGTCGTTTGAACATCAGGGTGATAATGTGTATGTGGGTGAAAAATTACAAACATCCGGCAAGACACCAAATGATTTCTCAAAGCCGTTGATATATACTGTTGTAACCAAAAGTGGTGCAAGAGTAGATTATACCATAGAGATCATTAAAGTTCCCGATACAGAAAACACTTTTATCTCATTTAGTTTCCTTAAAGAAAATAATCCTTTTCTTGCACAGGATTATATTGCCGTCATCACAGGGAATAAGATAGAAATTGAGATGCCTTCTGTTAAAAAGGGCCTTATTGCAACTTTCGAAACTAACGCTTCAGAAGTTACCATTAACAATGTTGTACAAGTGAATAATGTGACGGTTATCGATTTTTCAAGTCCTGTCATTTATACCCTTGTTTCGGAAGAAGGTGTAAAAAACAGTTACAATATTATTATTAAATGGACTTCTCCCATTCCTCATTTCACAATAACTACTGAGAACAGCGCAGATATTGTTTCAAAGGATGATTACATTTATGCAGACCTTATGATCGAGGCAAACGGATGGGGTGACGATTTTACAGGAAAAACACGAATAAGAGGAAGGGGAAACAGCACTTGGGGTTTGCCCAAGAAACCATTCAGACTGAAATTAGATGAGGATGCAGCTATATTGGGATTGGCAGAAGAAAAAGACTGGATTCTGCTGGCCAATTACATCGATCCTACTCTTATGCTTAATGCTGTTGCATTTAAAATTGGAGAGTTGCTGGAGCTAAAATATACCAATCATGTGATTCCGGTTGATGTCACGCTGAATGGAAAATATATTGGTAATTATATGTTTACTGAACAAATTGAGAGATCCAAAAGCAGAGTCAATATTCACAAGAAAATGGGAGTATTGCTGGAATTAGATATAAATTACGACGAGGATTACCAGTTTATTTCAAATAATTATGGTCTGCCTGTTATGATCAAAGATCCGGATCTGAGTGATTATGATCAAGCAGAATCGGATGTGCTTTTACAGAAAATCAAAGATGATTTCCATAAGCTTGAGTCTGAGATAGCATCAAGCAGTTTTCCAAATAACAATTACAAAGATCTTATCGATATAGAATCTCTGGTAAAGTATCTGATAATTTACAATTTAACGCAAAATATGGAGATAAACCACCCGAAGAGCACATATATGTATAAGGATGAACAGGGTAAATATTTTATGGGACCGATATGGGACTTCGACTGGGGTTTTGATTACGAAGGAACATTCAGACATTTTGGCAGTTATAACAAGCCCTTATTCAGGAATTTATCATCTGCCTCAAAAGGATATACCTTCTTCACCCGTTTTATAGAGGATCCTGAAATTAAGGAGTTATATAAAGTAACTTGGGAAAAATTCCGCACCGAAAAGATGGATTCTCTTCTAGAATACATAGATTTTTATGCAGATAAAATTACCAACTCTCAGAAAAAGGATTACCAGACATGGAAAAGTGCACCAAACTATCCGGGAGTAACAACATATTCAAATAAGGTGCTTCAATTAAAAAGCTGGCTAGAGGGGAGAGCTTATTATATAGACTCTTATGTGAAGGGTTTTTGATAGATTAGTGAGAATTAATTCAGTTACAAATTAAGTCAAGACAAATTTAAGTATGGGGAGTTTATTGATCGTATTTGCTGTGTGTTAATACTTAACATGCAGTTTGCAAGAGAGTTGGATCTGAACAAAGTATATACCTGAAGGCTCAAAACTACTGATCTTACGTTTAATGTATTTTTATAGAAAAAAATTACTTAGTTATGAGCATAAGTTCAAAACTATTGTTACCTTTGTCGTATAAATTCCTTCTGGAATAGTAAAACACGATATGAATTTTAACACGTTAAACAAGAAAAATGAAAATTGCAATTACTTCAACAGGGGATAGTTTGAATTCTAATATAGATCCACGCTTTGGTCGTTGTGCTTTCTTCGCCATTCATGATACGGACACAAAGACGACTGAGTTTGTTGTAAATACAAATAATGATTTATTGGAAGGAGCCGGACCGTCTGCCGTCCGTTCTGTAGCAAAGTATAATGTATCAGTAATTATTTCCGGCGACTTTGGAATGAAGGTAAAACCTCTAATGGAGAAATTAAATATCAAAGGAATTACACATAAAAGTATAGCTGATACAGTTTCAGATATTATCAAGTATTATAAATTTTAAAAAGGGGATTAAAAATGCCAAGATTTAATCAAAAAGGTCCAAATAACGATGGTCCGATGACAGGACGCGGTATGGGACGATGCACCGATTTCGGAGCAAGAGGAATGAACAGATCTGAGAATCAGTCAGACAATGATGAACAGTTTTTTGGTCGCGGCATGGGTCGCGGAAGAGGTGCTTCCGGAGGTATGGGAAGAGGTATAGGAATGGGAAGAAGAGGTAGAGGAAATGGTCTTTAAGACGATCAATCATTATCTAAAATAGGGAAGTGAATAGTCACTTCTCTATTTTATATTCCTTATTCAAAAAAAAGAGACAATTCAAGTAGAACAAAATATGAAGATTGCCATAGCAAGTGGAAAGGGAGGTACAGGTAAAACATTTATCTCCACCAATCTTTTTCATACCCTGCAGTTACAAGGAGAGAATGTTACATTGGTGGATTGTGATGCCGAAGAGCCTAATGCCAGTGCATTTATTAAGGGGAAACTGCTGGAATCTTATCCGGTAATACAACTTGTTCCCGTAATTGATGAAACTAAATGCACTTACTGCGGTAAATGCTTCGAATATTGCAATTACAATGCGATATTTTTTTTAGAAGAACGGAAAATTATTAAAGTGACCGAGGAGCTATGTCACGGTTGCGGAGCTTGTTCCTTTGTATGTAGTTATGATGCAATCAGTGAAAAAGAGGACACTCTTGGAGAGATAAATAGATTCGGAGTTTCATCACACAGTGAGTTGGTGGAAGCTCGTATGAAGGTAGGGGTCTATTCACCGGTTTCTATTTTAAAAGAGGCGATAAAAGCAGCAGGCGATGCTCCGATTGTTTTGATGGATTCGCCTCCCGGAACCTCCTGCCCTTTTATTCAGACGGTTGATAAAGCTGACTTTGTGGTTTTGGTGACTGAGCCTACTCCTTTTGGACTCAGCGATTTAAGACAGTCGGTAGAAGTTTTGAAAACAATGAACAAGCCTTTCGGGGTTATAATAAACCGTGCAGATATGGGTGGTGAAGGTGTATATCAATATCTACATAAAGAGAATATTACTCATCTTATGAGTATCCCTTTCAAGAGAGATATTGCTGCTGTTTATTCAAAAGGAGAATTACTCTGTGAAGAGCAACCCTCATGGCAGCAGTCCTTCAGTAGTTTATTCAATCAAATAAAAGATCTTTATGGAGATAGCTGTCATTAGTGGTAAAGGTGGCACAGGGAAAAGTAGTCTGGTTGCTGCTTTCGCATCATTGTCGGAAAAGGTGGTTTTAGCAGACTGCGATGTTGATGCTGCTAATCTTTATATTCTTTTTGATCCTTCTCACGATGAGGAAGAAGTTTTTGTGTCGGGACAAAAGGCTGTAATTGAAGAAGATATATGTACCTCCTGTGGTTTGTGTATTAATTATTGCCGATTTGATGCAATTGGTGAAAAGGATGGTCGGGTAAAGATCTTTGAAACAGCTTGTGACGGATGTGGATTATGTGAGAAAGTCTGCCCATTAGAAGCCATTGAAATGGTAAATGAGGATAAAAGTAGAATGTATTCTGGTTCCTTTCGCCATGGTAAAATGGTATACGGACGATTGGCTCCCGGGGAGGAGAATTCGGGGAAGTTGGTTAATATGGTGCGAGCAAAAGCGAAAAAAATAGCCGGCGATTGTCAGTTGGATATTCTAATTGATGGTCCTCCCGGGATAGGGTGTGCGGCGATATCTGCAATAACAGGGGTTGATAAGGTCCTAATTGTAACTGAACCTTCCGTTTCGGGATTACATGATATGAAAAGAACTTTGGAAATTACTGATCACTTTGGGTTGGACACCTCTGTTATCATCAATAAGTATGATTTAAATGAATGTCTATCTTCCGAAATTGAGCATTATTGTCGTAATAGAGATATATCAATTGCCGGGAAAATTCCTTTCAACAGGCTGATGGTGGATGCAATGATAAATTGTAAATCAGTTGTTGAGTTCGTGCCTGAAGACGAATTGACTCAAATTATTAAAGAGAGTTTTCAAACAATCATCGGTTAGACTTTCTAATTCATTTGAATTCGATAGGTTATTGTGAAAAAATTAACAATTAAACACCTCATTTATGATCAGCTTTGGACCTGTTCCTTCACGTAGGTTAGGCAAGAGCCTTGGAGTTAACAATATTCCGGGGGAAAAGAAATGCACCTACTCCTGTATTTATTGTCAAGTTGGTGTGACAAAACATTATTTGTCCGCTCGAGAAAGCTTCTATGATCCTTCAGTAATTTTTAATGAGGTGAATCATCACCTGGAAAAGTTGAGCGTAAACGATAAACCCGATTATCTGACTTTTGTGGCTAATGGAGAGCCTACGTTGGATATAAATTTGGGTAAATCAATTATTGAATTGAAGAAGTTGAATATCCCCATAGCTGTAATTACGAATGCTTCGTTGTTATATGATCCGCAAGTCTGTTCTGACCTGATGCAAGCCGACTGGATCTCAGTGAAAATTGATACAGGTAGTGAATCAATTTGGAAAAAGTTAAACAGACCTTTACATAATATTAGTTTTGAAGCATACTTGAAAGGCCTGGATGTTTTCTCTAAAAGTTTTAAGGGCTTTTTAGCTAGTGAGACAATGTTAGTTCGTGGAGTAAATGACAGTACTGAAGATTTAAACGAAACAACTGAACTCATACAGTCTGTAGCACCTTCCACTGCCTATATATTAATTCCTACACGACCTCCTGCATTAAGTTCTGTTGAGCCACCCAGCGAAACGGTAATCAACGAAGCGTATCAAATATTTTCAGAGAAAGGAATTAAGTGCAAACTGATTCTTGGATTTGAGGGTACAGATACAGGTTTTACTGGAAATGCAATAGATGATATTATAAATATTTGTACAGTGCATCCAATCCGCGAAGACACAATGTTGGAGCTGTTGAAGAAAAATAATACAGATGTTTTTGTGCTTGAGTCTTTGTTATTTGACGGTAAAATAAAAAAAGTTTCTTATAATTCTAAATTGTTCTACATCAGACAATTTAGGGATGACTATTTTTCAAAGAAAAAGTAAAAAACTACATAATAATAGAACAACAAAACAACAAGAGCTGTATGTCGAAAGGGAAAGAAAAGGTAATTAAAAAGCAAGATTTGCTGGATATCAAGCATACTTTTATGGTAGCATCCGGTAAAGGGGGTGTAGGTAAAACAACAGTAGCTTCCGGCCTTGCCTTGTCTTTGGCTCTTGAAGGTTATAGGGTGGGACTTCTGGATGCGGATATTTACGGTCCATCTGTTCCAACACTCTTTCATCTTGAAGATTGTAAACAACCGTTACTGGTAGAAATTGACGGTAAAAATAAAATAGAACCCTATCTGAGTTTTGGTGTTAAAGTTATGTCAATAGGGTTCTTTTTTAATGCAGGTCAGGCAGCTATTTGGAGAGGTCCTATGCTGTCGAATGTCCTGAAGCAAATGCTCAACGATACCAACTGGGGAGATCTTGATTATTTAATTATTGACACGCCTCCGGGCACAGGAGATGTACACATTACATTGTTGCAAGAGTTCCAAATAGGTGGGGCATTAGTCGTGACTACTCCTCAATTATTATCTATGTCTGATGTACAGAAAGTAATTAAGATGTTTAACAATGAACAGATCGGTATTCCGGTTTTGGGTATTATTGAGAATATGTCATGGTTTTCTCCATCAGCTCATCCTGACGAAAAATATTTCCTTTTTGGGGAAAATGGTGGCGCTTCATTGGCAAGTCAATTTAATATCCCCCTGCTGGCACAGATCCCTGTGAATGAAAAAATATGTTCAATATGTGATCAAGGTCAAATTAATGAACTGTTTACGGATCAGAACGTATTCTCAGCTTACCAATCAATTGTTAAATCAATAATCGAATAAAAACAGCAGGTAATGAACATAGGTTTGTAATTATTTTTTATGTATTTTTGTTTTTATACAGGTCCAATTTGATTTTTACTTATTAATTAAAGAAGTATGTCTCGCCCCAAACAAAATAGAAAAATATCCAATCCTCCCATCATGAAGGGATTTAAACCCTTTGGTATACCCAGAAAGATGCTGGATGAAGTTACATTATTGTATGATGAGTATGAGGCAATTCGCTTGGTTGACTACGAAGGTTTACATCATGAAAAGGCTGCTGAACAAATGAACGTATCACGGCCTACATTAACCAGGATATATGAGAAAGCACGTAAGACAGTTGCGCTGGCGCTTGTGGAAGGGAAAATGATCAATATTGAAGGAGGTAATGTGCAGTTCGACAGAGAATGGTTTCGCTGCAAACGTTGCTATAAATTAATTGGAGGAATGGAAAATCATATTCGTTGCAAAGATTGCAATACTTATGGTGAGGATGAGTTAATACCGATAATCAAGGAAGGTGAATGAAAATTGTAGTACTCTCTGATAATAAAAAAACATGCGAGTCGTTCGAGTCGGAGCATGGTCTCTCTGTATATATTGAAACAGAAAATCAGAGATGTCTCCTGGATGTTGGTGCCTCAGATATATTTATCAGGAATGCCGAAAGGTTAGGAGTTGACATAAAATCAGTAGACCTCTTGTTTATCTCACACGGGCATGCAGACCACTTGGGTGGCTTACTCCCGTTCCTGGAATTAAACAAAAAAGCAACCGTGATCCTGTCAAAATATGTTATTAATCAAAAATTCTTCTCCAAACGAAATGGCTTTCACTCCATTGGTATTGAGATGAATATCAACTTATATAAGGAGCGGTTTGTATATGTAGAATCTGAATTACAGATTGATCCTGAAATAAGGGTTTTTACTACCCGTTCTGATACATACCCGCAACCTAAGGCAAACAAAACTCTTTTTAAGGATGAGGGAGGAGGATTGGTGCAGGATGATTTTAATCATGAACTCATTTTTACTTATGGTGCAGAGGATCTCTTTGTTTACACCGGTTGTGCACATAAAGGCTTATTGAATATATTGGATGCTGTTTCGTTTAAAACCGGCAAAAATATTGCAACAGTTGTGGGAGGATTTCATCTGCTTGACAGCAATGATCTATGGCAATTTGAAACATCGTCAGAGGTAGATGTAATAGCTACGGTACTTAAATCAAAATATCCCCGTACCCATTTCATTACAGGCCATTGTACTGGAGAAAAGGTATATGGAAATCTCAAAAAGCATTTGGGAAATCAATTGGACCAGTTTTATTCAGGATACACATCATAAATTAAATAGCCATATAAAACGAACTTTTTAAATAGATTCATGCTGGAAAAGGCAATATAAAATAATCGACATAATAAATTATAAATACTACAAATAAAATAATTGTATGAAAATAGCAGTTCCAACAAAAGAAAATAATCAGATTGACAACCACTTCGGTCATTGTGAATTTTATACTATATACACAGTCTCCGAGGAGAACGAAATAGAAGGCAAACAGACTCTTCAGTCGCCTGCAGGTTGTGGTTGTAAATCTAATATTGCAACCGATCTTTCAGAAATGGGAGTACAAATAATGCTTGTAGGAGGTATTGGTGAGGGTGCAATTAACAAACTCGCATCTTGTAATATTCAGGTCATAAGAAACTGTAAAGGAGATGTAGATCATCTTGTTAATGATTTTCTTGAAGGCGTTCTTAAGGATGGAGGTGTAAATTGCCGGTCGCACGAAATACATGGGCAGGATGCCGACCATCAATGCAATCATAATCATTAGAACATTACTTTATAAGAACGATTTTTAAATCAATAAAAATTGATCTCTATGGAAACAAAAAGAATTATCGTTATTGGAGGCTCAGCAGCTGGACCTAAAGCAGCTTCCAGAGCACGGCGAATGGACGAAAATGCTGAAATATCCATCTATCAGAAAGCATCAGATCTTTCGATGGCTTCATGCGGTTATCCCTATTACGTGGGCGGTTTCTTTGATGACCGGGATCAACTTCTCTGTTCACCCGCAGGTGTTGTACGTGATTCTAAATTTTTCTGGAATGCAAAAAAGATCACTACACATGTGTTGACTGAAGTAAACAATATTGACAGAAAGAAAAAAGTGATTAACTTCACAAATCTCACTACCGGTGAAAAAGGAAGTGCTTCTTATGATAAACTTGTTATTGCTACAGGTGCCACTGCACGAAGACCTACTGTCCCGGGTATAGATCTTAAAGGGATTACCACACTGCAATCACTGTCTGATGCCGACTACCTGCGAAAGATAAAAGATGAAGGTGTAATAAAGAAAGCTGTAGTGATTGGTGGAGGACTGATTGGTATAGAAACTGTAGAAGCGTTGCACCTGGCGGGTATAGATATTACGCTGGTTGAGTTGTTGCCACAATTGCTGACATTTCTCGACAAGCAGATGGCACGTCTGGTGGAACGTTATGTACAGTCAAAAGTTAATGTTATTCTCAGAAATGGACTTGCTGCCTTTTTGGGAGAAGATGGTGTGCTGAAAGCTGTTAAGTTGCAGGATGGCACCGAGATACCTTGTGATTTGGCGGTACTTGCTGTTGGTGTAACTCCCAACACGAAGCTGGCTAAAGATGCCGGACTGGAAATAGGAGAGAGGGGATGTATAAAAGTTAATTCCTTTATGCAGACTTCCGATCCGGATATCTATGCCGTTGGAGATTGTATTGAAATACCCAATCTGATCACCAATAAATGGGTGCATGCTCCTTTTGGAGATTTGGCTAATCTGCAGGGTAGGGTTGTGGGTGAGAACATAATCAAAGGTAATGTTGCAAAATTTCCAGGAACTATCCAGACCGGTATTTGCAAGGTATTTGATTATGCTGCCGGATCTACAGGTTTATCTGAGCAAAATGCTATTAAAATGGGCTTCGATAATATCGAAACAGTCGTTAACGCAAGTTTGGATAAGCCTGGTTTTATGAAGGGTAATCTTTTAATCACTAAATTGATAGCTGATAAAGTTAATCGTAGGATATTGGGTGCTCAGGTCATTGGGCCCGGAGATGTGAGTAAGCAGGTGGCTATCTGGGCAATGGCAATTAAAGGAAAGCTTACGGTAGATGATATGGCTAATGCCGATCTGCCTTATGCTCCCCCATTTTCACTGGCTATTGATCACAGTATTGCCACTGCGCATATAATGCAAAATAAGCTGCAGGGATTGTACAAAGGTGTATCATCTGAGCAACTGAAAGAGAGGCTTAAAGAGGACAAGCCGATTTTTATGATTGATGTGCGTAACCCAGGGGAGTTTGAAGAAATGAGACTCGGAATTGGAGAAAGACTTATTCCGCTGGGACAACTACGTAACAGGTTGAGTGAATTACCTGAAGACAAAAGCATAGAGATTATTACCTGGTGTAAAATATCATTAAGAGGCTATGAAGCTGCTCTTATCCTTCAGGCAAACGGGTATAAAAATGTAAAAGTTCTTGAGGGAGGAATAGCAGCATGGCCATGGAATCGTGAAGAATAAAGTTAAACCTATTACATTAGTATTACTAACCTTTAAAAATTTGAAAAATGGAACAAGAAGAAAGAAAAGAAGTAAACATGCCGCGTATAGGGGACAAAGCGCCCTCGTTTAAGGCGGTTACAACGCAGGGCAACATTAACTTTCCGGAAGATTATGCAGGAAAATGGAAGATACTGTTCAGTCACCCCGCTGACTTTACTCCAGTTTGTACAACAGAGTTTATGACATTTGCCACACGACAGAAAGAGTTTGAAGATCTGAACTGTCAGCTGGTTGGCTTGTCAATTGATGGCCTATTCAGCCATATTGCATGGTTGCGCAATATTCAGGATATTGAATTTAATGGCATGAAAAATGTTGAAGTTAAATTTCCTCTGATTGAAGACATTAAAATGGATGTTGCAAACAAATATGGAATGATACAACCGGGAGAGAGTGATACACACGCCGTTCGTGCAGTATTTTTTATTGATACTCGCGATATAATCCGCACTATCATCTATTACCCGGCAGCAATGGGACGTAATTTTGATGAAATTGTGCGAGTACTTAAAGGACTACAGGTGGCTGATGAGTTTGGTGTGGCACTCCCCGCCGACTGGCAACCGGGTAAGGACGTGATAGTTCCTACAGCGGGCTCTTGTGGTAAAGCAAAAGAGAGAATGGAATCTAAAGAGGAGGATATGTTCTGTCACGACTGGTACTTATGTACCAAGAAGTTATCTAAAGAGGTAATTGAGAGTGCAATATTGAAAAGCTGAGTAATTATTCAAAATTTTAATAAGACACACGAAATAGAAGGGGCTGATCCAAAAGATCAGTTCCTTTTATGTTTCAACTCACTTTGTTCGAATTATGGTTCTGTGTATATTCACATTTATTTAATCTATTTCGTGGTAATACAATCTGTGTCATGACAAGACTTTGAATATTTATCGCCTGTACCAAGTCCGAATCAACTACATATCTACTTCAATATCTCTTCATATCAACCTCATATTTTAATGAGGAGATGAAAGCTCATGTATAGTTTTTGTGCATCAAATTCAGATCACTTGTATTCACTATATATTAGTTCAATCTTATAAAATGAAACAGGGGCGGAGTCAAACAAATGACCCGCCCCTGTGGATATTTTATGGTTTTGTCAGTCAGGAGTATTAATACCCTCTGATTGCTTTGATTCCTGGTAATACTTTACCTTCTATCATTTCAAGAAGCGCACCACCACCGGTTGACACGTAAGAAACACCATCAGCATGTCCGAATTTATTTACACATGCTACTGAGTCGCCACCGCCCACAAGCGAGAAAGCACCATTTTTGGTTGCCTCTACAATTGCATCAGATACTGCGCGTGAACCTTTGTCGAAGTTGTCAAACTCAAATACGCCTACCGGACCGTTCCAAAGGATGGTCTTTGAGTTCTTGATCACTTCAGCGAAAACTTTTTCTGATTCAGGACCTACATCAAGACCTTCCCATCCGTCAGGTATATCATTTACCGGGGCAAATCCTGTTTTTGCATCATTACTGAAGCTGTCGGCAATTTTTGCGTCAGTTGCAAGTACAAGATTTACACCCTTTTCTTTAGCAAGTTCCACAATCTCCTTTGCCAGGTCAAGTTTGTCATCTTCTACGATTGAGTTACCTATTTTCCCACCGAATGCTTTTGCGAAAGTGTAAGTCATCCCACCTGCCAGTATCAGATTGTCCACCTTATCCAACAGATTCTTTATTATTTCAATTTTTGTTGAAACTTTAGAACCGCCCATGATAGCTGTAAATGGCTTCTCTGTTTCTTTTATTACCTTTTCTACCGCTGTGATTTCGTTTTGCAGCAAGTAGCCGAATAGCTTGTTGTCGCTGTCAAAGTGATCAGCAATAAGAGCTGTGGATGCGTGAGCACGGTGAGCAGTACCAAAAGCGTCATTTACATATACGTCTGCATAAGAAGCGAGCTTTTCTGTGAACACTTTCTGAGATTCTTTCAGAGCTTTCTTAGCATTTGTAACTTCTTCCTCTGATGCGTCAGCAGCTACGTCACGTGGTTTACCTTCCTCTTCAGCATAGAAGCGAAGATTTTCGAGCAGCAATGCTTCACCCGGACGAAGAGCTGCAACCATTGCCTCTGTATTTTCACCAATACAATCTTCTGCAAATTGAACATCAACCTCAAGAAGTTCTGATACACGTGATAAAATGTGCTTCAAAGAAAATTTATCAGTAGCACCTTTTGGTCTGCCCAGATGTGATCCGATAATCACACTGCCGCCATCTTTCATAATCTTTTTCAAAGTGGGTACAGCAGCACGGATGCGAGTGTCGTCCGTAATGTTGAAGTTTTCATCTAGTGGCACATTGAAATCCACACGTACGAATGCCTTCTTGTCGGCAAAATTAAATGAGTCCATTGTTTGCATAGTTCCTGTGTTTAATATGTTTTTTAAGAATGTTCGATTGATTAATGATAAACCTGCCACAAAGATATGAAAATATATGGAAATTTTTCTGTAATGAAGGGTAAAAAGTTTATCCGTTGCGAATGACTACTTCGTAATTAACATCGGCCGCTTTCTTATATAATCCCAATACGCCGCAATATTTATCGAACGACAGTTTGCAAGCTCTCTCGAGCTTATCAACCGGTAGATTGTCACCTTCAAACTCATAAACCACCTTCATAGAAATGTACTCTTTTGGGTATTCTTCAGCTGTTTCAGCGTCAATCCGGATATCGAAACTCTTTATATCGAGCCGCATCTTACGTGCCATCTCTACTACATCGAGGCCTGAGCAACCGGCAGCTGCAACCAGCATAAGCTTTTTAGGTCTCGGTCCCGCATTATTACCTCCCGCCTCTTCGGCTAAATCTATTGTTACGGTATGTCCGTCAAGATCCGTATCAAAAATATTATTCTCTCTCCAAATCGTTTTTGTTGTATGGGTAGCCATAGAAATTATTTGTTTTAATTTTATTCATATTACTCTATTCAAGATAAAACAAACAATTGGCATATTGGTTCGATAATTTTCTGTAACAGATCTCATTATAAAAAATCTTTGTCATAATGGTAGAGTATAATATCAAATTGCTATTTTTGTATTAAAATACTCTTGTATGATTGATAGAAATGCTAATGTATTGTTAATTTACACTGGTGGAACCATCGGGATGTTGGAAAACAGGGAAACCGGTGCGCTGGAGCCTTTCGATTTTAGTCATCTTCGCTCAAATATTCCGGAGATGAAGAAGCTGAACTTTAACGTGGAAAGTTATCAGTTTAATCCACCTATCGACTCATCAGACGTCACTATATATTCGTGGCAGGAGATGGTGAAAGTTATAGAATCGCATTACGACATGTATGACGGCTTTGTTATACTGCATGGAACTGATACTATGGCCTACACAGCCTCTGCATTGAGTTTTATGTGCGATAATCTCACCAAGCCAGTGATACTGACAGGGTCTCAGCTTCCCATTGGTAAACTCCGTTCGGATGCAAAAGAGAATCTTATCACTGCACTTGAAATTTCGGCAGATAAAGATTCTGCTGGACTTCCAAAGGTGCCCGAACTGACTGTTTACATGCAGAATCTGTTGTTGAGAGGCAACAGGACAACCAAGCTCAATGCGGATCACTTTAGCGCGTTTACAAGTCCCAACTGCCCTTATCTAGCAGAATCAGGACTCGATATCAAATACAATACCCATGATATACTAAAACCTGATTATAAGTCATCGGTAAAATTTCATTACAGTCTCAATCAAAATGTTGTTGTTCTGAAATTATTCCCCGGAATTACTGAAGAGGTAGTTAAAGCACATCTCGAGATTCCCGGTTTGAAAGGCGTTATACTTGAAACATTCGGAACAGGCAACTCACCAAGATATCCATGGTTTATAAAATTGCTGAAAACTGCCATCGAAAAAGAAATAGTTATTGTAAACGTTACCCAGTGCCTTTACGGCATTGTTGAAATGCACCGCTACGAAAACGGTCGCCAGCTCGAGAAATTGGGAGTTGTGAGCGGTCACGATATCACAACAGAGGCTGCACTTACAAAAATGATGTTTCTGTTTGGGTGCGGAAAAACTAACACAGAGGTGAAGCAGCTGATGCAGATTCCTCTGCGGGGAGAAATTTCTCCCTATAATATTTAACATTGTATTTGGTTGACAACCAGATGTTACAGTTGTAGTAGAAATGGTAAATCCCGACTCCCTGATTAATTATTTTAAACATCAACCCATCTCGTTACGTTATAATGGTTGTGCAATCAAAAAATAACACGTTTATGAACAACCTTGATTATGGAATTATAGGCAATTGCCGGACAGCAGCATTAGTATCTAAAACAGGAAGTATCGATTGGTTTTGTTTACCCGACTTCGATTCTCCTTCAATATTTGCAAAACTACTTGATAAGGAAAAGGGCGGTAGCTTTCATTTCGAAGTATCTGATGATTATGAAATAACACAAAAATATAACGGGCATACAAATATACTGATGACCAGGTTTGAGTCGCCCGAGCATGGATTTATAGTTTTCGACTATATGCCAAGGTACAGGACCAGCGACCTGCGTCACTATATGCCTCCTGAGATCCACAGATATATCAGAGTTATTAAGGGTTCTCCAACTTTGAGGGTAATTTATGATCCCAAGATAAATTATGCACGTGAGGAGGTACGTCATGAAATAGTGGGCAACTACATTAAAACCCATTCAGTTGGGGATTCCGAAGAGAAGGTGTATCTGTACACCAGCTTTGATATGGAGAAAGTGCTTAACAGAGAGGAGATAGTGATTACGGAAAATCAGTTTTTCCTCCTATCCTACAATCAAAAGTTGGTTACAGTAGACATAAACCGTATTCTGCTGGAGTTTGAACGCACTAAAGTCTATTGGCTCAATTTTGTCAACAGGTCGAGAGATTATGTCCAGTACAACGACATGATAAAACGGAGTCTTCTTGTATTAAAACTGTTGTCTTATCAAAACTCAGGAGCAATGCTGGCAGCAGTAACAACTAGTTTGCCTGAAACGCTTGGTGAAACGCGCAACTGGGACTATCGCTTCTGTTGGCTGAGGGACGCATCAATGTCGATTGACACACTCTTGTTCATGAAGCAGAGGTCGGCTGCCAAACGTTTTATCGAATTTATAAAGCATATATTAAAATCATCGAGAAATGAACCTATACAAATAATGTATGGGATCAGGGGTGAGAGGGATCTGACCGAAGAGATACTGCCGCATCTTTCGGGATACGAAAACTCACATCCTGTGAGAATTGGTAACGCAGCCTATTATCAGGAACAAAATGACTCCATTGGATATCTGCTTGATGTGATATATAAATATTACCTCTATTTCCCGGGAACACTGGATGAGATTGAGGAGATTTGGGAAATCATTAAGAACCTTGTTCGAGCTGTACTGGCTTCATGGAAGAATCCTGACAGAAGTATATGGGAATACCGTACAAAGAAACATCATTTTGTTTTTTCAAAAGTGATGAGCTGGGTTGCGGTTGACAGAGCATCACTTATTGCTGAGCTTCTTCAAAGAGACTATTACGCAATAGAATGGCGTAAAGAGGCTGATATTATTAAAAAAGAGGTACACGAAAAAGGGTGGAACGAGGAACTCCAGACTTTCACTCAGGCCTACGATAATACAGATGCTGATTCTTCATTGCTTCTGATGTACTTTTATGACTTTATTGACCCGAGTGATGAGCGTTTCGTGAAAACTGTCAAATATGTTAAGGAAAATCTTTTTCATGAAGGCTTGATGTACAGATACAAGTCAGAAGATGATTTTGGAGTGCCAACATCCTCTTTCACTATCTGTACTTTCTGGCTGATTGATGCTTTATACATGATAGGTGAGAGGGATGAAGCACGTGAATTGTTCGAGAATATGATTTCATATTCCAACCACCTTGGCCTTTATAGTGAAGATCTTGACTTTGAGACCAAAAGGCAGTTGGGCAATTTCCCGCAGGCATATTCGCACCTTGCATTTATTAATACAGCTGCTCTCTTTTCAGAAGAGAAAAAACTCTCTAAGTTTATAAGGCCTTAGTAGGCAATGCATTAACTTTAGCAAAAGAGCCCGGATAGTTTTCGTTGATAAAATCGATAAGCTTCTCACGCACAAACACTCTCAGGTCCCAGTTTTTTCCTGAGTCGGAACTGCTGACAAGTACACGCAACTCCTTATACCACTGTTGACTGTCTGTTACCTGAATATTCTGAACCCTTCCATCCCAGTTCGGGTTATCTTTTACTAACCTTGCAAGCTCTTCCCTTAAAGGATCTACCGGAAGATCATAAGACACGTAAAGCATTGCCGTACCCATGATATCAGATTCAGTCCTCGTCCAGTTTTGTATGGGATTGTTCAGGAAATAATCAATCGGAACAATCAATCGTCTCTGATCCCAGATATTTACTACAGCATAAGTGATATTTATTTCTTCAATCCGTCCCCATTCACCTTCAATAACCACTACGTCGTCAATCCTTATTGGCTGTGTAAATGCAATCTGTATTCCTGAAAATACCTGCCCAAAGCTGCGTTGTGCCGCAAAACCGATTATTATACCGGCAACCCCTGCTGATGCTAGAAGACTTACTCCAAGTTCTCTGATTGATTCAATTGTCATCAAAGCTATAGAGACAAATATAAATGTGATTGTAATTATCACAATTCTCTCTACCATGCTAACCTGTGTTAGTTTTTTTCTGGCTTCAAGATTATTTGCATTGTTGATATCAAGCTTTTTCTGCCAGTAGTGAAATAGTGCTCTTACAACCTGTATTATCAGCCACCCTATAGTAAGTATCAGTAATATCTTACTTATCTGCTGAAGTACAGAGAAAACCTTTTCATCTTCTTTTAAATATGAACTGAAAATATGAAGTAAGACTGCGAAAATAGCCCATATTCCGGGCACCCTGAACAGTCGCACAATAAAATCATCAATCTTACTTTTACTCTTACGTGTACGTACTCTCCATCTTTTTATTATTAAATTATAGATACCTGCAAGAATAAAGAAGAGTACAACGAAAGTAAGTGAAATAAGCAGATATCTTAATGAGTCGTTAGCTGTAATGTTGTAGATAAAATTCATATCATTTAATAAGATTAGTAAGGAATGGCACAACAGAAGATTGCAGAGGAATACGATATTTTGCTGCAGGAGAGAAGTTGCCTACCTTAACGCTTATTCCGTCGGACGGCAATACACGAAACATATCTTCATCGGTTGTATCATCACCAATTGCAAGCACAAAATCGTAGTCGTGCTTAGCCAACCTGCGCAGTACCTCACTCCCCTTAGTGAAATCAGGCGGCTTCACCTCTACCACTTTGTTGCCCGGCACAATCTGAAGGTTAAGTCGGGCACAGGGACCAATCAAGGCGTTCACAAGCTGCTGCGAACGCAGCTCGGCAAGCCATATATCCACATTACGGTAATGCCAGACAAGCGATGCTTCTTTCTGTTCCATATAAGAGCGAGGTGTTTTATCAATTGCATGCTGTATTATATCAAGAATCTCATCATCCCAAACCACGCTGTCAGTAATGTTTCTATGCCATTTATTGTTCTCTTTGTAGAACATCCCGTGTTCAGCAGCAAAATCAAGGTTTAGTCCTTTAAACCATTTATCCAGTATCTGATGATTTCTGCCACTATTAATAACTACTTTGTTTCTATGGTCGGCGTTCATTTCTTTCAGTAATTCAAGTACTCTGGCTGAAGGTATCGCATCTTCAGGCTTACTGGTGAATGGAGAAAGCGTGCCATCATAATCCAACATTATCAATCGTGATTTTGCATCATCATAAGATTTTTTTATTTGAGTGAGTTGTCTCTTGCCAACTACTTTAAGAAGAATCTCTTTATTCTGAGTCTTGATGCTCAGAAGTTCTTTTACAAAATCATTAGACCATTTTTTTACATCTTGTCTTGAGATTCTCTTTTGCATTTTTTCTAAACGTTCCTTCTTCTCTTTTTCAGGCATATTCAGAGCTTGCAGAATGGCTTTCTCAATCTGATCAGTATCGTTAGGATTAATGATTATGGCATCCTGTAGCTCGATAGCCGCACCAGCCATTTCACTTAATATAAGGACTCCCGGTTTGCTGTATTTGGTTGCCAGATATTCCTTTGCAACCAGGTTCATACCATCCCTGAGTGGTGTCACCAAAGCTATTTCGGCAGCATCGTACATAGCTATCAGCTCTTCAAAACTAAAACTTCTGTAGAAATAGAAGATAGGATTCCAGCCCAGCTTGGAGTATTTTCCGTTTATTTCACCAATCAACTGATCAATTTTTGTTTTAAGCTCAGCATAAATGTCAACTGTATCGCGTGATGGCACCACAATCATTGCCAGAGAAACTTTTTCGTGATACTCCGGATAATGGTCTAGAAACTGAGCAAAGCCGTTAAGTCGGTGCAGGATTCCCTTGCTGTAGTCTAGGCGGTCGACAGACAAAATTATACTTCTGTCGCCAAGTTTTTCCTTAAGAAGATCGGATTTTTCTTTGACTTTAGGCAGGTTAGGAGCCTGATGATATTGATCATAGTTAATGCCCATCGGGAAAGCGTCGATATGTACGATACGGTTGTCAAGGTTGATTTCATCCAGGTTGCAATTTAGATTTAATACCCTGTATATTGCACTTATAAAGTGACGCATGTAGTCGTGAGTGTGAAATCCTATCAGGTCGGCTCCCAGCAAACCTTCCAGTATCTCCTCCCTTTCTGGAAGTACCCTGAAAAGCTCATAAGATGGAAAAGGGATGTGGTGAAAATAACCGATATTCGCATTAGGTTTTTTATCACGAATCTTCTTGGGTAGGAGCATTAACTGATAATCCTGCACCCATACAATATCATCATTCTCAATTATTGGCAGTGCTTCGTTGTAGAACAATGAATTTACCTCCTGGTAAGCCTCCCAATATTCAGCTTTGTATTCTATAAAAGAAAAGAAATAGTGACACAGCGGCCAAATAGTACTGTTGCTGTAGCCTTCGTAATAGTTTTCTATCTGATTAGCAGATAAAAAAACCGGATGGAAATTTAATTCGTGTAGTCTCTCTGTAATCTCTTTTTTCTCATCTTCATCCTCTGTGTGAATTCCGGGCCATCCCACCCAGTATATATCAGAATCTGTTTCAAGAGAGCCTAGTCCGGTTGCCAATCCTCCTTCACTTCTGATAACGTTAAAACCATCATCAGTACGTTCAATTTTTACCGGTAATCGGTTAGCAATTATTATAATCTTCATAAGTTGAGATATGTTTGTTTCTGTTAGTATAACGCAGAAAACAGGATTAAGATTAAATTTTAATAAATATTCACAAGTTGGCAATGTTAAACTTCATTAGTTTAGAGTGAACAAAAATATATTTTCGTTTGTTGCTTACGCTTTTTTATAGTAATTTCGTAGTCTAAGTCACATATAAGATAAAAGTAATTTACTGCACTTGAAATATTTAAGTATATAGTATCATATAATTATGGCAAAACAAAAAAAATTCTTAACCTGCGACGGTAATCAGGCCGCAGCACATATCGCCTATATGTTTAGCGAGGTGGCTGCAATTTACCCTATTACTCCCTCGTCTACTATGGCAGAGTATGTAGATGAATGGGCGGCAGCCGGAAGAAAAAATATTTTCGGACAACCGGTCTTAGTACAGGAAATGCAATCAGAAGCCGGTGCTGCCGGCGCTATGCACGGATCATTGCAAGCCGGTGCGCTGACAACTACATTTACAGCATCACAGGGGTTACTTCTGATGTTACCTAATATGTATAAGATGGCCGGTGAGCTTCTGCCGGGAGTATTTCACGTTTCAGCTCGTGCTCTTGCATCGCATGCATTATCAATATTTGGTGATCATCAGGATGTGATGGCGGCAAGACCTACCGGTTTCGCGCTATTCGCTACAGGCTCTGTTCAGGAGGTAATGGACCTTGCAGCTGTTGCTCATCTTGCAGCTATTGAGAGTCGTGTTCCATTCCTTCATTTTTTTGACGGATTCCGCACATCACACGAAATCCAGAAGATCGAAGCTCTGTCTAATGAAGATCTGGCTCCGCTATTAAATCAGGAAGCACTGAAAGAATTTCGCGAGAGGGCTCTTACACCTGATAATCCGGTTACCAGAGGAACTGCTCAGAACGATGATATTTATTTCCAGGCACGTGAGGCATCTAATACATTTTATGATAATGTTCCTGATGTAGTTGAGAAGTATTTAGGCAAACTGGCTGAAGTTACAGGACGCAAGTATGGTCTGTTTGACTACTACGGAGACCCTGAAGCTGACAGAGTAATCATCGCAATGGGATCGGTAACAGAAACTATCAGGGAAGTTGTTGACCATTTGAGAGAAAACGGTGAGAAAGTTGGTGTTGTTGCAGTACACCTGTATCGTCCTTTTAAAGCTGAAGCATTCCTGTCTGTTATTCCTGAAACAGTAAAACGTGTTGCTGTACTTGATCGTACAAAAGAACCGGGAGCTGCTGGTCAGCCAATGTATCTTGATGTGAAAGACAGTTTCTACGGAAAAGAAAATGCACCTGAAATTGTGGGTGGTATTTATGGTCTTTCTTCTAAAGATACTACACCATCACAGATATTATCAGTATATGAGAACCTGTCTCTTAATATTCCTAAGAATGATTTTACAATTGGTATTGTAGATGATGTAACATTCAAATCACTTCCGGTTAAGGAAGAGGTTTCTATGGATGAAACTACTTATGAGGCTAAATTTTATGGACTTGGTTCAGACGGAACAGTAGGTGCAAATAAGAACTCTATTAAAATTATTGGTGACAATACAGATAAATATGTTCAGGCATATTTTGCTTATGACTCCAAGAAATCAGGAGGGTTTACCTGTTCTCACCTTCGTTTCGGTGATAACCTGATCAGATCTCCTTATCTGGTGAATACGCCTAATTTTGTTGCATGCCATGTTCCTGCATACCTTCATTTATATGATGTGACTGCCGGACTGAAGAAAAATGGCACTTTCCTTCTTAACTCTTTGTGGCCTAAAGAAGAGGTGGCAGATCATCTTCCTGATCATGTCAAGAGGTATTTTGCTTTAAACAATATTAAACTATACATAATTAACGCTACAAAGATTGCTGAAGAAATTGGTCTTGGAAACAGAACTAATACAATACTTCAGTCGGCATTCTTCAAAATTTCTAATGTAATTCCTTACGATCTTGCTGTCGAGCAAATGAAGAAGTTCATCGTTAAATCTTACGGTAAGAAGGGTGAGAATATTGTTAAGATGAATTATGCTGCTGTTGATCGCGGTGGAGACGTTGAGGAAGTAGAAGTACTTAAAGAATGGGCAAACATTCAGGTATCGGCAGATACTAAAGATGACGTTCCTGAATTCATTAAAAAAGTAGTTCGTCCGGTTAATGCACAAAACGGTTACAGCCTTCCTGTATCTGCCTTCATCGGTCGTGAAGACGGAACCTGGGAAATGGGAACCACCAAATATGAGAAACGTGGAGTTGCAGTGAATGTTCCAGTTTGGCAACCTGAAAACTGTATACAGTGTAACCAGTGCGCTTATGTATGTCCGCACGCCACAATCCGTCCTTTTATGCTTGATGAAGAAGAGCAGAAAGGTGTAGGAGAAGGTGTAGATCTTCTAAAGGCACAGGGTAAACAATTTGCAGGTATGGGATTCCGTATTCAGGTTGATGTTCTCGATTGTCTTGGTTGCGGTAACTGTGCTGATGTTTGCCCGGGAAGAAAGGGTGAAAAAGCACTCGAAATGGTCTCTATAGAATCTCAGCTTGAGAATCAGAAGAACTGGGACTGGATGATGGAGAATGTTACAAGCAAAGCTCATCTTGTTGATACCAAGTTGAATGTTAAGAATTCGCAGTTTGCAACACCCCTGTTTGAATTCTCGGGAGCTTGTTCAGGTTGCGGTGAAACACCATACATCAAACTTATAACTCAGCTTTACGGTGACAGAATGATGATTGCAAATGCAACAGGTTGCTCTTCAATTTACGGAGCATCTGCACCTGCAACGCCATATACAAAAAATGAAGAGGGTAAAGGACCGGCATGGGCTAACTCACTTTTCGAAGATAATGCAGAGTTCGGATATGGATTTGCAATAGCACAGGCAAGTATGCGTAAACGCATTCATAACCTGATGAGTAAAGCACTTACTTCTGACGAGTTTACTGCAGAACAGAAAGAACTGTTTAATCAATGGATTGAGCATAAAGATGATGCAGAAAAGTCTAGAGAGGTGTCCGCTAAGGTACTAGAGTCGCTTAATGGTAGTGATATTGAACTGGCTCGTGAGATACTTTCACTTGAAAAGTACCTGGCAAAGAAAACAATCTGGGTGTTTGGTGGCGACGGTTGGGCTTATGATATAGGTTTTGGTGGACTCGATCATGTTCTTGCAAGTGGAAAGGATATCAATGTACTTGTACTCGATACTGAAGTTTATTCCAACACAGGCGGACAGTCATCTAAATCTACTCCCATTGCAGCGGTTGCTAAATTTGCTGCTGCAGGTAAACGTGTACGTAAGAAAGACCTTGGTATGATTGCCACAACTTACGGTTATGTTTATGTAGCTCAGGTAGCAATGGGTGCTAATCAGGGACAGACTCTGAAAGCAATTCGCGAGGCTGAATCATATAATGGTCCTTCACTTGTGATAGCATACTCACCATGTATCAGTCACGGACTGAGAAAAGGAATGGGACATGCACAGTCTGAACAGAAGGCTGCTGTTGAGAGCGGTTACTGGCACTTGTGGCGCTATGACCCACGTCTTGAGGAAGAAGGTATGAATCCGTTCCAGCTTGACAGTAAAGAACCTGACTGGAGTAAATTTGTTGACTTCCTTAAAGGTGAAGTGCGTTATACACAGTTGATGAAATCATTCCCTTCTGAAGCTGATGAACTGTTTGAAGCTGCAAAACAAAATGCGCAATGGAGATATAAATCCTATATTCGCATGGCAGAAGCAAACTTTGGTTCTCCTGAATCAGACAGTGAATCAGTGAATGAACCAGCCACACAAGAAAATTAAAAGTAAATTATTTTCTATAAAATCTGAGGGTGTCACATTATGTGATACCCTCGGTTGTTTATAATATTCTACAAATAATATCGTATCTTTGTCATCGATTTTGTGAAGTAGTACAAATAATAAATCACACAGATTAATGAAAATTCAAATAATAAATGGTCCCAACCTTAATTTACTGGGCACACGTGAACCGGGAATTTATGGGAATAAGGGCTTTACTGAATTTTTGGAGTGTTTAAGGAAAAGTTTCCCCGATATCGAAATAGACTATTTCCAGTCCAATGTAGAGGGTGAGATTATCAACAAAATCCAGGAGACAGGTTTTAGTTATGACGGAATAATTCTTAATGCAGGCGGATACACTCATACTTCCGTAGCAATCAGAGATTCAATTAAGGCAATACAAGCACCTGTAGTAGAGGTGCATATTTCAAATATACACGCCAGAGAAGAATTCAGACATCAGTCAATGATTTCTGCAGTTTGCATGGGCGTTATTGCAGGATTCGGTCTGGATTCATACAGACTGGCTGCTCAGGCTCTCTTACAAAGAAACAAATTTTGATATTAAACGTTAGATTATTAGTTTCGATAAATAACAATCGATATATTAAAATAGTTAAATCGATTCATCTATTAAAATATGCATAAACAAACAAAAATAGTTGCAACCATATCCGACAAGCGTTGCGAAGTTCCATTTTTACAAAAACTCTACGATGCCGGCATGAACGTAGTGAGGTTAAATTCTGCTCATTTGAATGAGGAGGGTTTCCTGAAAATAATCAATAATGTCAGGGAGGTGTCAGAAGAGATAGCTATATTAGTTGATACTAAGGGTCCTGAAATCCGTACAACAGTTGCTGAGAGTCCTATAGAGCTTTTTACCGGTGATGAAATCAAAATTGTTGGTAATCCTTCAGGAGTATCATCAAGAGAAACCATATACATTTCATACTCCAATATTGCAGATGAGATGCATATTGGTGATGATATCCTTATTGATGATGGGGAAGTGGACCTCAAGGTGATAGAAATAAATAACGATCATCTTGTGTGTAAAGTAATGAATGATGGAGTGGTAGGAAGCCGCAAGAGTGTTAATATTCCCGGTGTACGTATCAATTTGCCTGCAATAACTGAAAGAGATAAGAAATTTATTGCTCTGTCAGTAAAGCATGATGTTGATTTTATTGCACATTCATTTGTTCGTAATGGAGATGATGTACGTGCTGTGCAGGAAATTCTTGATGAATTAAACAGTACAATAAAGATAATTGCAAAGATTGAAAACCAGGAAGGTGTAGATAATGCCGATGAAATTCTGGAAGCTGCTTATGGAATTATGATCGCCCGTGGAGATCTTGGTATTGAGGTTCCACAGGAAAAGATACCAGGAATTCAGAGAATCCTGATTAAACAAGCTATTCATCATAAGAAACCGGTTATTGTTGCCACTCAAATGTTGCATTCAATGATATTTAATCCTCGTCCTACACGGGCTGAAATTACTGATATAGCAAATGCTATTTATTACAGAACAGACGCTGTGATGCTTAGTGGCGAGACTGCCTATGGTAAGTATCCTATTGAAGCCGTAGAAACTATGGCAAAGACAGCTTATGAAGCAGAGCTGACAAAGCTGGCTGATAATGATATAAGGGTACCTTATGATTCAGATGAAACAGCTGATGTTACTGAATTCCTGGCTAAACAGGCAGTAAAAACATCAAACAGACTGAATGTTAAAGCTATTGTAACTGATAGCCATACAGGAAGAACAGCACGTGTGCTTGCAGCATTTCGTGGAAGAAGCCCAGTTTATGCTATTGCGACAACAAAACGGCTGGCTCGTGAGCTTGCCTTGTCATACGGTATCTGGGCTGAATTTCAGGAAGGTAAAGGTGATGGAAATACCAAAGAGAGCAGAAGGGCCTATTTTACTGAAGCTATTCGCCGACTAATAGAAAACAAGATGATTGAACCAAAAGACAGAGTAGCATACTTGGGAGGCAGTTTTGGGGAAGTAGGGGGTACCACATACCTGGAAGTTGTTGACGCCTGGAGAATTCTTGAAGCTAAAGAGAAATATAATTTACCTGATTATACAGTTTAATCCAGTTAGTTTTGGTCATTTGAATTATTACGGAGTAATTAAACAATTCATATTATACAATTGGTTATGGTGATTTAAATTGTTTCGTAATATTTTAAGTAATACAGAATAATATAAGAAGTACAGATTATTTCAAATTATACAGAATATTTAAAAAGTACAGAAATTTAAATAATACTGAAAACCTAAAACAATTTTCTCCAGGTAAATGGATTCAATTGAAGAATATATAGTTGAACATATTGACTCGGAACCTGACCTGTTAAAGCAGATGTATAGGGATGCTCAAGTAAAGTTGCTTCACGGAGGGATGTCGTCGGGTCACTTACAAGGGCGTCTGCTGAAAATGTTTGTACAGATGATTCGTCCGTCCAGGGTGCTTGAAATCGGTACATACACGGGTTATTCAGCACTTTGTATTGCGGAGGGACTTGGGGGAAATGCCTCTCTCGATACAATAGAAATTGATGATGAAATGGAGGATATAATACGCGACAATTTTAGTCGCTCCTCCTACAGCGATAAAATTAAACTTATAATCGGTGATGCTAATGATGTTGTACTTCAATATGATGATAGTACATTCGATTTAATATTTATGGATGGCAATAAACGGGACTACCTCCAGCTTTATGAGAAAATTCTTCCTAAAACAAAGCAGGGTGGGTTCATTATTGCCGATAATACCCTTTGGCATGGTAAGGTTGTAGAAGAGCTAAAAAGTAACGACTGGCAGACTAAAGGAATTTTAGAATTTAATGATAACTTGAAAAGCGATGATCGTGTAGAAAAGGTGATATTACCCGTTCGTGACGGTTTAACGCTTATAAGAAAGAAATAATATTATGGACTCGAACAGACAGCAAAAGATTAACCGGTTGATACAAAAAGAATTGAGCGAACTATTTCTATTGGAGACCAAAAAGATGCCCGGCATTCTGATCTCGGTTACCAGTGTACGTGTCACTCCTGATTTGAGTATTGCACATGCAAATCTTAGTGTTTTCCCATCAGAAAAGGGTGAGGAAATAGTGAAAAATATAAATGAGAATGTTAAATCTGTTCGCTATGATTTAGGAAAACGATTGAAAAATCAATTGAGGATTATTCCTGAACTGAATTTTCATATAGATGATTCTCTTGATTATATCGAAAACATTGACAGACTGTTGAAAGACGACTGAAAATACTTACTTTGAATATATCTCTCTTCATAGCACGTCGTTATCTCTTTTCAAAGAAGTCACACAATGCAATAAATGTGATTTCAGCAATTTCTGTTTGCGGTATTGCTATTGCAACTATGGCAATGGTGGTAGTTTTATCCGTATTCAACGGTTTCGGTGGAATTGTGGAGGGTATGTTCAGTGCATTTGATCCGGATCTCAAAATTACTGTCAGAGAGGGTAAGGTGTTTGATTACGATAACCCGCTGTTTGAAGAAGCACTGCAGGTGGAAGGTATTCAAATGATATCAGAGTCACTCGAAGAGAATGCTCTCTTTAGTTTTGATGGTCAGCAGGTTCCTGTTCTAATGAAAGGCGTTTCTGATGAATTCAATAACATGACAGAGATGGAAAAGCTGATGGTCGACGGGACTTTTAAGCTTCGTGAAGATGTTGTTGATTACACAACTCTAGGCGCTGGTCTGGCTGTATCATTAGGAGCTCGACCGGGTTTCATTAATCCAATTGAGATATACGCACCAAAAAGAGATGTAAGGGTCAATCTGGCAAATCCGGCTGCAGCCTTCACCACAGGCTATGTGCAGATTGGAGGTGTGTTTAGTCTGAATACCCCTAAATATGACGAAAATATGGCAATTATGCCCATTTCTAAGGTTAGGGAGCTGCTTAATTATACCAATGAAGTCACTTCTCTTGAAGTCAAACTTACGCCTGGAGCCTCTTTGAAAAAAGTCAAAAGACAGATAAAAAACATACTCGGAGAAGATTTTCTTGTAGAAGACAGATATGAACAACAGCGCGAATCCTACAGGATGCTGCAGGTAGAGAAATGGGTTACATTCCTCATACTGGCATTTATTTTACTGATTGCTGTATTTAACGTAGTCGGTTCTCTTTCAATGCTTATTGTTGAGAAGAGAGAAGATATCAACAGTCTGCGAAATATGGGAGCCTCCAATAATCTGATATCTCGTATCTTTCTTAATGAAGGGTGGCTTATTACTTTTTCAGGAATCATTGCGGGAATAGCAACAGGACTTGTATTATGTCTTCTGCAGCAGCATTTCGGATTCATACGTCTCAGCGATATACCAGGTGCATATATAATCGATGCATATCCGGTTATAGTTAAATTTATTGATATTATAGTTATATTTGCGGTAGTAAGTATAATTGGATTAGTGACAGTGTTGTATCCTGTTAACAACCTCAGGAAGAAATTAAATATATCACAATCAATAATCAAAGACTAAAAGCTAAAGTCTGGAAACTATTTACTAATTTTTTATTACTAATTACTAAAGTACTGATTATTTAAGGAATAAACACACTCTAAGACACAGAATATGAGGATTGCAATTGTCGGAACTGGTTATGTAGGTTTAGTTTCTGGAGCCTGTTTTGCTGAAATGGGTGTAGATGTAACTTGTGTTGATATCGATAAGGATAAAATCGAAGGTTTAAAAAATGGAGTTATACCTATCTATGAGCCCGGTTTAAAAAGTATTGTAATACGTAATTATGATGCAGAGCGACTACACTTTACTACTGATCTGCCTTCAGTATTAAATGAAATGGATATTATCTTTATCGCCGTGGGAACCCCCTCAGATGAAGAAGGTAATGCCGACCTCTCGTATGTTATGACTGTTGCTGACACCATTGCCGACAATATGAACAAGCCGCTGCTGATTGTTACAAAGAGTACTGTTCCGGTTGGCACATCCTACCGAATCAGAAATATAATCCGTGAACGTCTTAATGAACGGGGTATGAGTGATTTAGAGTTTGATGTAGCATCAAACCCTGAGTTTCTTAAAGAGGGAGCTGCTATAAATGATTTTATGAGTCCCGACCGTGTGGTTGTAGGTGTAGAAAGTAAAACTGCCGAGGATTTAATGTCAAAATTATATCGTCCGTTTCTGCTAAACAACTTTCGCGTAATTTTTATGGATATCCTATCATCAGAGATGACAAAATATGCTTCAAATGCAATGCTGGCAACACGCATAAGCTTTATGAACGATATAGCCAATCTGTGTGAGATTGTAGGGGCAGATGTTAATATGGTACGCCGTGGCATGGGCAGCGACTCACGCATAGGCAGAAGCTTCCTTTATCCCGGCTGCGGATACGGCGGAAGTTGCTTCCCTAAAGATATCCGGGCTATCATGAAGGTGGGCGAGGATGTAGGATATGAGATGACTGTCATTAAAGCTGTTGAGGAGGTAAACAACAGACAAAAAACAATACTTTTCCATAAGTTCAACCGCTATTTCAATGGAGATATAAAAGGTAAAACAGTTGCAGTATGGGGCTTATCTTTTAAACCTGAAACAGATGACATGCGCGATGCTCCGTCACTTACATTAATCGAAAGCCTTTTGGATGCAGGTGTTAAAGTCCGCGCTTATGATCCCGCAGCTATGCAGGAGGCACGTAAGTATCTGGGTGACAGGATATATTATGCGTCAGATATTTATGATGCAGCCAATGAAGCAGATGCACTGATAGTTCCAACTGAGTGGAAAGAGTTCCGTCTCCCTAACTGGTCGATTCTAAAGAAAATTATGAATGAACACCTGGTTATAGATGGCAGAAATATATACAATAAAGAAGATTTGTCATCTTACGGCTTTGAATACAGTGGTATAGGACAAAAGTGATAAAAAAGCATTTTATTTATCCATGATTAATTATTATATTTGAAAATTAATTACAATATATTTATTGACTAAATTCAAAATACGATGAGTGTAAACAGAAGAGATTTTATAAAGAAGATGGGAGTAGGAGCTGCAGGAATAGCAGTTGGAGCACCCGCAATGAGTGCTTCAGCGAAGGGTACTTCTACAACAAGTACTTCAGCAAAGAGTTATAACCGGATAATTGGCGCCAACGACAGAATACGTGTGTCTATTGCAGGACTCGGAAGAAGACTGGGTGCTTTTATTGAACCAATTGCCATGAAAAGCGCTAATGTTGAGCTTGCTTATCTATGCGATGTACATGAAAAACAGATGGAAAGGGCAATGAAAAGATTTTCAGAGCATCTGAATTATAATCCTAAACTTGAAAAAGATATTAGGAAAGTGCTCGAAGATAAGAATGTAGATGTTCTAATAAATGCTACTCCCGACCATTGGCATACACCAGGTTCTGTAATGGCTATGAAAGCCGGTAAACATGTGTATGTTGAAAAACCATGCAGTCACAACATGTTCGAAAACGAATTGCTCGTAGCTGCAGCAAAGAAGTACAACAAAGTTGTGCAGATGGGTAACCAGCAGCGTTCTTCACTTCATACGATCGAAATGATCAAAGAAATTCATAATGGAATTATTGGAACACCTTACAAAGGGGTTGCATTTTATACCAACACAAGGGGTGAGGTACCATTGCAAAAAAAGGCAGCGGTTCCTGCAGGTCTTGACTGGGAATTATTCCAGGGTCCAGCACCACGTCGTGATTATACTTCAGAAACATGGGACTACAACTGGCACTGGTATGGCTGGGATTATGGAACAGCTGAAATGGGTAACAATGCCACTCACGAGCTTGATATTGCCAGATGGGCGCTAGGTGTTAACTTCCCTACTCGTATAGATGTTGAAGCCGCAAAACGTCATTTTGTTAACGATGGATGGGAAATGTACGATACAATGGATGCAACCTTCCATTTCACAGGAGATAAAATAATTAAGTGGGACGGTAAAAGTCGTAGTGGTTATGATACTTATGGAGGAGGCAGAGGAACAATAATTTACGGAAGTGAAGGTTCTGTGTTTATGGATCGCAATAAATCTGTTTTATACGATAGAGTAGGGAAAGAATTAAAAGACAACAGATCAACTTCCAATGAAGCCGGAACAGCATTAGGCGGAGGTGGCGACATGACCACAGGGCACGTTGTAAACTTCTTTGAAGCAATCAGAGGCAAGGAGAAGCTTACTGCTCCAATTGACGATGCAAGCGTTAGTATGGCAATGGTGCATTATTCAAATATTGCTTACAGAATAGGAAAAGGATTTGATATTGATGAAGTAACCGGTAAAATGTATGATCGCGATGCTATGAAACTATGGAGCCGCGAATATGAAGCAGGTTGGGAACCCACTTTGTAATCATATAATTACACATTTATCAATTACTGATATAAATCTTTTAAACAGACAGCGGTTTGCAGATTTTTAATTAAATTTGCATTCCTGAACCGTTAGCTCAGTTGGTTTAGAGCGCTACCTTGACAGGGTAGAAGTCACTGGTTCGACTCCAGTACGGTTCACTTAGCCTAATTACTTATAATTCCTCCAACCATTTATCTAACTCTTTCATAAACTGCTCATAGTAAAGGAATGAGTTACGATTGCCAAATCCGTGACCGCCGGTAGGATACAGCATAAATGTCACAGGTACATTATTGTCAATCAAAGCATCTGTAAATTTTAAGCCATTTAAGGGTGGCACCACATTGTCATCTGCAGCAAATATTATAAATGCAGGAGGTGTAAATTCATCCACCCTTTTTTCGTTAGAAAATCTGTCAACCAGCTCCTGAGATGGGTTTTCTCCCAGAAGATTCTTTCTTGAGCCGTAATGAGTAAATGACTCATCCATCGTGATAACCGGATACAGCAAAATTTGGAATGCAGGTTTATCTTCAACATCAGCATGAGTGGTAAAAGTTGATGCAAGATGTCCCCCTGCAGAAGATCCCATAATACCAATATCTTCAGGATTTATTTTCCATTCAGCAGCATTCAGCTTTACCAAATCAAAAGTAGCCTTCACATCCGCAAAAGGTGTTTTGTGATCACCCTGAGGCATCCTGTATTTCAGTACACCAATAGCAATCCCCTTATTCAAAAAGTAGGCAGCCCAGTCATATCCCTCATGAAAAACTGCCAAACCACTGTAGCCCCCCCCGGGTAATACAATCACCATTCTGCCGGTTGCCTTTTCCGGTGAAGGAAGATAAACGCGCAGAGAAGGGGCATTCATTCCTCTGTCTGTTTCCTCATTTATTGCAGGAGTATCAGCAACGGTGTTTAACGGATAATCTGTAAAGGAAAGTTGATCAGTTTGGGATTGATCTATTATAAGTTTATCGGTTTTAAGTTGATCTTTTAAAGGAAACACAGTTTCCTTCGAAATCAAAGAAGTTGTATAAATGCAGAACAGTAATGATATTAGAGTTAATTGTTTCATTGGATTTATATTTGATTATTTAATTAATTTCGAATTATCTAATTAAGTTTTATTTTATTATCGTTTAATCTTATTATTGATTAAGTACTTTGATAAATCACCGATATGAAATTTGTAACAAAATTAGCGTTAATTCGTTTTATTTCATACAAAAAACCAACACCTTTAGTGTTTTAATTCTTCCTTGAAAGCGAGATTGTTTAGAACAACCTCTTTGGATAAAAATGCATCACGCAACTGATTCTCAGAGAGCATCTCAAGCTGATCACCCATAAACCTGTTACCCGTTTGTGTTGAATTACCATAACTAAGTAAAACTTTTGCTCTTACGTTGTCACCAAACTCAACTACCGCCACGTAAGTGTCTCCATGAAAAGCATAATTTATGTTTCTCTCTTTTGGAGCCTTAAAATACATAGTTCTGAAAACTCCATAATCATGATTTCCGCCATTGCCCGGGAATTCAATCTTACCCACTCTGAAACGATTTACATTTCCCCAGGCCACATCCATTGAACCATACGCAATATCAATCTCATCGGCAGCTTCCACCAGAATTGCAACAGCCTTCTCAGGGTCTTTCAATCCATCGGGCGTTGTAACTGGATTCTCGATACTCCAGGGAACGGCATACATGTCATTCCCAAGCTTATCAATCCATCTGGCAAAAAGAACAGCTCCTTTACTGTCGGTATTTGTTTCACCGTCCCAATTTCGTAAAACTGCAGCAGCCTCCACTGCTACCGGATCAGGATACTGTTCTACAGCAGCCAGCAGATCATCCAGAAGGCGTTCTGCCACCTCCATTCCCGTGTCAAGCTTATAATCCACCAACTCCTCAAAACTTATCGAATCATCATCCTTAATTAGGTTTATAGCCCTTTGTGCTCTGAAAGAAGCGGGCAGTTCCTCAGGCTCTGGTGACATGTATGCAGGATAATCCTCACTGTTAAGCATAAGAGGATAAGTTGCAGTCCACGGCGCATCATTAGCATTCTGTACAAAACCCGTTTCAGGGTTAAACAGCTTAGGCAGATCGCCATAATCGTGATAACTGTGCCAGATCAAGTCCGAACGTGTGCCATCAACCTTATCGTTCCAGAACTTCCAGTCGCCCTCCGACCTTTCAGGTACATTGCCGTTAAACAGATACATTATATTACCGGCCTTGTCGGCATAAACCACATTAAACATAGGAATCTGCATCATCTTAAGAGCGTCCTCAAACTCATCAAAGTTATCAGATTTTCCCATCTTGTGATACTGATAAAAATAAGAATCATTATCCAGTCCTGCAATCCTTAATGCATAAGCTTTATCGCCATGCTCAAAAATAATCGGTCCGTGCTGAGAGTACTTCAATTTTATCTCTTTATCCACAATGCTGCTATCGTCCTGCAAAACCTTAATAACCACACTTTTTTCGTCAAATGATCTGACTTCACCATCAAGGATATAGCCATCACCCTCAAGTGTCAGCACATACCTGTCAGACGCGTCAATCGTGTTCACAGTGTGTGTCCATCCCAGATTTTTATTAAAAGCAATATTCAAAACCGGCATGCCAACCAGTGTAACCCCGTAAACATCAAAATCCGGAGCATTCAGATGCGCTTCAAAGAACATGTATAAATCATTCCATGGCAAGTGAGGATTAGCCACCAGCATAGCCTTTCCCGACTCCGATTTGGCAGGTGCTATTGCATAAGAATTAGATCCCGGCGTTATCTCTTTCTCTAACTCCTTCAGCTCATTAAAACTTTGCCCAATATCACGACCACTAAGAAACTCCAAATTTATCACCCTCTTGCCATGAGCAAGAACATCAATTGCCGTTACCGGTAATACTTTTCTAAACTTCTCATCAATCTCTTCAGGATTAGCCTCGGCATAATCATTCAGTCCCCTCACAAAAGAATCAAGGAATAGTTTTTCGTCACCTGTAAACCTTTCATACTGAGCCTGTGCACTGTCAGTAAGGTTAAACAAATGAAATAACCGGTCAGATTCGAGATACTTTTCACTAAAAAACTCACTTCCCGTTCCGCGCGATTCAGCATAAAGCCTTAGTATCAAGTTAGCATGACTCTGCATCTGCGCCCACCCGAAAGCATAATACATTTCTGCCTCATCGGTAGCATACACATGTGGCACACCCCATTTGTCCCAAAGTATTTCGGTCCCTTTATCAGACTTCCCTTCAGAACAAAAAAAGAAAACTAAAGCTAGAAAAATAAATGAAATGACTTCTGTTTTCATATTAATGTTATAATCCGATCTCTCAGCAATTCTCCATTTCTACAATATAATACCCCTTTTTATTAATCTCCTCCTCATTATCGGGCTTCAAAGTTTCGATATGGCAAAAAGTGCACTCTTCAGAAGTGAGTGGTTGACCCTCCTGTCCTTTAGTTTTCAAGTACTCTCTACCGAATTCATGTATCTTGTTGGCGTCTTCAATTTCCACCGGAGCAATAATGTCAAAATGCATTACACTGCCATCCTTCTTAGTTACATAGGTGTCCCAAACTGCTACATACATAATAATCTTATTTAAATGATTACTAAATATGCAATATAACATCTGCTATTTGATTTTAGTTTATCTGTAATTGTTAACTAACATTCCAGTTGCTTTAGCCGGTTCATTTTTCAAACCAAACAGCGGTCTGAAAATCTTCCATCTCCTGATAAGGAATTCATAAATCACCCAAGTAATACCGAAAGTTCCAATAATCATTACGGACCCTTTAGCACCAATCGGCCAATCCAAATCAATCATGTAGTAACCTATAATGACTATAATCGTTTGATGTAGAATGTAAAACGGGTAAACAGCCTGATTAGCATACTTCAAAGCAGAGCTGTTACTATTAAGATATCTTGCAGCAAAGCCAAACAGAGTAATAACCCATGACCATAGATTAATCACCTTAATAAAAGCTTCAATCGTATGCCTTGTAGGGGAGTCCTCGTAATTATTAACAATATAAACCATAGCAGAAAAGCATACTATCCCCACAGATAAATATATATAACGATACTTCTTAACAGAATGCCAAAAAGTTTCTTTAGTAGTAATTATAATGAATCCAAAAATGAAAAGAGTAATAGAGCTGATAATGTTAAACCAATCTCCAATCAAAGCATGCGTAACCGGGAAAAACGGCTGCAATAACCATTCCCACAGAAAAAGAGGGAAGATGAACATATACAACCCCAAAGGTTTAGAGATAATTTTCTTTATTACACCTTTACTGAACCCCTTTTTGATGCTTATAAACAGAGGAGTCAAAATCAAAGAAAACAACAAAAGATACAATATAAACCAAAGGTGATGCCAACTGATATTCCCTTCGGGATAAGTGCCGATAAAAGCTTCAGAAGGCCAAAAATCAAGATAACTGCCCGAAACCTGATTATTTGCAAGTCGCTCAATATAAACCTGCGGAGGAATGATAAATAACATACCAAAAACAAAAGGAATAAGTAGTCTGATAACCCTCTCACGCATAAACTGCCCACCGGTTCTCTTCTGCAGTGAAAAGTAAGTACCCATTCCCGAAATCACAAACAATAGCGGCAATCTCCACTGATTAAGAAACCACATTGGGCCAGTCAGACTTTCGTAAGTCTCATTATTCTTAATATGCCAACCCCAGGGCACAAAAAACATCCCTACATGATAAAAAATCAGTAATGCAAATGCTATCACTCTCAACCAATCTAAATCGTATCTGCGCATAATCTTTTTTTGCGACAAAATTAGATTGAAAAAACATCCTGAAATTATAATTCCCACACATTGGGATGAGCGACAAGATTATTGTTACGAACAACAAGTTTGTTACGAATTGCAACCTAATTTCCGTTCATCACATTGTTAAAGTTACCGATCATATTACGCGATACAGGAACCGTTCCGTCATAATCCTTAAGCCTGAGTTTATAACCCTGAGCATTTCCCTCAACACCCATAATCTGATTCAAGTTCACAAGATAAGACCTGTGAGTTCTGATTATTTCAGGAAAAGGTTTCAATGCCGACTCCAGATCTTTAAGCGTTAGTCGCTTAACAAACTTGTTGACTGTCATATCCGTAACGCTCCTCACATCCATCAAATAAAACTCAATATAATTACCCTCAGACTTAGCAAACAACAGGTTATCAACCTTTAGCTTAAAATCATCCGCTTTCACCTGAGTCTCAATAAAAACACCTGAATCATCAACACCTGAATCATCAACGTCCTTTTTATCACTTTGGTTATTATTTTTGATAGAAGAGAGATTCAGCTCATCTGCCCGCTTTTTATTCCAGTAATTCAGCCGGTTGAAGTTAAGCGATATAAGAATTATCGCGATTAGCGACCCGACCAAAAACGTGTTTCTGATCTCTTCAAAGAAATATTTCCACGACCAGTTGTCAGGATTATCATAAATTATATCACGAATAAGAAACTGAACAATACCCACAATAAAAAGCAGTATCACCAGCAGCAACATCTCCTTGAGTACTGTCCACCTCTCTTCAGTCTCAGGGGATACACTAAAAACAGAAAATAGCAATATGATGACAAAGGGAGTTATGGAGTGAATCACCGAGATCATTAAATAGCTCATTTTATGTTCAGGATGATACACATTGAAAGGTTGAAAGAAATAGTTGAAAACGAATGAAAAGACAAATAGAATCGCCGCTATAATCCATAACGATTTACCCTTGTAATAAAAAGGATAAGGCTGAGTAAAAAAACGTGATAAGTTATCAGTAATTGCTGTTCTCATATGTGACAAAAGTGAGTTTCAATTAAACACATGATTTTTTAAGTTTATCAATTATTTTATTGAATCTGTATTCCTGATCCTCATAGAATAAATTCCCTAATATAGCTTCCTGTTTAACAGAGTCACTCAATATATCCTTAAAACATTTTATCAAGTATTGTTTTAAAACATGGTTTGAATTTTTAACATGTTCAACAATGCTCGAATTGAAATTCAGTAGATATACTATATCTTCAAAATCATGACTTGTGCGAGGATCATTTCTACCACGAGCATAAAATGCAGCGAATTTAGTTGCTAAATAATAAGGTAGAGATAAGCAATTAATTTGAGTTTGGTCCATATTAACCTGGATCAAATTATTATAACCTTTCTCGAACCAAGGATTTGCAGGTGCCCAACCAATTTCTTTTGTAGACATAACATCTACTTTAATATCTTTATATCTAAATCGACACATCACATCATCCTCGTTAGATTGATAGAAGCCTTTTTTTGTTAATTTGGTTCGAACCTCCTCTAGTTCAACTAAACTGGCAATTTCTAATACAATGTCTATGTCTTTTGTTGGTCGCACATCATCAGCTGCCGGGTCGTCAATATAAAAACTTACAACAGCCTCCTCCAACATAAACAACATATTCATTTAATTCACCTAATGCATTAGCGATCGTTAGTGTTGCTTCTCTGTTAATTAAAGTGTTTTTCAAAATATTCGTTTATTTAATTCTTCAATAGCCAAATTTCTTTCTCTTGTCCTGCCGACTCTTAGAGCATCAGACAAAGCTAATAATTCATAAAGCTTTACGTCTTTTAAAGCTGCCTCAGGAACGGATGGATACAACGGTATAATACTGTGCCCCCTAACACTTCCTTTTACATACGGCCAAACATATGCTTCAGTACTTTCTATGTACTCACTAAGAGGTTTTGCTGAATGAGAAGTAGGTACTCCACGAACAATTGGTCCTGGTTTTATAGGAAAGACGTATCTAAAACCATATTGTAAAAACTCAAATAAAGCACTTTTCATAATGTTCTTTCCACTTGGATCCAGTAGTCCGGCAAATTTAGATCTTCTCAACGATTTACTCACCTCAGACTGACTTATACCTAATGAATCAGCTAGAGTAGATTGTTTCCAAACCTCATCTCCGTAACATGTGATTTTTAGAAGAATAACGATATCTACAGGACTCATCATTTTTGATAATATTTTAATATTCCATATTCGAATATGCAATATTAATAAACAAAATACTAAAACACAAATAAATAAGATGTTTTATTCTAAATTCCAATTTAGAATATATTTAAAGGTTAACATAATTCAAAAACCTATATACATGTAGTTAATTTGTTAATTTTGCACCCGAAACAAAACTACACTTCATGTCAAATAATAAAGGACCTTTTATTAAGGGGGTCATTCTCATTGTATCACTATCATTGGTGGCACTGTTTATATCACGGTTGCCTTCTGTCAAAAGTCTCTCACTTAGTCCCCTAATTGTCGGAATCATAATAGGAATGATTTACGGAAACACACTTCGTAAACGAACGCCCGAGCAATGGATGCCCGGAATCAAGTTTTGCAGCAAAAAGATATTGCGTGCAGCAATCATCTTCTACGGATTCAGGCTCACATTTCAGCATATAGTAGCTGTGGGACCTGCAGCTATTATCGTAGACATAATTATGGTATTAAGTGTATTAACATTAGGCTATTTTGTCGGGCGCATGCTCAAGTTAGACCCACACCTCACAACGCTCACATCGGCAGGTAGCGCAATATGTGGTGCAGCAGCCGTACTAGGCACAGAGCCTGTTTTAAAAAATCAGCCACACAAAACCGCCATAGCAGTATCCACCGTTGTCATTTTTGGTACCATCTCAATGTTTCTGTACCCCTTGATGTATAAGATGGGATGGCTCAACCTCAACTCACAGCAAATGGGAATATATATAGGATCAACGATACACGAAGTTGCACACGTCGTAGGAGCTGGCAATGCAGTCAACGACACAGCTATTGCTGAGAGTGCCGTTATCGTGAAGATGATCAGAGTTATACTTCTTGCACCCTTCCTGTTGATATTGAGTCTGCTTGTAGGCAGAAAAAACCGTAAGCAAGGAATAGAAACCGCCGAAAAGTCAAAAATCACCATACCATGGTTTGCATTTGGCTTCCTTGTTGTCATAGCTTTCAATTCACTCAACCTACTGCCTCAGGTATTGGTTGACGGCATAAACACTGCCGACGATTTTGCGCTAACCATGGCAATGACAGCCCTCGGTGTAGAAACCAATTTCAAAGAGTTCAAGCAATCAGGACTCAAACCCTTCATTCTGGCATTTATACTATTCATCTGGCTTGTAGTTGGAGGATATGGAGTCAGCAAACTTTATTCCTGAAATTCTGTTTATAGTAATATAGAAAAAACCAATTCATAAGTATTACTATATGGGAATTTTAAGCAGACTGTTCGGACTACCCGATAAGGGCGATCTCAGAGATAAGATAAACAACGGCGCCCTGTTGCTGGATGTACGCACAAAAGAAGAGTACGTAGCCGGTCATGTCGAGGGGGCCGTTAATATACCGGTCTCAGATCTTGAAGGAGAGATAGTGATGATAAGCAAGGATAGTCCGGTTATTGTCGTTTGCGAAAGTGGAGTCAGGAGTGCGCATGCCGTCAAAGTGCTTAATAATAATGGATTTAAGGCATATAACGGAGGCAGTTGGAGATCGTATAAGTAAATATATAGTACCAATTAAAAATCCAAGCATATGGAAGCAACGAAAATTACAGTACAGTCGGCCATACATGCAGATGTGGCAAAAGTATGGAAATACTACACCCAACCCGATCACATCGTCAGGTGGAACTTTGCCGACCCTTTATGGCACTGCCCCAGCGCAACAAACGACATGCGAGTAGGCGGCAAATATGTTGCGCGCATGGAAGCCAGGGATGGCAGCTTCGGCTTCGATTTCAGTGCAACATACAACGAAGTGACAGAGCACGAGAAGATTGCTTACACCCTTGATGATGGCCGCGAAGTAGAGATCATATTCGAAAGCGAAGACGGTCTGACACTTGTATTGGTAACCTTCGATGCCGAGAATCAAAATTCCGTCGAAGTACAAAAACAGGGATGGCAAGCAATACTGGATAATTTCAAAAAGTATGCAGAACAATGAAAAAGCCTTTACAATTCGAGTTTACCGTACAAAAGGAAAACAATACAATAATAATAAAGCGAGAGTTTGATGCCCCTCTTCAGCAAGTCTGGAGAGCATGGTCAACTCCCGGGCTTCTCGACAAGTGGTGGGGACCCAGACCCTGGAAAGCTGAAACCAAATCGATGGACTTCAGTAATGGGGGGCGCTGGCACTACTCGATGAATGGTCCCGAAGGCGAGAAACATTGGGCCTATGCAGATTATATAAAAATAGTTCCTGAGAAATCCATATATGCCCGTGATGCCTTCAGTGATGAGAACGGCACAGTAAATACCAAGATGCCTCAGAATTTCTGGGAAATAGAATTCAGCGAAACAGGAAGCCACACACTGCTCGATATGCTGCTCACTTTCGACAGTCCCGAGGACCTCGAGACAAATCTGACTATGGGCTTCAGAGAAGGCTTCACTCAAGGTTTGGAACAGCTGGATGAGTTGCTTGCAAAACAAAAGTGATTATCTCTCCTAACCATAAATCTTGTGTAAACAAAAAATAAGTCCCAAAATAGTTTGTCTCAAATAGAGGCAATACTATATCTTTGCACAAATGTCAAACGAATATGCAAAAGAGAACCCATTTTTTATATCTGATATCAGTTTTAATCTTAGTTTCGTGTAAGCCAATATATCTAAGCGATAGTAAGGTTGACCCCAATTTTCATTTGTATATGTTGGCCGGACAGTCAAATATGGCCGGGAGGGGAGAGACAGATTCACTATCCACCCCAAATAACATTCGTATATTAATGTTAAACGAAGAAGATGAGTGGAGTATAGCCCGTGATCCGTTACATTTCGATAAACCTGAAGTAGCAGGAGTGGGACCCGGATTAGCATTCGCACAAAAAATGTTAGCATTCGAAAAAAACAAGGATGTCAAGATAGGATTAATCCCGTGTGCCGTAGGAGGTACAAGTATTGATATGTGGCAACCCGGCAAAGATGCTTATGAAGGGCAATACTATCCTTATGACGATGCTATTAAAAGATTGCATGTAGCATCACAAGACGGAGTTATAAAAGGCATAATCTGGCACCAGGGAGAAAGTGACAGTAGCGAAGAAAAAGCCGAGGTATATATTGACAAGCTGCAGAAGCTCATTGCCCGCTACAGAGATGAGACAGGCAATGACGATCTGCCATTTGTAGCAGGCGAGTTAGGCTATTATAAGGAAAACTACAAGAACATCAACAATGAGTTGAAGAAGCTGCCGGAGTTAGTCTCACATACAGCTGTTGCAACCTCAGAAGGGCTTGTTCATAAGGGAGACGGCACGCACTTAGACAGTGAGTCCGCAAGAACATTGGGAGAGAGAATGGCAGTGGAGATGCATGAGTTGCAATAGTTAAATAAATTCAATCCTCCAGGTCGCTGATAAAATCCTCCATCATCTGATCATTAAATTCATTGGGATCTGTCATTCTGAAAAACATGGTGTGCTCCGAAACGACGTTGAATTTATCCCGCAGGTTGTTTTTGCTTGATGATGCCTTAAGTTTAATTCCCATAGAATCCGCATCTGCAAAACTGCCAAGATCAGCACCCAGGTAAATAAACTGCCAGTTTTTGTTTTTCTCCCGATCAGAGATAAGTTCTTTAATTATTTGAGAGCTGTATATACGTGAAGCATTCTCTTGTCCATCCGTGATTATTACCATTAACACCAGGTTTGGCTCTGATGATTCAGCACTATGTCTCTGCTTATTAGCATCAGTAACAGCTAATCCGATAGTGTCATACAATGCCGTAAGCCCTCCCGGATTATAATCGGCAATTGTTAGTGGCCTTATTTCACTTAGAGGAAGATCGTTGAATATTCTGTAGCCCTCTGTATTGAATTTGTAGAGTGAAACAGTTATTTTGCCGTATAGTTGAGATTTCTGTTGATCTATGAAATTATTGAAACCCCCGATAACATCAGACTCGGTGCCTTCCATTGATCCGCTTTCATCTATAACAAAGATGATTTTTAAGTAGTTGTTGTTCATAACTTATAAGTTTTAGTATTTATATCCGCAAAGTTATGAGTTAAATGGAGTGGGGAACGAGTTCTGCAACCCTTGCAAAGAGAAATAGTTATTCAAACACAACCAGCTCACGATCCAGCTTCACTACTTTTGGTTCAGCCCTCTTCCCGGTTATAAAGTAGTTTTCAGCAATATCCTCTGCAACCACTTTTAAAAAAGCCTCTCTTATCCGTGAGCATTTCTCATTAATGGAATTGTTGAAAGGGTCAGTAATATTATCAATGCTTTCTCTAATATCATCCATGTTTTCCCGTTGAGAAATATTCAGATAAATCTCCGTCAGATCATCTCTGTAATCTCTAATGTTTTTTAGCATAATGCCCTCCGGGTATCTTAGAAACAGCAGATACAGAGCCTTTGGCAAAGGAGACATTCTGACCTCCTTCATATCATAATCCATCAGAAATATTTTGTACCCGCTTGTTATTTTGAGTCTGCTAAGCTTTCTTGAAGTCTCGTGCAGTTTTTGTAAGTGATCAATTAATGATTTCAGGTGACCCGATTTATGAAGCTCCAAAATCTGTTGTCTAAGTTCATCAGAGAGTTCAAACGCTTCAGTTTGAAAACTCTCATCGGCGGAATAGGCAATATAATCTTCCAGGAGCTCCGACTCAAACATACCATCAAAAGCATCACCCATTTTAAACATGAGATGCATGGTATCCTCCTCGATATTTCTGATATTCTCCATTGTTTCAGTCAGAAACAATATGATCTCTTCCTGCGTATTAAAATGTTCAGGAGAGGGCAGTTCGAAGAAATTTAATCTGTTTGAGTATTCAGTTTTATACACCAGTCCCGGCCCGGCAATTTCTATATCAAGCTTTTGTGCCAGCTCATTATATATCGGAGATATATCCGTTTGTTGAAACTCTTTTATGTATGGATAATTATAGTCCATCACCCTACTAAAATGGTCATCCTTTAGCAATAGAGGGTAATATATGAAAGAGATCTCAAACTGGTCCAAGAAAATATTTATAAGATTATAATGCTCATTAATCAGGTCATCATAGCTGCCGGATGAGTCAGGCTGAATATAAATAAGAGCTTTATCGTGTAAGTTTTGCATGACAGATCAAAGTTATTAATTGTGCTAAAGGTAATAATTTTTGTTGCAAGGGTTGCAGAAATCAGGACGTCATTTTTAATAATCTACATTTGCTGAATAAGATATCAACAATTTTAAAACATTCATGATATGGTAAAATTTATTTTCAATTACGACGATTTTGTGGCTTCTATGAAGCTTATAAAGAAGATGGACAGAAGGGAAAAGCGTAAAGATCCTAATGAATTAAAGGTTCTTATTAAGAAAGTTAGTGATAGTGAGTGCACTATGAACATACCTGAATTTGTTCACACTCTTAATGCTGAGGTCACCGGTGCCGGTTCTTTAGCGATATCAATAAAGTATTTATTGAAGATACTGCCAACTTATGCTGGAGTTAAAACCATCTCTATTGAAAGTATTTCAGCTACAGAGTCACTTATTAATGGAAGCTTAAAAGTTAAGACGGATAATTATTAATTTCATGACGCAAAAAGATGATACTTATGCAATTCTATCTGCATTTTACATAAACACTGTCAGAGTTTTGAGTCAGATCATTAGATGACAGATATAACCAGAAATGTAACTCAGAGGGGTTCCATTCATCAGAAAGGCCTAATTTAGATTTAATGTCGATAGTTGCATTGCCGTCTGAACGCCTGGCAGTGTTAAGCAGATTTTCTGCAACAGGAAATGATTCGTAAAGGCAAACAATATTAACCATATCACTCTCTCTGCCAGGTTGTGATCTGTTTGCCATTTGCGGATCCCAACAAAAACTGACAATATTATTTCCCACTTCAGCCTTTATTGTCACGTTATCCGGCAACTGCAGATCACCCTCAGCAATCTGAATCTTGCTGTAATCCAAAGCGAAATCGGGATACTCACCGACAATAGCAGTGTGATAAGCCACGCCAACCAGTTTTCTGTAATTCTTTTCACTGTTACGATAACCAAATTTAATTATTTTATTAAGAGGAGACATACCCTTGTTAACCAGCGAAAACTTCATACGATGAGCCAACTGAGCCGGAGTTTTTGGATCCCGTTGTTCAGGATTTGATCTTACAATCTGTTTGCCATTTCTCTCATAAACCACTACTGTGCCTATCTTACCGGATAGGGTGCCAAAAATTGAACCTTTTGCCATAATATTTGAAAATGTTTTATCATTCTGCAATTTAACTAAAAATATCCGAAAATCAAAAGGTAATTAGCCTTGTTTTACTTAAGTTTAGTTATAATGTTGTTTATAATGAGTATAAATATGACTTATTTAAATATAAGCCGGTAATAAGCCGAATATAAACCAGATATAAGCCGATAATAAGCGGATGATGAGTGAGAAGTGGACAAAAACTCTTCTAAAACCCTTTGTTTAAGCCATGTTGTAGTTGACATGATTGTCTTTTTTTATTATATTTGTTCACTAGTGTCCACTTAAACTTTTAAATTCAATAGATATAACATTGAAACAATGATATTTACAAGCGAAAATAGATGTCCACGATTTGAATTGCTATTTTCACATCCATTATCAAAAAAATGGATAGAATGCTTAGTGGCAAATACATTTTCGCTCAACTTATCGAGTTTCTCCCTCAGAAGTATTTTCAAAGACTTGTTATGAAATACGAAGGAGATAAATACGTAAAACATTTCAGCTGTTGAAACCAGTTGCTTGTTATGATGTTCGGTCAGTTGTCTAACCGGAACTGTCTTCGTGACTTGATAAATACTGTTTCCGCGCACTCCAACAAGTCTTACCATCTTGGCTTTGGCAAGAGTATTACCAGAAGCAATCTTTCTAAAGCCAACGAAAAAAGAGATCCTAAAATATTTGAAGACTTTGCCTACCATATGATTGGCATTGCCCGAAAGAAAAGGATAGTCAAAGATTTTGAAATTGAAGGTAAAGTGTATGCTTTTGATTCCACGACAATCGACTTGTGCCTGAGCGTCTTTTGGTGGGCAAAGTTCCGTAAAACCAAAGCAGGAATCAAACTCCACACCTTGTTCGATATTGAAACCCAGATCCCTGCTTTTGTGCATATAACTCCTGCCAAAGTTCATGATATCAATGCAATGAATAATATCCCATATGAAACGGGTGCATATTATGTCTTTGACAGAGGTTATTTTGATTTGAAACGACTTAATCATATTACGCAAATAGAATCTTATTTTGTTATACGTGAGAAAAGCCGTTTGCAGTATGAGGTAATTAAGAATCAGAATACAAACCATAATGCTAATGGTATACTGGCCGATCAAATAATAAAACTTACCGATTATGCTTCTTCCGGAAAGTATCCGGGAGAACTTCGCAGGATTGTTTACTATGCTGAATTCCTGAATCATACATATGTTTACTTGACAAATAACATTGAAGCCCCCGCCTATCAAATTGCCTTGCTTTATAAGTACAGGTGGCATGTAGAGCAGTTCTTTAAATGGATTAAGCAGCATCTTGAGATTAAATCCTTTTGGGGTACAACAGAAGGAGCTGTTCGAATCCAGATATTTACAGCTATTATAGCCTATTGTATGGTAGCCATTGTTGAGCATGATCTTCATCTTAATAGAAGTACTTACGAAGTCTTGAGAGTCTTGAGTGCTTCGCTGTTGGATAAAACCCCCGTCAGGGATATTTTCTCCAAAGAGACTAATATGGGTGAAAATGATAGCCAATTAAAACTTAATTTTTTTTAGTGGACACTAGTGAAGTTTCATCTGAAACACAGACTACATTTACTGTAGGTTCTTTAACCATAACCTTTAGTTATACTTATAACTCTAGCTTAAAGACAGGAACTCTAACCTCTGAGGGTGATACATTTACGTTTGAGGTAAAAGGGAACTCATTGATTCTAACAGACCCTTATAGTGATACATATACTTTTACAAGAACGAAATAGATCTCTATTTTGCAAGCTTTAATAAATAATAGTCCCGACAATAAGTTAGGGTTATTTGAATTAGTTTTGATTTAATCTGACAGTTAAGGGCAAAAACTTAAATTTGTAATTGCATAAACAAAGAAAGTTCAACCCTTAAAAACTGTCAGAAATGAATTCAGAAACGAAGTTAATCAAAAACAAGTTAGGACTGCTCAAATTAGCAGAAGAATTAGGGAATGTCTCTCAGGCATGCAAGTATTTAGGATACAGCCGGGATACCTTCTACCGATACAGGGAACTGGTGGAAACCGGTGGTGAATTAGCTCTCAAGGAGATCAGCAGACGAAAGCCCATCATCAAGAATCGTATTGAACAGGAGATTGAGGATCGCGTGGTCTCATTTGCAACAGATAATCCTGCTTTTGGTCAGGTCTGCGTTTCCAACGAGCTGAAAAAGGAAGGTGTTTTTGTGTCACCATCAGGAGTTCGAAGTATTTGGTTGAGAAATGACCTGGAAACATTCCGCAAGCGATTGAAAGCGTTGGAAGCAGAGGTAGCCCAGGAAGTAATCGTACTCACTGAATCTCAGGTTGTCGCTTTGGAGAAGGCTAAAGAGGAAAAAGTAGCCAAAGGTGAAATCGAAACTTATCATCCCGGTTATCTTGGATCCCAGGATACATATTATGTTGGCAACATCAAAGGCGTGGGGCGTATTTATCAACAGACATTTATTGACACGTACACAAAGGTGGCCATTGTTAAGCTTTATGACCGGAAGGTGGCTCTTGTCGCTGCTGATATGCTGAATGACCGGGTTCTCCCTCTTTATGACCAGTACGGGATCCCATTGATGCGTGTGCTCACTGATAGAGGAACCGAATATTGTGGTGCTAGAGAACACCACGAGTATCAACTCTACCTGGCTATTGAGGATATCGATCACACGAAGACCAAGGCCAGGAGTCCACAAACAAACGGTATCTGTGAACGTTTTCACCGAACAATGCAGGAAGAGTTTTATGCGACTGCATTCCGGAAGAAAATTTACAAAACGGTCGAGGAATTGCAAAACGATGTGGATATCTGGTTGAAGTACTATAACAACGAGAGACCACATTCAGGCAAATATTGCTACGGTAAAACCCCGATGCAAACCTGGAATGACAGTCTGCATCTGACAAAAGAGAAATTATTGGATACTCTGAATCAAAATTTTGTATCTTTGACTCCGTCGGATGAAGAGGAAACAGGCGCTGCTGGAGAGCAACTTGTCAGAAATAATCCGACTGGCTGGAATGGCCGAGGGGGTGAAGATACCCCCTCTTACCACTTTCCCATTCCGGTCAGCTATGTCTCAAAAAACTCAAATCCATAAATTAAAAAATGCCCACTGTCAGATCAAGTCTGAACTATTACATATTATGCTTGGTAATTATTTTGAGTATGACTACTTGGCGTCATGCCATCGATTTTTTTGTATCTTTACCACGGCAAAAAAGGAATTTGTCCATACCGTTTTTCATCTATTTGTGTTACTCGGTCTGGCAAGCCATATTTATGCAGCCTGGCTTATTCCGCTATAAATATTCTTACAAGGAATCGAGCGGACTTTTTATTTTTGACTTCGTCAGATCGGTAACGTGTGTATAGATTTCGGTCGTTTTAACGGATTGGTGCCCAAGCAAATCCTTGATAAAACGTATATCAGTACCGGTTTCCAACAGGTGTGTGGCATAACTGTGGCGCAGCCCATGTATGCCGATTTGTTTTTTGATTCCAGCCTTTTTTAATCCCGATTTAAAAACTTGTTGGGCACTCCGGATGGAATATTGCCCTTCATGCTGTCCTTCGAAGAGATATATTTTAGGACGATAGTCCTTGTAATAACTTCGCATATCTTCAAGTACTGATTCCGGGAGGGGAACTACACGGTCTTTTTTTCCTTTACCCTGTTCTATACGGACTAACATGGCGGTACTGTCGATATCCGAAATTTTCAGGCTGACCAGTTCGCTGACACGTAATCCCATACCATAAGCAAGTTTCAACATCAGTCTATGTTTCGGATTTTGGGTAACTTCAATAATTTTTTGCACTTCCTTCTTATTGAGCATTTTTGGAAGTGTCTGCGGTTTTTTGGGACGTGGAATATCAAAGAACATTTTCTCACGGTGTAACACTTGTTCATAGTAGAATTTTATTGCGTTGATACGGCTATGGATTTCACTTTCCGACAACTTCAGCGTCCGGTGGCAATAAAGAAAATAACCACGTAACCGATCAGGAGTAAGCTCATCAACCGGATACGATTTAAGGATGTACAGCAATTGAGCAAATTCCAGCGTATAGGTTCGAAGCGTATTTTCGCTGTACCCTTTCAGTATTATCTGTTCCTGAAACCGTTTTAGAGCTGGTAGGTTTTTAGCATGAATTTTTCTCAGGACTTCTTTACCGGCAATCACCGGCTTCAAACCAAACAACTCACGATAATATCGGTTATCGGTAATATACCATGATTTCTCCGATGCTGACCATCTTGCTTTTGTATGATTGCGCAGATAGGAAATAAGTTGGTTGTCTTTTTCGAACCTAATCCAAATCACCCGCTTGCCATTATATTCACCCGGCTCAAAATGATATCTTTTATCTCTAAAATCCATAACTGCGTATTTCAGATATGTTAAATATGTACTCTCAAACCTCTTTTGGAGTCGAAAGATAGTATAATAATTCGAAATACGCAACAAAATATCTGTTTTCAATCAACTGATTCACATAGAGGTATGACTTATTTTAATTTTTATTGAAACAAATGATTATTTTTTAATATTATTGCGTATATTTGTGCGTTA
>ENA-UOOM01000104-UOOM01000104.1-fermentation-metagenome-genome-assembly--contig:-NODE-104-length-103908-cov-4.795750_pt1 | contig 103908 bp, 98 predicted proteins | sample MGYA00245781_ERZ724031 | MGnify/ENA primary metagenome ERZ724031 (study PRJEB28704, sample SAMN03018317) | fermentation metagenome | biome: anthropogenic terrestrial biome; feature: soil...
CTTGGCTTTAGTATAACAAGATATTATTGATCGGTTCATATTACGAATTGAAGTAATGTTAATATAATGTTTTGAGAATGAAAAAAAATATGATATAATCAACCGTTGAATAGAACAATATAATGAAGGGAAGTTATTATGGAGCGATATGTAATCCAAGGAGGTACTCCTTTAAAAGGTGAAGTAAGCATTGCTGGTGCAAAGAATGCAGCTTTAGGTTTAATACCAGCTACAATCCTTTCAGAAGGCGTATGCAAATTAGAAAATATACCTAATATTAAAGATGTTAACCGGTTTATTAATATATTACGAAAATTAGGCGTTAAGACAACTCAAATAAATGAAAATACAATTACTTTTGACGCTCAAAATATTGAGCAGTATGAAATGCTAGACGATGAGACTCGTAAGATGAGAGCATCTTACTATCTGCTAGGAGCACTACTGGGAAGATTTAAAAAGGTTACCATTCCTTTTCCAGGAGGATGTGATATAGGTGTAAGACCTATTGACCAACACATAAAGGGTTTTGAGGCATTAGGTGTTAAAGTAGAAATAGAACACGGTGTTATTAATATGTCTGCAGAAAAGCTCATAGGAGCCCAAATTTACATGGATGTAGTTAGTGTAGGTGCTACAATTAATATTATGTTAGCAGCGGTTAAGGCTGAAGGCATGACGGTTATTGAAAATGCTGCTAGAGAACCGCATGTAGTAGATGTGGCAAACTTTTTAAATCTAATGGGTGCAAATATTAAAGGTGCAGGCACAGATATTATAAAAATCAATGGTGTAAAAGAATTAAGAGGTTGCGAGTATATGGTTATTCCAGATCAAATTGAAGCAGGTACATATATGGTGGCTGCTGTAGCAACAAAGGGAAATGTTTTGATTAAAAATGTCATACCAAAACATTTAGAGTCTATTTCCGCCAAATTAACAGAAATGGGTGCAGAAATCATTGAATACGACGATGCTATTCGAGTGATTGGAAAAGAAGATTTAAATTCCATTAATGTTAAGACTTTACCTTACCCTGGTTTTCCAACAGACTTACAACAGCCTATGGCAGTGCTCATGTGTTTAACCCAAGGTACAGGTACTATCACAGAAAGTATTTTTGAGAATCGATTTAAATATGTAGACGAGCTCCGAAGAATGGGCGCAGATGTTATTGTAGATGGACGAGTGGCAATCTTTAGTGGAGGCAAGAAATTAAGCGGTGCAACATTAAGAGCTACAGATTTAAGAGCTGGAGCTGCCATGGTCATCGCTGGACTGGTTGCGGATGGAGTAACAGAAGTTACAGAATTAAAACATATTGAAAGAGGCTACGAACACTTAGAAGGAAAGTTAAGAAGCCTAGGTGCAAAAATTAAAAAAGTAGTAGATTAGTTCTATAAGAGGTGGTAAAAAGCACTATATTCTTTTTAAAATAAGACATGTAGTGCTTTTTGGTATGTCCTCTAGCCCCAGCGACCACTGGTAGCTGGGGCTGTCTTTTTTAAGTTATTTTTAAGAAAATTACATTATTATATAATCATAAACTCTGATATGATTATATAAGTGAAAATAAAAAAAGGGAGAATTTGATGAGATTTTGTAGCTTATATAGTGGAAGTAGTGGCAATTGTTCATATTTAGAGGATGGAGATACAAAGATATTAATTGATGCTGGAGTAAGCGGAAAGCGAATAGAAGAGAATTTAAAAAAGATTCAAGTGAATCCACAGGAATTAAGTGGATTGTTTCTTTCTCATGATCACATTGATCATACAAAAGGAGCAGGGGTCCTATCTAGACGCTATAATATTCCTATTTACGCTAATAGTGGGACATGGGATGTAGCATCCACCTGTCTAGGGAAAATTAGGTCTGAAAACAGAGTGGTTTTTGCATCAGATGAAGAGCTTATTCTAAATGGATTATCAATACTACCTTTCTCGATAAGTCACGATGCTGGAGAGCCTGTCGGTTTTTCTATAACCAATGGTAAGAACAAAATTTCCATTGTGACGGATACTGGAGAGATCAACAGCAGTATACTGGAGCGTATTGTAAATTCTGATTTAGCTGTTATTGAATCAAATCATGATGTAGATATGCTTAAAGCAGGACCTTATCCATACCCTTTAAAAAGGCGTATACTAGGCGAAAAGGGACACTTATCAAATGAGGTAGCAGCGAGTGCTATTTTAGAATTAGTAGAAAAAGGCCTTAAAAAAGTGCTACTAGCTCATTTAAGTGAAGAAAATAATTTTCCTGAATTGGCATTTGAAACGACAAGCTCTCTTCTTACTAAAAATAAAATTAAAATACAAAAGGATGTAACTTTAGAGGTGGCATCACGATTTACTCCAAGCACAGTGTTTAGCTTTTAAGTTAAGGAGGAAAGAGTATGGAAGATGGAAACTATGGTAAAGTCAGTTTTTTAAAGATTTTAGCTGTAGGTTTAGTAGGCGCCTTAATTGGTGGACTTGTAATTGGAGTTATAGCAATCCAATATATAAATAATATAGACAATGAAATTGTGCAAAATAATTCTACAAATAGCGGTCTTGTAGAATCTCTTACCATTGAGGATGACCCTCCAACTACCGTTGAAGCTGTAGCAGAATTAGTTACGCCAGCAGTTGTGGGAATAACTACAGTTGAAATGACCCAGGATATCTTTATGAGACAATATGAAAGAGCTGGAGTAGGATCTGGATTTATTGTAACGGAGAATGGTTATATTGTTACCAATCAACATGTAGTAACAAACAATCCAAGCAAGATTACAGTGTCTTTAAAGGATGGTAGGTCTTTAGAGGCTTCCGTAGTGTGGTCCGATGAAAACTTAGATTTGGCGGTCATAAAAATAGATGCAAATAATCTACCTGTTGCCATATTAGGAGATTCAGATCATCTTTCTGTAGGTGAGATGGCTATCGCTATAGGAAATCCTTTAGGTTTAACTTTTGAACGAACAGTTACATCCGGTATTGTCAGTGGATTAAATAGAAGTATTGCCATCAGCCAAAGCAATATAGCAGAGGATTTGATTCAAACAGATGCTTCTATAAATAGCGGAAATAGCGGTGGTCCTCTATTAGACAATGAAGGAACGGTCATTGGAATCAATACAGCTAAAGTAGACAGCGGTGAAGGTATGGGTTTCGCTATACCAATAAATATTGTCAAACCAATAGTAGAACAAATCATCCAAAATGGAAAATTTACACCTACATTGCTTGGCATAAGCGGTACAGATAGAGAATTTGCTAAATATTATGTTGGCGATGAGGACTTTAAACTTGATGCAGGAATACTGATAATGGATGTTCAAAAGGGTTCCGGGGCGGATGTAGCAGGATTACAAAAGGGTGATATCATTACTCATATAGATGAGGTTAAGGTCAATACTATGTTAAAACTAAGGGAAGTTATCTACAATAAACTTCCAGGAGATACCGTTCAGGTTAAGTACACTAGAGGAGAAAAAACGTCTACTGCAACAGTAGGATTAATGGGGCAGGAGGAGATTTCAAGACTGTCAAATAGCATTAAAAACTAATAATCAGCGACTGGAGACGGTCGCGATTGTTTTTTAAAGGTTAGGTGGTTGGACAAGAAGAGCTATCAGTGGTAGCTCAAATATTTTTACTTACAACTTAGAACCAAAATTGCCGAAGACGCTTTTATGGAGGGATAATAATGAATATAAAAGATTTTGAATACAATCAGAAGATACAAGGCTATTATATGATTAAGAAAATAGAAGAGAGGACCTCTAAAAATGGAGGTAGCTATATTGATATAAATGTTGCCGATCAAAATAAAGATGAAGTTAATGGGAAGGTATGGAATACTCAAGGAATAGATTTAAACACATATAAATCTGGTATTTTAGTTAAAGTTCGAGGGCAAGTTCAAAAATTTAATAACAAGATGCAATTGCATATTGAAAAGATTAGATTAGTGGATCAATCGGATGATGTTAATTTTGAAGATTATATTGCAGCTGCTCCTGTATCTTCTAATCAAATGATTCGTGAGATTTATAGTTTTATCGATAAAATTACTCATCCTCAAATCAAAGAACTTACTTTGACCTTATTTAGAGATAAGGAGGACAAATTATCCTATTATCCAGCAGCCAAGACTCACCATCACAATATAAAAGGTGGGTTATTATATCATATTCGAACTATGCTAGATTTAGGTGAGAAGATTAGTTCTGCCTATGACTTTATCAATACAGACTTACTCTACGCTGGCATTGTATTACACGATCTTTCTAAAACAGAAGAGATGATAGCAGATGAGCTAGGTATTGTAGAAGATTATTCTACAGAGGGAAAGCTTCTAGGTCATATTATTCAGGGCATTACTGAAATAGATAGAGTTTGTAGAGAACTTTTCATAGATGACGAAATAAAAATGGTTCTTCAGCATATGATTTTATCTCATCATTATCATGCAGAGTATGGAAGCCCTAAAATGCCCCTGGTTCCAGAGGCAGAACTACTTCACTATATCGACTTAATCGATGCTAGAATGTATGGTATGAACAAAGCCTTATCTAATATAGAGGGTGGTACCTTCTCAGAGAAAAATTATTCATTGGAAGGGAGAAGTCTTTATAAGACGAGCTTTGATGAAAGGAACAATGGTTGAACCATCGTTGAGCGATAGTGAAATAATTGCTCCATTACTATTCAACGGATTATTCGAGAATAGTAAAAGTTTTCTTCTAAATATTGTCAGCTGAAGCTAGTCCGTTTTTCAATAAAATCTTGCGGCGCCTTCGGGTGAGTAGGTTTTCCTTTCCGTATTTTACATTATATTTTTTACCTAATAGAATTTTAATCGGAATTTTCTGAAAAATTCCTTGACATAGAATTTAGAAGGGATTAAAATAGAACTAATAATTTGATATAAGAATGCGATGACGAAGACAAAAGTACCATAAATTCAACTTTAGAGAGCTAATGTTTGGTGAAAATTAGCGTTGGGTAGGTATGCAATAGATCACTTCTGAGTACCTTGCTGAAAGTTAATGCGAGTAGGTTAAGGCGGTTTTTACCGATATATAAATAAGGGTTCAATCAGAAGATTTGACCTGAACAGAGTCAGTTTTATTTAACTGTAAACTAGGGTGGTACCACGATGTTATAAATGCCTCGTCCCTATGAGTATTAAGATGCTTATAGGAACGAGGCTTTTTTGTACAATGAGAAAGCTCACAAAAGATCTCTAGCAGTACCCCTGCGTCAAGGACACCCTTTTATAAATTATATATAGGATATATTCTATATATACTAAAACAAAATTTGGGAGGAATTATAAATGGCAAAAATGTACTATGAACAAGACTGTAATTTAGATTATCTTAAAGGAAAAAAGGTAGCAATTATTGGATACGGTAGCCAAGGACATGCACATGCTTTAAACTTAAAGGAAAGCGGCGTAGATGTTGTAGTTGGATTATACGAAGGTAGCAAATCAAAAGCAAAAGCAGAAGAAGTTGGATTAACAGTTAAAACTACTTTTGAAGCTGCAAAAGAAGCAGATATCATTATGATGTTAGTCAATGATGAAAAACAACCAATAATATACAATAACGATGTTTTACCTAATTTAACTGCTGGAAAATCTTTAATGTTTGCACATGGATTTAATATTCACTACAAGCAAATTGTACCACCAGCAGATGTAAATGTATTTATGATTGCACCAAAAGGACCAGGACATATTGTAAGAAGACAATATGAAGAAGGAAAAGGTGTTCCTTGCTTAATCGCAGTGTTCCAAGATGCAACAGGCGATGCTTTCAATCTTGGATTAGCTTATGCTGCAGGTGTTGGTGGCGCTAGAGCGGGTGTTCTAGAGACTACTTTTAGAGAAGAAACAGAAACAGATCTTTTTGGAGAGCAAGCTGTTCTTTGTGGTGGTGTAACAGAGCTTATGAAAGCTGGTTTTGAAACATTAGTAGAAGCTGGATATGAGCCAGAAAGCGCATATTTTGAATGTGTTCACGAAATGAAATTAATCGTCGACTTAATTGTAGAAGGCGGATTTGAAAAAATGAGATACTCTATCAGTGATACTGCAGAATATGGCGATTATGTAACAGGTAAAAGAATCATTGGTAAAGAATCTAGAGCAGAAATGAAGAAAGTATTAGAAGAAATTCAAAATGGAACATTTGCTAGAAATTGGTTACAAGAAAACACTGTAAACAGACCATATTTTAATGCTACAAGATCAATAGAAAAAGAACATCTAGTAGAAAAAGTAGGTAAAAAATTAAGATCTATGATGTCATGGTTGCAAAAATAATTAAACCAAAAGTTTAATTAGACTATGTTGAAGATGCTGAATGAGATATTATCTATTCAGCATCTTTTATAAAATAGGACTTTATTTCGCAAGGGTGTAATCCCCCACTTATCATTATTTTTTAAGATTTAGAAATGTAGTATGAATAGTTGTAAAGATGCAGTAGCGAATCGAATAAAAGATTTAGGGAGGTCAAATTATGGGAAAAAAGAGCGGATCTCAAATACTATTAGAATGTTTAAAAGGGCAAAATGTAGATACGATCTTTGGTTATCCAGGGGGAGCTGTAATACCCTTATTTGATGCATTATATGATGAGACAGATCATTTTAAAGTATACAGACCAGCTCATGAGCAAGGGGCAGCTCATGGAGCAGATGGATACGCTAGGGTAACAGGTAAAACAGGTGTTTGCATAGTTACTTCAGGACCAGGGGCTACGAACACCGTCACAGGAATTGCGACAGCCTATATGGATTCTATACCTATGGTGGTCATTACAGGTCAAGTTGCGAATTCTCTATTGGGAAGAGATTCTTTTCAGGAAATCGATATTACTGGAGTAACGATGCCGATTACAAAGCATAATATTCTCATTAAGACGGCTGAGGACATAGAAAAGGCAGTAAAAAAAGCCTTTGCTATCGCTAATTCTGATAGACCAGGACCGGTATTAATTGATATCCCAAAGGATGTGTTCACCACTGTAATAGATTTTGAACCTACAGATATTGAAGAAAAGGATTCTGTGTTTGCAGATACCATTAGTATTGAGGATGCTGAAAAGATAGCACATTTGATTAATTCTTCTAGTAAACCGATCATCTACGCTGGTGGAGGTGTAAAGACAGCAAATGCATCAAGCGAGATGGTTGAATTAGCAAAAAAAGCAGGAATACCTGTAGTAAATTCGCTAATGGGCTTATCTACCATTGATAGAACAGAACCTCTTTCTTTGGGGCTTGTAGGTATGCATGGCTTTAAAGAAGCTAATATCGCTGTGACAAAATGCGATTTATTTATTGCTATTGGAGCTCGATTTAGTGACCGAGTTATCGGAGATCCAAAAAAATTTGCTCAAAAAGCAAACATTATTCATTTAGATATTGATGAGACGGAAATTGACAAAAATATTGAAACGTATCTTTCATACATATGTGATGTCAAAAATTCTCTTAAAATGATAGTTGACAGTGTTGAAGAAAATAGTCGAAAAAATTGGCTGAATGAAATTCAACAAACTGAAGTTAAAAGCCACTACACATCTAAAGATTTTGTAGCAAAGAATATCATAGAAGCTATTAACGGAAAGTTTAATGAACAAGCAATTGTCGTTACAGATGTAGGTCAACATCAAATGTGGACAGCACAGTATTGGAAATTTAATCAAGATACTAAATTTGTTACTTCTGGAGGCTTGGGAACCATGGGCTTTGGTATAGGTGCTTCTGTAGGTGCTAAAATTGGTGCTCCAGAAAAACCTGTAATCCTATTTGTCGGAGATGGAGGATTTAGGATGACCTGCAATGAACTTCTGACGATTGCAAAGTTTAAATTACCTATTCTCATAGTTCTTATGAACAACAACACGCTTGGAATGGTAAGGCAATGGCAAAAGATGTTTAGCAAGAAAAGATATATGGAAACGGACAATACGGACGTAGTGGACTATATAAAATTAGCTGATGCTTATGGTATAGAAGGTATACAGGTAAATGATATGTTCGGTTTAAATGATTTTCTAAGTCATTTAAATTTAACGAAACCAGTTTTATTAGAATGTCGAATTAGTAAAGACGATAATGTTTTGCCAATCGTACCAGCAGGACAATCATTAGAGACGCTTATTTTAGAAGCCGATTAAGAGTTGTTTTTATAGAGTAAAAGGGGTGAAATAGATGCAGAAGATTCAAATATTTGATTCATCCTTACGGGATGGAGCCCAGGGGAGCGGTATATCCTATTCTCTTGATGATAAAATAAAAATAACAAAAGAGCTAGATCGACTAGGTATTGATTATATAGAAGCAGGAAACCCAGGATCTAATATTAAGGACCGTGAGTATTTTGACGCTATGAGGCAATATGAGCTAAAACATGCAACCTTAGTGGCATTTGGAAGTACTAGAAGAAAAAACATACGGGTAGAAGAGGATAAGAATGTCCACGACTTGTTATCCGCTGATACAAAAGCGATTAGTATTTTTGGAAAGAGCTGGGACTATCACGTAAAAAATGTTATTTGTACAAGTTTAGAAGAAAATATAAATATGATTTATGATACGATATCCTATTTGAAATACAAAGGGAAAGAAGTAATTTTCGATGCAGAACATTTTTTTGATGGATATAAGGCCAATCCAGAATACGCCCTTGAATCCTTAAAAGCTGCAGAAAGGGCAGGAGCAGACTATTTAGTATTGTGTGACACAAATGGGGGTTGTTTTCCTAACGAAATTTATTCCATCGTAAAAGATTTGGCAAGTATATTAAAAGTACCTATAGGCATTCACTGTCATAATGATAGTGGAGTTGCAGTAGCGAACTCCATTCTAGCTGTAAAAGGTGGAGCAAGTCACGTTCAAGGTACTTTCCTTGGAATAGGCGAAAGATGCGGAAATGCAAATCTATCCACTATTATTTCTAATTTGCAGATCAAATGGGGATATGAGTGTATTCATTCTGACAAGATAAGCCAATTGACTCCTGCAGCGAGATATATTGCCGAAGTTTCTAATATTCCATTAGATCATTCTATGCCTTATGTTGGAGCAAATGCTTTTGCACATAAGGGCGGTATGCATATAGATGGCATCATGAAGGCAAAAGGCTCCTTTGAACACGTAGAACCTGAAGTAGTAGGAAATACAAGGAGATTTCTCATGTCTGAAGTTTCAGGTAAGAATACAGTTATCAACCGAATTAATAAAGTAGATTCTTCTATAACAAAGAATTCTCCTGAAACGGCAGAAATTGTGGAATTATTAAAGAATTTAGAGGCAGATGGTTATCAGTTTGAAGGTGCAGAAGCTTCTTTTGAGTTAGTTATTAGAAAGCATCTAGGATTATACAAACCATTTTTTAAATTGGAATATTATAAGATTATTGAAGAGGCTACGGAATCCAATGGACACTGTACGGCATCTGCTATGGTAAAAGTTTCTGTTAACGACAAAACAGAAATGACAGCAGCAGAAGGAAATGGTCCCGTAAATGCGATTGATAAGGCTATTCGAAAAGTCCTAGGCTTATTTTACAGTAATCTTAAAGAATTTCATTTATCCGATTACAAGGTACGGGTTCTAGATGGAACCAATACTGGAGCAAAGGTTCGGGTATTAATTGAATCTACAGACGGAGAAGACTACTGGACTACTGTAGGAGTATCTACTAATATTATCGAAGCCAGTGTAAATGCTTTAGTAGATTCTATAGATTATAAATTAATTAAAGACCAAAAGATAAAATTAAAATAAATTATTTTTCACACAGGAGGTTGTCATCAATATGAATTATAAAATTGCCGTAATAAAAGGCGATGGAATTGGCCCAGAGGTTGTAGATTCTGCTGTTGAAGTTCTTCAATCGATTGGACAAAAATATAATCACACATTTGAATTTGAGGAAGTATTAGCAGGTGGTATTGCTTACGATACGTATGGAACTACATTGCCAGGAAAGACGTTAGAGGTAGCAAATAATAGCGATGCAGTGCTTTTAGGGGCTGTAGGTGGACCTAAATGGGATGACCTTCCTGGAGATCAAAGACCAGAAGCTGCCCTACTAGGTTTACGGAAGGGATTGGGTTTATATGCTAATTTACGACCTGCTATTCTTTTTGATTCCTTGGCAGATGCATGTCCACTAAGACCTGAAATTGTCGAAGGGGGATTAGATGTATTAGTTGTTCGAGAACTAACTGGTGGCCTTTATTTCGGCGAAAAAGGATATAAAGAAACGGAAGACATGGGAAAAGCAGCTTACGATGTGCTTATTTATTCAGAAAAAGAAATTGAGAGAATTACACGAGTTGCCTTTGACATGGCTCAAAAAAGAGGTAAAGTACTTACAAGTGTAGATAAGGCAAATATCTTAGAAAGCTCAAGACTTTGGAGAAAAACGGTTGAGAGAATTGCAAAAGAATATCCAGATGTAAGCTTAAATCACCTATACGTAGATAATGCAGCCATGCAATTAGTAAGAAATCCAAAGCAATTTGACGTTATCGTAACGGAAAATATGTTTGGCGATATTTTATCAGATGAAGCTAGTATGATAACAGGCTCTATTGGTATGTTACCATCTGCAAGTTTAGGCGAAAACAACAAGGGTATGTACGAACCAGTTCATGGATCAGCACCAGATATTGCAGGGCAAGGGAAAGCAAATCCAATCGCCACGATCATGTCTGTAGCGATGATGTTAAAGTACTCCTTTAACTTAAATGAAGAAGCAGAAAACATAGAAGCAGCTGTCAAAAAAGCATTAGACGATGGTCATCGAACATCCGACATCGTAGCAAAAGATGAAAAAGTTCTATCTACAAAAGAGATGACACAAATCATATTAGGAAATATATAAAAACTTCACGCTTCGGCGTGATTTTTTTATATGATTCGTTAGTTGGATGGGAGAATGAACAATTGTGTAACTACCGTTCAACTATTGCTAACCATCGAGCAACTACTGTTTATGCGAACATCTATTTTATTTAATTCTTTATTCTAAAAGATATAGTCTTCTCATATTAATAAATAAACAAGTTATGAGAGGGGTATAGACATGCAACAGAGAAAATTCATTTTTCTTGAAGCGATAGATTCAGGATATGCAATTCATTCCAAGAGTTTAAAGGGACATGTCCAATTAAATGAAAGCAAAGGTAAAACAATAGCTAAAGTATTTGTTGAGGGAATAAAACCTGAAGAATACGGAATAGATGTCATTGTAGAAGGGCAAAATGTAAAGAACATGGGCAAATTTAGTGGTCAAAATAAAGTAGATTACACTATTTCTCTAGAAGAAAGCTTAGAAAAGATTCAAGCTATTGCAATCTATCCTTTAAGAGATCGTAGAACCCTTGTCCTTATAGCCTATCTGGTTAAGAGAGATTCTATCAATATCAAAGAGATTCTTTATCTTAAAGGAAATCATAAAGTATCGAAAAAAAAGGATGTCTTTCAAGCTACTGAAGAGAAAGAAGAAGCTAAGGTGAAGGAGCCAGAAGTAGTTAAAGTTAAAGAGTCTATTGAAGTAGAAGAACTCAAAGAGCCTTTGGAGGCAAGAGCTACTGATGAGCCTAAAAAGGAAGAAAAAGATGAGGTCATTAATTCTGATTTACATTTTTCTGAAACTGCGGAAGAAAAGTCTATAATAGATAGAAATATTTTAAAAGAATCAATAGAAAAAAAATATGCAGACAAAATAAATGAATCTACCTTAAAATCTGAAATTCAAGGATCACATAAAACAGAAAATAAAGGGGGGATTTTTAACAATACTATTTTTTACCTGTGGGAGAATTTGGATAAGTTAGATACTATTCTTGAACTGGCAGATCCATTTAAGCAACCTATACAAAATCATAAATGGTGGTATGTTAGAGAATTTGATACAGATATTCAATATTACTGTATTTTGTATAATGGTTATTTAATGCCTATGATTTATCCATTTATGAATTATAAAAATATTCATGCTATTCCAAGAGATTGGATTTTTGGCGTGGTAACAGAAGATTCAGGGGATAAAAAGCTGCTAAAATACTTTGTCTATGGAATACCAGGAAGATTTTATATGCAAGAGCAACCTTTTAGAGGCAGTACAGGATATTTGTATTGGCAATCTGAAGATGTAGTAAAAAGCGAACCCATGGGCTATTGGCTACTCTATGTAGATGTACATACAGGAAAGATTGTCATCCCAAGAAGACCAGTAAAGCCACCACTGAGCAAGCAAATTATACATAATAATATGTAATAAGTAAACGCTAACCCTGTGACAAGAACTGTCACAGGGTTTTTTTGAAAAAGTTGGTTAGGTAGAAAGATTAAACTCACCTAAAAATGAGATTATATCTTATATCTAATAATTTTTTATAAAAAAAATTATTAATAAAAATTGGTAGCATATTTAGTCCTCGATTTTATCACAATAATACTATCAACTGAAAAGAAGGAGGACATAAATAATATGAACAAGAAATTTATAACTGTAGTAACAATCGTTTCTTTAGTAGCTTTATTAGGTGTTGGATGTACTACGAATACAGATGATGCTACAAAAAATAATACTACAAGAAACAATTCTTATGGTGAAGGTATGTATAATGTAGATGATTCTAATATTAATGGCAGACAGAGGGATTTTGTAAATCAGTATGACACTAATTCCAATTACGACGGGCTAGGTAATTCTAATGGTATAGATGAGATGGTGCGCAATAACGGAGCTAGTAATTATAATTACCGCACATATAATAATGGAAATACAAATAACAATGGAACAAACAACAACTATAGAAATTCTGCATTAGGCGATTCAAATTTAACAAATCGTATTGAAGAAATCTGTAATAGAAAAGATGAAGTTGACGATTCCACTGTTGTAATCAATGATGATACTTGTTACGTAGGTTTGGATTTAGATAAGGATCAGTTAAGTGAAAAAACAAAAGAAACCCTTTCCAACGAAATAAAAAGAGAAGATCCAAGCATTACTAAAGTGTACTTTACAAAAGATCGGGATAAAATAGAAGAATTTATTGATGATATAGGCAATACTATTAATGTAGATTGGAATAAATTAGAGAACGTATTTAGATAATTATTTAAACGCGAAGAATAAAATGCCTTCGCGTTTTTATTTAACTAGGAAATTTCTATTTTTATATGAAGTTAAATCTTTGGCCTATAAGATTTTATTCTAACACTGGTAACTGGTGCTAATCACTGATGGCTAAATTGTGGTCAGTACTTTCTTGTATTATACCTCTCTTATTATAGATGGATAATTATTAAAAAAGTAGTGCAGATTTATGCTAAAATAGATTAAAAGAGTATTTATAAAGTGTTTTATGGATATAATGTAAAAAAACTGCAAACAATAAATAGAATTTGTTATTGACATGGTTTACATGAATCTGTTATAATATTTTAATTTGACTTATTCAATTTGATGTGTTATAATTTTAAAATAGAGGTGATTGAATGAGCAAGAATATGACTATATCTGAAATTAAAGAAGGATTGTCATCGTATGTAGGTCACAGAGTAATGTTAAAAGCAAGCAAAAGTCGAAAAAGAGTTGTTATAAAAGAGGGAATAATAGAAGGAGCATATCCTAGTATATTTGTTATCGAAGTTGAGGAAGAAAACAAAAGTCCAAGGAAGATGTCATTTTGTTATTCAGACTTATTAACTCGTAATGTAGAATTAACATTATGTGATAGCGAACAGAATATAGTATATGGATAAAGATACGCAGAAACGGCTAAAGATTCATACGCACCAGCGAATGACCTTATCCATTCTAAAAGAGCTACCATTGGTGGCTCTTTTTATCTTTAAGTAAGCAACAAAACTCTTGCATTTCTCTTATAGTATATGTATAATTATAAGAAAATATGCAACAATATTCATATTTAGTAGGGGATTAAGCTTTATGTATGAATATTAATGTATATTATGCATTGATAGGGAGAGGATCAATATGGCGATAAATTTAAAAAATAGGGATTTACTAACATTGAGAGATTATTCTCAAGATGAAATAAATCATTTGTTAGATCTTGCATTAAGCCTTAAAAAGAAAAAGTTATTAGGTATACAAGATAAGAGATTATCGGGAAAAAATATCGTGCTGATTTTTGAGAAGGCATCTACAAGAACCCGTTGTTCTTTTGAGGTAGCAGCTTATGATGAAGGTGCGAATGTAACGTATCTGAGTAATAGTCAAATGGGAAAAAAAGAATCTCTTGAAGATACCGCTAGAGTATTGGGTCGCTTTTATGATGGCATTCAATTTAGGGGATTTAAACAAGAAACCGTTGAACAATTAAGCCAATACTCAGGAGTACCAGTATGGAATGGCTTGACAGATTTATATCATCCTACTCAAATATTAGCTGATTTTCTAACAATAAAGGAACAGGTCAATAAACCATTAAAAGACGTAAAAATTGTTTACATAGGTGATGCTCGAAATAATGTGGCAAATTCGCTGATGATTGGTGCAGCAAAGATGGGGATGAAGTTTGTAGAAGTAGCCCCTAAGGAATTGTATCCAGATGAAGCGCTACTAAAAGATATGAAAGAAGTAGCAACTAAAAGTGGGGGAACCATTGAAATAACCGACAATATAGAAGAAGGTATAAAGGATGCAGATGTCCTTTATACGGATGTTTGGATTTCTATGGGTGAAGAGAAAAAAGAAGAAGAGCGAATTAAATTACTACTTCCATATCAGATTACAATGGATACTATAAAGAAAACAGGAAATAAAGACGTGATTTTTTTACACTGCCTCCCTTCCTTCCATGACTTAAATACAGAGTTCGCACAGTATGTCTACGAAAAATACGATATCAAAGAAATGGAAGTAACAGATGAAGTCTTTAGAAGTCACTATTCAAAAGTATTTGACGAAGCAGAAAATCGCATGCACACAATTAAAGCAGTCATGGTAGCTACTCTTTGATTATCGCAAAGGCAACGATCCAAGCGGCTGTCCGCGTAACCATGGAAAACTTGCGAAGCGTATTTCTTGTGGTTGCCAAGCAATACATCACTTTATGTGATAAAAATCTAGTGACTAGCAGCTAAAAATGACCAAACAATAAAAAACTTTATTGTTTGGTCATTTTTTGTCCCCCTCCTTAATAAATATATTAAGAAATAAATTATCGTGAAAATATTAAGGGGGAAATAATATGCCTTTTGAATTGGTTAGAGAATACATTACTCTAGATCAAGAAGTAAATGCTTTTAATACACAGACAAGTTTAGAAGAAATTATAAAGATACCGGACTTTAAACCTAATATGAGAAGTATTCTCCACATTAATGGAGAAGTAGATCCATCTTCTCAAATCATTGAAGGAAATGTACTGAATATTGAGGGAGACGTAAATTACAAAGTGTATTATGTAGCAGAAGGTGGTTATTTAGATTGTGCGGAAGTTGTGGCGCCTTTTGAGTATTCAGCAGAACTTAGCGATTTAGAAGGAGACGTAGAGTGTCTCATCAAAGCCAATCTTGAGCATGTAGATTATCGAATTACAAATAGCCGTAAAGTAAATATTCGAAGCATCATTCAGGTTGAGGGCAAGATGATTAAAAAGAGCAATTTCCCTCTTTTAGCAGATGTAAAAGAAATGGCCAATATTCAAAAATTACAAGACAAAATCACCATTACCGTATCTGCACTAAAAGATATGGAGGAATTATCTTTTAATGAATCCGTTACTATGGATGAAAAAGATGAATTGTCATTAAAGGTTATTGACAGCTCGTTTGTTTTTTCGGAAATGAAGTCAAGTAAATCTCCTAGTGGAGTACTAATTACTGGAAAAGTAAATATTGATACTTTATATTCAGAAGATACAGAGGAAAGAAAAGAATATAAAAATATTCACCATAGTGTGAATGTTAGCCAATTTATTGAAAAATATGGAGTAGAAAATATTGATGATTTCTTCTATGCACCCCAAATTAAAAGTCAGAACATTGACTTTGCATTAGATCCAGAAACAGAATTACTGTCTTTAAATTATGACTTTGTAGTCAGCACAGATATTACTTTCTATGAAAATGTAGAAATTGAAAACATACAAGACTTATATAGCCCAGAAGTTAAAAGCAATATTGAAAAAGAGGTTATAAAGACTTATTGCTTAACAGAAGATTTTCAAGGTGATATAACAATCAGCGACGAAATCACTTTTGAAACAGAAATGCCTGTAGAAAAAATATTATTATCTGATGCCCAAGTATTAGTTAGCTCTAGCGAAATAGCAGATAATCAGTTGAAAATTGATGGGGTACTTAAAACATGCTTTCTTCTATCTGAAATAGAAATGATTGAAAAAGTAGAACAGGAAGTTCCATTCTCTTACAGTATAGACATTAAGAGCGATGAGCAGGAATTATTTGATTTTGATATTGCTGTAGATCAACTAGAATCTACTTTAAGAGGTAATTCTATTGGAGTAGAATCAAATATCGTAGTAAAAGGAAACTTCTTTAAGAAAATCAAATTAAACTTAGTAAAATCAGTAAATGAAGTAGAAGAAGAGGAAGCAGAAGAAATAGGCGAATTTTATACCATTAAAGCTCACTACAAGCAACCACAAGAAAGCCTATGGGAAATTGCTAAAGTCAACAGCACTACAGTAAATAAATTATTGACGGATAATAAATTAGACGAGGAAGAGCAAGTTGCAGATTATGAGCCGTTGCTGATATTAAAGTAGAAAGTAGACAGCGTTCGCCCGTAATAAGCCACTATTTGTGGCTTGTTTTTATATTACAACAGCAGTAGCTAACAATTGCTCAGCTACTGCTCAACGCGTGAAAGAGTTGCCTTGATCTTAAAGCAATACCCAGATGGTGGGTATTAGAAACTAGCGACTAGCAAAATATGAATTCACCTCGCCACCTAAAATGATAATCGTACTCGAAAAATACAGCCAAACGAGTAGTGCAAAAAATCCGCCTAGACTTCCATATAGAGTAGAATAACTATTATTGTAGTTGTTTACGTAATAAGCAAATAATGTAGAGGCTATTGTCCAGCTGACAGTAGTAAATATGGCGCCTCCAATGACATCTTTAAATTTTAACTTATAGCTTTTGCAGCTGGGTGCGTATTTATAAATAAAAGAAAAAGTTACCACTGAAAAGAGTATGGTGATGATATATCTTATATAAACCCAAATAACATTAAAATTACTATGAATTCCTAAAAAATCAAACACCATCTCACCGATTACCCTTCCAAATACCAAAGAAAAAAGCATAAGCACCAAGGTAAGTACAAATAAAAGAGTAAAAATCAGGGACAAGGTATATAAGTGAAAAAATTTCCGACACTCATCCTCACAATAGGCTTTGTTTAATGCCACGATTAAAGCGCGAACACCTTTTGATGCAAAGTACAGAGCAAGTAATAGAGACATAATATTAATAGGCTCAGCAGATAATACCTCTGAGAGAATAGAGGTAACAGTAGTATAAGACGGACTAGGCAGCACCGATTTTAAATAGGTGTAGAGATCTTGCGTAGGCAAGTTAAAACTCCCTAAGATAGTAAAGATAAATATCAAAAGAGGGATAAAAGACAATAGCAAAAAGTAAGATGTTTGAGCTGATAAATAAGCAAAGTCATTTTCTTTATAATTTGTGTACATATATTTAAAAAGTTTCATAACAATTCTCCTTACCCTATATTTTTAAGCTTTATTTAAGAATTATACCTTAAAATACTACATATCAACACTAAGGTTATCCCCCTATAATAATCTTTATGTGCAATGGAAAAGGTCGGCGAAGGCTGGCCTTTTCTTGCTTTTTGGGGAAAGTGGACGGTTGATATTAAATAATTAAGTTTTAATGAACAATGAAGAATGAGTAGTGAACATTGAACAGTACAAATATGCGAGTTTTATTAGTCTTTTAAATTGTTCATTATTCACTGTTCAATATTCATTGTTCACTGCGACATAAGTCGCATATTTGACCACCTGACCACCTTAAAAAAACAATATTAGTAACAGCATAAATTTTTTTCCTAAACTGGCAAATACTAAACCATATGCTTTAGAAAGAGGGTTTGGATTTGAAGAAAATAACGGGATTGTTGCTTTTTGTTTTGCTGTTTTGCACTGCTTGCGCATCAGGGAATACAAAATCTCAAGGTGATAAAGAAAAAGAATACACCTTTTTAATTTATATGAATGGCTCTGACCTAGAGAGCGAATATAGTGCAGGGACTGAAGACTTGTATGAAATGATGAAAGTAGGTTCAAATGACAATATAAACATCGTTATTGAAACAGGGGGCACAAATAAGTGGAATAACTACTATATAGACCCTAGCCAAAATCAAAGATGGCTAGTACAAAAGAGCAATATGACACATTTGGCAGACTTAGGTCAAAAGAATATGGGCGATGGGGATACCCTAAGAGACTTTATCACTTGGGGAGTAGAAAATTATCCTGCACAAAAACATGTCTTGATCTTATGGAATCATGGTGGTGGAGCAATATCGGGATTTGGATACGATGAAAAGTATAATTATGATACACTTCTTTTAGCAGAATTAAGACGAGGTCTAGATGAAGCGTATAAGACTACAAATAAAAAACTAGAGATTATCGGATTCGATGCTTGCTTGATGGCTTCTTTAGAAACGGCTAATATGGCAGCGCCTTATTCTAATTATCTTGTGGCTTCAACGGAATTAGAGCCGGCTATGGGTTGGGAATATAGCTCCTTTTTAAAAGAAGCCGCTAAAGGCAATATAGATAAAATTGAACTTGGTAAAGCCATTGCAGATGGATTTAATAAAGATGCTCAAGCCAGATCTCAAGGGGACTTTGTCACTTTATCCATCATCGACTTAAGAAAAACAGACGAATTAACCAAGTCCTTTGAAAAATTTATAGGCAAAGCCAGCGAAACCATAACCGATTTAGGGACCTTCAATCAGATTTCCAATAGTGTAAGCAGATCTGAATCCTATGGTGGACAATCTCCTGAAGAGGGATATAGCAATATGATTGATTTAGGAGACTTAGCAAAAAACTTAGATTCTCAGTATGCAGAGGATAAGGAACGTATTATTGAAGACGTAAGAGATGCGGTGGTTTATCAAGTAAAGGGAAAATCTAAGCAGGATAGTAGCGGGATATCGGTCTATTTTCCTTATTACAATAAAGAAAACCTCGTATATGAGCTACCAATATATCAAACCATAGGCTTTTCAGAAGAGTATAATCAATTCTTAAGCAGATATACAGAAGTAGCGTCAAATGACCAAACAGGAGTAGAGCTAGCAAGTGAAAGTATCCAAAATAGAGGTGGAAATTATCGTCTAGCAGTAAAAGAAGAAGATGCAAGGAATGTCAGCAATTCCGTGCTAGTATTAGGAGAAGAAATAGACGAAGAACAAATTTTATTATATGGTGGTAATCCTAAGACAATATACGACGAAAAAATAGGACAATTAGAGGTAGACTTTAATAATAAATGGATGAGCTTAAATGGTCATTTAGTATATACTTGTCCGACAAATATTCAAGAGGATTATATTATCTATTCTCTTCCTGTGATCCTCAACGAAGAATATGCAAATATAAGAGTAGCTAAGTATGAAGACGAAGAGGAATACAAAATCATAGGAGCGTGGCACGGAGTTATACCAGAAAGCATGGCAGTAAGAAAAGAGACGATTCCTATAAATCAAGGGGATGTGATTAAGCCTTTATTTAAAATCTACAATACAAACACAAAAGAAACAGAAGATGTCCAAGGAAAACCCTTTATAATAAAAGAAAAACCACAAATTCAATTGATGGATTTACCGAACAAAGATTTTGTTATAGGTTTTTGTATCGATGATTATGCATTAAATCAACGATATTCAGAATTTGTGCCAATTGTTGAATAAGGTGGTCAGGTGGTAAGCATTAAGGTGGTAAGGTGGTAAGCATTAAGGTGGTAAGCAAAAGCACCTGTGCCACCATTAGTCGTTTAAGGGTGGAGCGACAAGGGCGTAGTTCCCTACACTATTTCATTTTAAGACGAGTCAAGGTTTTTCTTACCACCTTACCACCCTACCACCTGGTACCTCTTTTACATAAAACTCAGAACTTACAACTAAAGTGTAAAGCTTCTGTAAAATGGTATTTTATCTCAAAATCTTATGATATAATCAACTAAAATCTACTACTAGGAGGAACAATTTTATGAAGAAAAAATTCATTGCTATATTTTTATTTGCTATGTTATCTTTAAACTCTGCTACGGTATTTGCTGACGCGGCTGCAGGAGATGTCATCGTCACATTAGGCGATAACTTGACAATAACTGAAAAAGAAGCCATATTAGCAGAATTCAACCCACCGGAAAATGCACAGATGATCGTTACTACCAATGCAGAAGAACACAAGTATTTAGGAGATGTAGTTCCAGCAGGAAAGATTGGAAAGAACGCTATTTCTTCTGCTATGATTACTTATACGGAAAAGGGCAGTGGTATCAAAGTGACTACTAGTGATAAAATTACTTATATTACAGAACAGACCTATATCAATGCTTTGGTGACAGCTGGAGTAGAAGACGCCGATATCCAAATTACAGCACCTAAAAATGCATCAGGTACAGCAGCTTTGACGGGGATTATGAAGGCTTATGAAGTATCTACAGGTGAAGTCATCGACGAGGATGTAAAAAAGGTAGCCAATGAAGAGATGATTCGTACAGCCGAATTAGGTGAAGAAATAGGTGACGAAAAAGCTACAGAAATTATCAATGAAATCAAAAGAGAAATCGCCGAAAAGAATCCTAAGACAAAAGAAGAAGTGCGAGACATCGTTATCAATATTGTCAATAATTTTAATATTAGCTTAAGTGACGCACAAATCGAAAAACTAGTCGCTTTATTTGATAAAATGAAGGGCTTAGATATCGACTGGAACCAAGTATCCAATCAAATTGAAAATATTGCAGGCAAAGCCTCTGATTATTTGTCCTCAGAAGAAGGTCAGGGATTCTTGCAAGGTGTAAAATCTTTCTTTAATGGATTAATAGATTGGATTGCATCCCTATTTAAATAAGCCAATAGCCATAAGTGATGATGTCAATACACATCATCACTTATATTCTTGTATAGAAAAAAGTATTGTTCTACTAAGATTTTTATTGACAATTTCCATACGCTCATGTAGAATATGTGTAATAAAAAATTACTTTTAACTTGGTACGAGATACTGGGAAGGTATATATAATAGGATTCTTAGACTTATTATGCCTCTTTGTATCTACAAGAGAGGCTTTTTTGTGCCTAAGAAAGCTTTATTTATTGTAAGTCTTGAGTTAAGTACAGTAGTTTATAACAGTTGTACGGTTGGATGGGAAAACCTTAAGCCACTATTCGTGGCTGATTGGATTTTGCTGATCACCTGGGGCAATACCTAGTTTATCTCACACAAGCGAGAGAAATTAGGTATTGCCCCCCGCCAAAGTTGGCGAGGTTTGTAGCGATAGAAAGAAGCTAGATGCCCGCAACCTACGGCTGACCACCCGACCACCTAAAAGATGAGGAGTGAAACCTATGTTAAAGGGAAAACATTTCATAGAACCACACGATTTTGATTTAAACGAATTAGATAGTATTTTCAGGTTAGCTGATAAGATTATTGCAAATCCTAATGAGTACTTAGACATTTGCAAAGGTAAATTATTGGCTAGCCTTTTTTTTGAGCCATCTACTAGAACTAGATTTAGTTTTGAATCGGCGATGCTTCGATTAGGTGGTCAGATTATAGGATTTGACGATCCTGGCAATTCCTCTACTGCTAAAGGAGAGTCCTTTGGAGATACGATCCAAACAGTAGGTTGTTATGCGGATATTGCAATTATTCGCCACCCTAAGGAAGGTACTGCCAAGCTGGCTACCAAATATACTGAGGATATGCCTATTATCAATGCTGGAGATGGAGGGCACCAGCATCCAACACAGACATTGACGGATTTATTGACTATTAGAAACTTAAAGGGAAGTTTGAGTAATCACGTTGTAGGCCTTTGTGGAGACCTTAAGTTTGGTCGAACGGTTCACTCTATTGTAAAGGCTTTAAACCGATACAGCAATGTGAAGTTCATCTTTATCTCACCTGAAGAATTGACGATCCCTCAGTATATAAAAGAGGAACTCTCTAATACGAGCTATACAGAAACCAGCAATTTAGAAAATGTCATCGATCAAGTAGACATACTATACATGACCAGAGTACAAAGAGAGCGCTTTGTTAGTGAGTTTGAGTACCAAAGATTAAAAGATTATTACATTCTAGATAAAGAAAAATTACAAAGGGCTAAAAAGGATATGATCATCATGCATCCATTGCCAAGAGTCAATGAAATAGCAAAGGAAGTAGATCGCGATAAACGAGCAGTATACTTTAAACAGGCCAAATTCGGCATGTACGTCCGCATGGCTCTAATTATCAAATTACTAGGCTTGGAGGGGTAAATATGATAAATGTATCAAAAATCAAGAAGGGAATCGTTATTGATCATATCGAATACGGTCATGGATTTCAAATTTTTAAACAGCTAAAACTTCACGAAATAGAAGATGTAGTAGTAATCCTTCGAAATATTCCAAGCAAAAAAATGGGTAAGAAGGACTTGATAAAAATAGAGACAGACTTAGATCTTAACTTTGATATACTAGGTCTAATGGATCCTAATGCTACAGTCAATATTGTAGAAAATGGAGAGATTAAATCTAAAATCAAACTAAGTCTACCTAAGAAAGTATACGGTACCCTAAAATGCAAAAACCCAAGGTGTATCACAAATTGTGAAGAAGTGCCGACAATTGAATTTACTTTAGTTGATTGTAAGAAAAAGGAGTATAAATGTGAGTATTGCGATGCGAGAACACATTTGTAAATAGGTGGTTAGGTCAAATCCACCATTGCAGAATAACCTGCTGATTTCACTTAGAACTTAAAACTCAAACGGAGGTATGAGGATGATTATAAATAATGTAGAGATTGTAGACCAATATGGTCGAAGGAAGGGAAATATTCTTGTTAAAGACGGGATTATTGTAGACACGAACGTTAAGGGGAATTATGAAAATCACCAAGTTATTGATGGTTCAGATTATACCCTTATGCCTTCTTTTATTGATATGCACACTCACCTTCGGGATCCGGGTTTTGAGTATAAAGAGGATATGGAAACGGGTATGAGAGCAGCTTTAAAGGGGGGATATACCCATTTGGCGGCTATGGCCAATACCAATCCGATTACGGACAATTTTGAAATGGTTGTAGAGAACCTTTCAAAGAGTAAAGAGCTTAATTTATGTAATCTCACTCAAATATGTGCTTTGACGAAAGACTTTGGAGAGGAATTCGTTGATTTAGAAAAAATAATAGCTGTCACAAAGGTGTTTTCAAACGATGGAAAGACTGTTGCAGGTGAAGATATCATGAGGGAGGGCTTAAAACGATCTAAGGAGTTAGGGTTTGTTCTTGCCACTCACTGTGAACCAGAGGTTGAAATCGTAAAAAGAGATTTAAATATATTAAGAGAAGTACCTGGAAATCTGCACATTTGCCATGTGAGTGAAAAAGAAACCCTGAATCTTATTCGAAAAGCAAAAAAAGAAGGTCTACATTTTACTTGTGAGGTAACTCCTCATCATGTATTTGATAACGATGTAGATTACAAGGTCAGCCCACCCTTCGGGACAAGAGCAGATCGTCAGGCTCTCATAGAAGGCATTAAAGATGGAATCATCGATTTATGTGCTACGGATCACGCTCCTCATTCTAAAGAGGACAAAGAAAAGGGCTCCCCTGGAATCAGCAATATAGAGGTGGCTTTTTCTATGTACTGGAAGGTGTTTCATGAAGAAAATATTCCACTAGAAAAGTTGAGCCAAATGATGAGTTACCAGCCAGCGAAAATTCTTGGTTTGAACTGTGGTGAAATAGTTGTCGGTAGAGAAGCCAATGTAGTGCTAATCGATGAAAATAAAGAGACCACTATAGATATAAAGGGTTTTGTTTCGAAATCCAATAATAACCCTTTCCACGGGCGTAAAGTTAAGGGGAAGGTAATGATGACTATAAAAAGAGGAGAAGTTATATATGATAATCGATAGATTGTATCAAGAAGCCATAGAAAAGAGCCCCATATGTTTAGGTTTAGATTCACAAGAATCTTATTTTCCACAGTATTTTTCAGATAAGAAAATAAGCATTGGAGAAAAGCTCTTTTTGTTTAATAAAAATATTATTGATCACACTTTAGACTTAGTAGCTTGTTACAAGGTTCAAGTAGCCTACTATGAAGCCTTAGGATTAGAAGGGATGGAGGCTTACTCTAAGACTCTTAACTACATCAAAGAGGTAAATAAGATCTCTATTGCAGATATAAAGAGAGGAGATATTTCTGCAACAGGGCAGATGTACGCTAAAGGACATTTTACAGGAGATTTTGAGGCGGACATGTTAACTATAAACGCCTATATGGGAGAGGACGCTGTATCTCCTTACTATCCGTATATCGAGGAGAGTGGAAAGGGTCTATTTATACTCTTAAAAACCTCTAATTCAAGTGCAAAGGAAATACAAGATATAAATTGCAATGGAAGGCCCTATTACGAGCATATGGCAAAGCTCATTGAAAAGTGGGGTAATCGATTTTTAGGAGACTCTGGTTTTAGCTCTATAGGTGCAGTAGTAGGTCTTACTTATCCAAAAGAATTTGAAGTCATTCAAGAGCTTTTACCAAAGACCTTTTACTTGGTGCCTGGTTATGGAGCCCAAGGAGGAAAAGGTGAGGATATAGGTAGAATACTTAAGAAAAGCAGATGTGCAGTAATTAATTCTTCTAGGGGGTTAATTACTGCCCACAAGGGTATAAATGAAGGAGAAAACTGCTGGGATGAAATTAGAAGGGCTACCCTGCGAATGAAGGAGGATTTAGAAGCTTGGCTATAGTTGTAGAAAATGTCTGTGTACAAGATAATATGTACTCTTTAAGTGTTGAGTATTCAGGAAGTTGCAAAATGGGCCAGTTTTTTATGCTGCGATGTTGGGATTTTGAACCACTTTTATCAAGACCTATTAGCATTTATGATTTTCAAGATGGTATCGTAAAATTTTTGTACCAAGTAATGGGCAAAGGAACGGAAAAGTTATCAAAACTTAAAGCAAAAGATCAAATTACCCTTCAAGGACCCTATGGAAATGGATTTCCTTATTTACAGGAGGAGAATATTACCCTCGTAGGTGGTGGAATGGGCATTGCACCACTACACTACGCAGTAAAAGAACTATATAGAATCAATCCTACTAGACACATGGAAATTTACCTAGGAGCTCGAGAGGAAAACCCAATAATAGAGCAGTTTAAAGAAGAATTTCCAAATGTAAAGGTCAATATAGGAGGTATCATAACAGAAGATATAGAGTATAAAAAAGACCACGTGATCTTTACCTGTGGACCTGAAATTATGATGAGAATCATTTCGGAGGAAGGTAAAAGTCAAGGAATTGTGGTATACGCCTCTGTAGAAAAGAGAATGGCATGCGGTGTTGGCGCTTGCTTAGGCTGTACATGTAAGACGACAAAAGGTAATAAGAGAACCTGTAAAGATGGTCCAGTGTTTTTAGGGGAGGAAATCTTATATGAGTAGATTAGAGACAACGTTTATGGATACCCTGCTGAAAAACCCCGTAGTCGTAGCATCTGGAACCTATGGATACGGAGAAGAGTACGTAGATTATTACAATCCAGCACTTTTAGGTGGCGTTTGTAGTAAAGGAATTACCCGCTATCCAAAGCTTGGAAATGATGGCATACGGTTGTGGGAGACCCCAAGTGGTCTATTAAACAGCATCGGATTAGAAAACCCAGGTATTGAGACTTTTATAGAGAAGCATTTAAAAAAGATGAACTTACTAAATACGGCGGTAATCGTTAATGTAGGCGGTAATACTATAGATGAATACTTAGAGTCTGTGGAGCTTTTAAATGATTGCAATATTGATTTTATTGAGTTAAACATCTCTTGCCCTAATGTAAAGGTAGGGGGGATGGCGTTCGGCATAAAGGCAAAATCTGCGGCAAAGGTTGTATCTAAGGTTACAAATATAAGCAAGCATAAGATTATGGTTAAATTATCACCAAATGCAGAAAATATCGTAGAAATGGCAAAAGCTTGTGAAGATAACGGAGCAGATGGACTCTCCTTAGTAAACACCTTTCAAGGAATGGCAATTGATATACACAAGAAAAAAGCAGCCTTTGATAATCTATACGCGGGATTATCTGGACCAGCTATAAAGCCTATTGCCCTTCGAATGGTCCATCAAGTATACAAAAATGTCAATATCCCTATCATGGGCTTAGGAGGAATAAGCACCTGGCAAGATGCACTAGAGTTTATTATGGCAGGAGCTACAGCCATCCAAATAGGAACAGCCAACTTTATCAATCCCATGACGCCTATAGAGATTATAAGAGGATTAGAGGAGTATTGTGTGAAGAATGATGTGGAGAGTGTTGGGGAGTTAGTGGGAATTGTTTAAGCTCAGGTGGTAAGGCGGACAGCAAATATACGACTTACGTCGCAATAAACAATGTATTGAGGCACTTGAACAAATCGCATATTTATACTCTTCTATGTCTATTGAAGCTTTTGTGCTTCGAACAACTGTTTAACCATCGTTCCACTATTGTTCTTATACTTACAGCGTAGAACTTAGAATTACAAAGGAGGAAAAATAATGAGTCAAAAAATCATTAATATATTAAAAGAAACAGGTGCGTTTTTGGAAGGGCATTTTTTATTGTCTTCCGGTAAACACAGTGGAGGATATGTACAGTGTGCCAAGGTACTTCGGTTTCCGGATAAGGCAGAAAAGGTACTAAAACCCGTAGTAGAACAATTAAAAAATGTAAAGATCGACAAAGTCATTGGACCTGCAATGGGTGGCGTGGTTGTATCTTATGAAGTAGGGCGGCAATTAGGTAAAGAAAGTTTATTTACAGAGAGAAAAGATGGCGTAATGGAACTTAGAAGAGGGTTTGAGATTGTTCCTGGAGACAAGGTGATTATTGCGGAAGACGTAGTAACTACCGGAAAATCAACCATTGAAACAAAAGAAGCCCTAGAAAAGCTAGGGGCAGAAGTAATAGGCGTTGCCTGCATTGTAAAGCGAGTGAAAGAAGACATAGGCATGCCAATTTACTGTGCTGTGGATTTAAATATTGAGGTTTATGATTCAGAGGATTGTCCAATCTGTTCAACGGGACAAGAATTAGTAAAGCCAGGCAGTAGAGATATGAAAAAATAATAGGAGGGTTCTATGAAAGCGTATTTGCAATTAGAAAATGACATTACTTTTGAAGGTAGAGCATTTGGTAGAGTAGGAGATATTGTGGGAGAGGTTGTATTCAATACTAGCATGGCAGGATACCAAGAGCTTATAACAGATCCATCCTACTATGGACAAATCCTTACTATGACCTATCCTCTAATAGGAAACTACGGCATTAATTTAGAAGACGATGAATCAGATGGTCCGAAAATTAAAGGGCTAATTGTACGAGAAAAATGCGATTTTCCTAATAATTTCAGATGTGAGCTGGATTTAGAAGGCTATTTAAAATACAACAATATTATGGGTTTAGAGGGTATTGACACCCGTGCGCTTACGAAAATCATACGAAGAAATGGAACTCTTAGAGGACTTATTAGCCTTTGTAGATTACCTCATACAAAATTAATGGACATGCTAGATGGCTATAATAATTCAAAAGCTGTAGACATGGTTAGCACAAAAGAAACGTATACTATTGAAGGATCAGGAAAAAATCTCGCAGTTATTGATTTTGGTATCAAGAACACAATCCTCCAGACACTAAAAGATAAAGGCTTAAAGATTACTGTGTTTCCAAGTAATACTTCTGTAAGTAAAATATTAAGTTCAAATCCTCAAGGCTTATTCTTATCTAATGGGCCTGGAAACCCTAAAGATTATCCCGAAATTATTGAGAATGTAAAAGCACTCCTTGAAAAGCTACCAACTATGGGCAATGGTTTAGGTCATCAGTTTATTGCTTTGGCATTAGGTGGTGATACAGAAAAGCTAGCCTTTGGCCATCGAGGATCCAATCATCCAGTAAAAGATGTTTACAAAGACAGATCTTATATAACGTCTCAAAATCATGGCTATGTAGTCAGCAAAGTTCCAAAAGATATGGAAATTACACATATCAGTCTTAATGATCAAACTATTGAGGGATTAAGACACGAGACAAAGCCTATACTATCCGTACAATTTCAACCAGAAGCATATCCTGGAACAGAAGATACGATTGATATTTTTGACGAATTCATAGAACTATTGTAGGAGGAAATTATGCCAAAAAGAGATAATATAAAAAAGGTATTAGTAATTGGATCCGGTCCCATTGTAATTGGCCAAGCAGCAGAATTTGACTATTCTGGAGCGCAAGCTTGCCAATCTTTGATGGAAGAAGGCGTAGAAGTAGTTCTTGTTAACAGCAATCCGGCTACGATTATGACCGATAAAGGAATGGCCCACAAGGTTTATATTGAACCAATTAATGTAAAGACTATAGAAAAGATCATTGAAATAGAGAGACCAGATAGCATAATAGCTGGAATGGGTGGACAAACAGGGTTAAATATTACATTAGAGCTTCACGATAAAGGAATCCTAGACAAATACGGAGTAATGGTTATAGGTACATCTATTGAGTCCATAAAAAAGGGAGAAGATCGAGAGTTATTTAGAAAACTTATGGAGGAAATTCATCAGCCTATTATTGAAAGCACAACGGTATCTAATTTAGATGACGCATTACAATATGCAGAACAAATTGGCTATCCCGTAGTGGTTCGACCTGCCTATACTCTAGGTGGATCTGGTGGGGGAATTGCTGAAGATGTAAATGAGCTTAAAGAAATTGCTTCAAAGGGATTGCACCTAAGTAGAGTGGGGCAAGTGCTTATTGAAAAAAGCATAAAAGGCTGGAAAGAAGTAGAATACGAGGTCATACGAGATGGCAAGGGAAACTGTATTGTGGTGTGTAATATGGAAAATGTTGACCCTGTAGGAATTCACACAGGTGACAGCATCGTAGTGGCTCCAACCCAAACTTTAAGCAGTAAGGAATGCCAGATGCTTCGTAAGGCATCTTTAGATATTATTAGCGCTATTGGCATAGAGGGGGGATGTAATGTACAGTTTGCCCTTCACCCAAAAAGCTTTGAGTATGCAGTTATTGAAATTAATCCAAGAGTAAGCCGCTCATCTGCTCTAGCTTCAAAGGCAACAGGGTATCCTATTGCAAAGGTAGCATCAAAAATAGCACTAGGATTCCCATTAGATGAAATTAAAAATGCCGTGACCAAAAAGACTTTTGCATGCTTTGAACCAAGTATAGATTATGTAGTAGTAAAAATTCCAAAATGGCCTTTTGATAAATTTTACGGAGCCGATCGAAAATTAGGCACCAAGATGATGGCTACTGGTGAGGTAATGGCCATAGGCAGCAGTTTTGAAAGTGCACTTTTAAAAGGGATTCGATCCTTAGAATTAAAACAGTACTCATTAGATCATAAAGGTGTGAAAAAATACTCTCTGCAAGAGCTTAGAGAGAAAGTTATGTACCCTAATGATGAGAGATTGTTTTATTTAGCAGAAATGCTCCGAAGAGGATACCGAGTCGTAAAATTATCGGAAGAGACGGGTATGGATGAATTTTTTATCAATAAAATTAAGTTTATCGTCGACGAAGAAGAGCAATTAAAGAATACCAAGTCTCAAGATTTGACGGAAGAAAAATTGACTGATTTAAAAATCAAAGGATTCTCTGATAAGGGTATTGCTGACCTGATGGGAATTTCTCCTAATGAAGTATATGAAATGAGAGATATGTGGGGAATTCGCACCTCGTACAAGATGGTAGACACTTGTGCTGGTGAATTTGATGCGATCTCTCCATACTATTATTCTACCTATGACAAAGAAGATGAAGTAGAAGTATCTGAAAATAAAAAGATAATTGTCATAGGCTCTGGTCCAATACGAATTGGTCAAGGCATTGAATTTGACTACTGTTCTGTTCACTGTGTACAAGCTCTATCTAAATTAGGAGTAGAGACCATTATTATAAATAATAATCCAGAAACCGTAAGTACAGATTTTAATATTTCAGATAAATTATATTTTGAGCCTCTTACAGAAGAAGACACTTACAATATCATACAAAAGGAAAATCCTGATGGTGTAATCCTTCAATTTGGAGGGCAAACAGCTATAAAATTAGCTGAATTCTTTGAAAGCAAGGGCATCCCTGTGCTGGGCACATTACCTAAGGATATCGATGCAGCAGAAGACCGTGAAAAATTTGAAGAAATCCTAGAAAAACTAAATATCAAGCGACCAGAAGGCAAAGGAATCTGGACTTTAGAAGAAGGACTTGCTATGGCAAGACAGCTGGGCTATCCAATATTAGTTCGTCCTTCCTATGTGTTAGGTGGACAGGGAATGGAAATATGTTATGATGACTCTGAATTAGAGTTTTATTTAGGCGATGCATTTTCTAAAGACAAGAAAAATCCTGTATTAGTAGACAAATACTTAAATGGAATGGAAATAGAAGTAGACGCCATATGCGATGGAGAAGATGTGCTTATTCCAGGAATTATGGAACATCTTGAAAGAGCGGGGATTCACTCAGGAGACAGCATTAGCTTGTATCCTCCACAAAATGTATCACAAAAAACAAAAGATAAGATATTAGAGTATACAAAAGAGCTAGCCCTTTCATTAAATGTAATGGGTATGATAAATATCCAATTTATTGAGTATAATAGGGAGCTTTATATTATCGAAGTAAACCCTAGATCTAGTAGGACAGTGCCTTATATTACCAAGGTGACAGGAGTGCCTATAATTGATCTCGCTACAAGAGTTATGTTAGGAGAAAAATTAAAGGATTTAAACTACGGAGTAGGAATCTACCCAGAATCGAAGCTCATTTGCGCAAAAGTACCTGTATTCTCGACGGAAAAACTGCCAAAAGTAGAAGCCAGCTTAGGTCCTGAAATGCGCTCTACAGGTGAGGTACTTGGTGTTAGTGACGATCTATTAGGGGCTCTTTATAAAGGTTTGACAGCAGCAGGCATGGATATGTCTCATAGAAAGAGAAGAGTACTAGTGACTTTACGAGAGAAAGATAAGGAAGAATTTAAACCTTTGGCCCTAAAGATGAAAGAGATGAATTATGAGTTCTTTGCTACAGAAAACACAGCAAATTATTTAGAAAGCATAGGAATCAAAGTAGACGTGGTGAAGAAAATTCATGAAGGTAGCCCTAATATCCTAGATATTATTCGAACAGGTAATATTGATATGGTCTTTAATACGCCAACAAAAGGAAATGACTCTAAAAGAGATGGTTTTGCCATAAGAAGAACGGCAATAGAGTCTTCTGTAGAGCTCATGACCAGCTTAGACAAAGCAAAGGCCATTGTGGAGATTCTATATGCTAATATAAATGAAGAAGATTTAGAAATTTATGAAATATCGGAATATGGGAAATAATATGAGGTAAATAGGAATGCTAAAACCATCGAGGGTGTGCTGCTACTCGATGGTTTTTTATTAGTGGAAAGTGGAATGCGAAAATCCGAAAACTACAACTCGCCGAAGGAGAAAAAATAATTCTCAATTTAAATTGTGCAAATAGTTCACCCAAGTCACTCTCTCAAGGTCTTCTTCGAAGCGATATGGTAAGTCACAGCACTGGCTATGAAGAAAATAAGTACTTTCGCGTAGGAGGGTATTGGAGAAAATACAAGACAACAGCTTATGCTGAGCCATAAAAGCGTTAAGGCGTAAACTTTTACTTTTAGGGTGATACCACCTTTATTTCGGTAGTCATCAATATACTTGCCAAATATCTTGTGATGAAGTAAATAATTATAAGCTCTATTTGAACCTCTATAATAACAAGCAGCGCTAAGAAGTAAAAAAGGCGTTGTAGGCAACAAAGGTAAAACCATTCCTACAATTCCTAAACCTAGTGAAAGAGTGCCAATACCTAGCAAAAGATAACGAAGCACACCATTCATAAAAAACCTCCTCAAAATATATAGTCGATAGTGTAAATCGAGTAGACCATATTAATTAAAAATAGAAATACTATCTTAATTATTCTACAAAAAAGTCAAATTCAAACATTTTATGAGAAATTGAATGTGAAAGTGAAAAATAGAAAACAATAAAACTGTTTGCCGAAGTCGTTATTGTGGTATATTAATTATATAAAACATATAGGAATTCTTAATAATAAGAGAGGATGAAACGATTGAATTTAGAAATTATTCATACGAAAAAAGCACCCGAAGCTATTGGCCCATATTCACAAGCAATAATAGTAGGAAACTTAGTATTTACTTCTGGTCAAGTTCCCCTAAATCCTAAAACTGGAGAAATAGTATGTACAGATGTAGAAGGGCAAACAAAGCAAGCCTTAGAGAATATAAAAAATGTGCTAGAGGCAGGGGGCAGTGATTTAGACCACGTGGTAAAAACGACTGTTTATATCCAAAATATGGATGACTTTAATAAGGTCAATGAAATATATGCTTCCTACTTTACTAGTGTATATCCTGCAAGATCTTGCGTAGAGGTATCAAAATTACCAAAAGGTGTGCTAGTAGAAATAGAAGCCATAGGAATAGTGAAATAATATTTGAAAAACTATTGACATTTTTGTCTAAAATGAATAAAATTAATATAACATATAAAACATATCGAATTAGTATGAAATGATGGAGGGGTATTATGAGTAAAATAGCTAAGAGTTTAACGGATTTAATTGGAAACACACCATTATTAGAATTATCAAATTACAACAAAAACAATGATTTAAGCGCTACTGTAATAGCAAAGCTAGAATATTTTAATCCATTAGGTAGCATTAAAGACCGTATTGGTTATGCAATGGTCAAAGAGGCAGAAGAAAGAGGCATCCTAAAAGAAGGTGCTACTATTATCGAGTCTACTAGTGGAAATACAGGTATTGCTCTTTCCTTTGTGGCTGCAGCTAGGGGATACAGAATGATTATTACTATGCCTGATACAATGAGTATGGAACGAAGAAATCTTTTAAAGGCATTAGGTGCAGAACTTGTATTAACACCAGGTGCGGATGGTATGAAAGGGGCTATTGCCAAAGCAAAAGAATTACAAGCTGAAATTCCAAATAGCTTTATACCACAACAATTTAATAATCCTGCAAACCCAGAAATCCACAAAAAGACGACTGCAGAAGAGATATGGAGAGATACAGAAGGTACAGTAGATATTATTATTGCAGGTGTAGGAACAGGCGGAACGATTACAGGTGTGGGAGAAGTACTAAAGAATAAAAAACCAAGTGTTCAAATCATCGCAGTAGAGCCAATGGATTCACCAGTTCTTTCTGGTGGAAAACCCGGTGGACACAAAATCCAAGGAATCGGAGCAGGATTTGTTCCAGAAGTATACAATAGTGAATTTATAGATGAAATATACCAAGTAACAAATGATGAAGCATTTGAAGCATCAAGGGCAGCATCAAAGAGTGAAGGTTTATTAGTAGGTATCTCATCAGGAGCAGCGCTACACGCAGCAACAGAAGTGGCAAAGAGACCTGAAAATAAAGGTAAGACAATTGTAGCAATCTTACCAGATACAGGAGAAAGATATCTTTCGACAGCATTGTATCAAGAATAATCTATACATTAAAAAAGTCTTTAGAATCATTGATTCCAAAGACTTTTTTTAATGTAGGAAATAATACTTGCTATGAGTTTGATGCTTCGTTGAAATTTTTCTATTCCTTGGTGGTTGGATGGTTGGTTTATTGGACGGAAAAAATAAACTCGTCTTTAGGCGGGAAAGTGCAAAAACCTTCGTAGCAAGCTACAAATCAAAGATTTTATTTAAATACAAGGTAGGTATATATATGTATATTTGACGTGAACTATTCTCATATATTAGGAAAGTCCTACTTTTGGACTTAAATATTATTTAAGCCCTCTTTATACGTGATGGAATCTTTGACCTGTAAGACTTGACCCTAGCACTGATGGTTGAAGACTGGCTGATATGGCTAAAGTGTCAAAGGGACTTTCTTGTATGTAGGGAGAGACGCCTCATCGCTTCGCATAAAGGTCACCTATGGTGATCAAATTTCCGTCCAACGACCTAGTATCCTAGGTTCTCTCCAACTAAAATAATCTTCACCCTTCCTACTTCCGTACTTCTTCTCGTGATAGTAACAGTAGAACAAATACTGTCGTCACCAAAGCAGTTACCGCATACTCCCATTTTAGCGCAAGGGGGTGTCTTTGCTTAGTCTTAGGGTATTTTTAGGGGAGGCAATATTTTGTGTTCTCCAGATTGCTTCATCGATATCTTTACATATTTTATTCATACCTACAATGAGGATTACGTTTTTAGGTCCAAAAGCCAGAGCCGCCACTCGATTACCTACACCATCAATATTGACGAGTTCTCCTTTTATGGTAACGGCGTTAGAGCTCATAAGGTAGTAATCGCTAAAGATGGATTTCATAGCAGACTCTCTTAGCTCTTCAGGGGTATTGCCATCTTTTCGGTTTATATAAGTATAATTACCACTTTTTATAGCATCTAATAAGCCAATTTCAATAATAGATTCAGAACCACCATGAGATACTACAGAGCCTTGGGGTATTAGTTCTAAGGTCTTTTGCAGCGCAGATTCCTTATCTGGACAGTAAAAAGACTCGAATCGTCTCTTCTCAAATTGGGACATTAATGTGTTTGCCATATTTTCATAATGTTTGTTTACTGGTTTCACAGAATCACTCCTTGATATATTTTTTTAGGAAAACAAATAAATGTAGTACAAAAGTATACTTTTGTATACCTCAAGTTTTCATATTGTAGATGTTTGATTTTTAGCTGAAAGCAAAGGGATTGGTTGGAAGGAAAAACCTATAAGCGCAACAAAACTTGTCTTTAAGTGAGATGAGGACCTCTAGTTAATTTATTTGGGAACTATAATGTCGATATAATTCTCCATGAGTTTAAAATGAGCTTTATTTGTAATGGAAACTTCACCATCAAGATTAATGGGGAAGGGACAATCACTAGTTATGAGGATTTCTTTTCCTTTTATAAGTTGAACTTCTTTAATATCTCTATGCTTACCCTTCATATACTTAGGTAGTACGCGGAACATCTTTTCTTTAGACATATGCTTTACATGGCATATGTCAAAGTATCCATCGTCTAATTTGGCATCAGGGGTAGGCAGTACTCCTCCACCATAAAATTTTCCGTTTGCTATAGCAGTTAAAAGAGTTTTTGCATGGAAAGCTTGTCCATCAATTTGGATATTTAAATCCCAACCTTTGTAAGAAAATATGGTAAGTAGTGCGGAGACAAGATACGCAAGGCTTCCTGAAAAGTACTTTTTCGTCTTTTGTGTTCTAATTGCTACTTGTGTATCTAACCCAATACTGGCCATATTAATAAAGTATCGATCATTGCACATACCTAAATCAATTGTCTTGACTTTACCATGTATTGTATCTAAAATGCACTGTTCAGGTTCTTTAGGATCACCTATACTTCGGACAAAGTCATTTCCAGATCCTGCTGGAACCACACCAAGAACAGCTTTAGAGCCTGTAATTCCATTGACTACCTCATTAACGGTCCCATCACCGCCAACTGCAATGATTCTTTTATAATTATTTTCAATGCCCCACCGTGCAGTATCTTCAGCACCCCCTATACGTGGGGTCAGTTTTATCATATATTCTACATTTTCTTTCTCACAGATCCTTTTTATAATGGGCATAAGTTCAATAGATTTTCCTTTTCCTGCTACAGGATTGAGTACAAAGAATAATTTCATTAGATTCTCCTATTATTGCATAAATTTCTTTACTTTTATCATACCGTAAATGACCTTTTGGCGCTATGTTTATTATTTAACTGAAAGGCAAATGATAGATAATAGTATAAATAATATTTTCATAAATGGTCATCCTAAGCTTATCTTATAGAAATGCTCCTTATTATATAAGTGAAAATATATTCCTGTATAAAATAAAAATAATGTAAAGTTTTTTCATTAAAGTCTTCTATAAGACTTTTTATTTTGATAGAATAGCTAACGTGACATTCACATAAAAGAGGAGGATTGTTTTATGTCAAAACAACAAATAGGTGTAGTAGGTATGGCCGTTATGGGGCGAAATATTGCCTTGAATATTGAAAGTCGCGGATATACGGTTGCTTTATATAATCGGACTGAGTCAAAGACATCAGAAGTTGTAGCGCAAAACCCAGGTAAGCAGCTAAAAGCAACTTATAGCATCGAAGAATTTGTAGAAAGTCTAGAATCCCCACGTAAAATTCTACTAATGGTTCAAGCAGGAGCTGGTACAGATTCTACCATTGGAAATTTACTGCCACATTTAGATAAAGGAGATATCCTTATCGACGGTGGAAACACATTCTTTAAAGATACCATGAGAAGAAGTGAATATTTAGCTGAAAAGGGAATCAATTTTATAGGTACTGGTGTTTCTGGTGGAGAAGAAGGTGCTTTATTAGGGCCTGCTATAATGCCTGGTGGCCAGAAAGAGGCTTATGAATTAGTAGCTCCTATTCTAGAAAAAATCGCTGCGAAAGCAGAGGATGGTAAACCTTGTGTTACTTACACTGGCCCAGATGGAGCGGGTCATTTTGTAAAGATGGTTCATAATGGGATTGAGTATGGAGATATGCAATTGATTGCTGAAGCTTATGACATTTTACATCGTGGACTTGACTTATCTCCTAAGAAAATTGGTCAAATATTTGAAAAATGGAATAAAGGAGAATTGGATAGCTTTTTGATGGAAATCTCAGAACAAATTCTTCAAACAGGAGATCCTGATACAGGCAGACCAATGGTCCATGTCATTATGGACAAGGCTGGCAACAAAGGAACAGGAAAATGGACATCACAAAGTGCCTTAGATTTAGGAGAACCCTTATCACTAATCACCGAATCTGTTTTTGCTCGTTTTATCTCTTCTCAAAAAGAACAAAGATTAAAGGCAAGTAAAATCATTCCATCTGTAAAATCTCAAATAAGCTTTGATGAAAAGAGCAAGGGTGAATTTATCGATACACTTGGAAAAGCACTGTATTTTAGCAAAATCATGAGCTATGCTCAAGGCTTTGCCCAAATGAGCGCAGCAAGTGAAGAATATAATTGGAAATTACCTTATGGTGAGATCGCAAGCATATTTAGAGCCGGTTGTATTATCCGCGCTAAATTCTTACAAAAGATTACAGAGGCCTATAGGAAAAACCCAGATTTACAAAATCTAATGTTAGATGACTATTTCTTAAGTATCGTATCTGAAAATCATGAAGCTGTACGTAAAGTAGTTTCAACAGCAATTGCTATGGGCATTCCTGTACCCACATTTGCTAGTGCAATAACTTATTACGATTCTTATCGCTCAGAAGTTTTGCCAGCGAACTTAATTCAAGCTCAAAGAGATTTTTTTGGTGCTCATACTTATAACCGAGTAGACAAACCAGGAACATTCCACTTTCACTGGAATGAAGGTAAGGAAGAGTTGTTAGATTAGTAAAGGCAGATATAATGCAAGTATAGTGAGATAAATAAGATATAGTACAGGGGGCCCCAATAATGAGTAATTATAAAATCGCAATCGTCAATTCTAGTAGCTTTGGCAAATGGTTTCCAAAACATATAGAACGTTTAGATTCCATTGGGCGAGTTGAAAGCTTTACCTTTGATAATGATATTGATGGAGTTACACTAGCTAAGGAATTAGAAGGATTCAATATTATTATTTCAAGTGTTACGCCTTTCTTTACAAAAGAATTTTTTGAACACAAGGATGAGTTACTCTTAATCTCTAGACATGGAATCGGTTATAACAATATTGATTTAGATGCAGCCAAGGAAAAGAAAACGATAGTAACCATTGTGCCACCTTTAGTAGAACGAGATGCCGTAGCAGAGAACGCTGTTGCAAACTTAATGGCCATTTTGCGCCGAACTATAGATTCATCAAAAGCAGCTACAGACAACCGTTGGGTAGAGCGTGCAACTTTTATGGGACACAATTTAACAGGCAAAACCGTAGGTGTCATTGGTTGTGGCAATATTGGCAGTCGAGTAGCTGAAATATTAAAACATGGTTTTAATACCCGGCTATTGGTGACAGACCCCAATGTAGATACACAATGGGCTGAAAAACATGGTGCTGAAATTGTTGGATTAGATGAACTCCTTACCCAAGCTGATATGATTTCATTGAATGCCTCATTAAATGATACAAGTTATCAAATATTAGATAAAGAAGCTTTCTCAAAAATGAAACGGGGGGTCTATATTACAAATACAGCTCGTGGAGCATTGATAAAAGAAGAAGATTTACTTGAGGCTATTGACAAAGGTATTGTTTGTGCAGCTGCTACAGATGTGATGGTCAAAGAGCCAGCTTCTAATACACACCCCTATTACAGCAATGATCGAATACTTGTGACCCCACATACATCAGCTTACACCTTTGAATGTTTAGAAGGCATGGGAGAAAAATGTGTCACAGATGTAGAGCAAATCATCAAAGGGGAAACTCCAGATAGCATAGTTAGCAGGTAGGGTTGAGAGATGAAAAAATTGCATATTATAAATTAAATCATTTGAGATGAGGATAAGAGAGTGTTAAAAGTTAAAAATAATTTATTGTAACGATATCATTACAAATTTTATTCATTAAGATTATACTCCTTGGTAATAAGTAAACAAAAATAGCTTCAAAACCGATACGTGTTTTGAAGCTATTTTTGCATAATTAAGTACTTTTGAATAATACTAATTATGTTTAGTTATCGATTTGAGTTGTATTGATTACTTTTCGAATAGTAGTAAAGTATTCTTCATTGTCGTCAATTTTAATAGCGTACATCATAAAAAGTGCATCTACTAGTGTGATTTGTGAAACTAATGAGGAAACTGCCTCTGGTCGGTAGGTTGTTTCATCCGAAACAGATACTAGAACGATATCGCTTAGTTTGGTTAATGGAGACGTCATATTACTTGTGATAGCAATGATAGGCACTCCGTTTTTTTTGGCGATTTTAGCGATTTCAAGAGAATCTTTATTTCTACCAGTATGTGAAATAATTAAGGCACAGTCTTGACTTGTTAGACCCGCAACATGCATCAATTGAAAATGAAAATCTTGAAGAAAGCTACACTTAAGAGACGTTCGCATAAAACGGTGGAATGCATCTAAAGCCACAACTTGTGATGCACCTAATGCAAAAATAGCACATGTTCTTGCATTAGCTAAAATTTCGATTGCCTTTACGAGGTTTTCTTCTTGAAGCATCGATTGTGTTTCTTCTAAAGAGAGCTTTCCCATATAAAAAGAATTTGAAGCAATATCACAATAAGAATGTTCCTTGTTAATGAATGGAAAGAATTTTATTGTTGCATTTTGGTTGTTTTCATAAATCTTGAGTTTCATATCTTGAAAAGAGCCATAACCTAACTTTTTAGTAAGACGAGAAATTGTTGCAATAGAGACATTAGTTGCTTCAGAAATATCTTGAATGGTCATTCTAGCAGCTGTTTCTATATTTTCAAGAATGTAATCGACGACTTTTTTTTGAGACTTGGTTAAACTTGTATAATCTTTTCCGACAATGCTCTGAAAAGACATAATATCACCGCCGTTTTAAAGTATTAGTAAAGAAAAAATTTACAAAAATCAGGAAGGAATAATTTGTTTTATTATATTTTAACCTACAATTTTTTATAAAGCAAGCAGATAAGATATTGTGAGAGGAGCGTCAACACAGCAATAAAAATATTTTTCAATATCGTATTGACAAAATGCAAAAAGTTTTTAAAATTGTAATCGTAAACAAAAAAGAATTAGGGTTAATAAGGAGGATAAAAAATGGAAGTAAGTGTATTTCAGGCATTAGTAATTGCTGTATGGATAGCTCTTGTCATGAGTCGAAGTTTATTAGGTGGAGCGACGTTAACTATGCGTTTTTCTCCATTAATGACAGGTTTGATTGTAGGAATCGTCTTTGGACAAGTATCGCAAGCTATGATTATTACGGCTGCCATTCAATTAATTTATATGGGTGTTTTTTCGCCAGGTGGTCAAATGCCATCTGAACCTGCAATTGCAGCAGCTATTGCAGTACCTGTAGCTTTATTAAGTAATTTAGAGCCAGAAGCAGCTATTGGAGTAGCTGTACCAGTTGGTCTTTTAGGATCTTATTTATATCAATTTAGATTTTTTGTAAATACTTTTATCATGCAAAAGTTTACGGATAAATATGCAGAAGAAGGAAACGAAAAAATGTTGACGACGTCTATCATCGTTTATCCAATTATAGCATCATTTATCATTTATATACCATTTATGTTTATAGCCTTATATTATGGAGCACCTGTAATTGCAAGCATTGTAGAATCCAATTCAGGTAGTGTGTTATTCCATATTCTGTCTGTTATAGGTGGTGGATTAGCGGCTATTGGTATTGCTGTCACAGTATACGTTATTGGGAAGAAAAGCTATATTGCCTTTTTCTTATTAGCATATTTCTTAGCAGTAGTATTTAGAGATTTAGGCATCACAATGGTAACCTACGCAATTTTTGGAGCCATCATTGCATTCATCTATGTATTGTCTAAGGGTGAGGGTTCATCTACTCCTCAAGTTGCTCAAGGTGGATCAGCGGTCATTCTTGATGACGATGACGATGACTATTAAAAGGGAGGATTAGGATATGAGTAATCAAATTCAAAAAGATGTAAGTCTTAAACCAGAAGAAATAACCAAAAGAGATGTAGGCATAGCCTGGTTAAGATTTCACTTTGCAAATGAAATACCACATGCTTTTGACAGATATATTTCACCAGCATTAATGTGGGCATTAATGCCAATACTAAAAAAACTTTACAAAGATAAAAATGATTTAATTGCAGCATATCAACGACATCTACTGTTCTTTAATACCCAATTATCGTGGGGTGGTGGAACGATAACAGGTATTATGGCATCTCTTGAACAAGCACGTGCTAACGAAATGTACAATGGTGACCCAATTAGCATCAATGACGATTTTACAAAAAATATCTTACTAAGCGCTGGTTCAAGAACTGGGTTAAAGGTTCGCGTATTAAAAGAGGATGGAGCAGTAAGGTATTGGAATGACCGACAATACGATAATTATAAAGTGGTTTTATTGACAAAAACCGTTGAGGCTATGGCGGGAATTATTAAGGGTGGCGTACCCATTAAACAATTAAACCTTGGTGGTATTCCTCAAAAACCAGGTCTCACATCTGTAATTCCTGAAGTATCAATCACGAAAGAAGAATTAGATATATTAGTAGACCTAAACGAAAAGTATGGAGTAGATATTTACTTCCAAGCCATTCCATCTTCTAAGAAGGTGTCGTTAAAAGAAGCTATTAAATTATTTGATTAATACAGAAAGAGTGATAATATGGTAGGTTTATTGTTAATAAGCCATGGTCAAATGGCTGTGGGCATGATTGATAGTTTAAATTTAATAGCTGGATCAGCTGAAGGCATTGATACAGTTTCTCTTATAGCAGGACAAGATTTTGAAATGTTTAAAAGTGAAATTTCAGAAAAAATCAAAGCCTTAGATAGTGGTGATGGAGCATTAATCCTTGTAGATTTATTTGGAGCTTCCCCTTATAATGCGTCCATGTTCTTGTACAAAGAGCTGAAGGAGTCTGGTGTTCATATTCGAATTGTAACAGGAATGAGTTTATCTATGCTCTTGGAGATAAACGCTATGAGAGGGTCTATGTCGTTAGAACAATTAGCTCAACATGCTGTAAATAGCGGTAGAGATGGAATACAAGAGCCTATTTCTCAAATGTTAAATAGTACAGAGACAGACGATGAAGAAGGTAATTACTAATGAAAAAGGTGCTCGTCACCCCAAGATCTTTTGCTAAATACAATCGTCAAGAGATTTTAGCTCTATTCCAAAGCAATAGTATAGAACCTATTTTTAATGCTTATAACGCCATTATGAATGAAGAACAACTTATAGAAGCACTAAAAGATGTGGATGGGCTAATAGATCGGAGTAGATCCTATTACGGAAAAGGTTATAAACAGTGCGCCCAATTTAAAAGCTATTGCAAAATATGGTGTTGGTATTGATAATATTGATATGAATACAGCAGAGGTTAAAAAGATTTCTGTCTCGAGAACAGTAGGTGCAAACTCTTCAGCAGTGGCTGATTATAGCTTTGCCTTATTAATGGCTGTTGCAAGGAGAGTAGTGGAGATTCATAATGGCTGTAAAAATGGCGATTGGGGTAAAAAAATTGCCTTAGATGTTTTTGGTAAAAAGATTGGTATCCTCGGTTTAGGAGCTATAGGACGAGGCATGGTACAGCGTGTAAAAGGTTTTAATATGGACATCTACGCATATGATGTTTTTAAAGATGAAGGATATATTCAAGAAAATAGTATTAAATTTGTGGATGTAGAAACCATTATGCGAGAATGTGATTTCATTAGTATACACATGCCATTAACAGAAGAGACTCATCATATGATCAATGGGGACTTATTGAGTAAAGCTAAATCGAATTTGGTTTTAATCAACACAGCTAGAGGTGGCATAGTTGATGAAGAAGTACTATACCAAGCAATTGTAGACAAGAAGATCTATGGTGCTGGAATTGATGCTTTTGAAGAAGAACCACCACAAAACTCTAAACTATTGTCTTTAGAAAATGTGATAGTAGGTTCTCATACAGCAGCATCTTCCTTTGAGGCTACAAATTTGATGAGTCTAATGGCTACAGGAAATATTATTAAGGACTTAGGGAGAGTGTAATGAATAAAGCTGAGTTGATGGGAAAATTAAAAGAAGAAAAACTTATAGCCGTAATTCGTGGCAACAATGAAGAAGAAGTTATAAAGACAGTGGAAGCAGTATATAAAGGAGGAATTAAATTTATTGAGCTGACATTTACGGTTCCAAATGCTGTCAAAGTAATAGAAAGTTTAGTAGAGCGATTTAAAGGCGAGGATATTATTATAGGTGCTGGAACTTGCATGGATCTTGTTAGTGCACGCCTTGCAATATTAGCAGGAGCACAATTTGTTGTAAGCCCACATTTAGATGAAGAAATCATTATGCTTTGCAATTCATACTGCATTCCAGTTTTTCCAGGTGCTACTACGGTTAAAGATATGGTCACCTGCTTGAGCTTAGGCGCAGGCGTGATCAAATTATTTCCAGGGGATATTTTTGGACCGAAAGCCATTAAGGCATTTAAAGGTCCTTTACCACAAGCAGAATTTATGCCTACTGGCGGAGTTAGCTTAGACAATGTAAAAGAATGGCTTGATCATGGTGCATATGCAGTAGGCGTTGGAAGTGTCTTAACGAAAGGAGCGAAGGCTGGCAACTTTAAAGAAGTTGAAGAAGATGCTCGGAAATTTGTTGAAGCAGTAAAATAAACTAAATATTACTTTATAAGCAGCTACTCGTAAGCTATTTATAAAATAACGATGACCACGAGAAATATCCCATACTTTTTCTCGTGGCATTTTATCTAATAAAAAAGTAAAAGTAATCTACTTAGATAGTATTGGAAGCAAAGGAGATGTACACATCTTTACGAATAATACTTTGAATCTCAATCTGGCTGAAGTTTATGAACATCAAAAGGATAAGTCCCTTTCTGAATTTGGAGACGTTATTATTACTTCAGGGGAGTATAAGGAGAATAGGGTAGTCGTTCATACAAAAGAATTTGAAGAAGATATGGAGCGTATAGAAGGGAAACTAAATTATTTTGTAGATGTACTCGAACAAATTATTAGCAAATTAAAATAATTTATTAATAAAAGGCCGTTCCTGGCAATTATAGAGGTATAATAAAGATATTGTTATAATTGTAGATGATACAGGGGTGATAGAGATGAAAATAGCAGCGTTGACAGGAGCAGGTGTTTCTAAGGCTAGTGGAGTGCCTACATTTGTAGAGATGGGCGACTTAAGAGACAAGCTTAGCAGAAGTTATTATAATAGCCATCCGATAGAGTTTTATCAAATACTCAATGGCATGAGAACTGTAACAGAAGCCGCAAACCCAAATCCAGCCCATATTGCACTAGCTAAAAAACATATTCCCATTGTAACCATGAATATTGACGGTCTTCATCATAAAGCGGGAAGTACAGAAGAAGAAGTCATAGAGATACACGGTAGTCTTCGAAAGGTGTACTGTCCTAAATGTAGTAAATGGTATCCTTTTTCTGTAACAGAAGAGTCTATTAAATGCGGTAAATGTACAGATGTAATATTACAACCAGACATTGTACTTTATGGCGATAATATACCTAGGCTTCAAGATTCCATAAATTTGGTTTCAAACGTTGATTTGCTACTCGTCATAGGAACGTCCTTTTACACTTCAACTGCTACTTATGTAAGTGAAGCGGCTAAAAGTGCTGGGGTAAAGGTAGAGATAATCAATGAAAATGCAGAAGAACTCATTCCAAAATTTTTAAATCAGATAAGGTGAGCATTTATTGAATATAACAATCATTACAGTAGGTAAAATTAAAGAAAAGTTTTATACACAGGCAATAGAAGAGTATAGTAAGAGACTTAGCCGATATTGTACCTTGAAGATAATAGAGGTGCCAGACGAAAAGGCCCCTGAGAATTTAAGCCCAGCAGAGCAACAAGGAATCATAGACAAAGAAGGCAAGAAGATTATCGAAAAAATACCAGTATCCTCTACAGTAATCACTATGGAAATTGAAGGAAAGCAATTGACCTCTGTAGATTTTTCTAAAGAAGTGGAACAATTTGCTATTAATGGTCAAAGCCATCTTTGCTTTATCATAGGTGGATCTCTAGGTTTATCACAAGAAGTAAGGACAATGAGCCGACTTAAACTCTCTTTTTCTAAGATGACATTTCCTCATCAGCTCTTTAGAGTAATGTTATTAGAGCAAATTTACAGGGCCTTTCGCATTATGAGAAATGAACCGTATCATAAGTAACGGATAAAAATCTGATGAATCACACATTATTGGTACGATAGAATATTGAGATACAGGGCGAACCGTATCATAAGTAAGTGAGGTTCTTTATTCTATATAGTAATATTAAAGTGACATGTTTATGTATCAAAAGGAGAACTACCTAAATTAATTATAAAAATAATAAAATTTATCATTGATGTAAAGGGAATAATAGGGATTAGGAATTTACAATAAAAATGCTATAATGGATTAAGAACTTAGACTAATTCTATTTGTTCAAATTGATCTTTTACTGGTTTTTTTATATTGTTAATACAATTATTTATTGTACAAGTGAAATCAATTCTGGTGATTTCACTTGTTTTTATTTGGGAGTAAATAGGCTTGTGTTAATCACAATTTTATTTGGTGAAAATAATGAATGAAAATTAACATTGTGTTAGAATAAATAACTAACAGGAACGTTAGTTCAGTTAGCAGGAGAGGCGTATAAATGATTAAACCAATTTCAATTTCTGTTAAAGCAAAATCACATACAAATCAATATAAAATGCATAAATACTTTGCAAGAAGACCCTACAATGTTTTTCAGAATTTAATTAAGCACTATACTAAGGAAAACGATCTAGTGCTAGATGTCTTTTGTGGGGGTGGAGTAACTGTTTTCGAAAGTGTCGCAATGAATAGAAGATCTATTGGAGTTGATTTGAATCCTTTAGCAACTTTTATATCAAAAATGCAACTAAAAAAAGTTAATATATCTACTTTAAAAGTATTGGGAAATTCGTTTATTAATAATTTAGAACAAGAATTATCAAGATATTATGAGTATAATTATAATTGCATAGACTATAAGATTGAATGGATTGAATGGACTTATGAAGTAAGTTGTCCTCTTTGCTCTACGACTATTAGATTGGCTGAGCATAATAAAGTAGTATCTCCTAATGGAAAACCTAAAAACGGCTATTATTGTTGTCCGAATCAGTTATGTGGAGGTCATGATAGGAGAACAGGGGTAAAGAGAACAGATTGTAAATCTATAGGCAGTCACCCGTTAAGAGTGAAGATTAGTAATGGTGAAGAGACAGTGGTTATTGACTTATCCGATGAGGAAGCTAGCTTTATTAAATCACAAAGGTATACACATCTCATAGAAGAATCTATGGTAATACCTGATGATGAAATACCTCTAAACTGGGATAGAACTCATGAAGATAAATTAATTGAAAAAGGAGTCTATCGGTTTAGCGATCTATATACAGAAAGAAACTTTATTTTAAATGTTATTATATTCAACAGAATTTTAGCGTTGAAAGGCCAAATTGATAATGACATAGTTGACTGTATATATTTTGCGTTCAGTTCCTCATTAAGGTATACAAATAAAATGTCTCGTGTTACAGAAAATTGGGAGAACGGTAATCCTACTTCTATGGATAAGCATGCATATTGGTTGCCTAATGTTTATATTGAAGCAAATGTTATAGAAAAGTTTAAGGATCGCTTCAATGTTATATTGAAAGGATTAACATACACAAATGAAAAAATACCATTCGGTTCTAATTTAATATCCGTTAAAGAGTCAATTAATGTGTGTCATATTGGTAGCTTAAATGCCAGTATACTACATCTTAGGTAGGTGATAAAATCAGCAATTTTAACTAATCCTGCATTAATAATCATCCATCAGAGCTGATCGAACCAAGTAAAGAAGATATTGTGATTACAAGGAGATTATCTGATGCAGGCGAGATCATGAGCAAAGACGTTCTTGACCACATCATAGTGGGTGGTGAATCATTTGTTTCATTGAAAGAAAAAGGTTATTGCATTTGAAAGGAGTAAAAAACAGTGAGAACAACAAAAAGTACGATAAAAACTGAAGTTACTTATGACGGCGAAATGAAAAACAAGTATCTTATTAGGAAAGAGTGGATCATGTATTATTGCAGCTGGAAGAGGAGTAGAAACAAACAAAAAAGCTGTTGAATGCTTGAATATGATATTAGCCATATTGCTAGATAAAAAAGCAAGTATTCTTCAAATAAAAGTGGCTTTTGGTCGAAAAGGTTTCCACCCTCTTTATTCTGAGGTGAAACATCAATCGAAACTAGTAGCGTATGAAGAAAGCCATAATGTAAAGTAATGATATTATATTGAAAGGAATCACGCCATGTTTAGTATCGAACAATTGATTAATTTTATAGAAAAGAAATTTGGTGTAGCAGTTGAATTAAATGCGATAGGACGAGAGACGGTAATTCTATATCATGAAGAACTAGATGAGGAACTCATTTCAGGTGATGTGTTGCAAATCTTACCGAATCCAGTTTCATTTCACACATATATATAATGAAGAAAAATCAGAGTGGATTATCGGTATTGCCTATAAAGAAGGTACTGAGAATCCACTCTTTTTAGTTTGCCTGAATTATAATGCAGATGGAACTACACCGTTGAAATGTACAATTGTAAGATTAAGTAATGAATCTAAAGCACTCTTTTGATCCTAAAAAATGACAGTATCGTCACTATCGAAATTACATTTTAATAATGGCGATACTGTCAATAGAAAAGGACAAAAGATTCTAGGAAGTTTACAATGCTCTCTTAAGAGAGTTCCTAACGAAATACAATCAAATCTTGTAGAAGAACAATCGAGATTTCAAACATATATTATTACTTTGATAGACCCTATAGGACAAAACCTTTAGGGTCTATATATTTTGATAGGAGTGGTATATATGACAAAGATTTCAGACTCAATAGTAGAAATCCTAAGAGAAGAACTAGAGCAACATGATTCATTAGGGGACTATAGTCAATGGGTACTAGGAGTAAGCATCATAAAGAAAGGAGCAGACCAAATCTACATTGCAAGAGTAGCAGTAAAAACGAATGAGTCCCCCTATGTGGACGGAATGGATATTTTCTTCATGGAAGCAGAGGATGAGGTAGTAATAGAAGTAAACTATTTTGAGAAAACGCCAGTTTTTAATGGTGGAACAGTAGAAGATTGTATTACATGGCTTAAAGAGTTAAATGACATCTGCTATCTTCAGTTACAAGATCCATATCAGTAGAATGACTTTAATAGGAGCAAAATGTCTGGGCTCAAATAGAAACTAATAAAACAACAGAAGGTATTGATCCCTTAACATTAGGTCAAAAGTTTTATGATATTAAAGAACTAATTTGTCAATAGGTACATCGATCATGATAGCAGCTTACAAGGGAGGATAAAAAATGATAGAAATAGCATATTTAAAAGAAAAAGAAAAGATACATTCTTTACCTCAAGAGGTACAAGAGGCAATAATTGAGATTCTTCAAATACTAGACTTAGGATATGGAGAAGAGAGAGATAAATACAATGATGATGGAGGATATGTTCTAGTAGTAGAAAGTGAAGATGACCTTTTAATAATAAAGGAGGAACTCTATATTGATTATGACGATATTATTGCCGAATATATAAATACGATAGTATGTGGTAATGGTGAGGTATATACCAATGTTTTGATGATCTGTAGCGATAATTATGCAATATCATTAATAATGCCGATGAGACTAATGCCAAAGAATTTAATAGACCAAATGGAAGAATGACAGCCTTAATTTCCACAATGTGGTGATTAAGGCTATTTTTTATGGAACTATACATGTCAGAATATATGGAAGGAGGAATAACTATGAGATGGTTTATAAGTGGAATTGTAGCTGGAGTATCTATTTGCGTGTTAGTTGAAACTGTAGATTTAGCTAATACAGTAACGTATTAATAAAAGAGAAAGGATTGATAAAGGTGATATCTTATATAACAGTTACAACAGCTCAAGCTATAGAACTATTTACAAGTGGTCTTATCTTAGGTATGACAGCATATGAGACAGCTAAGAGAAAGAAATTACAGACAACAACAAATAAAGCTACTAAAACTATTATATGAGCCAACAAGCTCTATCAAAAAGCCTCAATCTCTCATATTAGGGAGATTGAGGCAGTTTTTATGTGAAAACAAAGGGAAAGGGGATGAATACAATTAATACAAGAAAACCCAGAAAGTTAATAGATATAGTTAAGATAAAACTCTGTAAAGAAGGAAGTGTCTTATATGAACCTAGAAAGATAAGCTCCCCTAGTGATGTAGTTAGCTTATGTAGAAGATTTCAAGATGATTTCAATATCATTAGATGCGAAAAATCAGCCAACAAATGTAAGTGTCGTAAGCATAGGAACATTAAATAGTTCCCTATGTCATCCAAGAGAAATATTCAAGGTAGCGATCATATCCAATGCAAATAGTATTATTATTAGCCACAATCATCCATCAGGAGATCCTAATCCTAGTAAAGAAGATATTAGTATAACCTCTAGGTTAGAAGAAGTAGGTAGTCTGATGGGAATTCCAATCTTAGACCATATAATAATTGGTGGAGAAGGTCTATATTTTAGTTTTAAAGAAAATGATATGCTTAAATAGTAAAGTAAAAGTTAGATGGTACAAATTATGTATGGGAAATTACAATGTAAAAATCATTGAATAATACAGAGGATAATTCTATTCAAAATTGATGAATTTATATAATTAAAGGTGTGATAACAAAATCAGTCTGATCAAGAAATCTAAATTTTTAAATCTAGGAAATACATAACAGCCTTAATTACCAAAGATGGTGATTAAGGCTGTTTTTATGTAAAAAATACTTTGTGCTAGAAAAGTCTATAGAAGGGGATATATTGCATAATGGAATATAAATTTAACGGTTCTAGGTATGTAACTAGGGGAATAAGTTTAGGGATACCATCGGCATTAGTAATGTATTTGTGGGGGATTATAGAAGAGAGGAAAAAGAATAAAGGAGTACCAATGGATTATTTACAAATATTTAAATTAAAGTCAGAAAGAAAGAACAGAAAAAGAAATCTGATCATAACGTTGAGTCAAGAACAGCCACCATATGAGGAAGTCCATATTATAAGTAAATTTAGTGATATAACAGAAAAGATCTATGTGATAGACGATATAGATCATGTGACAATGCTATTGCCAGAGGAATATTAGGTGCATCTAATATATACAATCAAGTAGCGACTATATATGGTTGCTATTTTTTTGGCTATTATATGTACTGTGAATAAAAAAACGATTTATTTAGTGATCTTGCATACATCATTAAAATTAGTAGAAATATGAGTAGTAAGAATATAAGAAACATTTTCACTAAAAGATATTTACAGATGGTACAATAAAAGCAAATATATCTTTGTAGATGAGGTGGAATAGATGGAAACATTCAGTAAAAATAATATAATAGAATTAGCAAGAGGTAAAAAAGATACATATTATGAAGAGCGGACACTTAATAATCATCTAGATAAGATTCTTGAGTTTTTAGATTCTAAAAGAGTTCAAAGAATATTAAATAGAAATTCTGATGGATCAGGGATTGATTTATTTCTTAAAGAACTTAACTTTAGTCCGACTAGAAGTAATGAGAATAAAGGTTCATTCCAATTCAATCTTACTACTACAATATTTCTAGCCTTATTATTAATAACATATGACGAGCCCTATTTCGAACAATTACTGAACGGGAAATTTGTATTAGTAGATGATGGTGATGAGTGGATAGCTAAATTATCACATGTACTAGAACTTTTTAAAACAGATTGGGAGCGTTCAACAGGAAATACAGATCGTAATAGAGTACAAACGTTTAAAAATAGAAGCTGGGAAAACGTTAGTATCAATATAATGAGTCAACTATATCGTTTTACTTTACCAGAAATAAATGAAGAACTCGTAGAAGACATGGTAAAGCAAGTACAAGGGATTATTGAAAAATTCTTAGCAATGGGAGATAAATCAAAAATTGATGCTTATGAATACATGAAGAGTAGACTTGATTACATTGATAAAAAAATTATTGGACGAATCGTAGATGAAATGGATGGTATAGAAAAACTAGTGTACAACACAAATCTAAAGTTAAATCATAATGAGTACACACTACTGGATTATCTGAAAGAATTTAATGTAATAGAAAAAATAGAGCCATAAGAAGCTCTGTTTTTTTGTACACAAAAATATATTGTTGTCAATGAAAACTTTTATTCATTTTCTGCATCATTCCCTTCATTTCAATCAAAATCTTGATACACTATAATGTTTATAAGAGGTGGCCGCCTTTTGAAAATAGCTAGTAGTTTAAGGACGTATTCCTTACTTTCAGAAAACACTGCTGATGAAAAAAGGAATAAGGAAAATAAATACTTACGGGTGCGTTCAACTGCCCCTAAGTAAAACGGAGGAATTATTGATGATCCAAGATACCAAAACAATTTTTACGCCAAATTATCAAGTCAATTTATCACTAAAAGATTATTGTGGATTTAAATATGGGTCCCAAGATAGATGGAAAAAAGAATTACCAGAAGATATTATATCTACAGAAATTTCATCAATAACTGTAGCTGTTGAATTAGATGATAAGTTGATAGTTGATGGAAAAGATTGGAGAGCAGGTATAAGTCAACTAAATTTAATTAAAAGTTTAGCTAGAAACGTCAGAAATACAGTCGGTTGTCAAAGTGCACTTGATATATCAATGAATTGCTTCTTCATAGAACTATTTAACTTTGTTGACAATCCGTATAACACTACTTTCAGTATAACATCTTCTACGATAGAACGTAAGGTTGATGAAATACTAGAAGGTTTTAAGAGAACCAAAATAGAGATAGCATCTATCTATTTGACTATATATACACATCTTCTGAAAATTCCAAATTTTGGTGTAGTAAGTGTACTAGAAACATGGGAGGATGTTGCATGAAGATTACTGTTAATCGAGGATATAAAACCATAGACGAAGGCGTTTATGTATTAACCATTAAAGTTTTATCGCAAGACAACAGTAATAGGAATTATATTAAACTAACCTTAGAAGATGACGAAGGGTTGCTAGCTTTTGATCGAATCTTTTTGGAGTTAGAGGAAGGAACAAAACTAGGAGAATTAGTAAAAGCCGTAACTGGTGAAATTCCAGCAGTAATTGAAGATTTAACTTCTGTATTAATAGGGGCTAAAGTAGGAGTAGAAATTAAAGTAAATTACTCTGAAAAGTCCAATAGATATTATAGCAACATTGTTGAATACTTCTCAGAAGACTGTATTGTATATGAAGAGTAGGGGGTATCAAGCTTGAACAGTATTCAATTACCAGATTTTTTTATAGGGCTAGATACTTTAGAGGTCTTAGGTATGTTCAAAAGAAGTTTATTGAAGGAAAGCGATTGTTTAGATAATAAAAATCTAAATATCTTATTTTTCTTAAAGGATACAGATGAAGAGTCATATCTAACGGCTCTTCATCTGCTAGAAAAAAGCAGTTCTAAAGAGATAGTGGAAGGCAAAATTAGAGACTATATAAACACTATAAAGAGTGAGCTTGGTAAAGCAGGATATGACAAATTAGGCATTGTTACTAAATCAGATGGCTCAATTCAGTTTTCTCACAATAGATTCTCAAAATTTATAGCAGATAGATATGACCTTGTGGTTTTTAATTCAGACACATTCTATTCATACAGAAACGGTTATTGGGTGGAATTAGATGAATTAGAATTCAAAAGTAGATTGAGAAGAATTGTAAACTTTCTTAGTGAAGATCTCTGGAAACCTGCTTTAGAGTTTAAGTATATAGAGGCATTGAAGCTAGAATGTAAGCGAATTAAGGAATTTAATTCCCGAAGAAATTATGTAAACTTGACTAATGGCATGTTAAACCTTAAGACGTTTGAACTTGAGAGTCACCATAAGTATTATTATTCAAGCATACAAATACCTATAGAATACGAAAAGGAATCAAATTGTCCCAAATTTAAAGATTTTCTAATGGATATATTTGACGGTGACCAAGAAAGGGTTTTAGTAATGCAGGAAATATTAGGATATTGTCTAACGGCAGATACCAATGCGCAGAAGGCTTTTATATTACTAGGGCATGGTTCTAATGGAAAATCCGTATTATGTGATGTAATGGCTAAACTTTATGGAGAGGATAATTTATCCAGTACATCGTTGAAGGAACTAGGTGGAAAATTTGCTAAGTTCAGCATATACAACAAGACAGTTAATATATCAACAGAGAATGAGATGGATAGAGATATGCTGGCTACTGGAGATTTTAAAAAGATTGTTTCAGGCGATTTGATTCAAGTTGAAGAAAAGTATAGAAATCCCTTTATATATAGACCCTTTGTGAAGCTAATTTTTGCTGTTAACTCAATGCCAAAAAGCATGGATTATAGTTATGGGTATTATCGTAGACTGCTGATTCTGCCCTTTAATAAGCGATATAGCCTTAAACCAAAAGAGGGAGAAGAGTTAGCGAATCCAAATTTAAAAGAAAAATTATTTACTGAGATGCCTGGAATACTTAATTTTGCATTAGAAGGCCTAAAGCGGTTAAGAGATAATAATTACAAGTTTACAGAAAGTAGAGAGATTGATACGACTCTCAGAGATTACAGGAAGGATATGGATATATTAAGCCAATTTATAGAAGATGAAGTCCAAGAGGAGACTCATTTTACAGTTCAAAGGTATGAGATAAGAAATAGGTTCGAGAGCTGGTGCATAAGAACATATAACACAAAACATAACAGGATTCCAAGTAGAGAATTTTGGAAGAGATTTAGAAATAGTCTCAATTCGTTAGACATGAAATATAATGAAGGCAAAAGTAATGGTAAAGATTTGTTTATAGGCATACGTTTGAAAAGTGATCGAAAAAAATAGTGAAGAAAGAAAAAAGGTAGGGCTGAAGACTTTAGATGATGAAAGTAGTGGCGATAGTGGCGAATAATAAAAAAAGTTCTTACAAAGCCAAAAGCAATAACAAAAATATTTTCCAAAAATACGGTACTATCGCCACTGATTCCGTCTCTAATCAATTATTAAATATATATTATAAAGGGGAAGATCAAATGTATCAATTATTCATAGATTCATTAGTGGCAATGATAGAAGAGGTATATAAAAAGGAGGCTACAGACAATGAGCAAATTTAAGTCATCAGGTTATCAAATTGTACAGAAAATGAAGGCTGAAGGCAAATCTGCAGAAATAAAAGATGAAATTAAAAAATTAGTGAATGATTTATACAGATTTAAACGTATTGGAATGTCCAAAGGAAAATTATCAGAAATAGATCCAAGTTGGAGTAAGTTAAGTACGGGTCAACGAATTATAAAAGGTAAAAGAATCAAGTACTACGTTGATGCAGGACTAATTAATATAAAGGGAATTGATTTAAGCTATGACAAGCCTAATTCAACAATAGTTTACGACCTAAATTAGATTGGAGAGGAGTTCATAATGGATAGTAGAGTAGCTATTTATGCAAGAGTTTCAACTGTAGAGCAAGCCGAAAAGGGCTACTCTATAGATGAACAAATTGCAAATATAAAGTCAGAATGCGAAGAACGAGGAAAGAAAGTAGTTAAAGTATATGCAGATAGAGGCATTAGTGGCTCGTCAGTAAAAAATAGACTTCAGTTACAGCAGTTGCTAAAAGATGCAGAAGATAACCTATTTGATGAGGTAATTACTTGGAAGACAAATAGGCTTGCAAGAAATCATTTGGACTTATTAAAGATAGTAGATCATTTAAAGAGATATGATATAACTTTTAGTTCATTGACTGAACCATTTGAAACAAATACTAACCAAGGAAAATTAATGATGAGCTTGCTAGCTTCAATAGCAGAGTTTGAAAGAGGTACTATAATTGATAATGTGAAAATGGGGATGAAAGGGCGTGCGAAGCAAGGGAAATATAATGGTGGTAGAGTATTGGGATATGAATCAGTAGATGATGGGACAGGTAAGACGAAATTAGAGATAGTAGAAAGTGAAGCAATAATTATAGTAAAGATATATAACTATTATTTGGAAGGAAAGGGTTACAAGGCAATAGTGAATAGAATAAACCAGCAAGGATACAAGACTAAGAATGGAACACATTTTAATACCTTTGGAATTAAGTATATATTAACCAACCCCTTATATAAAGGATATATAAGGTTCGGCAGGTATGTCGATTGGTGTAATAAGAGAAGAAAAGGTAAAAATGAAGAGTATATACTAGTTAAAGGAGAACATGAAGCTATAATAGACGAGGAAGATTGGGATAGAGTGCAGTTACTAATGAACAAAAAGAGTTTTAAACCTTCTAGGGTTTATGATGGTGAGTTTTTACTTACAGGGATACTAAAATGTCCTGTATGTGGATACAGTATGGTAAGAGGTAGAGGGCATTATAAATCGAAGACTACAGGAGCGGTAACCATATATCAATATTATCAATGTGGTAACTTTCATAATAAAGGTAGCGCTGTTTGTACTGCGAATAGTATTAGACAAGAGTATATAGAAGAAGCTGTATTAAACAGAATAAATGAAGTTACAATAAATACAAAGATAGTTGAAGATGTAGTTCAAAGGTTGAATGAGGAGAGGAATAAAAATATAAAGCCTATAGAAGAAGAAATAAAACTATCTAAGGATGAGCTAGAAAAAGATAATATAAAAAAGGATAAATTGATTGAGTTGTTTCAATTGGATTTAATTACTAAAGAGGATCTTGCAAAAAGGATTAAAAAATCAGATGAAGATGTATTGAAGATTGAAGAGAGGCTATTATATTTGGAGTCTAATTTAGAATATAGTTCATCAGATGAGATACCAGTTGATTATGTAAAAGAAAAATTAAGCAAATTCAGCGCTCTGCTACAACAAGCAAGTAACGAGAACAAAAAACTGTTACTCCACTTGCTTGTAGAAAAGATAACTGTTAATGAGAAGAGAGAACTGGATAGTATTGAGATTAAATATAATGAGGATATAGAAATGATAATAGGGTCATCCAATGAGGATGACCCTATTTTTGTGTTTCGGCTTGTAATATAAAAAAGATGTTGTTAGTGAACGTTCCCAGCTTAAATTTGCAAACATTTCTTGAATATATAAGGCTTGGCATTCATCCAATCCTGTAATTTACATTTAATCATATTGAGATATCAGCTGTGAAAGTATTTAACTGCTCCATCGATAGAGGTATAAGGCTCTTAAGAGCCTTTGTTAGATCTAAGTTCTATATATCATCACAGAATATGTAAAATAATTTGTAATAGGTTTTCTGATCATTATGGTTTTTTCATATCCATCAAGGCATAGTCAGCCTGTATACTAGTATCAAGTAGTCGTTGGATTAATAGAACAGCAGCTTGATTTCAGTATTTTCAAATAATTTATTTTGGTATATCGTAAAATTAGCACTTTCTTTGTGTAGTTTTGATTTCACTAATCTTATTATACTAAAGATTGGTGCTATTTTTATGTTAAGTCACCAATTTATGAAGTATTTTGCTGGATTTATCAAGTATTCAACCCATTTTTACTGGTGGGAAAGTTGAATTCCTAATTAAAAAATATTCATTTCTGCTGAGGTATGTTTTCTTATAGAAATACTCATGATTTAACTTCTGTACTTAGTACTATTGTAGTTACATTTTTTATTAGAATGGTGGTTAGAATACAACAGTTCATAAGGTTGATTCAATAAATCGGAGAATGTAATATATGGAAAAGCATCCTTCAATAGTATAAAATAATACTTAGAATATACAAATTATTATCAAGGGGGATAAATATGAGAAAATTAACAACTGCAATAATACTTGTTGCATTAGCATTAATGTTTACTGGATGTGGAAATAACATTGTTAAGAAATCCATTGAACAAGCTAACACTGCAATAGAAGGTAAGGATTATGATAAAGCTTTGCTTGCATTAGAATTAGCATTAGATGAAGAAAATGATAATGTAGAGGCTAATAAGTTATATTCTATATTACAAAGTTACCAAAAGGCAAAAAAAGCAGTAGATGAGAATAAAATTAATGAAGCGAAAGAAATATTAGATGACATCGATGAGCGCTATAAAAATTATCCAATTAAAGAGGATGTAAATTCACTAAATAATCTAATTCAAGAAAAAGTTAAAGAGGTTGAAGTAATTAACAACAATATAACTAAGCTAGAAAAACTAATTGAAGAGAAAAAGTATGATGAGGCAAAAACCTTAATTGAAGAAATTAATAAAAGTTCATTAAATGAAGATCAAAAAAATAAAATAAATGAATTAGATTCTAAAGTTACTTCAGAAAAGGCTAAAGCAGAAACTGAAAGTAAAAAAAAGGCTACTTCAAACAGTAGTAATAACGATAATACTAGTAACAGTCTTACTGAAGCTCAAGCTTATGATTTGATCTTGTCAGTTATAAACCTCGAAAAAGATTACGAGATTGTATATTCAGGTGTTATAACAATAGAATCATCCTCGTATATACCATCGGAAGCGAGAGGTAAAACAGCATATATGTTTTATGAAAATCATGTTCCTAGTGGAACTTCAATAGCTGATTACTATGTTGACATGGAACGGCATGTTTATAAAAACACTTTTTCAGCAGACGGAAAATGTATAAAAATACATTGATTATGATAATTTAAGTATTTAAACTTATAATGTATCATAATTATTGGGAAATAATAGCTAAAGTATATACTAAGGGGAATTATTATGAAGAAAATAACTAAAACAATCCTACTTATGGTATTGGTATTAACATTAACTGGATGTGGAAATAGCATTGTAAAAAAATCATTAGAACAAGCTAACATAGCAATAGAAAGTAAGGATTACGATAAAGCTTTAGTCGCATTGGAATTAGCATTAGACGAAGAAAATGATAATGCAGAAGCAAATAAGTTATATTCCATATTAGAAACTTATCAAAGGGCAAAAGAGGCAGTAGATGAGAATAAAATCAATGAAGCAAAAGAAATATTAGATGACATCGATGGGCGTTACAAAAATTATTCAATTAAAGAAGATGTGGATTCACTAAATAATCAAATTGAAGAGAAGACAAAAGAAGTAGAAGTAACTAACAATAATATAACTAAGCTAGAAGGTCTAATTGGTGAGAAGAATTATAGTGAAGCAAAAACTTTAATTGAAGAAATAAATAAAGGTTTAGTTAATGAAAATCAACAGAACAAAATAAACGAACTAAATTCTAAAGTTGATTCAGAATTGACTAAAATTGAAGTAGAAAATAAAGCTGAGAAAAAGGCTAAGACAGAAGCTACTAGCAAAAAAGAGGAATTTACAGTAGATAAAGCTATAGAGATAGCTGAAAATTATTATGGATTAGATAAGGATGTAGAGTATTACTATGAAAAAGAACCAACATATATAAACAACAGGAAGGCATATTGGATATCGCTTAAATCTATATCTATGATAGAAGAAGGTGGATCAGGGACACTACTATGGGCTTATGTTACTGAAGATGGTAAAATAATAGAATTTGGAGAGGACGTAGTAAACTAAAGAATTCATTCCCTAGGTGAATGGGGAATGTAATTTTTTATCTGATGATATAGGTACGGAGAACCTTATCACAAATAGATAAGGTTCATAAGAGTCTAGATTTATCTTAATTATATTTTGTTAAGGTGTTTTTTACCATTCTTTTGGTTTGTAATTTAATTCTTTAAATAATTGAGTTCTTTCTTTCTTCGATAAATCTCTCCATTTTCCTATAGGAAGATCACCTAAATGAATATTCATGATTCGAATTCTTTGAAGCCGTTTGACTTCATATCCTAATCCAGCGCACATACGGCGAATTTGACGATTTAATCCCTGTGTGAGAATGATTTTAAAATCATATTTTGATAGTTGAAAAGTCTTACAAGGAAGCGTTTTTGTATTTAAAATTTCAACGCCCTCCGACATCTTCTTTAAAAATTGAGGGGTAATGGGTTTATTTACTGAAACAATATATTCCTTTTCGTGTCGATATTCTGAACGCAGAATTTCATTAACAATATCCCCGTCATTAGTAAGAAGAATTAAGCCCTCCGAATCTTTATCTAAGCGCCCAATATGAAATATTCTTAAGGGATGATTGACAAAATCAACGATATTTCCCTTTATATTCTTTTCTGTTGTACTCGTGATTCCTACAGGTTTGTTTAAGGCGATATAGACTTTATTACTTACTACCCGAACTGGCTTTCCGTCTATGCGAACATCATCACCCGGTGCTACATTGCTACCTAATGTAGCATGGTTACCATTAATCGTAACCTTTCCATCGGCAATTAATTTATCAGCACCTCTCCTAGATGTTTTTCCTGATTCGCTTATATATTTATTAATGCGCATGATCACACATCCTTAATAAGATGATTCTTTTATTTAAATATTAATTATACCTGATACTTAGAATGAAACATAGACCTTATTTATGAAAGGGCTGATAACATCTTGAATTTAGCTACGAGAGGTTCAACTAAAATGTATCCTTTGTAAAAGAATAGTTTAATCCTTGTAAAAAGATAATTATACCTTTGTATATGTGTAGATTTAGGTATATTCTAGTATTAGAAAAATAAATTTTAGGAGTATTGTGATGAGGCACAAAAAAACAAAACTTCATAGCCTAGTTGCCGTTGGTATACTAGGAATTATTGTCTTGTCTGTTTTTATCTTTGGCAGTGATCCCGTTATCTCTACAAATGAAGCAATACCAGATAGCAGGGTGATAGCGCAGACTGCATATCCGGGAGTAGACATAGTTACTGAAATTCACGATGAAAGAATGTATTATATAGCAATTCACTATCCAACGTTTAAAGATGAATCTTTAAACGAACAGATGTGTAAGTATGTATCTTCATCGAAAAAAATTTTTTTTGATGAAGTAGCCCAGAAGAAAAAGTACTTAAATGAACTTCCAGCTTCATTGTATATTTTATTTGATATCCATCCAGTGACCCAGGATGTTTATTCTATAGTCTTTCATGTAGAAAGCTACGTTATGGGGGCAAATGGTGCTCAAAGCTCAAAAGTCTTTATCGTAGATGTTAATGAAAATGCTACGATACAACAAACAGAGATCCTAGTAGATAATGAGCAAAATCGAAATAAGCTTTACACTTTATTACTAAATGAGTTTGAAGAATCCAAAGAATACAAGCCATTTTTCTTTAAAGAAGAATTAAAAAAATGGATTGAAGATGAAAATAACAGATTTTCACATATGTTTATTAGGGATCATTCTATTGTATTTAAATTTGATAAGTATGTAGTTACTGCAGGAGCAGCAGGCTCTCCAGAGATTTCTATACCTTTAGAGAAGCTAAAAGAATTATTGACAGATGAATGGCAAAAAAGATTAAATCTTATCGAAGTAGACAGCAAAATGGACGAACCAAATACGCCCCCTACTGCGGAAGAGGATCTAAAAGGAAGTGAATCGCCAGGTAAACGTCAGGTCGCCCTTACTTTTGATGATGGACCACACGAGATCAATACATTGAAAATCCTTGAATTATTAGATAAACACAATGCAAAGGCTACCTTTTTTATGCTAGGAAATAGGGTTGACTTCTACCCAGGTATAGCGAAAGAGATTTCTAAAAGAGGTCATGAATTGGGCAATCATACATGGAATCATAAAAATTTAAAGGCACTTAATGAAGAGGAAATCGATAAAGAAATTCAAATGACTAGTGATGCAATACGGGAGGCAACAGAAAAAGAACCTACTGTATTTCGACCTCCTTATGGTGGGATAAATAATCAAGTATATAATGCCACTAGTTTACCGCTTGTATTGTGGACGGTTGATACAAAAGATTGGAAGACCCGCAATGCAAGGAAAGTGCTAAATGAAGTTAAAAATAATGTAGAAGATGGTTCCATCGTTCTCATGCATGACATTCACAGCGCTACAGTGGAAGCAGTTGATTTAGTATTACAGTATTTAGAGGCAGAAGATTACGAATGCATCACTGTATCCGAATTAAATATAGAATAAGGTATCATACATCATTGCGAAAAGTACATATATTAAAAACGCCAAAGTCTGTATATTGACTTTAGCGTTTTTTTATTTAATAGGAAAGTTTAGCTACCTGACCACCTTAACGGCCACTCCATTTAGCTTCAAAGAGTCCCGCTCAACATCAGATTCGTAAGCTAAAACCTGGACTCCCTTATTTTGAGCGTATTGTAAAGCCTCGCCAAATTCCTTTTGAGTACGATTATTAGAGGTAAAGTATTTCACATTGTTCATTTGGATGACAAATACAATGTATGCCATATAGCCATCTTCTAAAGCCTGTACTAATTCATATACATGTTTTAATCCTCGCGCTGTAGGAGCATCTGGAAATTTTACTACGCCATCTTCTTCTAAGGTAACCCCTTTTACTTCAATAAATGCTTTTTTGTTTTTGTTTTCAATATAAAAATCAAAGCGAGATTTTTGATATACTCTCTCAGGTCTAATTTCAGCAATTTCTTCAAAATTTGGCAGTAGAATAGTTTTATTTAAAAGTCCTTCATGTAACACTTTATTTGGTGCTTGTGAGTCTATATTGATTAGGCGATGGCCTTTTTTTACGCTAATAAGGGAGTAAGCGGTCTTTCGATTAGGATTGTCGCTGTGCTCTAAATAAACCGTGGCCCCTTTTGTAAGAAGTTCCTTACAACGACCTGTATTTCTTACGTGACAAATTTCAATTTTTTTATCAATTTTTATGTGAGCAATAAAGCGATTAGGTCGAGAAATAAATTCTCCCTCTACGATGTTTTTATATTTCAAAGAATTCACTCCAATACTGTTTCTAGAATAGTCAGTATATCATATATAATTGGTTTCGTCTTTTATTGAATGTTGTTATTTATTGAAAGTGAGTTGAACGGGTATGTCTTTACGTAATAAGTAATTTAGAATTATTTTTAGTACATGCATAAGCTAGTGATCTTTATTAAATATACATCCCAAAATAAAAAAACATCTATTTTATGGATTGAATTTTTCTGCTTTTCGCCAATTTATTTCAAATCTTTACAAGTCATAATCTAAAAATTTTGAAACATACTAAGAGTAATAAAGTAGGAGGAGATAAAATTATGAAAAATAAGCCAAAACCAGATGATAGAAGAGATAATGTAGATAAAATTGAGTATAATATTGGGAAAACTCTTCAAAATATCGAACGTGCTAACGAGATGATTGATGTTACAGATGATCAAAATATGAAAGAAACTCTTAAAGAAAAAAATGAGAGAAGAAAAGACGCTCTTAAGGGGATGAGAGAAGAAATCAGAGATGAAGCAACAGATAAGAAAAACGGATACAAATAACCGCAAAGTTTAAGATGAAAATTATAAACCTCGCTTTTGCGAGGTTGTTTTTGATTACTACCTTAAAGCATTCCGTTTTCCCTAATACTTACACTTGAAAATTTCCCTATTTCATGTATAAGCTACGAAGCAGCTAAGGCAATCTGAGGCATAAATATGGTATAATAAGGCTGTTCTATTTAATATAAAAGGCGTGATAATGATGGAAAGCACAATAAAAAAGAAGAGAATTGTTGTGGGTATGAGTGGTGCTAGTGGTGCTATACTTGGGATTAATCTCTTAAAGATTTTAAAAGAAAGACCGGATTACGAGAGCCACCTTGTCATTTCTAAGGGAGCGGAGGAGACAATTTGCCAAGAGACAAAGTACAAAGTGTCCGATGTAGCGGATTTGGCAGATTGTTTTTACGATATAAAAAATATTGGTGGCAAAATTGCTTCAGGCACTTTTCGCACAGAAGGAATGATTATTATCCCTTGTAGCATGAAAACTGTAGCAGGAATTGCAACGGGTTATTCGGATAATTTACTGCTGAGGGCAGCGGATGTTACCTTAAAAGAGGGACGAACTCTTGTGGTAGTTCCTAGAGAAACGCCTTTAAGTTCTATACATCTAAGAAATATGCTGACTTTGTCACAAGCCGGAGCCATTCTAATTCCACCAATGATTACATATTACAATGACCCTTATAGTGTAGATGATATGAATACACATATTATCGGCAAGGTTTTAGAAAAATTTCACATTGAACTAGATGGATTTAAGCGATGGGGAGAAGATGTATGGTAGAATGTTCTGTTAAAGATGGGCGAATACATATAGAGGCAAAGGCCATCTCTATTGGTGAGGATCTGTGTGTAATCATATCAGGAGGGGATACGCCTCATATAGGGTGCGTAACAGCAAGTGTTCCTAGGCCAAGTCTTTTAGACCCTAATATAATAAGCGCCACTACATCTGTCATAAACTTTATAGGTCATAAAGATGATGAGGTGGCAAAGTATGTATCCCATAAGCTTTCTTTATCTCTTAATAAGAATGTAGTAGCAACCTGCGGCATCCATATTGAGCGTATTACGATGGAAGAAATTAAGAAGGTAAAGGCTCTTACAGAGAAGCTTGCACAAATTCTACTTAGCAAACTTTCCTAAATAATCATAAACGATTCTGTTTAGATAGCTTGAATTTTCTTTTAGAAAAAGAAAGTGTATACCTGGCTAAAGGGTCAAGTATACACTTTCTATCTTACACTTTATTGCTTTTGATTTTGCACGATCAAATGAAATAACATATCTTCTTTTATCGTTTCTGTTTCATTTTTGTAGCCTAAGTAATTTAGTATTTCAAAGGCTACAAGAAGTGCAGTGGCAGGTCCTCGTGAAGTGATAAGATTGTCGCAAACTACTACAGGTGCTTCTACATACTCTTGGTATTCTAATTGATCTTCAAATCCTGGGTAAGAAGTACCTTTTTTGTCTTTTAATATTCCAGTACTATTTAATGCAATAGGAGCAGCACAAATTGCAGATACTAATTTACCTTTGCTAAAATATTCTTTAATCATTTCCTGTACTTTACTATTTTCTTGAAGATTCTTAGCCCCAGGCATTCCGCCAGGCAGGTATATTCCATCGTACTCATCTAAATCTTCGTCTAACAAGACGTCGGCTTGAACGTAAATGTCGTGGGTTCCTCGAACCAATTTCTCTTCTAGTGAACAAGTATCTACTTGCACATTTGCACGGCGTAACACATCGACTAAAGTGAGAGCCTCGATTTCTTCAAATCCATCTGCTAAAAAAACCAATATTTTTTTCATAAGTGCCTCCTGTCCTTTCATATTACGTATAAGTATATCACAAAATCATCTGTTTTAAACAGTAAGGCTAGGGTTGAAAAAATAGTCTAAAACGTATACGCATACATACATATATAGATCTATATATGTATGTATATAATAACTATAAGATGGTAGAAGGTTAGTATTCTACTTTTCTCGTCCAACTAATAAAAAACCTAGCATAAAACAACTAGGTTTTTTAAAATAGAAAATTCTACGAATTTAACTCCAAATACTCATCATACGACATGCGTTTATCTATTACACCATGTGGTCCGATGTCGATCATTCGGTTTGCTATAGTTTGTACAAATTGATGGTCATGGGATGTAAATATAATATTGCTCTTATAATCCACTAGTCCATTATTTAATGCTGTGATAGATTCTAAATCTAAATGGTTTGTAGGCTGATCTAGTAGCAAGAAATTAGCTTCATTAAGCATCATTCTCGATAACATACATCGAACTTTTTCTCCTCCAGATAGAACATTGACTTTCTTTTGGGCTTCATCACCTGAGAAGAGCATTCTTCCTAGAAAACCTCGAACATAGCTTTCTGTTTGATCTTTTGAAAATTGACGCATCCAATCCACAAGGTTTAAAACGACATCATTAAAGTACTCAGAATTATCCTTTGGAAAGTAAGACCTCGATATGGTTACGCCCCATTTATAAGACCCGCTATCAGGTTCCATTTCACCTGTAAGTATTTTTATTAATGTGGTATTAGCGACCTCATTCGGCGAAACTAAGGCAATTTTATCGCCTTTAATGACACCAAAACTTACATTGTCAAGGACTTTTACTCCATCAATTGTCTTGCTGATATTATCAACTGTTAAGATATCGTTGCCTACTTCTCTTTCTGGCTTAAATGCTACATAAGGGTATTTCCTTGAAGATGGTTGAATATCATCTAAAGTGATTTTTTCTAAGATCTTCTTACGAGATGTAGCTTGCTTTGATTTTGAAGCATTGGCGCTAAATCGAGCGATAAAATCTTGAAGTTGTTTGACTTTATCTTCTTTTTTCTTATTTTGGTCTCGAGCCATTTGAAGGGCAAGTTGGCTGGATTCATACCAGAAGTCGTAATTACCCATGAACATCTTGATTTTTCCAAAGTCTACATCGCAAATATGTGTACAAACTTTATTTAAGAAATATCGGTCGTGGGATACGACGATGACGGTTCCTTCAAAATTGATTAAAAACTCCTCTAACCATTTGACAGATTGTAAGTCTAAATTGTTAGTAGGCTCATCTAGGATTAAAACTCCAGGATGTCCAAATAAAGCTTGAGCTAAAAGTACTTTTACTTTTTCAGAACCTTGTAATTGGGCCATGGTTTTGTCATGTAAATCACCTGGAATGCCTAAGCCTTGAAGCAAAGTAGCAGATTCTGATTCAGCTTCCCAGCCATTAAGGTCTGCGAACTCTCCTTCTAATTCTGCTGCTCGAATTCCATCTTCATCGGTGAAATCAGCTTTTGCGTAGATTTCGTCCTTTTCCTTCATAATTTCATAAAGTCGAGGATTACCTAGTATTACTGTTTCTAAAACGACTTTATCATCATATTGATAATGATCTTGTTTTAATACTGAAAGTCGTACATCTTTAGCAATGCTAATGTCCCCAGTATTAGGTTCAATCTGTCCGGATAAAATCTTTAGGAAAGTACTCTTTCCAGCGCCATTAGCGCCGATTACTCCGTAACAATTTCCTTGTGTAAATTTTAAGTTTACATCCTCAAAAAGCTTTTGGTCTCCATATCGTAAACTAATATTTGTAGCTGTTATCATTTATATCATCCTTATTATACATAATCCGGACTATTATATCACAACTGATTTATTTATGTAAATAGATGAAAAATAAAAGTGCTAGGGTCAAGTCACATGCGCCAAAGAGTTCATTGCATATAAGGAAGTAGTTAAATTCAAAGTAAAACGTTCTTAAATACATAAAAAGACTCTAAATTCTTTTTTAGAGTCTTTTTAGAAAGCTTAAAATTAAAAGTGTAACTTGTAAAGTCATACACTTCGCCTTTAGGTGAGCTAATGTAGAGAACGCTACCTTCTCGTTTTTGACTACAGATATTAAAAGTACCCTAAAGGAATACTCTAATGCTAGTAACTAGTGACCAAGGACTAGGGACTAAAGCGCCTTCGGTGCTTTAAGTTTCATGTTTTTCATACTTATATCTAATGCGCTTACGGAGTGGGTTAACTTTCCAACGGATATATAATCAACTCCAGTTTTGCCTATTTCTTCAATGGTATCTAAGCTGACATTGCCAGAAGCTTCTGTAATAGCTCTGCCGTCAATTTTTTTGACTGCTTCTTTCATCATCTCAGGGTTCATATTGTCCAGCATGATAATATCTGCACCAACAGCCAGCGCTTCGTCTAACATGTCAAAATCTTCTACTTCAACTTCTATTTTATTGACGAAAGACGTATTTTGTCTTGCTGAATTTACTGCATTTGTTATACTTCCAGCTGCGCCGATGTGATTGTCTTTAATTAAAATACCATCAGATAAATTAAAACGGTGATTTGCTCCGCCGCCTACTCTTACAGCGTATTTTTCTAAGACCCTAAGTCCAGGAGTAGTTTTTCTTGTATCTACAACTTTGGCCTTTGTTCCCTGAAGTTTTTCTGCATATAGACTAGTTAAAGTAGCTATACCACTTAATCTTTGAAGTAAATTTAAAGCGGTTCTTTCTCCTGTTAGTATACTTCTTGCATTTCCTCGAATAAGTGCGATTTTATCTCCTGGAATTACCTGTTGGCCATCTGTTTTAAAAAAATCTACCTCTACATTACCTAGTATCTCAAATACTCTTTTAAAAGTGAATAGCCCTGCCATAATGCCCTTTTCCTTGGCAATTAAGTCTACAGTAGCTACTGCATCTTCCGGCACAATGCTATTAGTAGTAATATCCTCACTTGTGACATCTTCTTTGAGAGTGTTTTTGATGATTTTATCGATTATCAAATAGTTCGTCATGTAAATCAGGAGACCTCCTTTGTATTTCTTTTTTAAGTAATTGTTTGTTTTCATATTGGAAGTAACAAATATCAATGTTGTCTAAAGATATAGGGATCTTTACGATCTCTATATCTTTGTAGTTTTGATTAATGGTTTGAGCACATCTTTTTGAAAAGACTAAACCTTCAAGCAGAGAGTTGCTAGCCAATCTGTTTTTGCCGTGGATACCTGTACAGCTCGTTTCTCCTACTGCATAAAGCTGCTTCATGGAGGTTTTAGAGTCTGTATCTACTTTGATTCCACCCATATGATAATGCTGTGAGGGGATAACAAGCATAGGGTCCTTTGTGATATCGATACCAATTTGAACACATTTTTCATAGATCATTGGGAAGCGACCTATAATAAAGTCTCTTGGTAAAAAGGAAATGTCGAGAAAAACATAAGGAATATTTGATTTTAAAATCTCTTCTCGTATAACTTTTGTCACTACATCCCTAGGGAGTAGCTCATCTACAAAACGCTCTCCTTTTTGATTTAGAAGTTTTCCACCTTCACCTCTTACAGCTTCTGAAATAAGGAAACGCCTGCCATAGTAATTATTATCGTAAAGCCCTGTGGGATGAAATTGTATATATTCTAAATTCATTACTTCAATGTGGTGTTTAAAAGCTAAAGCTAGCGAATCACCTGTTAAAGTCCGTTGATTTGTAGAGTCTTTAAAAATCCCACCAATGCCACCTGTGGCCAATACGACAGATTTTGCATAAACATTAATTTGATCTTCCTCTTTTCTGAGAATACCTCCATAACAAGTATTGCCCTTAACAATGAGATCAACCAAACAGGTGTGTTCCATTAGTTTTACGTTATCTAGTTTCTTTACGTGATTCATCAGGGACTCCCATAGATACTGCCCTGTTTTATCTTTTACGTGCACAATGCGATTATTACAATGGGCTCCTTCTTTTGTATAGGATAATCCATCCTTATTAGAGTCAAAAGGAACTTGTAATTCTATCAGTTTATTAATATTATCTATAGATTCTCCTACAAGGCACGCTACTGCTTCTCGGTCATTTTCATATTGGCCTGCTTTTAGCGTATCTTCAATATGTAGGGGGATATCTTCTACATTTCTAGCAGTAGCGATACCACCTTGAGCTAAATAGGTATTGTTTTCACTTAGTTCACCTTTAGAAACTAGTAAGACATTTAATTCTTTATCTAAGTTTAATGCACAATATAAGCCAGCCACTCCAGAGCCTACAATGAGTATGTCTACATTTAGTTCCATTTTTTTATTTAGAGAGTTCATGCATTTTCTCAAGGGAACGCAATGCTTTAACTCTCAAACCTTCCTCTACAGTAATCTCGTGTTTGTTAAATGCAAGGCTTTCATAGACATCTTGTAGAGTGGTTTTTTTCATATTTACACATGTCATAGTCGCACCAGGTACGTAAAAATTTTTGTCTGGATTTTTCTTTTTCATCTGATGAAGGATACCTTCTTCTGTTACAACGAGATAATCTTTGAAATCATAGTCTGTTGCAAAATTAAGTATTCCACTAGTACTACCTATATAATCTGCCAAGTCTCGTACTTCTTTGTCGCATTCAGGATGGGCGAGGACTTTGATTTCTGGAATCCTTTTTTTGATTTCAACAATGCTTTCTGGTCTGACTTTGTGATGTGTAATACAGAAACCATCCCATAAAACAAACCTTTTGCTAGGAAATTGCTCGGCTAAGTAGCTGCCTAAGTTTTTGTCTGGTAGGAATAGAATTTCATCGCTTTCAATACTATTGATAATTTTTTCTGCACTTGAAGAAGTAACACAAACATCTACAAGAGCCTTTACTTCTGTAGATGAGTTGATATAAGCCACTACAGTTGCATCAGGATGATTTTTGGTCCATTCTAAAACACCTTCTTCATCAGCCATATCCGCCATAGGGCATCCAGCATCTAAGGCAGGTAATAAAACAGTTTTTTCTGGGGATAAGATTTTAGCGCTTTCAGCCATAAACTTTACTCCACAAAAGACGATTAGCTGTTGTTCGCAGTCTCGAGCAATTTGACTTAAATAGTAAGAATCGCCGATGACATCTGCAATATCTTGAACCTCAGGTCTTTGATAATAATGGGCTAAAATGATTGCATTTTTTTCCTTTTTTAATCTTTGGATTTCTTCAATTAATTTTTTCATCGCTCATCACTTTCTGTTGTATTTTTTTCATTCATACTCATTTAATTAAAGATTATAACTTAATTAAAGATTATAACATAGTTCAAAAATAAAATTAATATCATAATTCCTTGAATAGGATGTAATAATTTAGGAAAGGGAATTTAATGTAGCTAGTGGCAGGTTTACCCATTACGATAAATATGATAAAAAGTTTCACTTTTATGTACCAATCGATTACGTTATAATATATAGTATGGAACTGTAAAAATATATAAAATTTAGTTATTTAATCAAACAGCTGCTTGTTGATCGGACATTATGCGGATCAATAAGCGATTATAGAATAGGGAGGTTACATAATGGATAAGAAAAAAATTGAAGATGCGGTTAGACAAATATTAGAGGCGATTGGAGAAGACCCAGATAGAGAAGGGTTAATAGAAACGCCAAAGAGAATTGCGAAAATGTATGAAGAAATTTTTTCGGGCCTAGAACAAGATCCAGGAGCACATCTAGAAAAAATTTTTCCAGGTGAAAATCACGAGGAACTAGTTCTCATCAAGGATATTCCATTTTATTCTATGTGTGAACATCATTTAGTACCTTTTTTTGGGAAAGCGCATGTAGGATATCTTCCTAAAGACGGAAAATTAACAGGTCTTAGCAAATTAGCTAGAGTGGTAGAAACCCTCTCAAAGAGACCTCAATTACAAGAGAGATTAACCTCTTCTGTAGCAGATATTATTATGGAAAAATTGAAACCTTATGGCGTAATCGTTGTTATTGAAGCAGAGCACATGTGTATGACTATGCGAGGAGTTAAAAAGCCAGGTTCTAAAACCATAACGTCTGCCGTAAGAGGAGGATTTGCTACAGATGCTAAGGCGCGAGCAGAAGTCATGTCCTTTATTAATTGGAGAAACTAGTTGACAGCAAGGGTTTTAGAATTAAAATTATCACAAATGATGGGGGCAATGGATGAAGACAGTAAAAGAAATGTTTGATTTTGATAAAAAGACTTATATTATGGGCATTTTAAATGTGACTCCGGATTCCTTTTCAGATGGTGATAGCTGGAACAATATAAACAGTGCTATAAACCATGCAGAAGAGATGATCAGGCAAGGTGCAGATATTATTGATGTAGGAGGAGAATCTACTAGGCCTGGTTATACCATGATTAGTGACGAAGAAGAAATTCAAAGAACAATCCCATACATTCGAGCTTTAAAAGAGAGGTTTGACGTTCCTGTGTCAATTGATACATATAAACCTGCTGTAGCAGAGGCAGCGCTCAAGAATGGAGTAGATATTATTAACGATATCTGGGGATTACAAAGAGATCCTGAAATGGCAACCGTTGTAGCGAAATACAATGCGCCAGTTATCGTTATGCACAATCAAAATACTACAGAGTATGATGGTGACATAATAGGAGAAATCAAAAGATTCTTAAACAAATCCATAGAGATTGCTACTTCTCATGGAGTAGGGCGAGAAAATATCATATTAGATCCTGGTATAGGCTTTGGGAAGACTCCAGAACAAAATCTCCAAGTTATGAGAAGATTATCTGAACTTAAGGTAATAGGTCTTCCTATATTGTTAGGCACTTCTAGAAAATCTACCATTGGAAAAATCCTTAATCTACCGCCAAAGGAGAGAGTAGAGGGTACTCTAGCTACATCTGTAATAGGTATTATGCAAGGAATGAATATTTTACGAGTTCATGATGTAAAAGAAAATTATAGAGCGGCTAAAGTGACAGATGCCATATTAAAGGGGAAAATAGATGGATAAAATTATTATGGAGAATATGTACTTTTATGGTTATCATGGCGTCTTAGAGGAAGAAAAGAAACTGGGTCAAAAATTTTTTGTAGATGCAGAGCTTTATCTTGATTTAAAAAAAGCCGGTGAAAGCGATGATTTACATTATACCGTCAGCTATGCTGAAGTATATGAGATGATTCAAAAAAACTTTAAGGAAAAAAAGATGGATTTAATTGAAGCCGTGGCGGAGACCCTCTGCAATCAAATATTAGATGCTTATCCTATTATTCATGAAGTAATGATAAGAGTAAAGAAGCCAGAAGCGCCTGTTGAAGGGATTTACGATTACTTTGGTGTGGAATTGAGGAGAAAGAAAAATGGTTAAAGCGTATTTAGGTTTAGGGAGTAATATGGGTGATACGAGAAAGAATCTAGATATTGCAGTTGATCTTTTGAAGTCTTCAAAGAATATTACGGTGATAAAAGTATCTTCTTATTATGAGACAGAACCTGTAGGCTATGTAGAACAAGATTGGTTTTTAAACATCGTTGTCCAGATTGAAACGAATTTTGAACCAGAAGAGCTCTTGGTATTTTGCCAACAGATTGAAGAAGTACTGAAGAGAAAGAGAATCATTCGTTGGGGTCCTAGAACCATCGACGTGGATGTACTCTTATATGAAAATTACACAAGTGCTGAAGAATCTTTGACCATACCTCATCCAAGAATGACAGAAAGAGCTTTTGTCATGATTCCTCTTTATGAAATCGCCCCTGATTTAGTCATAGAAGGAAAATCCATAGATGGAATAATCAAAAGCTTAGATGGAGAAGAAATCCGTAAGCTTGAAAAATAATATCTAAAGTAAAAGGAACTAAGGCGCCGTAGGTGCTTTCATGAAAGGCGAGGACAAGGGGGATAGAGTTAATAAAATCTTGCGAAATAAAAAATACAAGGAATATCTAAAAAGAATTGAAGGCTTAGAAAAGACGAGAATTTATTGCAAACACCATATAGTTCATTTTATGGATGTAGCCCGAATTGCGTACATTTTAAATTTAGAAGAAGAAAGTGGCATAGATAAAGAAAAAATATATGTTACAGCTCTATTACACGATATTGGCAGATGGGTAGAATACGAAAAGGGTATAGACCATGCACTAGCCAGTAAAGAGCTAGCCTATGAAATCCTTAAAGACTGTGGATTCACTTATGAAGAGACCGTAGTGATTTGCCAAGCAATAGGCCACCACAGAATCAAAGAAAACCACCCTACGACTTTAAGTCGGTACCTATACCAGGCAGACAAATTATCAAGGCCTTGTACTTCCTGTGAGTCTATAGGTACGTGTAAGAAGTTCAATAAAGGTGAAGTACCTGTTGTAGTATACTAAATAAGAGTACGTGGTTAACAGCAGTGGAACAATAGTCGATAACAATTATTAAAAGCAATAAAGTACTATTGGTGGCTTAATAGGGAACGACGAAGGCGTCGTTCCCTACTTTTTTACCAGAAGGCAAGTATCACCTTTCCTACCTAGCTGCTTTCTCCAATATACTAATATGTCAATTTACAAAGTTTCACTTTGAGCCTTTCACTTATAAAGTTTTCCCATCCAACCGACCCATGAATCAACGAATAATCAGACAATTATATACTTGAAAATCATCACAAAATGAAAAAAACTACCTAACAGAATAAAGACATGAAAAATCTCATGAAATCCGAATTCGCCTATTTTGCATTTTTCGGATTTTTTGCCGTATATGATGGCTCCAACAGAATACATGACTCCTCCTAATACTAGTAGCGCAATTGCGAAGGCAGGTAGAGCCTTTGATATAGGATAAATAAAAAATATAGATATCCAACCTAATAATAAATAAAATCCAGTAGAAAGCCATCTAGGTGCATTCATCCAAAAAATCTTGAGTACAATGCCTATAAGGGCGAGAAGCCAAATGAGACCTAGTAAAAGGTATCCTAAGAAGCCTTTTAATGTAATCAAGCAGATAGGCGTATAGGTGGATGCAATTAATACATAAATCATTATGTGATCTATTTTTCTTAGAAACTCTAATTTCTCTATAGAGGCGATTTTCCAATGATAGACCGTCGAAGCAGTATATAAGCCAATTAGCCCAAGTGAAAAGACAATGGAGCTGATAAGATTTTCATAAGAAAAATGATTTATTGTAGACATTAACAACAAAGCTAAAGCAAGGAAGGACAAAACTACTCCTATTAAATGGGTAATAGAGTTTATTGGTTCTCTACATTTCATATAAACAACACCTTTCACATAGTAATCAATACTATATCATATGATAATAATAAAATTTTATTTAGTATATGTCAAGGTTATCTTTGTAATTGCTATATAAATATTATATAATTCCTTTTAGATTGAGAATTTGCATTTTATTCAGGAGGGGTATCCTTTGCAAGAGTTTGAGAAGCTCCAAGAAATACAATTACCTGACATCGATTTGTACATGGATCAAGTTTTAACTATATTAGAAAGTCAAATGGATAGTTATAAATTGCATGATGACGAGAAGGTCATGACAAAGACGATGATCAATAATTATGTCAAATCTAGACTTATAGAAAAACCAGTAAAAAAGAAGTACGGTAAAGAACAGCTCATGCAGTTGATTATGATCTACCATATGAAAAATATAATGAACTTTGCAGATCTAGAGGTGTTTTTTCAAAGGGTTATTAAAGAGGATCAAAAGGGAATAGGGCTATTATATGAAGATTTTGTACAGATTCACGACAATATGTTAGATGATTTTATTAGTAAGGAAAAACAATTAAGTGAGCTAGAAGGCAACGATAAAATAAAAGAGCTTTTAAAAATAATAATTACAGCAGATCTAAATAAGAGAGTAGCTGAGAGAGTACTTAGGGAAATGAGGGGCAAAGAGTAAGAATTTGATAAGATATATATATGTTTGTATACATTTACTAACGATAGTTAGACCATGCTCAAACACTTGTTAAAGGTATACAGCCACCAGCCATCAGTAGAAGCCTTCAAGTATATAGTACATTCCTTCATTACGCCCCGTCTCTCGATGACAACTCAAAAGGCTCCAATGGAGCCTGAAATTGATCCTACATTTTATATTTCTTTCAGCGTTCAGTTGAAAATTTTCCTGTCAAAGTGATCAACTACTGTAAAATAATCTCCTTTAATGAATCCACATCTACCAGTGAAATAGAAGATCTCTCAAAGTTAATTAATCCTTCGTCTCGCATTTTTCCTAATTCTCGTGATAGGGATGGTCTCGTTACATTTAGGAATTCAGCTAATTCATTTCGATTCATAGAAAGCTTAAATTTTGGTTTTTCTAATTTATCGTATTGTTCCAGAAAGTAAGTAGCGATTTTCTCTCTTACACTTCTTAAAGACAAATACTCTAATCTTTTATTTAGTAAAAGCCCTCTATTAGAGACTAAGTTTAACATATTTAAAATCAACTCTTGATGGCTAAAACATATAGTACTACAGCTACCTGTAATTTTATCAGGGGGCAAAAAGATGACAGTCGTGTCTGTGCTAGCATTTACGGATACAGGCCAAGTGTTTCTGTTTGAAAAAGCGATCATCTCTCCGAAAATATCACCCTGCTTCAATAGATTAACCATAACTCGATTCCCTGCAACATTCTCTTTGACTACCGTAGCTTCTCCTAAAAGTATGATACCAATACCAGTAAAGGGGTCTCCATCAATGGTAATGTATTCATTCTTTCGAAATTGATGTATAGGTGGCTTTAAGCATTGGAGCAATGAGTTGATAGCATCAATATCAATATTTTTAAATAATACTGTATGGGATAATATTTTAGACCATTTGTCATACATTTTAAAGACCTCATTATTTGGTAACATTAGTTACCGATTTTATTTACTTAAGTATATTATAATAATCACAGAAACGCAAGGGCAATCATAAGAATTATTCAATAAAAAGGTGAAACTTGACAACTCAAGTTTCAGACTAAAGACATTATAATGATTACAGCAAAATCAAATTAAATGTTTTGAATTCATCAAGGTTGGGTATCTATGCACATACAATCTATCTGTATAGCAAGAAACACACTGAAGGCGTATCTTGCCACCTAAAGATGATAGTTTTAAGAAATTTTTTATATATTCGAAGGAGGATTTATATGTCAAAGATGTTTTGTTTTCAATGTGAACAAACGGCAAAGGGAACTGGCTGTACTGAAAAGGGAGTATGTGGTAAGACTCCAGAAGTATCAAATAAGCAAGATGAATTAGTAGCAGCGTTAATAGGTTTGGCAAGGTCTGTAAAAGGATTAGAAACAAGCAAAACTACAGATAAATTAATAATGGACACATTATTTGTGCAAGTAACGAATGTAGACTTTGATGAAGCAGATGTTGAAAAGTGGGTTCAAAAAGTAAAAGCAGAAAAATTAAAATACGGAAATGCAGAAGATTTTAATTGGGAAGAGCTATGGACCGGAAATGAAGACATCGTTTCTTTAAGATCTACATTATTATTAGGTATGAGAGGTATGGCTGCATACGCACACCATGCATACGCTCTTGGAAAAGAAGATCCAGAAGTAAATGCTTGGTTCTACAAAGGATTAGTAGCATTAGGAGAAGAACACAGTGTTGAAGAATGGTTAGACTTACTTATGGAATTTGGTCAAATGAACTTAAAATGTATGGCTATTCTTGATGAAGCGAATACATCTACATATGGTCATCCAGAGCCAACACAAGTTACTACAAATGTTGAGAAAGGACCTTTCATTGTTGTAACAGGTCATGATTTATTAGATTTAAAAGAATTATTAGAGCAAACAGAAGGAAAAGGCGTAAATATCTATACTCATAGCGAAATGCTTCCAGCACATGCTTATCCAGAACTTAAAAAATATTCTCACTTAAAAGGGAATTATGGAACAGCATGGCAAAATCAGAAAAAAGAATTTGAAAACCTACCAGGGGCAATTCTTTTCACTACAAATTGTTTAATGCCTCCAAAGGATAACTATGCAGATCATATCTTTACTACATCTGTAGTAGCATACCCAGGTTTAAAACACATTGAAGATAGAGTAGATGGTCAAAAAGACTTCTCACCACTTATTGCTAAAGCCATTGAATTAGGCGGGTTTAAAGAAGATACTAAGTTTACTGGCATCAATGGTGGAGATAAACTAATGACTGGCTTCGCAAGAAACACAGTATTAGGTGCAGCAGAAACAGTAGTCGGTGCAGTAAAAGCTGGAGCAATCAAACATTTCTTCTTAGTAGGTGGCTGTGATGGCGCAAAACCAGGAAGAAATTATTATACAGATTTCGTAAAACAAACACCAGACGACTCCATTGTACTTACATTAGCATGTGGTAAATTTAGATTTAATGATATAGACGCAGGTGAAATTGGTGGACTTCCGAGAATTATGGATATGGGTCAATGTAATGATGCTTATTCTGCAATTCAAGTAGCTGTAGCATTAGCAGAAGCTTTTGAATGCGGAGTAAATGACCTACCACTTACATTAGTATTGTCATGGTATGAACAAAAGGCAGTATGTATCTTATTAACATTATTAGCATTAGGCATCAAAAATATATACATTGGACCATCTATCCCAGCATTCTTCTCTTCTACAGTATTAAATGTATTAGTAGAAAAATTCGGATTAACTCCAATTAGTACGCCAGAAGAAGATTTAAAGAAAATATTAGCATAATAAAAAAATAGGCTTACAGCTTGCTGTAAGCCTATTTTTTTAGATGGCCAGCAAAAGAACATGACGTTGATGGCTTAACCGTTAAACAATTGTTTAACGGTTGAACAATTACATGTACAACAATCGTTCCATTTATCACTTAATCAATGATTCACTATCCGTATTCTTATAAGGGTTTCTTGTCATATGGATTTTTTGTCCATTGCTAGTTACTACTATAGTTCCGCTTCCTGCTGTAAGGAGGGTTTTTACGCCAAAGATTTTTAAGTTAAAATTAGTCCTTATATGAGGAAGGAGTTTTGAATTTTTTCGCGCAGTAATGACTGCATATTCAGGTTGGACTTTTTGAATCAAACCTACTGGAGTAGAACCAAAGCTTCCATGATGACCAATTTTAATGACATCTGCTTGAAGATCGTCGTCAGAATCAATTATTTCGTCTACAGCTATTTCTTCTGCATCTCCCATAAATAGAAAGGATGTCACGTTATATTTCATTTTTGTCACGAGAGAGCAGTGATTTAGCTTTTTATATTTGCTTTTTTTTGGCGAGATGAATTGAAAACAAGCATCTCCTAATTTAAAAGAGTCTCCAATTTTTGGACAAGAGATTGTATAACCTTTTTGCTTTAGGGCTTCCTTGAAATTTGTATTTGCTCTACTGTCGTAGTCTGTATCTAATGCGTATACTCTACCTATTTCAAAGCTATAAACGATATCGTCCATACTGCCAATATGATCTTCATGAGGATGGGTTTGTATAAGCACATCAATTTTTTTGATGCCTAAGTTAAGTAAATAGCCTTGTATGTACATGCTATCAGATTCATTTCCACTATCAATAAGTGCTGTCTGTCCATTGGGAGTTTGTATGAGAATAGAGTCAGCTTGCCCAATATCCAAAAAATGAACGGTTAAATTAGATTTTTCATTTTTTGCTAATACGATATGCCCATAATAATTTGTAAAGGCTATAAAGAGGAGCAATAAACACATTATGATATATTTTTTACGAAAAAGTGTAGTCATAAGAATCTATCCTTTTAAATTAAAGCGAATATTTTATTATTTTATGAGGATTAAGAGAAATTATGAAGAATTCTACATCTTTATATAATTAAATATTTAATGATAAAAGTGTTCATGGATATACGATTTAGACGTCATTATAGGTAATTGTTAATTTACAAATTAATATTTACATTTACATATCAATTGTGATATAAATAGTAATGCGTACACAGCTTAATAATTTTATGCGTGAACAATTTTTTTTTGCAAATAATGTAAACGAATTCACAATTACTTTTAGTGAATTTGGTTTATGAAAATGCTATAATAAATATGTGACTAAATTAACAAAGGCATTATTTATCATAATACATAGATAAGGAGTTTTGCAGATGGAATGTTGTGGAGGCAACAAAAGTGTTTTAAAAGTTCAGTTCAAAGATGAGAACGTCGATTTATCAGCTTTGGATGCTACTCTAGCAAAGTACGGAAGTATAAAGGGCAGCTTAATTACAATTCTTCAGAAAGCTCAAGACATTTATGGTTATTTACCAGAATCAGTTTTAAACTATGTGGCTACGGAAATAGGTGAAAAGCCAGCTAAGGTTTATGGTGTGGCAACTTTCTATACGCAATTCAGGTTAGAACCTGTAGGTGAGTATCTCATCATGTTATGTAAGGGTACAGCATGCCATGTAAATGGAGCAAATGGAATTGAAGAGGCAATAATTGAGGAGTTAGGTATTCATGATGGAGAAACAACAGAAGATAATATGTTCACTTTAAACAATGTAGCCTGTCTAGGTTGCTGTAGTTTATCTCCTGTTATGATGATTAATGAAGAGACTTACGGTAAATTGACTCCTAAAAAGACAAAAGAAATTATACAAAAGTTGAAAATGGATCATTTGGAAGAAAAGGAGGCATAAGTTTATGAAAATCATTGTAGGATATGGTAGCTGTGGTATTGCTGCAGGCGCTGGTAAAGTATATAAAGCATTAGAAAAGAGAATCAAAGAAGATAATCTTCAAATGGATCTAGATATAGCAGGTTGTAATGGTATGTGTTACTTAGAGCCAATCGTAGATGTTTATGATGATGAAGGAAACAAAAAAACATATGTACAAGTTACCCCTGAACGAATCGATGACATTATAAACAATCTCCAAGACTCAGATCTAATTATTTCAGAAGAAGAAGTAGCTAGAAGATCTAAAATCGTAAAAGTTGCAACTGCAAAATGTGGAGTAATCAATCCAGAAAAAATCGAAGAATACATAGAAAATAATGGCTACGAGGCCATAAAAAAGTGCATTACAGAGATGACACCAGAAAATGTTATTGAAGAAATAAAAGGATCCGGTTTAAGGGGTAGAGGAGGAGCAGGTTTCCCTACTTGGTTTAAATGGAATGCTGCCCTACAATCAAAGGCAACACCTAAGTACATGGTATGTAATGCAGACGAAGGAGATCCAGGTGCATTCATGGACAGAAGTGTACTAGAAGGAGATCCTCATAACTTAATCGAAGGTATGATGATTGGTGCATATGCTATAGGTGCAGAAGAAGGCGTTGTATACGTACGAGCTGAATATCCTCTTGCAATTGTCCGTTTACAAAATGCAATAGATCAAGCTAGAGAAAAGGGCATCCTAGGAAAGAACATCTTTGACAGCAATTTCTCTTTTGACCTAAGAATCAAAGCAGGTGCGGGAGCTTTCGTATGTGGAGAAGAAACTGCATTAATTGCATCTCTTGAAGGCGAAAGAGGTATGCCTAGATTAAAACCTCCATTCCCTGCTCAAAAGGGATACTGGAATCTTCCAACAAATATTAACAATGTAGAGACTTTTGCTAATATTCCATGGATTATGAGCAATGGCGCAGATAAATACGCTGCTATGGGAACAGAAGATAGCAAGGGAACAAAAGTATTTGCTTTAACAGGTAAGATTAAAAATGGTGGGCTTGTTGAGGTTCCTATGGGAATGTCAATTAAAGAAATCATCTATGAACTTGGTGGTGGAATACTAAACGACAAACAATTCAAAGCGGTACAAATGGGTGGACCATCAGGTGGTTGTATCCCTACAAGCATAATTGATACGAAAGTAGATTATAAATCTCTAGCAGCTACAGGAGCCATTATGGGCTCAGGTGGTATGGTTGTTATGGATGAAACTACTTGTATGGTAGATATGGCTAGATTCTTCCTAGACTTTACTCAAAAAGAATCTTGTGGAAAGTGTATTCACTGTAGAATCGGTACTACGAGAATGTTAGAAATTTTAACTCGAATTACAGAAGGAAATGGAAAAGAAGGCGATATCGAACTATTAGAAGAATTAGCTACGCAAATTAAAGCAGGTTCTTTATGTGGTCTTGGTCAAACAGCTCCAAATCCAGTATTAAGTACAATTCGATATTTTAGAGATGAATATGAAGCTCATATTCGCGATCATAAATGTCCTGCTAAACAATGTTCAAATCTTTTAACTTATGAAATAATAGATGCATGTATTGGTTGTGGCCTTTGTAAGAGAAATTGTCCAGTAGAAGCTATTACAGGTGAAAAGAAAGAAAAACACGAAATCAATCAAGAAATCTGTATTAAGTGCGGAAAATGTTATCAAGCATGTAAGTTTGACGCAATTACAGTCGATTAGTACAGGAGGGAGCTAAAATAATGTCTTTGATACGTTTAAATATAAATGGAAAAGAAGTAACTGGCATAGGTGGTCAAACGATTTTACAAATTGCACAAGAAAACAATATCGAAATACCAACACTTTGCTATGATGAAAGAGTAAAAATATACGGCTCTTGCGGTCTTTGTGTAGTTGAAGTAGAAGGAATTCCAAAACTATTAAGATCTTGTGCAACTTTAGCAAGCGATGGAATGGTAGTCAACACAAATTCAGATAAAATTAGGCTATCAAGAAAAACAGCTTTAGACCTATTATTATCTGACCACGTAGGAGACTGTAAAGCACCATGTGTTCGAGCATGTCCAGGACAGACAGATTGTCAGGGCTATGTTGGTTTAATTGCTAACGGTGAGCACATTGAAGCGTTAAAATTAATAAAAGAACAATTGCCTTTACCAGGTAGTATTGGTCGAGTATGTCCACATCCTTGTGAAGATGCATGTAGAAGACAATTGGTTGAAGATCCTATTTCAATTGCACACTTAAAGAGATTTGTAGCCGATCAAGATATGTTTAATGAGGAAATGTTCATTCCTGAGTTAGAGCCTGAAACAGGCAAAAAAGTAGGTGTTATAGGCGGTGGTCCTGCAGGGTTAACAGCAGCTTACTACTTAACTCAAAAGGGACATGATGTAACAATTTATGATCAAATGCCTGAAATGGGTGGAATGCTTAGATACGGTATTCCTCAATACAGATTACCAAAAGACATTATAGATGAAGAAGTTGCTGTTATTGAAAAAATGGGAGTAAAACTCATCAATAATGTGAAAATAGGAAAAGATATTACATTTGATTACATAAAAGAAAACAACGATGCAGTGTTTGTAGGCGTTGGAGCATGGACTAGTTCTGCTATGAGATGTAAAGGAGAAGATACTGAAGGCGTAATTGGCGGTATCGACTTCTTAAGAAAAGCAATGTTAAATGAAGACCTAGTAGTAGGTGAAAAAGTAGCTGTAGTAGGTGGCGGAAACACTGCTATGGATGCTTGTAGAACAGCTATTAGACTTGGCGCAAAGGAAGTTTACGTACTATATAGAAGAACGAAAGAAGAAATGCCTGCTGAAGAAATTGAAATCATAGAAGGTGAAGAAGAAGGCGTAACATTTAAGTTCCTCGTAAGCCCTATAGAAATCATTTCGGAAAATGGCAAAGCAAAACAAGTTCGACTTCAAAAGATGGAACTTGGAGAGCCAGATCAAAGTGGTAGAAGAAGACCTGTTCCAATAGAAGGAGCGGAAGAAGTATTAGATGTAGATTTAGTTATTGCAGCTATAGGTCAAGGATCTAATTTAGCCGGCTTAGAAGCAATAGAAACTACTTCTAGAGGAACCATTGCTGCAGATGAAAACTCTTTCCAAACAAGCATTCCAGGAGTGTTTGCAGGTGGAGATGTAACGAACGCAGGTGCAGGTATTGCAATTCAAGCTATTGGAGATGCAAAAAAAGCGGCTAATGTTATAGACAAATATCTAGCAGGTGAAATGGTACCTTATGTAAAACCATATTATGTAATTAGAGACGATGAAATAACAGAAGAAGATTTTGCTGATCGTCCTAAAATGCCTAGATCAAAAATCAAACATGTAAGTGGCGAAGATCGAAAAGGCAATTTTGAAGAGGTTAACTTTGGTTACACAGAAGAGGAAGCCATAGCAGATGCTAAGAGATGTTTAGAATGTGGATGCCACGATGTATTTGAATGTAAGTTATTCCACTATGCAAATGAGTACGACGTAGAGCCAGCTCGAATTGCAGGAGAAGTACATCACAGAGAAGAAGATGACAATCATCCATTCATCGTTCGAAACAGCGATAAGTGTATTTTATGTGGATTATGTGTAAGAGTATGTTCAGAAGTTATGGACAACGAAGCTCTTGGCTTAATCGATAGAGGTTTTGATACAGTCGTAAAACCAGCTTTTGGTTTACCGTTAAAAGACACAAACTGTATTTCTTGTGGTCAATGCGTAAGCGTATGTCCAACAGGAGCATTACAAGAAAGACTTCAACTTGAAAAATCTGTTCCAGTTGAAACAAATACAACTTCAACAATATGTGCACATTGTAGCGTAGGTTGTAATATCAATCTTGAGACAAGAGGCGAAATGATCTACAGAGCGATTCCGGACAAAGAAAGCAAAGTAGACAATGGACTATTATGTGCTAAAGGTCGCTTTGGTTTTGATACAGTTCAAAAAGACAAGAGAATTCTTAGCCCAATGGTTCGAAAAGAAGGTAATTTAGTAGAAGTAGAATGGGAAGAAGCAATTCGATTTGCTGCTAAGAAAATGCAAAGTTTGTCAATGATGTACGGCTCAGAATCTGTAGCAGTATCTGTATCTGATCGAAGTACCAATGAAGAAATTTACATGGTTAAGAAAATAGCAGAAGAAGGATTAGGTACAAAAAATATTACTTCCTTCAACCGAGTATATGGTGGAATCAAAGATGTATTAGGATATGATGCATCAACAAACACATTTGATGAGCTATACTCTACAGAGACTATTGTACTATTAGGATCAGACATTATGGAAGACCATCCAATCCTAGGTGTTAAGATTAAAGAGGCTGTAGCAAAAGGTGCTCAATTATTAGTAGTTAATCCTTTTGTATCTCATGCGGATGAGTGGGCAAAAAATAAAATTTGTGTAGAAAACAATATAGATTTCTTAAAACAAGTAGCTAAAGAGCTTCTTGAAAGAGGTAGTGCACCTGTAAATACAGCTGGTATTGATGAGTTAAAAGCTAGCTTAAATACTGTAACAGTAGGTAAAGATGCAAAAGAATTTGTTGATATCTATACAAAAGCGAAAAAAGCTATTATCGTATTTGATCAAAATGCTTTAACAGCGGATAGTGCTAAAATGATTGCTAATATTGCAGTATTGGCAGGGCATATTGGCAAAGCGAGAGCAGGTATCATCCAATTAAAACCAAAGAACAATAGCCAAGGTTTAGCGGATATTGGAATTAACGCAGATCACACAATCATAGAAGAAGGAATTAAAGGCGGAATCATCAAAGGTATGATGATATTTGGCGAAGATATACCAAATGTAGACGTAAGCAATTTAGAATTCTTAATGGTTCAAGATATGTACTTGACTGAAACTGCTAAAAAAGCAGATGTAGTACTTCCATCTGCAAGTTATGCAGAATCAAAAGGTACATTCACTAATGCAGAAAGAAGAATTCAAACATTAAAAGTTGCGATTCCATCTTTAACTGGTGAAGAAAACTGGGTTGATTTATGTGATCTAGCAGCAGCATTAGGAATTGAAATCAACTACAGCAACGTAGATGATATTACAGAAGAGTTAACAAGAAATGTTCCAGAGTACTATGGATTTACTGCCTGTGCAGATGGAACGAGCTTCTGGCCAATTGGAGAAGGCCATGTTCTTTATACAAAGGGATATAACTTTGCATGTGGAAAAGCACAGCTACAAGTTGTAGAAGACGGAAAACTTCTTGACAAGGTAGAAAGCACTGATGCTCATGGAAAGATGTTTAAAGAAATATTAAAAGATAATGGAATAATTTAATAAAAAATCGTGCCTTCTCCACGGTGCCATAGGGACACTTTCTAAATCGTGGTGAAGTTGGGCGGTATGTATCGGCAGGCAGTGGATATTCACTGTCTGCCGATTATCGTTTATGTCAGCACCTACTCAAAAATCAGATGAATGTATAGCAGTATAGCGAAAACCCTAAAAATACAATAGTTAACCTGCCTCTGAACCGAAAGGATGGGGGCTTTTTGTACAACCATTCTTTGTGAAAATGACTTTGACAGCACTTTTATCTATTCTATAATTGTTGAATGGAGGTAATATGGTGAAAAAGTTTGTGATATTATTTGTGAGGCTTATAATGGTTTTCACCCTTGCGTTGACACAGGAATTTAGTGTGACAGAGCAGATCACAACTATTGTACTGAAAACGGTAAAGAGTACCGTCGTTTTTCCGTATTCAGCCCGTTTTTCTTAAACGGTTCCTATGGCACAGTAGACTTGGGGTATGTTTTTTAGTTTTATATGATTAAGGTTCTGTTTTTGTGGAATATATATAGTAGGGTTAGTAATGGTCAAACCTTAGAATCGTCTACGTCGATTCTAAGATTGCGACACTTGCTAAATGAAAGCAAACGCTTCAATTTACGTATCCATGTAATTTCACAGTCAAATCAGAAAGTTGTTTGTCTGCTGCATTACATAGATGCTACGAAAGCTTTATTTTTCGCTTGCTCGTTAGCAGGCGAAAAATAAAAATATCTATTTTAAAAGATTAATGATATACTGATAATCGGAATATACAGAAAAAGGAATGATATAATGGAAATAAAAAAATTTGAAGACATACAGTGTAGCGACGAGATAAAAAGAGCAGTTGACGCAATGGGCTTTGAGGAGATGACTCCGATTCAACAATTGACTATGCCTTTGATTATGGCAGGCAAAGATGTTGTAGGACAAGCTCAAACAGGTACAGGTAAAACTGCGGCTTTTGGTATACCTCTTTTAGATATAGTAGACCCCAATAATAAAAGTACGCAGGCTCTCATATTATGCCCCACTAGAGAGCTTGCATTACAGGTCTCAGAAGAAATTGCAAAGCTTGCAAAGTTTAAGCATGGTATTAAGATTGCACCAATTTATGGAGGTCAATCTATTGATCGACAAATTAATGCCTTAAAAAGAGGCGTACAAATTGTCATTGGTACGCCAGGTAGGGTTATCGACCATATCAATAGAAGGACGTTAAAGTTAAAGGATTTGAAATTGTTCGTATTAGATGAGGCCGATGAAATGCTTAATATGGGTTTTAGAGAAGATATAGAGACAATTTTGGAAAGTGTAGATCACGAAAGACAAACTCTCCTTTTTTCTGCTACGATGCCTAAGGCAATATTAGAAATTATCAATAAGTATCAAAAAGATCCAGAGATTGTAAAAGTAGTGCACAAAGAGCTGACTACGCCAAATGTAGAGCAACTATATATAGAGGTAAAAGAACAGGATAAAATAGAAGTTCTTACAAGATTAATAGATGTTTACAATCCTAAATTATCAATTATCTTCTGTAATACAAAGAGAAAAGTAGATGATGTGACAGACCTTATTCAATCAAGAGGTTATAGCGCAGATAAAATTCATGGAGATATGAAGCAACAGGTGAGAAGTAATGTAATCAGCAAGTTCAAAAGAGGAGATATCGAGATTTTAGTAGCTACGGATGTAGCGGCTAGAGGATTAGATATTGATGATGTAGAAATTGTACTTAATTACGATATGCCAAGCCATGAAGAATACTATGTTCATAGGATTGGTAGAACAGGTAGGGCTGGTAAAAATGGAACGGCCTTTACTTTTGTAACGTCAAGAGATTATTATTTGCTAAAGAATGTTATGAATTATACTAAGAAGAAAATCAATCGACATCCTATACCAAGTATAAGCGATATTGAGAACATCAAGACGCAAATATTTATTAATAAATTAAAAAAAGCCATCGGAGAAGGTGGATTATCCAAATACATTAATATTCTAGATAAAATGATGGAGACAGAAGATTTCCAATCCATAGAAGTAGCGGCAGCAATGCTCAAAATGGAATTAGAACTGCCAGAAAAAGATATGATTGAGCCAGTTCAATTTAATAAAGGTAGTCGAAGAGATCAAGGATCTCAAAAAGGTGGTAGAAGAAGAAGAGGCGATGAACATATGGCGAGAATGTTTATCAATGTAGGAAGAAACAAAAAAATTCAACCAGGAGATGTAGTGAAGTCTATTGCCTCTGAGACAAGCATGAGTGGCAGCAATATAGGTCATATCGATATCTTTGAAAATTATACATTTGTAGACATACCGGAAGAATACGCTGACGAAGTACTAGAAATTATGAGAAAAGGAACGATAAAGGGCAATAAAGTAGTCATTGAGAGAGCTCAAGGCAAAAAGCCAAAAAGAAGAGTGCGTACAAAATAAAACTTTGTTTTGTACCATTGTCAATTTTTAATTAAAAGAAAGACTGTAGTGATCTACAGTCTTTCTTTTAGACTTCCACTGCGGTAAGCACTGATTAACATCTCTAAATAATATATCCGCTTGCTCAAGCTCAAACCTACATCTGTATCTGCAACTTTTTTTCGATCTAATACCTTTTCAATGACCCTAATAGTCGAACGGATGTCCTTTCCATCATTGACGGCTTTTTCAACAGATTCAAAGGGCTCATGGCTCGCAAGCTGCAACCCATAAGAATTATAAATCAAAGTATACCCAGCAATACCCGTTGTCTTTTGATAAGCACGAGCAAAACCACCGTCTATGACTAAAAGCCTTCCATTAGCCTTTATAGGGCTTTCTCCATCCTTAGATTTTACAGGCACATGGCCATTAATAATATGTCCATGATCAGGATCTAAACCAAACTCCATTAAAACTTTTTTTGCAATTTTTTCATCATAGATTAAATTATAATAAGGAGTGTATACTTCTTTATGAGTGCTTTTATCTACGACAAGATACCGTTCAAAAGTAGCCATCTTATTCTTGCCAAAGAGAGGGGAGTCTTTATGGCACCATAGATACCAAAAAATTTCCGGTCCTATATTACTTTGTCCGTCTCCAAAATAAGCTTCTCTTACGTATTGATCTAATTTATCCAAGAATTCTCGGCTTTTGTAATATTTATTGTTGATTTTTACTTCTTTGAAACTACCTTCCTTATTCATGGGCAAAGAAGCGTGAAAGAGCAAATTGCCATTGTAATTTAAATAAATACTTCCTTTAGATAGCAAAAATCGTACATGTTTTTGCAATCGTTCAGACAGAGTAAAGGAAGAACGAAGTTTTTGTATTACTCGCTCTTCGTCTAAAGAAAGTTTCCACGATTCTTTAGGGTCTATAGTTGGAAAATTGCTATCACTTAGCTTGTACTGTGCTCCATTTATTTTGATGATACTAGCCTCATAATCAATTTTATCTAAGAGAAGTCTATCTTCTATTTCAAACTCAGGATGTGAAAGGATTAATTGATGCTCCAATTTAAACTGAATAATAGAAATGGCCTTGTGCATTTTTGATAATAACTGTATATCAGAATCTGTAAAAACTTCTGTGCTATTTACTTTAGGAATGAAGTTTTTGCATGGATCGTCAGAATACATCTCTAATGCAAGAGTTGCCAGTGGCAATAAATTAATTCCATATCCGTCTTCTAAGATATCCATATTTGAGTAACGTAGGCATATACGTATCACATTAGCAATACATGATAAATCCCCTGCGGCAGCTCCCATCCAGAGGATATCATGGTTTCCCCATTGTATATCTAAAGAGTGGTGCTCCATTAAAGTGTCCATGATAATATGAGAACCAGAACCTCTATCGTAAATATCTCCAATAATATGTAGGTGATCAATGGTTAGTCTTTGTATGACAGAAGAAATCTCTATAATAAATTCATCGGCTTGCTCTAAAGAGACAATAGCATTAATGATTTCATTATAGTAGTCTTTTTTATTGAAACGGTTTTCATTTTCGTGTAATAATTCCTCCATGATATAGGCAAAAGAGGGCGGGAGTGCTTTTCTTACCTTTGAACGAGTGTATTTAGATGATGCATCTCTGCAAACCTGTACCAATCTGTAGATGGTAATTTTGTACCAGTCACCCAGGTTTTTCTCTAGAGATTTTACCTGTTGCAATTTTTCCTCAGGATAATATATCAGTGTAGCAAGTTCTTGTATATCTGATTCAGATAAGGTTTTTCCAAGTACATCTGTTATTTTCCTTTTGACGACGCCCGAAGCATTTCGCATGACGTGATTAAAGGCTTCATGTTCACCATGAATGTCTGTGAGAAAATGTTCTGTCCCTTTTGGTAAATTCATAATAGCTTTTAGATTAATAACCTCAGAAGCAGCTATTCCAATGCAGGGGAATTTTTGAGATAAGAGTTCTAAGTAATTTCTATTATCTTGGATTTGTTTACTAGTAAATCTGTTCATAGAAAGCCTCCATAACTAAGTTGATAATATTGTAGAGTAGCACATATTCTTTGAATATATTCGCTTTTACAAATAGTATATCATACTATAAAAGAATTAAAATAGATAATAAAAGTTAAATTTCAATTATGTGATATACTAATTAGCGACTTTACTAAGAACTTACATATAGAATTTAGAATAAAACAGGGTCTATTTGCCAATCAATTGGCGTTTCCCCCATATTTAATAGGAAATCGTTTGCCTTTGAGAAGGGTCTGCTTCCAAAAAAACCTTTATTGGCAGAAAAAGGGCTTGGGTGGGGGGATTTGATAATTTTATGATGAGGATTATTAATATACATTTCTTTTGATTGAGCAAATTTTCCCCATAAGACAAAGACAACAGGATCTTTCTTTTGATTAATTATTTGTATGATCTGATCCGTAAAAATCTCCCATCCTAGTTTTTGATGAGAAGCTGGTGAACCCGCTCTTACAGTAAGCACTGCATTTAACAAGAGGACTCCTTGGTCAGACCATTTCTTTAAATGACCGTGGTTTGGTATAGAACAGCCCAGATCATCGTGAAGTTCTTTATAAATATTCATAAGAGAAGGTGGTATGGATACATCAGGTTTTACTGAAAAGGATAGACCGTGAGCCTGTCCTGAGCCATGATATGGATCTTGTCCTAAGATAACCACTTTCACGTCTTTATAAGCAGTATAGTGAAGGGCGTTAAAGATATCATGCATATTGGGATAAATTTTTTTGGTTTTATATTCATTTTTTAAGATATCATGTAATCGGACATAATACTCCTTTTCAAACTCACCTTCAAGAATCAGGCCCCAATCATTTTGAAATTTAATAGTCATGTGAATGCTCCTTACTTTGTAATATATTTAAAGTATAGAATAGTTTATCCTAAAATTCAATGAAACATGTGTAAGTAAAAGGGTTGAAAGGGGAAAGCTAAATGCAAAATTTTTATGTTGGAAGATCTACATGGTTTATAGCGTTTTACAAGGCTTTAACTATTGTTCTATAATTGTTTACTTTGCTTATAATCAAAGTAAAAAAATGTTTACAATCTTGTCCATAATAGTATATAATAAAAACAATGATTTCGTAGCTCAGCTGGGAGAGCGCCACCCTGACACGGTGGAGGTCGCTGGTTCAAGTCCAGTCGGAATCACCAATTTATGAATATTATTTTTTATAGCCTTCTAGTGTGTGCAAAGTGCGTACTAGGAGTTTTTTTGTATAAGGTGGTCAGTTTGAGATACGTAGACGAGATTGCTACATGTCGTAATGTGTAGATAAATGTATATACATCCAGATAATATAGAGACAATATAAAAATAGATAAACATATGTCAAATGTTTGTTGATTTTCAAATATGTATAGTATAAAATCAAAGTATATACAAAAGAGAAAGGATATGAAGTACATATGAATGAAGAAGTTTTGAAAAAACACCCTGAACTGAAAAAGGTAATAGACACTGTATTAGCTGTAGATGTAGGTAACTCATATGTGAAGACAAATGTAGGACTTTCTATACCAAGTAGGATTTCCGAAGTAAATAGACATGGAAGTGTGACGGCAAAGACAAGTAATGTTATTTGGAATGGAAAATTATATACAGTAGGTAGTAAGAATGGTAAGGCTAATATTGAGCCTACAAAGTATTCATCAGATCATTACAAATTATGTTTACTTACTGCCATTGCTCTTAGCTTTAAAGGAAAAAAAGATATAAGCGTAAGACTTGCTTTAGGACTTCCTGCTGAATTTTATGATATTCATTTCCAACCTCTAAAAGATGAAATACTAAAAATGGAAAAACAACAAATCACAGTAAATAGTGTAGAGTACAATATTGAAATTTTAGATGTTCAGGTGTTTAAACAGGGTGGTACGTTAAGCTCCACTAGGGCAAAAAATTATAAGTTCCCTATGTTAATGGTTGACCTTGGTTCTGTGACATTAGATGTATCCTTTTGGCGATTTGTAAAAGATGAATTTGATAATAAAGTATTAAATATGACTGCTGCGAAGAGCTATGCTCAATATGGTTTTCAGCCAGTTATGGAAGATCTTTTAACAAGATTTAACTCTGCAGAAGGTTCAGATGGGAACTACGATATAATAGATGCTATTGAGTTTTTAGAAGAAAATTATCTTCCTTTTAGCACAGAAGAAGAGTTAAAGAGTGTAAAGGATGAAATTCTTATGCCATATGTTTCGGATTTTGTGAGTTCTATAAAAAGCATTTTCCAACTTTCTGCATGTGAAAGTATATTGTTAATGGGTGCTCCAGCTCACATACTGCTTCCATATGTACAAGCAGAGATGAATGTAAAACCAGAAGCTACCCCAATTGTTATAGAAAATGTAAAAGCACAACACGCAAACACAGTAATTTTTGCAGAAAGGTACAAGGAATTATTAACACTTGATTACTTGGAGAAAGTTAAAGGAGCTGAATAATAATGGCAAATGTTCGAAAAACTATTACAGCAAGCCTTGGCTCACTAAATGATAAAGACTTATTTGATTTCTTAGAACAAATGGAAAGTAAAGGGGTCACAGTATCAAAACTAGTAAAAGATGCTTTAAGATATTATCAAGCTAATTATATATCTAATAAAAAGAAACAAAAGAATGATATAGACTATAATCGTATTGAGTCTATTGTAGAAAAAACCGTAAAAAAGGTCCTGGAAGAAATGGATATAGCAAGTTCATTGGCATCAAATATTTTAGAACAAACAGATACTATAGAGACCGTAAATCCTCAAGTGAAGAGCCCAAAACAAGGAGCTAAATTACCTAAGGGAAAGCGGATAAAAGGCATCAAGGAAGCCGTTGGGCTAGAAGAACAAGAGCCAATACAAATTGAAACAGTAAAATCAGTAGAAGAATCTCCTCTTACAACAATAGAAGCTGTTGAAGAAACAGAAATTCTAGAAGAAGGGCTACAAGTAGAACAGGAAGTTGAAAAAACAGAGTCTCAAATAGATGGAGAAGTTTCTATAGAAGTGTCTGCAGAAGTCATTACAACAGAAGAAGAAATAATAGAAGAAGAAATAATAGAAGACGAGCAAAAAGAAGAAATGATTGAAGAAGTAAAAGAAGAAGTAAAAGAAGAAGTAAAAGAAGAATCACTAGCAGAGAAGAAAGAGATAGACAACTCAGACTTAGAAGCTCTAGTGAGTGGTATGATCACTATAAGGTAAGGAGTACTCCTTACCTTTTTTCTTTAAGGTGGTCAGTTGATAAAAACAAATTCGCCTAGGGGCGAGGGAAGTGTTTTTACAATTATTTAACTATTGTTTATTCATGTAGAACTAAAAGGTTTCTTGTAATATATTGTGTTATAATATTTGTATCAGCAGATTGACTCGCAGAAATCCGGATGTTTTCTGTGCTCGCACAAGAAAATATCTTGATTGCTAGCAAGTGCAAACAATCTCGGCTGCGAGGCGACTGAGGTAATCTACGGAATTTATGATATAACAAAAGAGATATAAAAGAACAGAAAACACAAAAACAAGGAGGTCTTTATGAATCTTAAAAATTTTCTTATAGAAGATGGTGTTAATCCAAAATTGATTGATGACGTAGACTATTTTAGTCGTTATCACAAAGTAGACTCCAATGCCCTAGATCGAATTCCTGGCCTTAGCAATTATTTTTATGGGAAAGAAATTTGGGAGATGGTTATTTCTGCATTATTAGAGGGAGAGCATGTACTCCTATCAGGACCAAAGGCTACTGGAAAAAATCTTTTGGCAGATAATGCTTGTCATTTGTTTGGCAGGCCCCAATGGAATGTATCTTTTAATGTAAACACAGATAGCGCAAACTTAATTGGTACAGATACCTTCGAAAACAACGAAGTAAAACTTCGTAAGGGACCAGTATACCATTGTGCTACTTATGGTGGATTCGGTGTTTTTGATGAAATCAATATGGCTAAAAATGATGCTGTTGTAGTTTTGCATTCAGCTCTTGATTATAGAAGGATTATTGATATACCTGGCTATGAAAAAATTGCACTTAACGATGCGACTCGTTTTATTGGTACGATGAATTACGATTATGCAGGTACAAAAGATTTAAATGAGGCTCTCGTATCTCGGTTCTTAGTTGTGGACATCCCCAAAGTGGATGAACCAAAGCTAATGAAAATATTAACAGATGATTTTCCAGATGCGGATAAGGAAATCCTAAGTCAATTTATTGGCGTATTTATAGATTTGCAAATGAAATCAGAAAATGGTGAGATCTCAACAAAAGCAGTTGATTTAAGAGGTTTGATTGCTTCCTTAAAGACGATTAGAAGAGGTTTGAGACCGAGATTAGGTATTCAAATGGGGATAACAGGAAAAACCTTTGATCAATATGAAAAGGAAATAGTAGAAGATGTAATTCGAACGAGAATACCTGAAGCTTGGACAGTAGAAGATGTGTTTCCTTCTAGATAGGAGAAATGATCATGGAATGGGAGTATAATGATTATGAATTAGATAATAGGTTACATAATATGATGTGGACCATATCCGAAGATTATGGAGAAGAATCGAATGATCTAAAGAGGTATGCAAATGTATCTAAAGATTTAGCCATATACTTTGCAGTCAAAACAGGTGCTCGAAAAAAGTATGTAGATTGGTTGACGGTAAAAAAGTATATTTCCTATAAGGCAAGAAAAGGTGTAAATCCTGATATTCTTGTACCTTTTGTAGAAATCTGCCTAGACATTATGGTCGAAGATAAATTGATTGAGGAACGTCCAGGAGTTCAAGATATAAGAAACGAGGGGTACGAGGAACTCTTAAAACAGTTTTTAAAGACACATTCCTCTACATTGATGGAAAAAATCCGCTATGCTTGGGTGTTTGAGCAAATGGGTAAAAGCGTCCAATTTGACCGACAGGTCAGGGGGATTTTGAAGGATATGTTGGAGTGCAAAAACGCTACTACTACAAAAGAAGTAATTGTGCTTATGGACAAAATCTATACAAAGCACTTTAGCCAGGAAGAAGATTACTTCGTTGAAATAGAAGATCAGCTTATAGAACAAGTGCAACAACAGGCCTTAAGTGAAGATAGCAATGGGGATTTTCAAGATTTCTTATATGAAGAATTATATAAAGATAATGAGGTTAGTCAAGAAATATCTGAAGTAGTGGATAATATGAATAGCTCCTTATTAGTAGAGTCTTTAGGAGATTTTTCTAAGGATGCCTCTACAATGGACAATAGACATATTTTTGTGGATCAAGAAACAGCTAATAAAATTTACGATAAAATATCTTACTATTATGGGGATCCCTTTTTAAGTAAAGAAGAAGTGCGAAATATTGAACGGAAAGTTTGTAGCAATGCCCATGATGGATGCAGGATTCACTTTACAGATGGAGTACTTCGAACAGACAACGATAATGCTTTTCAGAAAAAGTTTGTGTCTCGTCAAAGAGAAAATAATTTATCCTTTTATGCTCAGAATCCAAGGATAAACAAGAGAAATATTACAAAATTGAAACAAATGATCTTGCGAACGATGATCGCTGAGAGTGAAGTGACAAAAATACCATCTGATAATGGCGTAATAGTTGCCAATAAGCTTTGGAAAATTGGTAGAAGCAAAGATACTAAAGTGTTTAATAAAATCTTAAAAAATGAAAAAGGCGGATATGCAGTAGACATCCTCCTAGATGCCAGTGGTTCTCAAAGGATGAACCAAGGACAGGTAGCATCACAAGCGTATATTATTAGTGAGGCTTTAACCTTAGCATCTATTCCTAATAGGGTTATGGGTTTTAGCAACTTTCTAGATTACACGATTTTAAGGCGATATCGCAATTATGATAGTCCGCGCAGTGAAAACAAAAATATATTTGAATATTATTCTGCAGGTAATAATAGAGACGGTTTAGCGATTCAATCAGTTGCTCAAGATCTTTTGAAAAGAGAAGAAGAAAATAAAATCATGATTATCTTAAGCGATGGTAAACCTAATGATATTATTATTTCCAAAGTAGCACAGATTGGTTTAAAAGGAAAAGTATCCTATCAAGGGACAGCAGCCATAAAAGATACGGCCCTAGAAGTACGAAAAGCTCGTAAATCAGGGATCCTAGTTCTAGGCGTATTCACCGGAAAAGAAGAAGACTTACATGCAGAGAAATTCATTTACGGCAAAGACTTCATATACACTAGAAATGTAGATCGCTTTGCAGATATAGTTGGAACATTCTTAAAGAGAGTAATTGAAAATTACTAAAAACACCCTCGCGAGAGGGTGTTTTTAGTTGGCTAGGGAAACCTTAACTCGCCTATAGGCAAGTTAAGGTTTCGTTTATCTCCTTTTCGTGGATAATACACCCTAATGATGATAAAATATAGGTATGGAATAGACAGCGAGGAGAGAAGGCCAATGTTATATATAGGACCCCATATATCTACCTCTAAGGGGATGTATATGGCGACGAAGGATGCAATAGGTATTGGTGCAAATACCTTTCAGTTTTTTACACGAAATCCTAGGGGAAGTAAAGCAAAGAAGCTAGACTTAGATGATATGGCTAAATGTAAAGTTTTAATGGAAGAGAATGACTTTGGACCTTTACTGGCTCATGCGCCTTATACTTTAAATATGAGCTCTGCAACAGAAAGTACGAGAGAATTTGCTAAAATGGTATTTGAAGACGACTTAAATCGGATGGAATATATACCTTGTGATTTGTATAACTTTCACCCAGGTAGTCACGTAGGACAAGGTGCAGAGAAGGGCATTGAACTTATTGCACAAGTTCTCAATGCAGTATTGAAAGAAGAGCATACGACGACTGTTCTATTAGAGTTGATGTCAGGGAAAGGAACAGAGATAGGAATTGTTTTTGAAGAGGTAAAAGAGATTATGGATAGAGTCAAATTAAATGATAAATTAGGCATTTGCTTAGACACTTGTCACATATACTCTGCAGGATATGATATCGTCAATAATTTAGATGGAGTTATAGAAGAATTAGATAAAACTATTGGAGTAGATAGATTAAAGGCCATTCATTTAAACGACAGTAAAAATCCTCTAGGAAGTAAAAAGGACCAACATGAGACCATTGGACAAGGTCATATAGGTTTAAAAGCAATTCTAAATATTATGACACACCCTAAACTTAAACATATTCCATTCTTCTTAGAAACGCCAAATGAACTTGAAGGTCATAGAGAAGAAATTGAGATGATACGGAAAGCGCTAAAAATATAGTCAGATATATGCATATCTGATATATAAACATATATCTGACAATAGTTAAATAGTAGTCGAACAATCGTTTAACTACTGTTTAACTATTGTTGGACCATCGTTCCACAATTGTTCTACTATCATTCAACCATCATTCAAAAGGAGAGATATATGAAAGAAAAAATTGCATTATTAAAGTGCACAGGTTATGAACTAGAGCTCGTTGAAAGGACATTAAGAGAAGGTTTTGAACTTCTTGGGGGAGAGCCCTTTATAAGAAAGCTTATTCCCCTTAATGCAAAGGTCTTACTAAAGCCAAATCTTTTAATGGCAGAAGAGGCAGGTTCGCCTGTTATAACTCATTATATTGTATTCGAAGCACTCCTTCGAATTATCTCTGATTACACAGACAGTATTACTTTTGGAGATTCTCCTGGTTTTGGAAGCTCTTATAAAGCGGCTCAAAAGGCAAGGCTTATTGAAGTAGGAAGTAAATACGGTGCTAGCTTTGTAGATTTTAATGACAATATTAATCTAGAGCTAGAAGACGCTATTTTGTGTAAAAACTGGGATATAGCAAGGGCTGCTTATGAGTCGGATGTCTTGATATCCTTACCTAAATTAAAAACTCATGGAATGATGTATTACACTGGAGCGGTCAAAAATCAGTTTGGTTGTGTGCCAGGTACGAGAAAGGCTGTATGGCATGCTCGAATGAATAATTTAGAAAACTTTGCAAAAATGCTCTTAGATTTAAACACTTTAGTCGATACAAAGTTTGCTGTATTAGATGGCATAGTGGCAATGGAAGGCAATGGGCCGAGAAACGGAACTCCTAGGAAAATGGATACAATCATTATGGGTGAAAGCCTTACAGCTATAGACGCAGTTGCAGCGAGTCTTATAGGTTATGAAGATCCTTTAGAATTACCTCAATTAAAAGCAGCTTATGAATCTAATTGGGGAACGGTTTTTCTTGATGAAATTAAGATTTTAGGAGAGAAGAGAGAAGGTCTAAAGGTAGAGGATTTTAAACTCATAGCTAAAAAGTTAGAGTACCTAGGCACAGAAGGTTCTCACAAATTTATGAGAAGATTTTTAGCACCTTATCCAAAATTGATTTTAGAAAAATGTATCAGCTGTAATCGATGTTATGAAGTTTGCCCTGAAAAACCAGATGTGATTACTATGACCGATCAAAAAGGTAAGAAGGCACCTGAATTTAATAAGAAAACATGTATTCGTTGTTTCTGTTGCCAAGAATTATGTCCAGAAGGGGCCATAGAAGTGGCGCAAACGAGGTTGGGTAGAGTATTTAACTAGGCATACTTATAGGCAGGGAATAATTTTAAATTCGTAATTAAAAATACGCCAAGGCTTTTCCCAACCAACCGTCCAACCAGAAGGGAGTGAAATCATGAATCTAATTTTAGGTCGAAAAGGTACCGGAAAATCTCATATTATATATAATCAAATAAAAAAATGCATCGAAAAGGGTGAGGATAGGCTTATCCTTATTGTACCGGAGCAATTTACTTTTCAGGCAGAGAGGGAATTGATTGAAGTCTTAGATAGCCCTGGAATACTAGATGTGGAAGTTTTGAGCTTCTCCAGATTAATGAGTAGGCTCATGGAAGAAGTTGGAGGCGCTACAAAAGTGAAATTGTCTCCAACTGGAAAACATATGGCCTTGCAAAAATCATTATTAGATAGACAGGAAGAGCTTTCTGTTTACAGAGGTATGGTTCGAAAACCAGGTTTTATTCATGAAGTTCAGGATATTATTGCTAATCTCAAAAAAAAGATGATTTGTGAAGAAGATTTAAAAGAAATTCTAGAAAAGGACTTAGAAGATCATCAAATGCTTAGCAGAAAACTTAAGGATATTACTACTCTTATGGAAAGTTATAATAACTGGCTAGGAGAGGAATACTTAGACAACGAAGGCGTTATAGACTTGCTTATAGACCAGATGGAGGGCAGCACTACAATTCCTAAGTTAAAGATATGGATTGATGGATTCGATACTTTTACGGAGCAGATGTTTAAATTTGTTGAAAAACTCTATGTCTATAGCAAAGAGTTAACCATAAGTCTTACTCAAATAACAAATAAAGAAGATCGTGATGTAGAGATTTTCCTTATCAATGAAAATACACAAAATAAACTAATGGAAATGGCAAGAGGACAGGCAAAGCTCATCACTACTCATTATAAGCAAAAGGATAAACGGAAAGATATTGAGCATTTGGAAAGAGAATTATACTCTTATCCACTTATCCCCTATGAAGAGAAAGAAGAGAATATTAAAATTCGAGCCTTCAAAAATGTCTATGAAGAACTAGACTATCTTTGTATAGATATTTTAAAGTTGGTACAAGAAGAAGGTTATCGATTTAGAGATATTACAGTTGTGACGAATGATTTAGGCAGTTATGAATTCTTAGTAAAAAGATCTTTTGGAGAATACAGTATCCCTTTTTTCATGGATGCTAAAAGGAAAATAACAGACAAGCCTTTAAGTATTTTACTCATTTATTCTTTGAGGGCCATTGCATATCACTTTACATATGAAGATATGTTTGCCCTTATAAAGACGGGACTCACCAATTTAGATTATGAAGAATACGAAATCTTAGAAAATTACGTATTAAAATACGGCATAAAGGGGAGTAAGTGGAAGAATGGATTTACTCAAACACAAGAATCTGATGAGTTTGACTTAGAAAAACTAAATAGTATGAGAAGTTCTATAATAGACCCTCTACTAAATTTATATGAGAAGATTAAGGGGAATCCTAGCTTCGAGCATATCACAATTGCCTTGTATGAATACATGGAATCTTTATCTATAGAAGAAAAACTTCAAAAAATGTTACAAGAAGTAAAAAACGAGTATGGTCAATATGAGTACGCTGCTGAAATCGCTCAAATTTATAATATTGTAATGGACTTATTTGACGAAGTAATCGAGATATTTGGCGATCACAAAACCAGTACACGAGAGTATTTAGATATTTTAGAGTCAGGTATCGAATGTGTAGACCTTTCCGTTATCCCCTCTTCTTTAGATCAAGTCATCGTAGGGGATATTATGAGAACGCGAACCACAGATTTTAAGGCTTTATTTATACTAGGGGTAAATGAAGGGAAATTACCTTCACCCCAGATTAGTGAAGGAATCTTCAGTGAAAATGAGAACGCTATTCTCAGAGAAAAGGGTATGGAAATTGAAGAGGATATTAGCTTTAAAAACATTCAGGAAAGATACTTGATTTATAGCGCTTTAGCAAAGCCAAAAGAAAAGATTATCGTAAGTTATCCCTTAGCAGATTGGGAAGGAGCTTCATTAAGACCATCTATGCTAATACATCGCTTAGAAGAAATATTTCCTTCTATAAAAGTGGAGAGGGAATGGCAGGATGCTTATCCTATTACGAATGCTAGAGGAACAGTAAAGCATATGATTCAATACTACAGGTCAATTATAGACGGCTTTGATGAAGCAGGTGAAAGTATTTGGGATGATGTATACCTTTGGTATGAAGAAAATCCCCGCTGGGAAAATCATATGTCCCATATAAAAGAGGCAATGGTTTTTGATAATAGAATATCTCGATTAAGACCAGATTTGATAAAAGGACTTTATGGTGAAACCTTAAATACAAGCGTTACAAGATTAGAAGAGTATTCAAATTGCCCTTTTAAACATTATGTAAATTACGGATTAAGACCAAAAGAACGAAAGATTTATCAAGTTTCTATACCAGATATAGGGGAGATCCTTCACCGATTGATTTATGAGTACACTCTTATTATTGAAAAAGATGGATTGGATTGGAAGGAAATTCAAAGAGAAAAGTCTGTTTTAATATGTAGAGAAGTCATGGATCGTCTCGTAGTAGATTATAGGCAAGGAATCTTTGAGAGTAATTTTAGGTATAAGTATTTAGCTAGGTATATTTATAGGATTTTCGTTAGAGCAGTAGAGACTTTGACCTATCACTACAAGAAAGGCAAATTTTCTATGTTGGGAAATGAGTTGATTTTTGGTCTAGGACAATCCATTCCTCCTATTAAAGTTGAATTATCACAAGAGCATATTCTCTATTTAGAGGGTAGAATGGACAGAGTAGATATATTAAAACATGAAGATAAATGGTTTATGAAAATCATGGATTTTAAGACGGGGAATAAAGAGTTAAACTTAAGTGATATATACTACGGTTTGTCTTTACAATTAATCGTATACATGTGGGTATGTTTGAATTATGGCAAGAAAAAAGATATGGAATCGGTGGCTGCTGGAATGTTTTATTTTAAATTAGATGATCCTCTCGTCTTAAGTGGTAAGGTAGAGGAAGAAGTGATTAAAAGTGAAATTACCAAGCATTTCAAATTAAAAGGTCTCATGTTAAAAGATATAGAGGTTTTAAAGGCTATGGATGAGGATGTAGAACATTCTGATATCGTCAACTACAAAGTGAAAAAGAATGGGGACTTTTCGGCTACATCAAAAGGATTGATTGAAGAGAAACAATTAGATCAGCTCTTATCTCACGTAGAGAATACTATTACCAATATAGGAGAAGAAATATTTGCTGGAAACATCGCCATCCGACCAATAAAAGGACAAAAAAGAGAAGCCTGCACCTATTGTAAGTACAAAGGAATATGTTTCTTTGATCAACAGCTGGATGGAAATAAATTTAGTACGAAGTTGGATTTGAGTGATGAGGAAGTACTGAAACGTCTAGACGAATAGTTGGACGGAAAAACATTAAAGCAGAAGATTGCAAGCTGGTTGTACAAAGAAAATCTGCTATTATGTAGGAGAAGACGCCTTCACCGCTCCGGCACAACGGTCACCATGGGTGAGCAAATGCCTGTCCAACCATAACGTTACTTAAAAATTAAAACGAACTATAAAAACATACAATATAGAATGCATCCTTTACAACTATAGCAAAAGAGGTGAAAACCATGCCGTGGACTGAGAATCAGCAAAGGGCGATTGATACTAGAGATAAAAGTTTGCTGGTTTCTGCAGCTGCAGGATCAGGAAAAACAGCAATATTGGTAGAGAGAATAGTAAAGATAATTATTGAAGATAAGGTAGATGTAGATCGTCTATTGGTGGTTACCTTTACAAAAGCAGCTGCTGAAGAGATGAGGGCTCGCCTCTATAAGAAATTAATGGAGACGATGGAAGAGGAGAAGGTTAGTCGGAGCTTTTTAAGTCGTCAAATCGCGAAACTTTCTGGAGCATCCATCAGCACCTTGCACTCTTTTTGTTTAGATATTACAAAGAAATACTTTCAAATAATTAATTTAGATCCAGGGCTTCGTATCGGAGATGAAACTCAGATTGGAATACTGAAGGATAAGGCTTTAGGAGAGCTTTTAGAAGAAGAGTACGAAAAAGAAGATGAAAGATTTATCGATTTGTTAGAGATGTTTAACAATAAAAGAGATGATGAAGAGATACGCAATATGATTAACAAGCTCCACCTCTTTTTAATGAATCGGCCTTTTCCTAAGGAGTGGGTGGAGAAGTCCTTAAAAAGCTTTAAAATGAACTTAGAGAGTTTTAATAAGAGCAATCTTTTTGAGGAGTATGGAGCTAGTGCAAAAAGAAAACTAAATTCGGCTAAAATAGAGATATACAAAGCTTTACAAATGGCAAACGCCTTAGAAGACAATGAGAAAGCTATTCACGTTTTACAAGACGAAGAACGCCAAATTGATCTCATTCTAAGAGATTTAAATCGTGGTTATGAATTTTATTATCAGTCCTTAGAAGATGCGAAGTTTAGCACTCTTAGAATCAAAACAGATAATATAGAGTTAAAAGAGATGATAGTAGATCGCCGAAACAGTGCAAAAGAGATTGTCAAGAAACTTCAAGAGAGTTTGCAGTACAATTCGCCAGATACTATGATGGAAGAGATTGCAGAAATGGAACCTGTTATAGGGTATCTGTTACATTTAGTATTACAATACAATCAGGTCTTTCAAGAGAAAAAGTTAGAAAGACGAGTTATGGATTTTAATGATATGGAGCATTATACTCTCAAAATACTTCAAAATTCAGAAGTTAGAGAAGAGCTGCGAAGCCAATACGCATTTGTATTTGTAGATGAGTATCAGGATAGTAATGAAATTCAGGATACGATTATCTCTAGTATTATGAGAGAAGATAATGTGTTTTTTGTTGGAGATGTAAAGCAGAGCATTTATCGATTCCGAATGGCAGATCCAACCTTATTTTTAAAAAAGCAGATTTCTTTTTCTGATAAAAAAGAGAATACAAAGGAAACCATCGCCTTAAATCAAAACTTTAGAAGTAGACAAAAGATCATCGATTTTATTAATTTGGTTTTTGAAAATATCATGAGCGAATACATTGGAGAGGTAAGATACGACGACGATGCTAAATTGTATTTAGGTGCCCAGCAAGCTCCCTTGCAAGAAAAAGTAGAAATTACAATTATAGAAAATGATAAAGACAATATTCCCAGTGAAGAGCTTATGGAGATTGGAAAAATTGAAGGGGAAGCGCTGTTTATTGCTAACAAAATAAAAGAGTTATTAAAAGAAAAGGTTTACGACAAAGATATAAACGACTACAGAGCCTTAGAATACAAGGATATGGTCATATTGCTTCGGACCACGCGTCAATGGTCTGACCTTTATTATGAGGTATTAAATCAACAAGGAATACCTGTCTATGCAGAGTCTCAAACAGGATATTTTGATACTTTAGAAATTCGATTGATCATTGAATTACTTAAACTAATCGACAATAGCTATCAGGACATTCCTTTGATTAGCGTTATGAAGTCTCCGGTTTTCTCTTTTACCATTGAAGAGCTTACACAGATACGCATAAATGAAAAAAAAGCTAGCTTTATTGATGCTGTTAAAGCTTATATCATCAATAAGGATGATGATTTAAGTCCGCGCCTAAAAAACATGATGCAAAAAATTGAATTGTGGAAAAAACAGTGTAGGTATATGCCCCTCAATGATTTTATCTGGAAACTTGTCGTAGAAACGGGCTATTACTATTATATTAGTGCAATGCCAGGGGGAATACAAAGACAAGCAAATATTCGAGTACTTATAGATCGAGCAAAGCAGTACACAGAATCTAATATTAATGGTTTGTTTAATTTTATTCGGCTAGTAGAAAATTTGAGAGAGACAAAAAGAGATTTGTCTTCAGCGAAGATTATTGGACCGAACGAAAATGTTATACGTATAATGAGCATTCACAAAAGCAAAGGATTAGAATTTCCTGTAGTCTTTGTAGGGGGACTAGGAAAAAATATGAATCTACAAGATATACGAGATTCTATTATTGTTCACAAAGATTTAGGTATTTGTCCTAATTATGTAAATCTAGATGAACGTAGATATTGCCCTACCATCTTTAAGACCATTGCCAAGGAAAAAATTCAATTAGAGACTTTGTCTGAGGAAATGAGAGTTTTATATGTAGCTTTGTCTAGGGCAAAAGATTATCTTTATTTAGTAGGAACGGTAAATAAATTAGAAAGATCTATTGAAAAGAAATGGTCAAATACATTAAGTGAATATTTTATTTCTACAGGTAGAACGTATTTAGATTGGATTATGCCTGTAGTGCTTAAAAGGTTGGACCACAAAGAGGATGATGAGAGCTGTTTTATCCTTGAATACAAAAGATTATCTGAGATCATAAATAAATTAAAAACAGAACACTTAGAGGGAAAATGGGATTTAATACAGTATTGGGCGTGTTTGGTTA